>Ga0255354_1000387_pt1 | contig 28195 bp, 25 predicted proteins | sample HBST50metaG_FD_189942 | JGI IMG/M metagenome (GOLD analysis project Ga0255354, IMG submission 189942) | Peat soil microbial communities from Stordalen Mire, Sweden - H.B.S.T50 | ecosystem: Environmental > Terrestrial > Soil > Wetlands > Peat | place: Sweden: Norrbotten County, Stordalen Mire...
TTTTGTGGCAAATAGCGCCGATTCTGCCGGTTTTGCCGACTCAGCCGACTTATAAGCCCTTTACCGTCAACAAAACGCCAAATAGAAACCACCTTCACACGGTGGAAGTCGCAGGTTTGTCACGGGCAGAAATCCCAGGCGCGGTGGACTGTGCCCAGTTTTGTGCCCACGCTCATTCAAAATAGGGCGCTATTCAGGCTTTATGAATAGCAATCAGCGTTTTTTAGCAGTGCGTAAACGCATCTTGTATAGTGGTTTATAGTAATCGATAGTGGCAGGAAGGTCGGCGAATTCGATGGCTGTTAACCGAAGGGTTGTAGGTTCGAGTCCTACCTCAGGAGCCAATTATTTTCATAGACTTACGAGCCTTCCGTACTCCCTGAAAGCCCTTTGAAATTCCAGATTGTGGGGACTTTTGTGGGTACTCTCCCTCAAAACGCTGCGTATTCGCGGGTATTACTGAGTACTGTTCCTCCGTTTTGTTGGGCGCGTAAGTGCTGTCGTTCTTCTCTGCTGCCCGCTTCCTGGCGATCCGCTTGCTTCTGCTTGGCAGCCCATGTGGGTACCCCTCGGCACGGGTTGACTCTTGGTCGGATTCCGCCTTGGCTGGGCGTCCGTCCACGATAGACTCCAGGGCGCGGCGCTTCGCCTCCATGCGGATATGGCTATAGTGCTTGAGCATTTGTTTGGAGACATGGCCTGCGATGTCCATGATGGTCTGATCGCCAGCGCCGCTTTCTGCAAGATCGGTAATCAGTGTATGCCGGTTGTCGTGCCAGCGGCCCTTCACCTGGGCATTGGTGCGCACATTGTTCCACGCCGTCTTGAGCGTGGTGACAGGACGAGTGGGGTCGCTTGGACGCGGTTTTCCGAAGGGGAAGACATACCATTCGGCGCGATGTTGTCCGAACTTTTCCTTGTACCACGCGGAATACTCGGAGAGGGCTTCTAAAAGAGTTGAGTTCAACGGAATCGTGCGGCCCTCGCCGGCCTCGGTCTTGCTTCGGCCCACTGCCAGGTACTTTTTGGTAAAGTCGAGCTGTCCCCAAGTCAAGGTCTTGATTTCGGCGTCGCGCATTCCGGCATTGAGCGCCAGCGTCAACGCGAGAAAGATGTGCGGGGATCGAGCCTTGCGGGCCTCCTCCAGCATCCGGTCCTTTTCCGCCTGCGTATAGGCTTTTCCGACGGTCTGGCGAACCTTCAGTTTGAGCATCTTCCTTTTACGAAGCCGGATTCGAAGTAAGTCTCCAGGATCGCCAAGGATGCGAAGCAGAAAGCCCACTTCCTCATTGACGCTTTTTGGAGCGGCGCCTTCACTGAGCCGCGAATTCTGGTACTGAATGACAGCAGCCTCGTTGAAATCAACAAGCATCTTGCCGCCAAGAAGTCGCTTTAGATGATCGATCGCATATTCTGCAAAGCGTGCGGAGTGAGGCAGGCGCAACTTGTAAGCATCGAAATACTCGCCTGCCATGTCACTGAACGTACGGACTCGCTCGTGACGGAGATCAGAAAAATTATTGAAGCCTTCTTCGAGTTCGCGTTTGCGCTTCTGCTCAGCGCCTTTGGCAACGGTCTTCGAGGGAGATTTTGAGGATTCGCGGATGCGTCGTCCCGCGAACCAGAACTCGTACCACCAAACATCGCCACGTCGAAAGAGGCTCATAAGGATGGCTCCTGTTCTCCCGCCTACTCTCTATCCGCAGGAGAGGACTCAACCGAAGATGCGCGCCGGATTGTGCGCACATCGAGAAACATTTTCTGCAGGCTGGTCGCGGGTGCTCCTTCCAGGGGAATAAAGCCATACCGGGCGTACCACCCTACCTTGTCTGGATAGGCGTCGGTGACGATGCAACGACAACCGACTTCGTCGGCCACGCGGAGTGTGATCTTGAGAGCCTCGGAGAGCAGCGCATGTCCGAGCCCTCGACCGCAGAAACGCCTGTCCACTGCAAGGCGCGCCAGCAAAATCAATGGCAGATCGTATGGAGGCAAACCGCGTACGTGTTTCTTGGGAAACCGGTCGCGGGGCACGCTCGATGTGGCCAAAGTGAAGTAACCCAATACGGTATACGGAGCCGAGTCGTCGATTGCGACATACGTTACACCAATAGAGATCTTCTGCTGATTCGTCCACGCATGGCGCTTCAGATAATTGTTGAGCGGCTCATCTCCACAATCGAAGTTCTCGGCCACGTCGGATTCCTCGATACGACGAATCGCTACCGTCAAGTCAGTGCCTCATGGCCCGAATGAGGGCGTCGGTTGGATCGGCAGGTTGCTGTGAGGCGAGCTCTGCGAGACTCTCCAGTTCCTTGTTTGTCCAACGAATATCGACGTGTGGCAGGGTCATCTCCGGGGCAACGCGCTCCAGACGGGGAAAGATCAGAATTTTGCGCTCTCCGTTCGAACTCTCACTGACGATGCGGTGTCCGAGCTTCCGCTCGGATACTGCCCAACGGAACAAGGCGAGAGCATCGGAGAGAAAATCTGTATTGCTCGTCATTTGCAGTTCCGCCTTGAGAATCCGCACCATGCTATCTTCTGAAGGCGCAAGGTCGGCCTGAAACTTGGTCTTACGATGCGATGTAGCCTTGGTCGCAAGTGCGGCCTTTTTTTTCGATTTCTCTTTGAGCGCCGGGGGCATGGATGTCCTCCTTTGTGCAGGATACTCCGAATGTACTGCAAATTCGAGTGTTTTTCGATTCACGCTTCGCTTTTCCTCAAATCCTCTTGCGATGTTGACGTTAGGGATCGATCAGGATATCGACACATCTTTTTCATCCCGATCTTCTGAGAAGCTCTTTGCTTCTGACAGGCTTCGGCATGAACCGCTCGGTGGTGTCCTCGCCACCGGTAGGCTGAGACTGCTCCCACTGAGTCAGCTCTTCCTTGTCGTAGCGAACCAGCGAACCGAATTTGTAGAATCTCGGCCCGCGGTTTTCCAGGCGCCACCGGCGCAGGGTTGCAAGGCTGATGTGCGTTCGTTCAGCCACTTCGATTTCGTTCAGGTATTGTGCGCTCATATTGATCGACACCTCCGTATTTTCAATCCACCGTTCCTGCACGCCCCTTTCCGTTACCCTGCTTCAGGCACTCTCGTTTTGTCCAATAACTTTTTGGAAGTCGGGTATAACTTTTCGGGTTTGGCTGCCAAGTGTCTCGTCCGTCAGAGGCTCACGATTCGAGTTTGCAATCGAGAACGCCTTGGATTTTCGCCCGGACGGAGGAGGAATTCGCGGGCAGCATGTTTGACACAGAATCCAAACTGGGGTAAGTTTTTCTCATTCGGGGCGATCCGCCGCACTGGCGGAACGGTAGCTTGCTGAAAAATTGCTTTGCTCTGCACAAGACTGATTTTCAGGATGAGGTGCATGACAAATGGCTACCAAAACCCGAATACACGACCTTGAATTGGTCGTTGCGCTTTCTGAAGAGCGCACACTGTCCCAGGCGGCGAAGCGCGTGGGCATGACGCAACCAGCCATAAGCAAGCGCCTACAGGTAATCGAGCGGCGCTTGCAACTCAAGTTGTTTGAGACCAACCATACCGGCGCGGACATTACAGAGACGGGGCGGTTCTTTGCTGAGTACGCGCAGCAGAGCGTGAATCTCTTTCATCGGGGCATCCATGAAGCGCGCCAAGCCAAACATGCGCAGTTGAACAGGCTGCGGGTCGGGACTTCGCCGTTTCAACCGCCACACCTGATCGAGATGCTCCGCACGATGGAACTGCGTCTCTACCGCAATCTGGCGGTCGAGTTCGAATCCGCTTTTTCCTGCGACCTTCTCAGGAAGCTCGAACAGCGCGAAGTGGATGTGGCGTTGGTGGCTTCGCCGCTTTCAATGCCGTCGATCACCACAGTCTTGCTGGGAGTGCGCCAATTCATGATCGTTTTTTGCGAACGCCATCCGCTTGCGGCACTGAAGTCGGTCGGCCTGGCGGATGTGACGGCATATCCGTGGGTGTTTTTCAATCGCAACGTTCATCCACATTTGCACGATTTGATTCTCCACCAAGCGGTGACGCGGCAACTTGTGCCGAATATTGTTCACCACATCATGCACGCCGAACAGGTTCCGGCACTTGTCAAAGACGGCCTCTCGGTTGCGTGGCTTACGCCGACAGGAGCGGCGCGGGTTGCACACAGCGAACTTGTATCGCGCCCGCTCGTGGATAAAGAGATTCGTCTTGAGACGCACCTGGCAACACTGGCCAACAACAATTCGACGCTGGTTAGCGAGTTTGTCCGCACGTTCATGAAGCGTTACCAACAAGAGAGGAAGCCGGTTCAGATGGTGCTGCCGATGGACGATGGAGCGATCGAGAAGGCTGGTTGATTCTCATATCAACCGTCGTGCTGTTTTGTCGGACGCAGTTCTGAACTGAGGCAATGACTTTAGCTTGCCACTTGTTAAAGGTATAGGGACAAACATGAAGAGCGACAGTCGTGTTTCCATTTTACCGATATGTAGGACGCACACGCTCGTCAGGAAACCCTTCGATAGAGGTGAGCGCCTATGTACGATCCTGTTCTCTCCCGGAATTCGACTGAAGTTCTCGCGCGGCTTTTCGCCCTGACCCGAAGGGCTCCGCGGGAGGCCGCGGCAAGGCTTGACCGTGAAAGCGCCGGTCTGAGCGCGGACTTGCTGACCAATCTCCGGCAGTTTGGCTCAACGCCAACGCCGCGCCAATTGCAGGCATTGAAGCTGCACCTCTCATTGACGATTGGAGGCGCCTTTAAGCTCTTCGGGTACAGTCTCGACGGCATGCGGGGTGTCGAGGGACGCCTCAACGGAGGACGGACACGATTCGTCGAGTCCTATCCATTCTATCGAGATCGGCCTATCGATCTTCCCGGCGTCCTGGGACATGACGGTGCATTCCAGTCGACTGCATTCCTCTCGGACCTCGTCGTGCGCTGGCAGAAAGGAATTCCGATCCGCGCGATTCGCGGACCCCATTGGCGGAAGGATGGATTTCTTTATGCGCAACTTGGCTTCAACGATACACTCGCAATGCCGAAGGTTCCGCCGGGTTCACATATTGCTATTCGGCCCATTGGTGAGCAGGAAAGCCGGAATCCCAATCCGGAGCGGATGTATTTTCTCCAGCACGGCAACGGGTATATTTGCTGCCGATGTGCCGTCCGGCAGCATAAGCTTTCGATTATCACCGACGACCGTGACTACGCAGGACCTCACGAGTTCCTTTATCCTGGTGAAGTCCGCATCGTGGGCCGCTTGACGTCTTTCGGAGTGCGTCTGCCGCTCACGGAGCCTTCACCTACACTGCCCCGCCGCTCATACAAACCTGCGCCTTTGATCCTCCCGTGGGAGCATAGCTCTCTGCGCAATCTCATTTCCGCGGAAAGACAACGTTTCGGTATCACGGAGGCGCATCTGGCAAGAACGAGCGAGATCCTCGAATCCCGCGTGGGTGCAAACGTTAGTGCCAGAACACTGCGCCGATACGAACAGGAAAAGGAGCGAATGCCGCGAACATCTGTACTGATCGGCCTTGCGCTGATTCATTCTCTCCGCTTCACAGATGTCCTTCGTATGCTCAATCTCTGGACCGATGAGACGCAATATCATTCGCTTGGCGCCCTGATGAGCGCACAGACATTCGACGATCTTCCTCTCGGTTATCCTATGGCTGCGGCGCCTGACCCGGTAGTGCGCTGGCAGGCGTTGCTCGACGAATGGGGTGAGTGGCCGACCTTGCTGTCGATGGCCATGCCCAACCTTGGAAAATGGGGACACCGAATTCTTCGGATCAATCAAAGCGCATGGTTCAAAGGGCTTGATCCTCTCATCGCGCCACATTCCGTCGTTGTCCTGGATGAGTTGAAAGTCACGCCTCCCTCGCACACAGAAAATCATCGGCACAACTGGGATCGTCCCATTTTCGCGCTACGGCATGAAGGCAAGACGTTTTGCGGATACCTTGAGGCTCATGGAACCAATCTTGTGCTGCTTCCGCATCCTTCGGCTTCCGGCACGCCGAGGATGGTTTTCCGCAGGAGACAGGTGGAGATTCTTGGCCAGATTGTCGCCGTGGCGTCTCCTCTCTAACGTCTCCAAGCCAAACATGGTTTCTACGATTCCGTTATTGTGGCCGTTTTAGGGCGCGAAGTCGTGCGCCATCCGGCATTGCGGCTCAAGAAAAATCAATTGCTTAGCGCCGGTTCTCCGTTATTGTGGCCGAAATTAAATATTCCTGTCACAGCTCCGGCACTTCCGTCGTACTCTCACTCCCACATGAAACCGGATCCCCCGAAACCGGTTTCGAGGAGGTGATTATGATGCTTGCTCCGGCTGCGCACCTTCGTTCCATCATCGATCACGATGGAGCCGTGATTCTGGATATTGAACACGACGCCATGCTTACGCTCAATTCCACCGGAGGCTACGTGTGGGAAAAGCTGAAGCAAGGCAAGTTGATCGATGAGATTATCTGCGAACTCGTAAGCGAGACTGGCGCTGACCCTGTCATGGTCGATCACGACGTGCATGCCTTCCTCGATGAACTGAAATCGAAACATCTCCTTACCGCTTGAACAGGAGCGCCGCCATGCTCGCGCATAACAGCACGCTCGAACAAAGCCAATACCGGCTGGTCCTGGTGAAGTCCAGATCGCAGGCGATATGGGTAGAACGAGCAGACGGCGCATTGCGCTTGCCGCGCGTCACGATACCGAGGTGGACTCGCCCGGCTGAACAGATTCAACGGGTCATCGAAGCTGGCTGGCATTTACGCTCCATCGTTCTGGACTTCCTTCCGGGCAAGATGGATTCTGTTCACTGCGCCGTTGTGGAGATCATGTCTTCAGAAACACACGACAGCCTGGCCGCCGCGAGCATCGATAAAATCGCCGCAGAGGAGATGACCAGCGAAGAACGAGAGGCGATCAAAGCCATTCTCGCCGGTAATGGGAGCACGCGCGGACCGTTCTCTCGCATCGGTTGGATTCAGGAAGCGATGGAGTGGATGCGCGCGGAGGTGGGTCATGAAATCCCATTCACCGCCGAAATTCATCAATACAACGCAGGCGCTGCTTTTGCGCTTGTTCGCTTCGCGGCGGAAACCGGTCCAGCGTATTGGCTGAAGGCTACCGGCGAGCCAAACGTTCAGGAGTTTCACATCACTAGAAAACTTGCGGAATTGTGCCCGGAATTTCTGCCGCACCGCATTGCTGCTCGTGAGGATTGGAATGCGTGGGTCATGGAGGATGGGGGGCTATCACTGCGCGAGAATCTCACATTGTCCGCGCTGGAAGAGGCTGTTGTCACTCTCGCATTGTTACAGCAGCAAAGTATTTCCCGTCTGAGCGAGCTGCGTGATTGTGGATGTCGAGACCAAGGCTTGAATTCCATTCTGGATCATCTTGACGAAATCATGGCCTACCTCGAAGAGGTGATGGCACAGCAGATATCCACAAAAGCGCCACGTCTCGGCCAGGAGCAACTGCATCGCCTTGCTCGTTTCCTTCGCGATGCATTTGAACACATGTGGAGTTTGGAAATTCCGGATGCGCTTGTCCACGGTGATCTCAATCTCGGAAATATTCTTTTCGACGGGGAACGATGTGTGTTCATTGACTGGGCGGAGGGCTATGTCGGCAATCCGTTCCTGACCTTCGAAAGTCTCGTTGCCCATCTGAGGACCAGCGACAAACAGGCTGCGGTTTGGGTTCCCCATCTCAGAGATCTGTACAAAATCCAGTGGCTTGGCACCTTATCGTCATCGCGGCTGGAGCGGGCATTCACGCTCGCCCCAGTGCTTGCGATCGCGGCGACCCTCTTTGGCCGCGGAGACTGGTTGGCTTCTTCTCGGCGGAATGATCCGGCCATTGCAGCCTATGCTCGCAGCCTGGCAAGAAAGATACATGGCATTGCCCGTGAGCAGGATTTGTGGGAGCAACTATGCCGGTAATTGCAGCTACACCCGTGCCTGTCGTGGATATCCTGCATGGAGTCCCGATCGCCGATCCATACCGGTGGCTCGAAGATCGCTCCACGCCTGAGACAGAGTCCTGGATCGCGGCGCAGGTTCAACTGCATGACGACTATTTTTCGCGTGTGCCAGGTATGAGTTCACTTCGTTCACGCGTGGAACACTACCTCGACATTGAAACGGTGGAACAGCCAAGCCGGGTGGAGAATCAATACTTTTTCCGTAGAAGGAAAAAAGGCGAAGAACAGGCCTGTCTATGGGTACGTGATATTCAATCGGGGATTGGGAGAATTCTTGTCGATCCTTCTCCATATGGCAAGTTTGTCGCTGTCACGATCTCCCGTATTTCAGACGATGGGAGGATGCTGGCGTATGAACAGAGGAACGGGGGAGAGAAGACAGCCACCATCCACTTTGTCGACGTCGTTTCCGGGAAGGTCCATGACGAGTATCTCGATTCCGGATATTTGCGTGGTCTCGCGTTCGATGCGCCGAACGCGGGGTTCTACTACTGCCACGAGACGCCCGAAGACCTAGATCGATTCCGGCAACATCAGATCCGCTTTCACGTGTTTGGCTCTCCTCTGGCTTCCGATCGGGTGCTGTTCTCGGTTCCGAGAGCGGACCGTAGCCGGATGTCGCTTATAGGCGATGATCGCAATCTTGGTGCTGTCCTCTCTTACCAAGTGGATGGCGAGATGCGCGTCGATCTCTATTGCGTAAAGCGGTCTGCCGACGAGTTGTGGCCGCCAATCTTTGTCAACCGTAAAGCACCCTATAGCCCTCGTTTTCATAACGGGCGCATCTACGTCATTTCTTCTGGAGCCGGCTTACGCGGGCAGATTCTGGCCCTGAACGATGACGGAAGCGAAAGTCAGGTTCTTATACCTGAAGGGGACGCGCCCATGCGCGATTGTCAGTTTCTGGGGAACAAAATCATTGTCACCTATCTGGCCAATCTTGAGCCTGTCGTCCATGTGTGGACCCTGGACGGAGCGTTTCTGGGCAAGCTGTCTACGCCGAAAGACGGTTCGCTTGAACTGCTACGTCCTCGCTCTTTTCGTAACGATGCGTCTTTCTTCGTTTACGAATCCTTTCATCAGTCACCTTGCGTTCTTGAACTGAACGAAAACCATCTCGAATGCGCTGCATGGGCACAGTGCAATACCACGCTCGACACAACCCGTTTTGTGGCCCAGCGGGTGACGTATCCGTCGAAGGATGGAACGGAAATCCCGATGTTTCTCCTCAAATCCAAGGAAGAAAATGCCCGGACTCCGCGCCCTGTCATCATGACTGCCTATGGCGGGTTTGGCGCGTGCGTGACTCCACGATTCTCCGCCCTGGTGGCCATCATGCTTGAACTCGGCGCAGTGTTCGCTCTGCCCAACATTCGCGGTGGCGGTGAGTTTGGCAGGGCATGGTATGAGGCCGCCCTGGCTCGCCGTCGGCAGGTTGCCTTTGATGACTTCATCTGCGCCGCGGAGTGGCTTCGTGATCAGCACATCACATCTCCTGACAGAATCGCAACCTTCGGCGGATCGAACTCTGGATTGCTTGTTGGTGCGGCTATGACCCAGCGCCCCGATCTATTCCAGGCAGTACTCTGTATAGCGCCCATTCTGGACATGGTGCGCTATGAACATTTCGGGGATGCGGCCAAAAGCCGGTCCGAGTTTGGGACTGTTGACGACTCGGAAGATTTCCAAGCCCTCTATGCGTATTCGCCATACCACAAGGTCGCCGACAACGTGAATTATCCCGCGACGCTCTTTGTCTCAGGGGACAAAGACACCGTTTGCGATCCAGCGCACACGCGGAAGATGGCAGCGCGCCTACAGGACCGAAGCGTGCAGTCCAATCCGATCTTAGTTGATTACTCTCCGAACCGCGGACACACCGCCGTCTTGCCTCTCTCGGTGCGGATTGATGCCCTTACGCGCCGCATCGCTTTCTTATGCCACCAACTGAAGATCGCCATTCCAGAGGAGGGACTCTATGACTGATCTTGTTCTTGAGAGCTTTGTCTGGCTGATACGGGTCGAATTGATGATGTGGATTGGTGGCCTCCGCTCCATCCATCGCTACGTGAGAGCGTATAAGACGCGGCTGTCAGTTGATGGGCTTCGGCGCGACAGCGACAAGTTGAGTCGCGCGATGGACCTCGCTTGTGCCTTCTATCCGAGGAGGACCTTGTGCCTCCAGCGCTCCGCGGCCACTCTTCTGCTTCTCAGGCATCACGGATGGAATGCACAACTTATCATCGGAGCCCAGACAGTGCCCTTCAAATCGCACGCCTGGGTCGAGGTGAACGGCGGCGTCGTGAGCGACAAACCCTATATGCGCCAAATGTACCAGGTCGTCGAACTGTTGTAGATGGGAGCGGGACAATCGATGAGCATTATCTTCGGAATCCAAAGATCGACCGGCGCTCCTGTCACGAACCAGGAGCTATTCAGGTTGGCTTCAGCCACCGAGGCATTTGCTCTGGACGGCTCATTCGTCGCCAGTGGTCATCAGGTCGGTATGGGCTTCCAGCCGTTTCATACGACATTGGGATCGCGCCAAGATTCTCAACCGGCGTCCGATATTCACCAGAATATGCTGGTCTTCGATGGCAGGCTCGACAACCGGTCAGAACTCCTCGCTGCGCTTGACATTGACGACACGCAGCCCAAAGACTCGGTCGTAATCTTGGCAGGATTTAATCGTTGGCGGGACTCCGTCTTTTTCAGGTTGATTGGGGAATGGGCGCTGGCGTTGTGGTCGGAAAAGACTCAAACCTTGTACCTGGCCCGCGATCATGCGGGCACCCGGACGCTCTATTTTCGGATTACCAATGGCCACTTACGGTGGTCCACTTATCTCGAAACCTTCTTTGTGGAAGGCGACATCCCGCCTCTCGATGAAGAGTATGCCTCAGCATTTCTGTGCGGCGGCCCCATCGGGGACCGCACGCCATATAGCGGCATTTGCGCTGTACCACCTGCCCACTACCTGGTTATTCAAGGTCGGAAGGTCACGAAACACCGTTACTGGAGCGCTCTTGTCGAGGACGAGATTCGATACCGGACTGACCTGGAGTACGAGGAACACTTCTTCACACTCTTCCAGCAAGCCGTTGCGCGACGTACCGCTATTGGCGATCCCGTTCTTGCACAACTCAGCGGGGGTATGGATTCGACTTCGATTGTTTGCATGTCGGACCATATTCTGCGTTCACAAGGATACTCTGTTCGAGATCTGCTTAATACGATCTCGTATGTTTCGCCATCCGAGCCCCACTGGGACGAGGAACCTTTTATCGCCGCAACGGAAGCGCAGCGCGGCAAGGCCGGCATCCATCTGGACGTACATTTCTCGGAAGGGCTGGCTGACCCGGCTCCTCCGGAACTCGGTGAACAACTGCTCCCCGGCGTAACAGCCTCGTGGGCTGACTTTCAAGAGCGAATCCGTACCAGCCTTGGTAGCGAGGAATATCGCGCCATCCTTTCCGGCATCGGTGGAGATGAGATTTTGGGTGGGGTGCCGACACCGGGTCCAGAGTTGGCAGACTATCTTTCGCGTTTTGAGTTTTCGCGCCTCTTCAGAAAAGGTCTGGCTTGGTCGATTGCTCTCAGAGACCCCCTGCCCCACATGTTGCTGGGAACAGCCGGATTTACTCTGGGGCTCTATTGGCCTCAGGTTCACTGCACCCCACCTGCTCCGCCGTGGCTTGCACACAGGCTGCGCAATCTCAGCACAGAAGCCGGAAGCGAAGATTTGAATCTCTTCACACGGCTACAAGCAAGGCCTTCTGCTCTCAATAATGCGCGTACATGGCTTTCCATGCAGGAAACATTGCCGAATCGCTGGCCAGCGCCGGGTATGCGCTATGAATACCGATATCCCTACCTCGACCGCGATCTCGTAGAGTTCCTGTTCCGCGTTCCGCGCGAACAGATAGTCCAACCGGGTCGCAGACGGTCTCTTATGCGTCGGTCGCTCCAACACCTCCTGCCGGTTGAGATTCTCGAACGTAGAAGAAAAGCGTTTGTCAGTCGAGGCCCCCTTGTCGCACTCCAAGCAGCGCGTTCGCGGATTGAGGCGCTCTTTGAGAATCCCGTGCTGGCCGAGCTCGGTTGGGTCAACGCTGCTACGCTTCGCCGCAGCTCGGAACCTATCCTAAATGGACGTGAATCTGCCGGGTGGCCACAGCTTATGAGAGCTATCACACTTGAGCTTTGGCTTCAAAGCAGACACGGTGATCTTCGGGCAGGCCAGCGCGCACTCAGCAAGCATCAGGTTCTGTTCGAGAACCCCGAACAGCCAAGCTCCGTTCAGACCGGACCGTGATCAAGTCTATCCGAGCGGATATTCCAACAGAAACGAGGACATACCACATGCGCTACATCAAACCACAAATAACCAACACCCTCAACGCCACGCATGCCGTCCAGAGCGTCGGACTGCCTGCCAGTGAGAAACAGCAGGGCATCACTCCGGACGGCGCCGAACCCCGGTGCAGTCCGCTTGCCTATGAGGCAGACGAGTAGTCTTAACTGTTGCTTGTCTGCTCTGAACAGGGGCTGGATGTGGCTTTGCGCCGCATCCAGCTTCATCTATAAACACTGTACATCTCCTCAATTGCTAAAGGGATATTGCAAAAGACGGCACCCGACCGCTGAACAGGCATGTCACCTCCGGTGACCCTTTTGCTCCACGCCGCAATCCGTTTTATCGCCGGCTATTCTGCGGTGGGTTTCTCTGACGAGTTCCACAAGCCGCTTCCTTCCTGATGTTTGCGTAACTCACGCCATCGCGCATACTGATCAACGTCTTCTGGATGTGCGCGCTCATAGCCTTGAAGCCAGAAGCGGTACCAGTCAAGGTTGCGTTCGAGATTGGCCAGTCTTGCCGCCGGGTCATCAGGCTCGTGCCCTTCCTTGGGATAGTAGTAATACTCGACGGGTCGATTCAGCAGACTGAGTCCCGTGAAGAGTTCAAATGTTCGTGCGATATTTGTCGGCGGCGAATCGCGGCGGTCAAATGGCGTGCCATATCCCATCTCTTCCATTAACAAGGGCGTGTGAATTTTGTCGACGTTGAAGGAAATGGAGTATTTGCTCCAATTCTGCAGCGTTGGTCCGTATGGAGGCCCGCCATACATCGCAGTGACAGCTTCACTGCTGAGGCCGGTGAGGGATCCCATCGCATATTCGCTGAAGTTATACTCCACGTTATCCGCAACCGTTGCCGCTCTATACTGGGTCTTTCCGTGGGCGAGAGCAAACTCCGTATACCAGCCCGACCGGCTGAATCCGATGATCCCCACTCTCTGCTTATCGATGAGCCCGCTATCGGCGAGCATCTTGACCGCGGAATCATAGACGTCTGTCTCAAATGCAGCCTCGGCAATACTGTCCGGATAGCCCTTTGGAAAATAGCTTTCCAGTCCTTTACCGTCATGGTCATCCGGATAGTAAAATCCGAGATAAGCGATCCCGGCACTCGCCATCGGTTCTGGCTCGAACGAGGGAAACTGGGACGGTCCATAACCACACGCAAACCAGTTGCCATATGGCTTGGTCTGGATCACCAGAGGATATGAGTTTCCTTCGCGGTATCCGGGTGGGAGAAAAAGTGTTCCCGCAACTGTCTTTCCCGTAGATGTTTCCCATTGGACGCTTTTGACAGGCGCAAGGGCCAATGTGCTGAACTGGGGATTCAGGTCTGCGAAGAACGAAACGTCAGGATCTCCCAGCCGCTCCATGAACAGCCTGGGCGGAACTGCTGCCGATTGCATGTCCCCGAAGACATGCGTTCCGTCACTGGTGAGCCGCCCAAGGCCATTCACCGGAACCTTCACGGAGTTTCCTTGTTCCCAGTGGCCGTCTTTCGGCGAGAAGCGGGTTATAGTGCCATCTTGAGAGCCCACCAATAGACTTCCATCCGTGTTCCAGTACAAGGGCGGAGCGTATGGGTACGGTGCCTGACCGTGCGTTGCCACGAGTTCTACATTGCCGCTCTCAGGTTGTACCCAGAACAAGTCTGCCGTGTGGCCATGACGAACGATGCTGGGGCCGAGCTCTGCCTCTTGCTGTTCCCATTTGCTGTCGACAGGAGGCTTCGCAAATACTACGAACGAGCGGCTATCTGACGACCACAGGGGGATGGCCGTCGCGAACGGCGTTTCAAACGGCGCGGTTGTGATTCCGGTTGCGAGATGATAGATGACAGAGACCATCTGACCACGCTGAGTCTTGATGCTGTTTTCGTATTGGACAAACGGGCTCTGTCGCCAACGCGCCGGCATCGCATCTGCTGGATCGACATACTGCAACGAGAGTTGCTCTCCGTTCGGTGACAGGCTCAACCATAACGTCGGATCGTATCCAATGAAGCTCGACATCCGCTTATGGTCGAGGGGAGATTCAATAGTTATCTGTTCGGGTTTAGTCCATTCATTATGTCTACGTCTGGTGACGAAGATCCTCTTTACGGGCCATCCTGTTGTCGTCAGACTTCGAAACGGAATGCGATATCCAGTTGCGGTATCGCGTTCTGTGATTGGCAGCTGAATTCCGCTTGGTGGGGTAGTTACCACGAAGACGATTTCATGACCGCTACGATCGACAACATATTCGTCAATGTTGTCAGGGGATTTGAGAAGCACCTCGCTTTTCCCCGTCTCCACGTCGATCGCTTTGACGGTATGGGTTTCGTGCTCGTTCGCAAGAACTGTGACCGATCGGCTGTCACCCAGCCAGTGCAGGCTGGACAAATCTCCGACGGCGACCGGCCGTTCATCGCTGGCCGAAGCATGAGAAACAACCTTCACGTAAAGTTCAATATCATTTTCATTTGTCACCAGATTAGGCGTCTTAACCAAATAGGCCAGATATCCGCCATCAGGACTGACAGTGAGCGGTGAGGGCTGATTACTGGGCTCGCTTTTCAGATAGCGTACGGTCACGCAATCGGCGGGCGTGATCGGCCTCTTGTGCTGAGCCATCAGCGATACACAAATCCCAAGCGCCAGCAGGCCCACGCTAGCAACATTCTTTTGCCTCATGGCTATTCCTTAGACAAAAAGCGGCACTACGTTTTCCCGCGAAGTTTCATTGTGTCGAATGAGTCAGAACGTGAGCTTCAGTGCGAACTGCATGGAACGAGGGCCGCCTTGCTGGTATTGCGGGGCTAATGTGCCAAGGCTCTGATTCAGAGTTTGCGTGGCGAGTCCGAACTGTGCGTCGGTCAGAGTTGAGTTGATGAAACCAAAGTTTGGGTGATTGAGAATGTTGAATGCTTCGGCACGGAACTGGATGGAAGCGGGGTCTCTGAGTGGGAACGCGCGTCGTAGGGCCAGGTTGAGCTGATTCTCCGCGAATCCTCGAACAAAGTTGCGCGGAGCGTTGCCTTCGCTGGTTCCACTGGGCAATGTGAATGCCGCGCTTCCCGATGGCACTGCTGGGCCGCCATTGAGAGCGCGCCCACCCGGATACTGCGCTCCGTATAGGTAGAGAGGCTTCCCAGGAACAAGATTTACCCCACTGTAGTAATAATTTCCAGTGGACGCGTCGCTTAGCTCGTTGCCGAGAAGCGTGATGGGGAATCCGGTGCGCGCCGTAAGACGCCCATCGAGCCCCCAATCCTTGATAAGGAAACTTGCAACCTTATCGCTCTTCGTTGTCGGCAACTCCCAACTGACTCCTGCTGAAAAATTATGTCGGACATCGAAATCTGAGTTGCCACGGCTTACTCCATATGTCGAATAGGTAGAGCCAAAATCGATGGAATGAGACCACGTATAAGATGCCAGCGCCTGGATTCCATGGCTGACGGTCCGCTGATACTTAGCCTGCAAGGCCTGGTAGTTCGAAGTGATTCCTCCCGTAAACGTGTATATGGTGCCAAAGTCAGGATTGAGAGCAGTGAGCGACACCTGCTGAGTTGAGATCAAACGCCTTCCATTGGCTCCCACATACGATACTGACATTGACTGGGACTTGCCGAAGCTCTGCTCAAGACTCGTGTTCCACTGCCAGGTAAACGGTACCTGTAAGTGCGATGGGAAGGCATAGACATAGTTATATGGTGGCGCAACAGACGGCGAGATGTTCAACTGCGTGGATGTTACCGGCAGCGATCCCCCAGAGTAGAACTGTGTGGCGCTAAAACCGAGTGCGCCATTGAACCCAAGTGCACCTGCCTCGTTGTACGTGTCGTCGAAGATCCCTGCTCCGACTTTGAATACGGTATCCTCCCCGCGAACACTACGGACATGCCACGCCGCACCGGCCCGCGGAGCCAGATTGTACCAGTAGGTATTCCAGAGGGGTGTGCCACGAGGCGCCAGTGTAAGTGACCCGGGGTTGCTGACCTTTCCCGAAAGCGTGTAGGCGTCGTTTCCATGCTGATCGCGAGGCGCTGGATCGATCTCCCAACGCACGCCTAATGACAAGCTCAAGCGCTTCGAAACTTGCCATTCGTCCTGAATGAAGGCGCCGGTGTTGTAGAAAATGGGCGTTGCATTGGTGTACTGACCTACGTAAAGCAATGTTGCCTGGTTCGTTTGGAGTGACAAAGGAGAGTAGTAGAGAGCTTCGACGAAAGGCGAAGGGGCGCTTCTCAGTTCCTTGAGCCGATTGAAGTCCAATCCCAGTTCCAAGCGGTGCCGTCCCAGCAGGACACTTAGCTCGTTCGTCAGATCCCAGTTGCGCGCTCCTGTCAGAGATGGGGCAACGACGAGTGGGCTTCTCCCAACGCCTGAGAAGATCAGATAGAACACCAACTCTGGAGTCGCGTATGAGGTTGGTATGCCAGCTGTTGTGGTTGCATCAATCGGTTGAGCGCCACCAAATGAATCGATGTTGTAAACGCTCCGCGCATCCGTTGCTGCGTAGCCAAGCCTGAATTCGTTCGTGATTCTACTGGAGAGCTGACTGGTTGCACCCAACGTATAAGTGAAGGTATTGAGTTGTGTCCGCGTTGACACTGAAAGTGATCGGCCTGAGGTCGAGGTCGGAGTTCCTCCAAAGCGAAAGAATGCGGCAAGCTTCGGTCCGAATGTGTGGTCCACTCGAATGCTTGTTGAGTCAATGGATGCGGGAAGCCCGTACGGTTCACTGAAATCCGCCAATCCACTGTTTACGAGTGTGCCCACCGGGCTTCCGGTCGGACACGGATAACTGCTGGTTGTCCCCGCGGTGCATGGAACCATTGCCTCGCTCCCATTTGGAACAGGATATGCATTCAGGAATGGCTGAAGGGCCGGTGCGGCACTCTTCCGCAAGCCAGAGTCGGGAACATACGAGATCGAAGCCGCTTGCGGCTGAGTGAGACGGAGGCCTTCGTAGGAGACAAAGAAGAAGGTTCTGTCTTTGCCGTTATAGAGCCACGGAATCCGAATAGGAGCACCAAAGGTTCCGCCAAAATCATTCTGGCGCAACGGCGCGGTCGGTTTGCCAAGATGATCGTTAAACCAGTTGTTCGCGTCAAAGTAGTTATTGCGGAGATAGTCGAACGCCGTTCCATGTGGTTCGTTCGTCCCGGAACGTGTCACAAGCACAAACTGGCCGCCTGGTCCGTGTCCGTATTCAGCCGAATAGGTGGAACTTTCTACACGGAACTCCTGTAGCCCATCAACTGAAATAAGGCTCTGCGTTGTGCCCAGAGCTGTTCCTGCGGCAATAGTTCCATTGCCGCCACTCCCTACGTTGCCGTTTCCTGGATTGATGTTTCCCGAGACACCATCGACCGTATAGTAATTGGATTGGGTTCTCTGGCCGTTAACGCTGAAATCCCCGCTCGATCCAATCTGAGAATTGGACTGCGGAGACTGGGTTACGACTCCAGCGGTCATGGAGATCAGGTCTTGAAATGACCGCCCATTCAAAGGAATGTTTTCGACGAATTTACGGTCTACAACCGTACTGATCGAGGCGTCCGCTGTATTCATCGGCGTTGCGCCAGCTTCTATCGTTACGGATTCGGAAACCGCTCCTAATGGAAGAGTGAAGTTGATCGCAATCGCACTCTGGACATTCAGGATGATCCCAGGTTTGATGAGCGTCTTGAATCCGCCTTTAGACACCTGAAGACGGTATTGACCTGGAGGGAGGATAGACATTGCGTAGATCCCGAAATTGTTGGTTCCGCAGGAGTAATAGATGCCTGTCGCCTCATTCAGTATCTCTATCTTTGCGTCCTGAATGGCGTTGCCAGAGGGGTCAACGACTACGCCGCTGATGGTTGCGTCGGTGGATTGAGCAGGCGCAGGTTTTGTTGCGCAGAGAATCAACAACAGCAGAAAAAGAACACGAAGGTATCTCAAGCGTGGACTCCTCAAGCGGACCGGAATAATGTTGGTTCATCCGGTCTACGAAAGCCTTTTGCTGAACTGTGACGCTGATTGTTACGCAATGCTTGGCTGCTGAACAATCTTCAGTCTTACGGGTGGTTGGGATCGATGCGAAGGTACGTGAACAAGAGCGGCCTGCCACTTGGCTTCGTGCTGCCGCCTTCGGGTTCTACGGTAATGAACACAGCGTCGATCCGCGCGATTGTCTTTGCGTCATTAAATTTTAGCGCCCAGCGTTTTTGGCTGGCGTCATCTTGATAGAGGAGGCCGAGGCTCACGTCGGCTTTGTGGTCCGATTCGCGCCTGCCCCACGCCTGAAACGTGCTGGTTTTCTTCACGCCGTGCTGCTGGTCGAGATCGTACCCATAAAAGATCAGCGATTTATCTCTGGTATAGAACACGCGGCCAAAGGGTTTCTGCGTGTCGCCCGTTTTGGCCACGTCATAAATCTCGGCAATATAAAGGTTGCGGGCGACAATCAAATTTCGGATGTCGCGGTCATGCTCCAACAAGTCCTGTTCATGCGCAATCTCTTTGTCTTTATCCTTGAGCGCCGTGTTCAGGTCGTTGACCTGTGTCCTGAGCGCGAGTGATTCCGCAGTGTCCTGAGGCTTCTGACCGTTCATCAGGTCAAGTCTTGCTTGCAGGCTTTGTGCGTTGGATTGCGCAAGGGTCAGTCGTTGCTCCAAGCCTGCCCGATCCTGCAAGCTACGGTCCAGGTCCGCGCCTTTCTTTGCCAATTCATCTTCCAATTGGTTTTGAGCGTCCTTCAGCCGAGCGATCTCCAACTCATCCTGCGTGAACTGGCCGCGTAATTCGACGTCCTTGGCTTCTTCCGGCGGGGACTTTACATCTGATGAAACGGCGGCAGTCGCAGCGTGATCCAGGTGCGGCGGAGCATTCTGTGCCAGTGAGACCGCCGGCGAACTGACTGAATTCGTTCCATGCCCCTGATAAATACCGACACGGTAACCGACTACGGTACAGGCCGCCAGAATCCCTGCGGCCATTGCGTAACGCGGCACACGTCGCCAGCCAGAGGGCGTTGCTGGAGCAATCGGTTTGCGAGCAGGTGGCAAAGGTTCGTCGCGTAGCGATTCCATCAAGGCTGCTTCAGCCTCTTTGATCGACCAAGAGTCGGGCGAACTGCCATGGCCTTGGTCTGCGCCATCCTCTTCCGCCAACGCTGGTATCGCCATGGCGACAACAAGTTCAAATAGACGCTGGGACTCCCTGCACGCATCGCAATGCGCCAGGTGTTCCTCTAGACGCGCCGATTCCTCCGCCGTTAGCTCCCCGGTGGTCGAGAGGGCACAGAGTTCTTCAAACTCTTCATGTGGATCGGGCGGCAATTTCCGAGCTCCCTGACTGGAGCTATTATGTGATATTTCGCTCACTTTGACCGCAATTTTTCTGGGAGGACATATTTACGCAGCCGTGCCAACCCGCGGTAGTAGTGGCTTCTGACGTTGACGAGAGATCGCCCGGTGAGTTGCGCAATCTCTTTAAGTGCATATCCCTCGAAGAAGAAGAGCCGGATGGTCTCCCGCTGCTCGGGTGTGAGCCGGGCGTTAAATCTCGCCATTAACTGCTTTCCTAGAATGCCTTCCACGGACAGCTCGTGAAATGGGAGCTCATTCCTGGGATCGGCCAAATGCCGGCCCAGCCCCTCCAAATCCTGGCTGGTGTAGAAGTGGTGGGAATTGAGGTAGCGCCGCCGGTCGAAGGCGCGGTGATAGGCCACCTGAAAGATCCACGAGCGCGCACCGCCCTGGGTCGCGTCGAACAGGGCGGCTTTGCGGAAGATGAAGAGAAAGACCTCCTGCACCAGGTCGTCCGCCTCCGCTTCGTTTCGCAGTATCCGCTGGGCGACGTTGCGCACGGCGCGGGCATGGCGGCGGAAGAGAGAACCCAGTGCCTCTTTGTCCCCCTGCTGAACTTGTTCCAACAGCAGTCTGTCTGAGAGGTCAGAAATCGGGAGGGCGGACTCAGTGGAGTCCTCAATTTCTTCTTGTGTAGGGTCAATCGAATCGAGAAGCCCCAAGGGGTCTTCTGGCGCACAGTCTGCCGGTTCGCGCACTTCCGGTCTGCTGGCCAGTGCATCCGGGAAATAGGCTGCGGCTTCGGAACTCATGCGGTTTTCGCCTTCTGAAGAACGGGTCGTCCGCCAGACCTTGCCGAGGATGTAACCCGATCTGGAGACTCGTTCGCTGAATAGGGATCAGGGAAGCGGCGCGACGGGGTGTTCAGTCGTAGGCCTGCCCCGCATTTGTCGGTAACTGCCCGTTGGCCTATTACCGACATAAGCAGACGATAAAACCCAAGATGGCCAAACGTCGAAGACAAGTTCAACCTCAATCCGGAGTTGAAAAGGCGTTTGGGCAGGCGATGCGGAAGGCTCGCAAGAAGCAAAAGTTCTCCCAGATGGATCTACACATCGCTACCGGTCTGGATCGAACATTCATCAGCGACTTGGAGCGAGGCATTCAAGGGCCTAGTCTCCGTACGGTTTTTCGGGTTGCAAAAGGGCTTGAAATCCCTGCCGCTGTACTTGTCGAGAATACCGAGATGTCGCCTCAATTTGTGTTGCCTGCTGATGACAAATGACCTCTCATCGGCAGTTTATGGCTATTAGCCGATAATTTCAATCGAAATTGAGGCCAGAAGCCTATTTTTATCCGAATTTACCGCCAGTAGCCTGAAATGGTCGATGGATAACCTCACTTTATTTGGCAAGCGATTACGCTCGATCCGGGGTAGACGGTCCCGGGCATCCATCGCAGAGGCCGCAAGAATTTCATCGGGGTACCTCGGTGAACTCGAGAGAGGCGAGAAATGGCCAGCTCTGGACATCATCGTCGAACTGGCAAAAGTGCTTGCTGTGCCTCCAGGAACTTTTTTTGAATTTGAATCAGAGGAGGTAGATTCTCGGGTTCTTCGTGAGAACCTGGCCAGCGTATTGGAAGACAAGGACACAAGACAACTCCAGCAAGCTCTCCGAGTCGTGAAAGCTCTCTATATAGGTTGATATGCATTGATGTGAGGCCGGCAGACACCCATTGGCGGGTCGCGCAGAGGCGAGCCGTGTCCGTCGGGAGGGTCAGGCATGCCGTCCTACCGGATGGCGGGAGCATCGCAAGAGGGCGGGCAAAACGGGCAGGCACAAAAATGCGGAGCCCCCATTGTAGGCTCCGCGCAGAGTTTGGATTGGGTTGATGGTTACCCAAGCCGCGCCCAGACGCTGAGGGGCCGACGGTCCATGCGAAGAATTTGGGCAGCCTCTTCAGCATTCAACAGAAGGTTTGCCATAGCTCTGGCTCCGGAACGACACTTCGGTATCCCAAGTGGCCGTTGAACCCTATTTCAGATCCGTCAGGTCATCTCGCTTAGCGCCACGAATCTGGTCAATGGTTGCTATCTCCCGGTGCCGGAGTTCAATGAAAAATGAGGAGAGCGTTATACGCAAAACGCATCACGCGCCATATACGCATTCCGATTTATTCTTTGCATCCAGTAGAACCGTGCCTGCATCTCAAGATTTATCCTGGGCTGCGGCTTCCCCCGCTGCTGGTGCAAGCCTGTTATATCTGATCGTCTTCATGCCTTGTGTTCTCATTTTGGAGGACTACGATGGCGCTACCAGAAACACGATTGCTCGAAACCGTGATCGTTCTTGCCGAAGAACTCAGTTTTTCGAGAGCTGCGGCGCGATTGCATATTGAACAGGCCTCGGTCAGCAGGCGAATTCAGGAACTCGAAGACGAACTCGGTTACCTGCTTTTCGTGCGCAATCACCGGTTTGTCACGTTGACAGACGCCGGACGCAAGTTCGTCGAAGAGGCGCGTCTCGCGCTTTTGCACACTGGACGGGCTGTCGCGAGCGGACGCTCCGCGCATGAAGACGCCGAAGCCGTCCTCAACGTGGGAAGGTCTCCCAATACTGACCCGTTCTTATTAACCACGCTGCTATCGGTCCGGCTGCCGCTGTTTCCACAGTTGAAAACGTAGGTGTCTCAGCAGTTCTCATGCGATCTTGTTCGTGAGGTTCTTGCCGGCGAGTTGGACTTGGCGATTGCCACGGAACCACCGGAGTCCAAGCATCTCACGACAGTGCAAGTCGCAGAGTCGCCCTTCTACATCGCCATGTCTGAAGAGGATGAGTTAGCTGGAGAGGATTCCGTTACTTTTGACAGATTGGCGGGGCGGCCCTGGGTGATCTTCGAGCGCCGATTGCATCCTCCGCTCTACGATGCTGTGATGCAGCTGGCCGAGCAGCGAAGAATTGCTCCATCCAAGCTCCACCGCATCGTGGTCCCCGAGGATGCCTATTCGTCGATTGCCGACGATGGAGCGGTGGCCTTCGTGGTGAAATCAGGCGCACTTCGGGTTGCGCGCGACGGGATTACCGTGCGGCCACTCGCTGAAGATGCGTATGCGTCTGACTAAGCACACGGTTGACGAGGCGCAGTGTTTGGTTTTATAGGCTTTTTGGGAGTGTGTCTTGTTGCCCAGGCGGCCGGTGTGAGATCGGCGAGCTGCTGAATGGGCTTATCGGCAAGTCCGGGCAGGATCTCGTTTAGGTAGTCGCGGACAGGGATCCTGAGCCGGCGGCAGCTTTCAACCACGGAGAGGATAGCTGCCACACGCGGGCCGGCCTGTTGACTGCCGATGTGAATCCAGTTTTTTCTGCCCAACGCTACGCCGCGCATGGAATTTTCCGCCAGGTTGTTGCTCAGTTCCAGTTCCGGATATTCGAGGAAGCGCGTCAGCTTTTTCCATAGCTTGATCGTGTAGGCGCAGGCCTCGCCCGCCGCACTCTTCGGCAACACGTTCGAACTGAGCACCAGGATCTTGGCGTGGATTTTGTCGAGCAGAGGCGGAGCTTCCAGCTGGCGCAAAATATGACGGGCAGCGTGATCCATCTTCTCGTTGCGTGCCCGGGCATCGATGGCAAACAGCTGATCCATCAGATCGACGATGCTGATCGAGGCGACATCCAGCTTGTTGAGCTTGATCGCGTCGACAAAACCCCGTCTCGCATGGCTCCAACATGCCGCATGCACCATCTTCGTGCCGCCCACACCACGGTCGTAGGCCGCATATCCGTCGGTCTGTAAAATTCCCTCGAACCTGTCCAGGAAGTGCGCCGGACCTTCGCGCCCGCGGCCCATTTGAAAATCGAAGATCGTCGCGCCGCCCGGCGTGCCGTACTGCCACAAATACCCTTGATGATTCTTGCCTCGTCGGTCATGCATCTGCACATCGACCGTCGTCTCATCGGCCTGGATGTAGGTACCAGCGAGCAGTTCTCGCCGCATCGCTCCCACTACCGGCGCCAGCAGTTCGCCGACCGTCATCACCCAACCGCACATCGTGGCCCGGCTGATGTCGATGCCGGCGTCGCGCAGGAAGATGACGCTCTGACGAAAGAGAGGATTGTGGTCGGCATATTTACTGACGATGGTATCGATGATGATCCGGTCCGAGACCAGGCTCCTGGCGATGATCCGCACCGGCAGCGGCGCCATCGCTACGCCTTGCTCCTCACACTTCTTGCAAGCCCGTTTCTCGCGCTTGATCACTTCGACGAAATACTCGGCCGGCTTCACTTCCAGCACTTCGCTGACTTCGTAGCCGATCACCTTCGTATCGGCCCCGCAGCTTCCGCATATGCACTGTTCCGGCGTGCAGGCAATCACCCGCTCCACGCGGGGAAGATCGGCGGGCAGAGTCTGGCGGCCAGGATGTTTGCGCCTCTTCTTCTTTTCAGGAGTGGGTGGCAGCGCGTCGCGCTCGCTCTCGGCGGCCACTTCCGTGTTGCTCACGCCAGGCTCGAACTCCAACAGTTCCAGTTGCAGATTGCTCAGTTTCTCGCTGCCGGGACCGTACTTGGCGATTCGTTGCAACCGCAGCTTCTCTTCAAGAAGCCTGATCTTCAGCTTTGAATACTCCAGTTCGTTTGCATACGCATTCAGCTTCCCGCTCACCGCCGCAAACAGCGACGCCGGAAGCTGCGCTTTCAGTTGTTCGAGAAGGTCAGAGGAAAGAGAAGAGTTGTTGCTCGGGGTGGACATCGCAGCAGGTTGGGAAGCCTCACTCACGATGTCTATTTCATAACAGAACAACAGCACGCATGCAAGCACTTTATGCAGCGTTTATGCGGTGATTCGTAACTTATCGGATTCCGCGTCGCGTACCTTGCGATACCATGCACGGCGACTCGTTTGCTTCAGATCGATGCCACCCAGCAGAAGCGTCAGCTCTTCATGACTCAGCACGATTTTGTTAATCGTGCTGTCGGTTTCCGGCCAGCGAAAACGGCCCCCGTCCAACTTCTTCGAACAAACCCATAGACCGCTTCCGTCATATACCAAGAGTTTGAGCCGGTTGCGACGCGCATTTGCGAACAGGAACACGTGGCCGCTTTCCGGATCACAGCCCAGATGATCGCGCACCAGGCCATAGAGACCGTTGAAATTCTTCCGCATGTCGGTCGCGCCCGGCGCAAGGTAGATCCGCGTCGCCGGACCAAAGCCGAACATCGGCTACAACCTCTCCAGCACGCTCACCAGTTCGGTCAGAGTCTCAGCATCGAAGCCGCTACCAACCTCTACTCTGCGGCCATTGGACAATAACACCGCGAGGGTGCTGTGCGGTTTCCCGGTTGCTGCAGAAGCCGGCAATGCGGCCAGTTCCACCGCTATCAGTCGCCTGTCTCCAGCCATGCTCTTCCCACCCAACCGCTCCTCACCAGGCTGCTTGTTCAAATGTCGGGTCAGCGTGCTCAAAGCCATTTCATGGCTGCGACAAAACTCGCTTCGCCCCATCCCGCTCTTCAGGTACAAAGCAGCCAGACGCGCTATCTCTTGGCGGCTACGTCGACGAACTCCAACTCCAGACTCTTCTGCCATAAAGAGAGTCCATCACAGATCGCACTCCGTTTAAAGGTGCGTTGGTCAGACGCTTACGAAGATGCGCTCATGCTCAAGACTTATCTTGCCTCGCGCGCGGACGACAGTTCCAAAGTTGTGAGTGAATTGGTCAGAGCTTTCATGCGCAAGCTTGCAACATTTACGCGAGGCACATCGCTTCCTGGGCGCGCTCCCGCATGAGAATTCTCAAGCGGGAGTGTGTTGTCTTAGCTGGCTGGTTCCTTGGGAACAATCGCAATGTTGACCGGACCTGACCACTCGCACTTGGGGCAGGTGACAAGTCCGGTCGCGCTACCCCGGAACCCGATGTCTTTCAGATCAATAGAGAACCCGCATTGTGGGCACACGTGGGCGCTGATCTTCTGTTGTTTCCTTTCCTTGCCTGGTTCTTGATTCCCCATTTCTTACCCTTTCCTTGAGAAAAACAGATCTGTGGGCTGAAAACTCATTGCATAAACTCCGACTTACGACGTTCAGACTCCGTAGGCTCATCAACCCAAGCTGGATACCGGATGCGTAGAAACACAGGGTTTCGGCGTCCAAGGGCGATTTTGGCAGGATCATTCATCCCGTATCTGTTGTGCCTCAGTTTCTCACTCCTGGCGCATGCCCACTCTGCAACTACAATGATGCCTACGACGATCCCGAACACGGCGGCGAGGCCCGTTATCAAGCCCAGCGCGAATTTGAGTCCTGCAAGAAACACGATGACCTCTGGCGTTGCTACTATCTGCACTATGGCAAGTAGTAGCGGAAAGAGGTCTCGAAGATGTTGTCGAGACCCTCGGGAGCAAGGCCGTTTAGGTCGGCCCAGGTTTTGCGCTGGGCGTAGCCGTATTGAATGCCTTGGCGGAAGCGACCGCGGGCGCCCTTGTAGAAGTCGTACCAGTAGCCCACGGTGAACTCCTGGATGTCGCGGTTGGTTGCCGAGCAGGAGCTTGGCGTAGTGGGGTAATTCGTTGTGCCGCCCGTTCCGGTTGGCACTGGCTCGGTATTGCATCCGGCATTCGTATAGCTGCTGATGGTGCCGACGCCATAACCCAGCGGATTGCCCGTCGTCAGGTTGGTGTAGTTCGTGCGCTTCACGTAATCACCGCCATAGTTGGCATAGATATCGAAGCGCGGCGTAGCGTGCCACTCAACGGTCGAGAGCGCCGACCACGTATGCAGTGGCGAGAGCTTGCCATCGGGGCGCGCGGTCACGTCAGCAATGGTCGATGTTCCGTAGCGGCCCATGCTCGTACCCCACAGACCTTTGAGGCCAAGATCGAAACGTTTGCCGAGCACCGCGCGGCGCGCGCTTGCTCCGATGCCACCGCCGGCTTCGGTGTCGTTGTAAGCTCCTGCGCTGGTCGCTGTTCCAGCTGCGATCTCTGCTTTCGTCGCGTTCGGATAAAGCCGTGCGCGGAAGAAGCGCGAGACGCCGAAGAGTTCATAGTGCCCGCCCCACTTCGGCTCATAAGCAACCTTCGCGATGAAGTCGGGAACGGCGTTCATCGAGTAGGTGGTCAGCAGGCCCGGTGTCGAACCGTTCGACGTATTGGCAGCAGCGTTGTAGTTGCCGCCGTTCGCGCCAGGACTGGCCCACAGGATCAGCGGCAGGCCAGTTACGTCGCCGTTGACGACCGGCGTGAGCGTCTGCGGATTTTCTAGCGAGGCCGCAGCCCAGAGATGCGGATTAACTTGCTTGGTAATGCGGAATCCGTACTGCCGCGCCCACACAAAGCCGGGCACGTAATTCGGATCGATGGACTGTGGCGTAGCTTCCGAGCGCAGCGTCAGACCGGACTTATACTCTGTTGCCAAAGACCACATCTGGCCACCCGCGAAGCTCCAGCCGCTGGCGGTTTCCAACTGTCCCCATATCTGGCGCTGGCGCATGACGTAGCTGTTGCTCTGGTTATTGTTCGAGTTGGTGCCCGAGCCAAGGAAGTCCATCTCAAAATAGCCGCGGAAGGTATTGTGAACGCCCTTGCTCTCGGCCATGAGCGCAAGGCGCGACTGACGGCCCGAGCCGAAGAACTCGCTGGTTTGCGCTAGATCGGAGTGGGTCAGTGGAATCGAGGTCCAAGCGGTGGGAATATCGCCCCCCGTGGCGTGGTTGCGATTTACGGTCTCAGCCGCCGTAAAGCTACCGGCGGGCGAAAGTGTGATGCCCTTGTAGTGCAGGATGTCGGGATGCTCAATGGCTGCCTTGGTCTGCTTCTGACCATCCTGGATCGTTTCCGCAATGGAGACAGCATTGCCTTTCAGATCGGTTACCGCTCCTTGAAGCGTGCTGACCGCTTCGGCATTCTGTCCAACCACCTGTTGGAATCCGTCCGCCTTGCGGCTGGCCTCGGATGCTTGGGTTTTCGCATCGGCAGCTTCTTTGCGCGCCTGTTGCAACTGCTCCTGCATCTCGTTCATCTGGGCTTGGATCTTCTGCATGTTGTCGAGCAATTGCTGATTCGTTTGCTCAAGCTGAATCTGTTCCTGCGTCTTCTCTTGCGCCTTGGGCTTCGGCTTCACGTGTTTTGCGGGGGCCTGCGCGGCCGCAATTGTTACGGACAACAGCACCGCTGCCAATATTTCTCTTCCTGCATTCATTCTGATTTCTCTCCTTCATCCTGCCGTGCGAAACCGCAAAGCCTTCTTGAATTCCTACAGACCGGGGTTACTGTTGAAAGAGGTAGATATTCATGCCCGCAGCGCCGCCCGAATAAGCGGCATAGTTGAAGGCCGTGATGAAAATGGCGTACTTGCCCCCAGGGTTGCCGACGATAGCAGTCCCGGACAACGTGCAGGTGATGTAGCCGTCGGAGTTGACACCTGTGGTAATTCCGGTTGCGCCTCTAGATATCGCCGTGGCGCAATTCTGCGCGGGATCGAGGACGGTAATAGAGACAGCGGTATACCGCCCGTTGTAGGTGGAGTCCTGCTTGCCGAGACTGATGGTGGTGAGGGTGGTGGGGTCCAGCG
>Ga0255354_1000389_pt1 | contig 28039 bp, 15 predicted proteins | sample HBST50metaG_FD_189942 | JGI IMG/M metagenome (GOLD analysis project Ga0255354, IMG submission 189942) | Peat soil microbial communities from Stordalen Mire, Sweden - H.B.S.T50 | ecosystem: Environmental > Terrestrial > Soil > Wetlands > Peat | place: Sweden: Norrbotten County, Stordalen Mire...
GTGACAAAGGCTGTTGCGTTACCCCTGAATACCTCCCAATAGGGCTTTCCAGACGCTCAAGCCGCCGTTAGCTTTCACCCTGAACGACTACACAGGGGCTACTCTGGCACCAGCAACACTCGACAACACAGAGCTAGACGGCGCTAGAGACCTGGAGACGCTGCCCTTTGACTGCGAGGATACACAAGCTGTCTACGCTGTCCCGGCCTCACAGTGAGGCGCTCTGGCTCATGGGTGAGCGCGACCAGTACGGACGCTGGATCAGCGAGGTCTACCATGGTTGACGACTGCACAGTCTGCGGCGGGAGAATCTCCACTGCTGCGATCTGCGCAACCAGTTCCCGATGGCGGAAGTAGGTGTTGACCAGTTCGCGCTGTACTTGCCACGAGAGGTCGTCTGTGAAGCTCTTTGCAACCATCAGATAGCCGGACTCGGTGAGGAAAATGGCATTGCGGGTGTGTGCGGCAAATACTCTGTTTTCCCTCTGCGAACGAATTTCGTCCGCAGACAGATTGAAGTTGTCTGTGCCTTCGATGAAGCGTTTTCGATTGTGAGTGAAACAACGCCGAGCGGTTCCTGCGGGGCGTTGGTGAACTTTGTCAATCATGGCCAGCGTCACGACGCGCTGCCCTTTGTACTCGATGACGTTGAGGTCTGAGCCTCGGCTTCTGCCGACGAAATTCGTCGGTAGAGGGCTGGTATAAAATCTCAGCCATGACAACGACAGAGACCGTGACAGCCATTATCGCAGGGTACGGCGCTGTGCTTTCGACGGTTGCGATTGTTACGCAGATTGCCAACGACCGGGTGAAGCTAAAGTTGGTCGTGAGTTGGAACATGAAAATTGTGGGTGACCCAGACTATGAAGGAATGACTTTAATTGTCTTGAAGGTTACCAACACAGGGCATCGACCTGTGACAATCACCCACATAGGTGCGTGGCTCCTTTACCCGGAAAACCCCTTCATCATGACAGACACCCATCCGCCACTTTCTCACACAATCAAAGAAGGAGAATTCATTACAAGCATTATGAATCAAGCGTCTACAGACTGTGCAACCATCGACTACTGGAATGTAATCGACTCAACGGGACGGGTATACAAACTGCGGGAGACTTCCTGGGTCAGACACTTCAAGTCTGCGATTCAGTGGAAGCTGGCCAAGAGGCGAGGAGAAAACGCTTGGCGGTGACTTCGGGAGATTAGCAAGAAAATATAGAAAACTAGCGTAATTGCACACTGTGTAGTGACTCTATAAAACAGCGAAAAACTTATGGGCAACCACCGCGTCCCCCCGCGTACTTGCTCGCCCTGCCATGGTTGGCCGGGGCAAGTACGGGGTTTGAGACTACCTACACAGCGAGGGCCGCATGGGCTTCGTATGCTGGTGGATTCCCTGTCCGCTCTGCCTCTTCATCACACCTGCACTTGCCAGAACAGGTTGGGAAATCAAGGCAGAGAGGCTCACCGCAGACCATACAACCGCCTAGATCATCGGGGTGAAAATCTCTGAGGCAAGCAAAGCAGGTTTCGACCGCGCCGGTCGTGACGGGAACAGGGATACAAGATGCGTTCATGATGTTTCTCCTTACTTATTTAGGTACGGGAGAACAATACCACCAGAGAACCATAATGTAAACGACTGAATACAATACACTTGACAGAACATTAAACGTGCATCCTACTCAGCTTGGCTACTCTTCACATAGCGTCCAGTTGGACTATACCCAAACCTGACGTTTACGGCCTGACACTTTGTCCCTCTTTTGGCGTCAGAATAGAATGGTTATTTTATTTCTTGACAATCTCCGAGAAACACCTTAGACTTCATCCTGACACTTAGGAGGTGTTGCAAGTGACGGGACAGCGGATTGGCTATAAGCGAGTTTCTACAGTTGACCAGAACACAGGCAGACAGCTTGAGGGCGTAGCAGTCGGCAAGGTATTTGAGGACAAGGCCAGCGGCAAGGACACAGCGCGTCCGCAACTGCAATCCGCTCTGGAGTTCTGCCGCGAGGGTGACACGCTGGTGGTTCACAGCATGGACCGTCTAGCACGGAACCTGTCCGATCTTCGCTTGCTGGTCAATGAACTGACAGCGCGGGGTGTTGCGGTTGAGTTTGTGAAGGAATCGCTCAAGTTCACTGGTGAGGACTCGCCCATGGCCAATCTGCTCCTGTCCATGCTGGGGGCTGTGGCAGAGTTTGAACGCGCCCTGATACTGGAGCGGCAGAGGGAAGGAATCGCCCTGGCCAAGGCAGAGGGCAAGTACAAGGGACGCAAACGGACACTGAGCGCGGCTCAGGTCACGGACCTCTGCACAAGGGCAGCATCGGGTGACGAGTCTAAAACTGCTCTCGCTGGGGAGTTTGGTATTTCGCGGGAAACCCTCTACCAGTACATCAAGGCGGGGAACGCGCCACGTACTGCGTAGACAGCGACACTACAACGTGGACGGCGGGGCCATACAAGGCCGTCACGCCGTCCGCGCTATTTCGGTGACCATCTGGCTGGCGTAATCGTGCTCTACAGCGTGGGGAAGAGGTAGCCTGTTTTGGTGGCTGTTCTGATGGCTGTTGGGGTTTTCTGTGGCGGTGGCCTCTCTTTTGGATTTGAATGTGCGATTCCGTCGATATGTAATGAGATTTCAAAATGACCCGCGATATTATCTGTGGACAGAGAATCCGAAGACTGGAACTGTGTACCGACGATGAGCAACTCTCAACTCCCTTTTCAACTCCCCCAAAGATTCTTGAGCAGGGATTCACAGGGGTTTTGAGGAATACTGAATCTATCTAAGTAGTTGATAATACACGATATCCGTGTTTTAGGAAACCGACGCTCTATCCATCTGAGCTACGGGGCCACGTTGTGTAACCTGCTTGTTTCATTCTAATTTATCGCCGATTTCCGCGCTCGTCCCGGGAGTCAGCTTGCGGCCGGTGTGCGATTTAGTGACCAGTTCTACGCCGCTTTTAGTTGTTCCGGCGGCCTTCCGCAGTTACCGGGTCCGCTTCACAGCGGGTACAAGCCGATCTGGTCGCAGCCTGATGGTGGTGTGACGCCATCCGTTCAGCAACAGGGCGGAGGCCAACCCCCACCATCACCAGCCTACTTGCAAAGGTGGGAAGGTTGCAATGCCAGGAGCCGTCTTTTATGCCGGCCCCCGTCAGTGCATCGCTGAACCAGCCGAGGCAGTTGTCCTGCGGGTCTCGGCTGGCTTTTTCAGGGGCCTGGAGGACCCTGCTCCCTCCGCAAAAGTCGATCTACAACTGTGGCACTCGTGTCGCGACCGCGTAGATAAGTGGTTTCCCAGGTCCCAAAAGCTGGACCTGGGGCACCCAGCATTGTCGCAGCCACGGAAAGAGGCTTGATGGGATTTGTACCCTCCCACATCTCAGAATCGAGATGTGGGGCACCCACGTTCATGGGCGCGATTACAAAATCATCAAGTCGCGGTACTGGGCCATATCACCATGGATTGCCGAGGCCGGAGTGGTGGAGCGAGCTACGGTCACCGGCCGCAATGGTACGTAAAGCCGAAAGCAAGACGCAGGTCGTTCTGAACGTCGTCCGCGTTGTTGGGGAGCTCGGTCCGAACGTAGTCGATCTCAAAAAGACGCAGGCCCGTGTTCTTGGTGAGGTAGTAGTTCACGCCGCCACCAGCCTCAAGCGCAAAGGCGTTGGCGCTGGATCGAGGGAACGAAGTGGCGGGATAGACGCCGTCGAAGCCGTGCACGCCGCCGAAAAGCCCCTGGCCAAAGATCTGATAGCGAGGATTGCTCGCAGCGCCTGCGGATTTGCCACGAGCCGTGTAGGTATAACGTGGGCCAGCCAGGTAAGAGATTTTGTTTACGTCCACGCCTGAAGACACGTTCGAGGCATGACTGTCGGAATAGCTGGAAGCGAGGCCAAAGCCCTTCCTCCAGGTTACGGCGGCATCTGCGCCGCCACCCTGGAGCCAGAAGCAGCAGGATCCATAGACCAGTTGTGCGCGCTCCGGAGCATAGGTGACGGCCAGGTCGATGGAAACCGGGGATTGCTTTGTTGCTGTCTGGGGCTGCTGCGCCCAGGCAGTGGATGAGGCCAGTATGCATGCTCCCACAAGGAGCACCCTTCCGCGAATCGAAATGCGCATCTCGTTCTCCTTGTTACTCGACCGTGAGTGTAACGGTGGTGGAGTGAGACAGCGCACCCGCGGTTGCGGTGACTGTCACAGTGTTTGTCTTCTGTTGCTGAGAGAAGAAGCCGCTGGCAGAGCCGCAGCCGCTGACGCCGGCCATTGCAGCGATGCCCGCGAGGAGCAACAGCACAGACAACATGCGGCTGAACCGCTTTCCGGTGCGGCGCATCTTGCCCGCAAAGGGGAGAAGAAGAACGCCCCACAGAGCGAGCGGCAACTTGCGGCCGGGCAGTCCCCTTCGATCCAGACTTGCCTTGGGCGATGGCAATTGGAGAGTCAGCGCAAACGCACTGAGCGGGGTATTGGCCGGAAACGACCACGTGTTGCTGGTGAGCTGAGTCCAGGAAGAAGGAGTAACAATTGCCGTGGCTCCTTCGGGCATGCCGCTCACGGTCAAGGTGACGGACGCCGGCAAGACTGTGCCAGCGGTTGGCACGATGCCGAGCGAGTAGGTTGCAGAGCTGCCGGGCAACACCGTCTGCGAGGAACCGCTGGTGACGGCGCTGATGGTGAAGTCGATGACGGTCTGGGCGAGGGGCTGGCTTGATGCGGGCACGAAGTTCGTATCACCGACGTAGGCGGCAGCGATGTTATGCGAGCCGGCAGTCAGAGCGGACGTGGTGAAGGTAGCCATGCCTCCGGACAGCAGACCCGAGCCGAGCGGCGTGGCGCCGTCGAGGAAGTTGACTGTCCCTGTGGGCGTACCCGCCGCCGAACTGACCGTTGCTGTAAAGGTCACCTGGTTCTGGAGCAGCGAAGGATTGCTGCCTGGGGAAAGACTGACGGCAGGTATTGCCTGCGTTACCGTTTCACCCGCGACAGCCGGCTTGATGGACGAGTTGGAGGCGACGGCGGCTGTGTAGCTATAGCCTCCGGCGACGGTGAGAGCATTGCCGCCGAGGTTGAAGGTGGCCACACCGGCGACTGAGGTTGCCGTGTAGGTTCTGGAGTAGCCGAGCGGACCAGCCACAGAGAGTGTGACTGTGTCAGTTGCCGAAGCGGCGGTGTTCCCGTTGCTGTTTCTCTCCAGCACGGTGATCGGCGATCCTGCGTTGCCGCCCAACGCAATGGCGGCTGCCGGCGATGTGCCGAAGGCGAGATGGTCGACAGCCGCAATCGCGATTCCGGTCTCAGGAAGAGCGGCAGCAATGCCTCCATCGGCAGTGATATTCATGGTGCCAGCGCGCAGTCCATAGGTTGCAGGAGTGAAGTTGATGGTGATGGTGCAACTGGACTGCGCGGGCAAAGTGGCAGGGCAGTTGGTGGTGAAAGGAAACTCTGGAACGTTGGTCTCGCCGATGGACAAGTGGGTGAGCGTAAGGGCGGTGCCGGTGTTTTGCAGCGTGACGGTCTGACCGCTGCTGGGCATACCTACCGAGGTAACGGAGAAGCTCAGGACGGGAATCGACAAGCTGATGCCCGGCGGAATGGCACTCGTGGTGAGAGCTACAACGCCCAAGCTGGAACTGCCGTCATTGCCGGCGACTTCCTTGTGGGCCTTGGAGAACGCGGGATTAGCTTCAGCGTTGGCTCCGGCCCCGAGAGTACCGAAAACGGTGATGGTGCCGGTGATGGCGCCCGCGGTCACGGGCGTGGTGGTGATGTTCAGAGTGCAGCTTGCGGCGTTGGCCAGCGTACTGCCGCACGTGTCGGTCTCGCTGTATTCGCCACTGGCAACAATCTGCAGGTTTGCGATGGGCTGGCCGGTGTGATTGGTCAGCGTGGATGCCTGGGGTTGGGAGGTGATTCCCACGGTCTGCACGCCGTAGCTGAGCACGGGCGGCAGAAGGGTCAATCCGACCGGGCTGCCGTCGCCTTGCAGAGATACCATCTGCGTGCCTCCACCGGCGTTGTCGGAGATTGTGAGCGTACCGGTGCGATGCCCGAGTGCGGTGGGTACAAAGCTGACTGTGAGCGTGCAACTCGCGCCCACGGAGACCGTGTTGCCGCAACTGTTGGACTGGGTGAAATCGCCCTGGGTGCTGAGTCCGGCGAGTTGCAAAGGCAGATTGCCGGTGTTGGTGATGGTAACGCTCAGCGCCGTTCCTGCGGTGAGCGAGGCTTGCGCGGCGGAGACGAAAGGCTGGCTGCCAAATGCCAGGCTGGTGGGGAATATGCTGACGCCCGTTTGCTGGCCCATGCCGCTGAGCGCGATCACATGCGCGCCGTCGGCGTTGTCGTCGATCTGGATGGCTCCGGTGCGGGTCCCCATGGTGGAGGGGGTCATGGTGATGTTGATGACGCAATAGCTTCCAGGAGCGATGGTTTTCGAGGCGCAGGTGTCGGTTTCAGCAAAGTCGCCGGTCCCGGTCACTGCTGCAATTTGCAAGGGCGCCGTACCGGTGTTCGACACCGTTACCGTCTGCGCCTGACTGGCGACGCCGACCGGCAGGCTGCCGAAGAAGAGCGTCGAAGGAGTGGTTGCAATGCCGGGAAGAGTTCCCTGCCCGCTGAGTGTGACCAGGGTGGAAACTTGACCGGCAGCGTCGCTGAGGACCAGGGATCCGGAGAGATTTCCGGTTGCGGTGGGCGAGAAGCTCGAGCCGATCACGCACGATGCGCCCGGTTGCAGCACTGGCGGACACTGGTCGGATTCGGTGAAGTTGCTGGATACCGTGACCGGATTCAACGTCAGCGGCACGGTGCCGGAGTTGGTTGCGGTGAGCGTCTGGGCCTGGCTGGTGGTTCCGGCCACTTGCGCACCGAAGATCACAAACGAAGACGAGACCTCCAGGCCCGGCCGGACGCCCTGGCCCTGCGCGGCGATGACCTGCGTGCCCGCGGTGTCAGTGAGAGTTACGGAACCTCTGAGAGCACCGGTCGTGGTGGGCGTGAAGACAACGTTGATGCTGCAGCTGGTGCCTGCAGCAATTGCGCCGGAGCAGTTGGTCGTATCGGTAAAATTGTCAGTCGGTTTGACGGAGGTGATGCTGACCGGCGACGAGCCCGAGTTGGTGAAGACTACGGTCTGGGCCGAGGAGGACGTAGTCACCAACTGCCCGCCAAAGACGAGTTGTGCGGTATTCAGCGATGCACCGGGCTTGAGGCCGGTACCCGCCAGGGGAACGGTCTGCGTGCCCAGACTGTCCGTGACGGTGAGGGTTCCTGATTCTGCGCCTGCCACCGTGGGGGCATAGGTGACGCTGAAGTTGCAACTGGCAGCCGGGGCCAGGGTGGCAGGGCACGCATTGCTCTGCGCGAAGTCGCCCAGAACCGATATGTCGATACCGGTCAGCGGCGCCGCGCCGCTATTGGTCAGCGTGGTATTGAGCACGAAGCTGTTGGCGCCCACGAGCGTGTCCGGAAAGGTCAACGTGCTGGGCGAGAGCGTGGCGCCGGCCACTGCGCCCACGCCGGAGAGGTTCACCTGTTGGCTCTGTTCGCCGCTGCCGGCATTGTCAGTGAACGTGACTGTACCGATGCGGGTGCCCGCCGCCGTGGGAGCAAAGGTAACGACGAGGCCGCAATTGCTGCCCGCGGGAACGTTGGCGCAGTTGCTGCTGGTGGTGAAATCGCCGGTCGTCGCAATGTTGGAGACAGACAGGTTGGCGGTTCCGGTGTTCTGGATGGTGACAATCTGTCCGGTGCTGGTGGTTGCAACGCCCTGGCTACCGAAGTTCAGAAGGGCCGGGGTGACCTGAATACCAGGCGCCGTTCCGGTTCCGGTCAGCGGCACAGATTGCGCACCATTCGTCTGCAGGCTGGTGATGGTGAAAGCGCCCGTGCGCGCGCCCGTGGCGCTGGGCGCAAAGGTCACGTTGATGCTGCAGGAACCCAGAGCAGAGAGGACGGGACAGTTGCTGGTCGCGGTGAAATCGCCGCTCGCCTGAACGTTGGTGATGGTCACTGGCGAGCCGTTGGGGTTGGTGATGATCAGAGTCTGCGCCGTGCTGGTGGTTCCCGTCGGCACGCTGCCGAACGCCAACCCGCTGACGCTGAAGTTGAGGTTGGCCGCGGCCACTGCGATGGTCTGCGTAACCTGGCCGGCCGCTGCATAGTTGGCGTTCCCCGCCTGGTTCGCCGCGACCACCACCATGCCCACACCGAGGATGTTCAGGGCATTTCCTGTGACGGATCCGGGGCCGGAGACAACGCTGTAGGTGACGGCGTTACCCGAGGCGCCGCCGGTGGCGGACAGCGCGAGGGGACCAACTCCCCATGTAACCGCCGTGGGAAGCGGGGTAAACGCGATTGCTTGCGACGCATTGCCGATGGTCAACGTGCCGGTGGCTGTGCCCGAGTAGTTGGCATCACTGATGGTGCCGACTACGGCGTAGCTGCCCGCCGTTGTTGGCGCGGTCGAGGAGCCGGTGTAAGTGAAGGTTACCGTCAGCCCAGCCGGGCTGGTTGTGGCTGTGATACCAAGCGGAGAGCCGGTGTAGGTCTGCGAGAGGTTGCCCAACACCAAGTTCGCCGTCGCCTTGTTCACTGTCACGCTCACCGTGCCGGCGACTGTGGTGTAGTCGGTCGTGTCCGTGGGCGTGAAAAGCACGTTTTGTGCTGCGCTGCCAACTGCCGGGGCTGTCGCAGGCGCGGTGAAGGCAAAGCTGCCCGCTACCGAGCCGCTTCCGCCACTCAGCGTAGACGAAGCCAGCGTCTGTCCGTAGATGATGGCGCTTGCTGTGGGCCAGGCGGACGCTGAAACCGTCGGCGTTGCCTGACCGATCGTCAGCGAATAAGCCTGACTGCCCGTTGCCGCGTTTTGATCCATCGCATGGACAGTAAAACTGTAGTTGCCAATCGCCGCGGGTGTCCCGGCGAGGACGCCTGCCGAACTCAGCGTCAGCCCGGAGGGCAGGCTGCCGGAACTGACGGTGTAACCATACGGCGACGTTCCGGCGCTGGCCGTAAATGTCTGGCTGTAGTTGACGCCTACTGTGCCGTTGGCAAGAGCTCCGGCGGCTGGCGTCAGGGTGAGATTCGGACTGATTCCCGCGCCGGCCAGGGCAGCAGTCTGCACCGTCGAAGCAACGTTGAGATTGTTGTCGGTGAGCGTCAGTGTTCCGTTGATGGCGCCGATAGCCTGCGGAGTAAAGTCGATTTCATAATTGCAGGACGAATTAGCCGCCAGGCTGGAGACGGTTCCACTCGTGGCCGAGCCGTTGCTGGTAATCTCCGGGCAAGATGTTCCGGAATCGAATGTAAAACTGCCGGCGCCGCCCGCGATACCTCCATTGGTGCCGAAGCTGGGAGTGGCGAAGGTCAGCGTTTCGTTGCCAAAATTGTACATTTGCAGGCGCATCGGGCTGTCCAAACCATCCAATACGTATTCAACCGTGGCTCCGAAGGCAGCCGATGCCGGAGTTTGAAAATCCTCCTCGAACACGTTGTGATGGGTTACATCGGAGAAGTAAACCTTGCCGCCGCCATCGACGGCGAGGCCGAAGATTTGCGCGGAACTCGGGGGCTTCGCGATGGCCACGGCCGCGGCATAGCTTCCCGCCGCCAGAGTGGACTTGAAGACGCCGCCATTCGAGATGCTGCTCTCACCGTAGTTGGCAAAATACACGTTGCCATTTCCATCCACAGCCACCTGAATCGGCCAATCCAGATTGCCGGCAACCAGGCTGGGCGTATAACTGCCAGCGGAATAGCTCTCCTTGATCACCCGGTTGTTGAACGAATCCGCGATGTAGACGTTCCCGCCGCCATCCACGGCTACACTGAAGGGCGTGCTCAGCGCCCGGCCAAGGACCGAAACGTTGGAGCCTACAATTGCGCTCTGCGCATAACTGCCGTCGGCCTGAAGCGTCTCTTTCAGAATCTGGTTGTCGATGGAATTGGCAATGTAGATGTTACCGTGCTGGTCCACCGCAACTCCGCCGGGGGAGTGCAATCCGCCGGCCACTACGGTCTGCGCATAGCCGCTTCCCTTGGGCGACTCCTTCAGAATCCGATTGTTGTTCGAGTCTGCAACGTAGAGGGCGCCGGCGCCATCCACGGCTACGGCTTCCGGTGTGCCATGTCCGTTGCTTCCGAAGCTGGCGCTGGACATATCCAGCACTTTCGTTGTGATGCCGCTAGGCGTGGTCATAAGGATGGCATAGTTGGCGATGTCGGCTGTGTAGAGGTTGCCGTTTCCATCCAGCGCCAGGCCCTGCGGATTGCCCAAGGAATTTCCGCTGCTGACTACGGTGCTCTCGACCCCGGGCGAGAAGTTCGCCTCCGGCGCCAGGCCCACGCCATAGAGATAGCTCGTGGCCAGCAGGTTGCCGGACTCGTCTTCGAGCAGCACAGCCCCATAGCGAGGCCCCGGATACTTCGCTGCAAAGGTCACGTTGACCGTGCAGGTCTGGCTGACGGTATATGCCTGCAGGACGCAGGTATCGCTGCCCGCATCGGCAAAGTCCAGCCCCGTCGCACCCTGGGTCACAACCTTGATGCTGGCCACTGTGCCCGCAGTTGCGATGGTCACCGCCACCGGATAGGATGCGGTAGTCCCCACCGCCGAGTTGAGAGTGATCGCCACCGCGCCCATGCCGCTGCTGGCGGCAAATCCCATTGCGCCTCCATAACTGGCGGTGATGGTGTCCGTCCCGGCGCCATGCAGTGTTTCAGCAGAGGTTGTGCAAGCGCCCGCGCTTAGAGTGCAATTTCCCAGCGTGTTGGACATTGTGTCGGTAAAGGTCACCGTGCCCGTTGGTGTATCGCTGCCATGGGCGCTATCCGTCACGGTTGCGGTGAGCGTTACCGTGCCGCCCGAAAGGACGGCGCCCGCCGAGACGGTGAGCGCCGTCGTGGTGGCGTCAGGTGCGGTTCCCGCGCCCCTCAGCATGATTGACTGTTGCGCCCAGGTGGCGTTGAAGCTGTTGTCGGTCAGCACCGCGCTGCCGCTGTTGCTGCCCACAACCGAGGGAATGAAGTCGATGCCCAGCGCGCAGGAACTGTTGGCCGCCAGGGAGGCTGTCGATCCGGAACTTGAAACCACCAGGCAGGTGGTGCTCGCGTCGCTTGCAAAGCCGGAAGGAAAAATGGGATTCGATCCGGACTCCGGTATGGCGATGAGCAGAGGCGCGTTGCCCAGATTCAGCAAGGTGACTGTTTGCGGACTATCCGCGCTCTGATAACCTTGCGCCGTGGCATCGAAGGTGAGCGAGGGCGCAGTCTCCTGGCTGCTCGCCACGATGCGGTTGTTGCTGGAATCCATGATGTACAGGTCGCCCGCGTCGCTGACTGCCGCGCCAATGGGGCTATTCAGCGTGACCGCGGATCCGGTGCTGAGAGCCACGGCATTGCCGCCACCGGAAGGAATTTCAACGATGCGATTATTAGCTACGTCGGAGACATAAATATTGCCAGGGCTGTCCAGGGTGATGGCGCGCGGATTGCTCAGCGTCAGAGAGCCTGTGCTAACCACGCTGCCCACGCCGTTTGCGATCTTCACCACCCGGTTGTGGCCGTTATCCGCCACAAAAATGCTGTTCGATCCATCCACGGCCACGCCCAGCGGACCGCTCAGCGTCACACCGGAGAACGAAACCACTTCGGCCGCGCCGCCATTGGGATATTCAACAACGCGGCTGCTCTGATTTTCGGCCACGTACACATTGCCGCCGCCATCCACCGCAATGCCGATGGGCTCAACGGAGAGGCCGTTATTGCCGAGTACGCTTGTAACTCCCGCGGCGCTCAATTCCACAACGCGATAGTTGAGGCCATCCGCAATATAAAGGTTGCCCGCCCCATCCAGCGCAACCGCATTCGGCTGACTCAGCGCGGCGCCTGCAATTTGGGTCGAAGAGCTGAGAACTACCGTTGCTGCGCCGTTGGGTGCAATCTTGTCCAGCCGATTGTTGCCCAACTCCACCACGTACAGATTGCCTTGCGCATCAAACGCCGGCCGGCGCGGTCCGCTCATGGCCGGGCTCAGACCCGTGATGGCCGGCACACTCACCGTGCCCGGCGAGAAGGCCGCCAGCGGAGCCAATCCGATGCCTTTGACGTAGGCGGTTGCCAGCACATTGCCGCTGCCATCCAACACCTCCACGGCGCCCAGCCGCACGCCGGGGTATCTCGGCGTGAAGGTAACCTGCACGGAGCAGGCTGTCGCGGTTGAATATGTTCCCGTGGTGCAAGTGGTTCCGCTACTTGCGTAGTTGAACTCAAGGCCGGTGGCGCCCTGGTCGAGCACTTTGAAAGAGCCAATCGTTGTGCCGGCAAGCACGTCAAAGTTGAAGGAAATGGCAGGCGAAGTAGCGCCAACATTCTGATTGCCAAAGCTGGCGGCAGCCGTACTGATTTCAATCACCTGGCTGGTGGCGGGAACGCCGTTGCCCCAGGCAGTCAGAAAGAGGTTTCCGTGAGCATCCTGAGCCACGGTCTCGGCTTCCGGAACATTCGTGCTCAACGGAATGGCCGTGGCTGTGCTGTAGCCCTCGGAATACGGAAACTTGTAAACCGCGTTGTTGCCGCTCTCTGCCAAATAGAGGTTGGACGATGAATCGAAGAGGAGCTGGCAGGGGCTGGCGAGACCGCTGAGGACTGTGGTCCTGGACGTATACGAAGGCGCGGCATACTCATACACCGCATTTGCAGCGGAGTCCGAAACCCACAGGTTACTGCTGCTGTCGAAAGTGATTCCCTTGACCGTTACGAGGCCAGTGCTGATGATTGGCGTCGCCGAGGTTCCGGAGGCCGCGTTGGCAGGGATCATTGAAACGGTTCCCCCTCCGGCTACCCAGATATTTTGCGATGCATCCAAGGCGACACCGAACGGGAGATCAGGCGTTGGGTACACCGCTGTAACCGCTGCCGACGTCGTGGAATACTTGAGCACACGGTAGTTCTCGTAATCGGCAATATAGAGGTTATTGCTGGAATCCATCGCCAGTTGTTGCGGGCAACTCACAGTGTAAGAGCCTAGGGGAACGACTGCCGTCGCATGGGTGGTGGCATCAATCTTCACGATTTGATTGCCGTCGCACTGTGCGATGTAGATATTGCTGTCCGAATCGGTCGCCACGCCCACCGGGCCCCACCATTGTACGGACCCCGTGGCAAGGATCTGCGACTGTACACCGCCAACAATGACCCCTCCGGTGCTTGCGAAGGCCGTGGAGCCAAGGGTCATGCCCAGAGCAATCAGGGAGATCATGATCCATGCCTGGGCGAGGCTGAGGAGACTACAAATGGAGGCAGGAAGCGAGCGAACGGAGCGATTTGCAGGGGCCATGGGAGCGACCATCCTCGAATGCACGGAGCTCTCGTTCAAAGGGACGAATGATCTGTGCAGTGGAATGTATCCGCATCGTCAGTAAACAGATGAATAGGAGTGCAGGCCCGCCACGAGAAAAGCCATCGATTGATCACGAAATTACATGCGCATTCCCCCCTATCGGCATAATGCAGTAATTTTTCTATGGGTTACGGGCACCTATCATATAAGTGCTGACACAAAGCCAAATTGGATTGGACAATCTGGGGATGAAACGCAGGAAACGGCCACGCAACGGTTGATCGAGGCCGCATCCGAACTCCGCACATGGCGAGGCAATCTTCCACATCCTGGGAGTGAGGCGCACTGTCCATAAGGGACTGGGTTGCCGGGAAAAACCACAACATGGTATGCCGTTTTCAAATGCATCCGTATTTTGCAAGAGCATGGCCGGCAGGCATTTGATGAGGTCTCGACGATGAATGCCCACTTGCCCGGCTCAGAACTTGAACTCCGACACGGCCGAATGGAGGTGTACCGCCATCTCGCTGAGCGCCACGGATGCTGACTTGGTGTCGTTCGCACCCTGCGTGGTGTTTCGCGCCGATGTCGCTACTCCTTCAATGTTCCTGGTGATGTCGCTGATCCCTTGGGCGGCCTGGGACACGCTGCGGCCAATTTCATTGGTGGTGACGGTTTGCTCTTCCACCGCCGAGGCAATGCTGTTGGAGATGTCGCTGATCTGGTTGATGATTGCGCCAATCTCTTCGATTGCGGTGACGGCTCCCGTGGTCACCTGCTGGGCGGTCTCGATTTTCTCGCTGATCTCCTCTGTCGCCTTGGCGGTCTGTTTGGCTAATTCCTTGACCTCATTGGCCACCACAGCGAATCCTTTGCCCGCCTCTCCGGCACGCGCAGCCTCGATGGTTGCATTCAAGGCCAACAGGTTGGTCTGCTGCGCGATGGAAGTAATCACCTTGATCACGTTGCCGATTTCCTGGCTCGATTCGCCCAGTTTGCGCATGGTGATGTTGGTCGATTGCGCCATTCCCACCGCCGCGCTGGCCACCTGCGCCGAGTCGTTGGCGCTCTTTGAGATTTCCCTGATCGAGGCTTGCATCTGTTCGGAGGCCGTGGCCACGGATGCGATATTCCTCGACACCTGTTCGCTGGCCGCAGAGACCACGGTGGCCTGATTAGCGGTCTCCTCCGCGGTGCTGGCCAACACCTGGCTCACCGCAGTCATTTCTTCGGATGAGGACGCCAGTGTGGTGGCGCTCTCCGAGGTGGCCTTGAGCGGAGCAACAATCGCCTCCAGGGTCCGGTTGATGCCCTCGATAACCCGCCGGTAATCGCCGTGATGCCTGGTAGCATCGGCGCGCGTGTTCACGTGACCCTTGGCAACTGCTTCAGCGAGCATGTCGGCGTCGCGCACCAGCGCGTCAATCGAAGTCATGGTCTGAATGAAGGCAGGAATGAGCGCGTCATTCTCCGAGCGTCTCCCGATCGCCTTCACGCTCTGGAACTCCTCTTGGTAGTCGCCCGCCCCGATCATTTCTACCATCACTGCGATGTGCCGGAAGCTCTCTTGCGCCTGGTTCGTGGCTCGCGCCACTTCGGCAAAGATCCCCTGATAGGAGCCGGCCACTTCCACTGTGCAGTCGTTGACCGCCATGCGCTGGAGAACGCCGTTGGCCTCTCGCAGACCACCCAGGCCGTCGATGCACGCATTCAGGCTTTGCTTGAGAGTGTTGAAATCGCCTCTGTAGACATCGGTAATCCTGGGCGGAATGTCGCCCTTGCCAATGCGGTCAACATAGTCCGCCGCGACATGCAAGGGGCCGATCACTTCATTCAGTGTCTGATTGATGCCTTCGATGGTCTTCCGAAAATCGCCGTGGTGGCGGGTAGCATCGGCGCGCCGGTCAAGGTTTCCTTCCACTGCGGCACCGGCCAGCATCGCCGCGTCCTCCACGAGCGCATTGACTGCGTCGATGCAGGTATTGAGATTCCCCTTGATCGCGTCGAAGTCGCCCTGGTAGGCCTCGGTTATCTTGGCGGGGATGTTTCCAGTGGAGATGCGCTGCATGTAATCGGCAGCCACGTTGAGTGGGCCGATGACAGCATCCAGGGTCCGGTTGACCCCGTCTGCCACCTTTCCGTAGTCGCCTTCGTGCTTGCCAGCGTCCACGCGCGCAGAGAGTGTTCCTTGCACGGCGGCCTCGGAAAGCGCATTCATATCGAGCGTCAAGGCATTCACGGCAGCGACGGTGCATCCGTAGCTCTTTGCCAGGATGTCGCGGTCGGACTTGGCTTCAATGACGATGGAGAGATCGCCATGCGCCATCTTTTCCAACCCGTTGGAAACGCCACGAATGTACTCCAACAACTCTCTGAAGGACTCGGCGAGAGAACCGACCTCGTCTCCGCAGCGGTATTCAATCTCCACGTTTACGTCGCCCAGCGAGATATGGTGGGCCGATGCAGCCAGTTGTCCAAGCGGCCGGGAGATGCCGCGTCCGATCCATAGGCCCATCACGATGAGCGTCAACAGAATCGCTGCGGCCGCGATCTCCATCATGCGGGTCTTCGATGCGACCAACACCGTTGCCTGCCGGTCATTCTCTGCATCCCAGGCGTTGGTGAGCCGTGTGATCTCGTCGACAGCCGCAGCATCGATCCGGTAGGCAGCCTCCATGGGACCGGTACGCACGGCGGTAGCACGGGCGCGGTCTCCTGCCGCGAGCGCGGGAAAGAACTGCTGCTCGGCGACGTCGTACCAAGCCTCGGTGGAGGTGTTGCTGACCCCGGCCACCAAGTCGCGCAGCGGTCCGGGAGGCAGAATCTGCATGTAGTGCTGATGCCCGCTCTCGTAATCCTTGCGGGCGGAACGAATCTGTTCGATGAGCAATTCGCGCTCGGCCTGCGTGGAAGCGTCTTCAGCCTCGACGGCCAAGGAGTAAACCTTTTGCAACGACTGCGGCGGATTCTCAAAGTCCGCGGCGACGGAATTTGACATGCGTTTCTGGGCGAAGAAATCCGACCCCACCTGAATCTGGCTGATGGTACGGAACGCCAGCACCGCAAAGATGAGCAGGCCTGTTACAGCGACCGCTGTGAGAACATCCAGTTTTCTGCCGATCTTTAGATTCTTCCAGATTGCCATCGTCTCCGCCATTCTCTTGTATGCTCGTCTGCCGGCGCGCCGGGCCGTTTGACTGATAGCCACTCAATAGTCCCGGGGCGTGGCGTATCTCGTGTCCGCGATCATCCTTTCGCAAATGCGACGAGCAAGTTGATGGCAGCGAGAGTTATTTGTTTATGCGTATCGGCATTTTGGGGACCAAATTCCAGATGTGTCAGGGGCGAATCCATGGGTATTCCGCGTGCAGCTTAAGGTAGAGATCGCTGAAACCGAGCGGCTTTAAACACTTGCGGCAATCAAGGGATTGAGCAGCCAGCGTTCATTTGTTCGGCGTGGCCGAACCGTCTCGACATTCATAACCTATTGATATGTAAAGAGATCTTCATTTCGGGCGACAATTTCTTTGACATGGAGCGAGAGTTGGCGGATGATAGGCGAATAAAAGGCGAATTAGCCTTCATTTGCCATGGCCTCCGTTGCTGCGCTTCGCATCGAAATCGAGCACGCCCTTGAACACCGGTTTCCGGCGGCGCTGACGCCGGTTCCACGGACGATTCACGAGACTGCTAGCACGGGGATTCGAGCGGTGGACGCGCTACTGGATGGCGGAATTGCAGTGGGTGCCATCAGCGAGGTGACAGGACCGCAGTCTTCAGGAAGGACGAGCCTGGCGCTTTCGTTTCTTGCGCGGCAGACAAATGAGGGGCGGGCCTGCGCGTGGGTGGACGCCGAAGACGCATTCGATCCGGAGTCGGCGGCGGCCAGTGGAGTGAGCCTGCGGCAGTTGCTGTGGGTGCGCTGCCGGAGCGCAAACGGATCAACGAAGGGTAAGCCTTGGGCGCGGCTGGATCAAGCCATACGGGCCACTGATCTGCTGCTGCAAGCTGGTGGGTTTGGCGCCATCGTGCTCGACCTGGGCGATACCGCGCCGGAGCACGCGAGCCGGATTCCGCTGGCGACGTGGTTCCGGTTTCGGCAGGCGGCCGACCGCACACGCTGCTGCCTGGTGGTGCTGGGAGTGGCCTCGTATGCGCAGTCGAGCGCCGCGATGGTTCTGGAATGCCTGCCGCGGCGCGCGAAATCTGCAGGAGAGACGGTGCTCAGCGGCTTCTCATATGAAGTACGGCGAGAACGGCAACGATTTTCCCCAGGCTGGGCAGGAACGCGCAAGCCGCCTGCTTCCAGTTGGTCCACTGCGAGCAGTTGGACAGCGGAGGAGAGTGCATGAGCGAGGAACTCTATCTCACTGTTCATGCAGCCGAGTTCCCTGCCCAGGCTCTGGTGCGCTTGCGGCCTGAGTTGGAGACGGAGGCGGTTGCCGTGGTTGAAGGCCGGCCGCCAGTGGAGGCAATCTGTGCGCTCAATCGGCAAGCGCGGCTGAAGGGCGCGGCATGGGGAATGACGCGGCTCGATGCTGAGGGCATTGACAGACTGCGGCTCCTGCCGCGTTCCATCGAAAGCGAAGATGCAGCCCGCGCAGTGCTGCTGGAGTGCGCAGCGCAATTCTCCCCGCGTATCGAGGAGGCAAGTCAGGGAACCGCGTGCTGCTGCGTGCTGGACATTGCCGGAACGGAGTTGCTTTTCGGCGCACCGGAGATGCTGGCTGAAAGGCTGCGAGGTGTACTCAGTTCCTCCGGGTTCCGTGTCTCGATTGCCGTCGGCAACAATTTTCATGCGACACGGCTGAAGGCCGCAAGCTCGCGAGGAATCGCTGTGATTCCCGCTGGGCAGGAGGCATGCGCGCTGAGCAAACTTCCACTGACGGCACTCGCGCTTCCGCCAGATCAGGCAGAGACCTTTTCGATCTGGGGGATACGCACACTGGGTGAACTGGCCGCGTTGCCGGAGGTGGAGCTGATTGCGCGGCTGGGACAACAGGCAAGGCAGTGGCGCGATCTTGCGCGTGGCATGCTGCCGCACACCTTCCAGCCCATCGAGGCTGAGTTCACGCTCAAAGAGTTTTGCGAGTTCGAGACGCCGGTGGAAGCCGTGGACTCGCTGCTCTTTGTGGGGGCGCGCATGCTGGATTGCCTGGTGACGCGGGCCGCATTGCGGGCTCTTTCGCTGGCCTCACTCAGCGTGCAGATGGAACTGGAGGGAGGACAGATCCATCACGGCGTCATTCGGCCTGCGCTGGCTTCCACGGATCGCAAGTTTCTGCTCAAGCTGCTGCAGTTGGAATTTGCGGCGCATCCCCCGCAGGCTGCTGTGCTTTCATTCACGCTTACCGCGGAGGCGGGACAATCGAGCAAGATGCAATTGGGTCTGTTCGCTCCACAGACGCCGGAGCCTTTGCGGCTGGATGTGACGCTGGCGCGACTCAAAGCGATGGTGGGAGAGGATCGCGTGGGCACGCCGGTGCTTGAAGACACACACCGCGCTGGCAGCTTCCGCACGGAAGGCTTTGTGGTGGACGCGAAGGCATCTGCATCTAAAACCGAGCGGCCGCGTATGGCGTTGCGCCGCGTGCGGCCTCCGCGGCAGGTCCAGGTTGCGCTCCAAGCGATGAAGCCAGTGGCCTTCCGAGATGAAGACAAGCACTTCGAAATCTCGACGGCGTATGGTCCATGGAGAACCAGCGGGTGCTGGTGGTCTCAGGACGGATGGGACACAGAAGAGTGGGACGTTCTGACAGCAAGCCAAAATGCCGAAACACTTGGCTGCCTGCTGGTTCTGGACCGGCTGCATAACGAGTGGCGGCTAGAGGCGTTCTATGACTAAGCCGAGTGCCAAGGTTCCCAACACACGCTCGCCGGGAACGCCAGTGTGCCACCCCAACGATGATTTCCAAATACCAGCAACGCAAGAGTCCGCGCGCATTTCCATGCGGCGGCAATCAACGGCAATTGTGCAGGAAAGCGAGTATGTCGAGCTGCATGCAGCGAGCGCTTTCAGTTTTCTGGCCGGAGCGTCGCAGCCGGATGCGCTCATAGAACGCGCTGCACAACTCGGCATGCCTGCCATGGCCCTGGCCGATCGCAATGGACTCTATGGTGTGGCGCGCTTTCATACCGCGGCAAAGAGGTGCGGAGTAAGAGCGCACATTGGCGCGGAGATCGCGGTCAGCTCGTTCGGCAGCAGAATGAAGCCTCCGGCGTGGTTGCCGCATCAATATCCGGACGAGCCGCCAAGACTTCTACTGCTCTGTTCCTCGCAGACTGGGTATCACAATCTCTGCCAGCTGATCACGCGATTCAAGATGCGCGAGGCTACGAAAGCAGAGGGTGCGGCGACTCTCGAAGATCTGGAAGAATTTTCCGCCGGGTTGATCTGCCTGACGGGAGGCGAGGAAGGGCCACTGGCAGCAGCATTTGCGAGTGATGGAAAAGACAGCGCTGACAAGATTGTCGACCGGCTGGGATCGATTTACGGCCACGGGAGTCTCTACATGGAACTTCAACGCCACCAGCAACGCGACGAAGAGCGCCGCAACCAAGGCCTTTTGGAGTTGGCCGAAAAGCATCATCTGCCGGTGATTGCGACCAATGGCGTTCGCTACGCGACGGAGAAGGATCGCGAGTTGCTAGACGTGCTGACTACTATTCGGCATCACACCTCGCTTGACCAGGCAGGACGGTTGCTTGATTTGAATGCTTCGCGATCGATACGTCCTGCCCGCGAGATGGCCGAGCTCTTCCGCGATATTCCCGAGGCCATCGCCAATACGCGGATTCTGAGCGAGCGACTGGACTTCATGCTGAATGACCTTGGATACGAGTTTCCACAGTACCCAGTGCCCGAGGGCGAGACGATGGACAGCTTTCTTGCCAAGCGCGTGGAAGAAGGCGTGCGCAAACGCTATGGATCACCGGCCAAACGTTCCTTGCTGGCGAAAGCCCGCGCGCAGGTGGAACATGAACTCAAGCTGATTGCGAAGCTTGGATTCGCAGGGTACTTCCTGATCGTATGGGACCTGATTCGCTACTGCCAGCGGCAAGGGATTCTGGTGCAGGGGCGTGGGTCGGCGGCCAACTCCGCTGTCTGTTATTCGCTTGAAATTACTGCGGTGGATCCGGTTGGGATGGAGTTGCTGTTCGAACGCTTCCTCAGTGAGAATCGCGGCGAGTGGCCGGACATCGACCTTGATCTGCCCTCCGGCGATCAACGGGAGCAGGTGATTCAGTATGTGTATGAACGCTACGGCTCGCTCGGCGCGGCCATGACCGCCAACGTCATCACCTATCGCGGACGCTCTGCAGCGCGCGAGGTGGGCAAGGCTTTGGGGTTCGAAGAGGATCAGCTCGCACGGCTTGCGGGGCTGGTTGGACACTGGGAGTGGCGCGGCGAAAACGACACGATGGCCAACCACTTTGCGCAGGCTGGCTTCGATATACGGCACCCGCGCATCGCTCGCTATCTTGACCTCTGCCTTCGGATGCAGGACCTGCCCCGCCACCTGGGGCAGCACTCCGGCGGCATGGTTATCTGCGCAGGAATGCTGAACCGCGTTGTTCCCATCGAACGGGCATCCATGGCAGGACGCACCGTGATCCAGTGGGACAAGGAAGACTGCGCCGACCTGGGCCTGATCAAAGTGGATCTGCTTGGGCTGGGCATGATGGCTGTGCTGAAGGACTCAATTGAGCTGATTCCGCAGCACTACGGGAAGAATGTGGACCTTGCCACTCTGCCTGAGGACCCGCTGGTTTACGAGACGCTGCGCAAGGCAGATACCGTCGGCATGTTCCAGGTGGAAAGCCGCGCGCAGATGGCGTCGATTCCGCCGAATGCGCCCACGCGCTTTTACGACCTGGTAGTGCAGGTGGCGATCATTCGCCCTGGCCCCATCGTCGGCAAGATGATGCACCCCTACATGCGGCGCCGCCAAGGCAAGGAGGAGGTTACGTACGCGCACCCGTCGCTGGAACCGGTGCTAAAACGCACGCTCGGTGTGCCGCTCTTTCAGGAACAGCTTCTGCGCATGGCGATGACCGTTGCCAGCTTCAGTGGGGCGGAGGCTGAAGAGCTGCGCCGGGCCGTGGGAATGCGTCGATCCATGCAGAGGATGAAAGACCTGGAAGGGCGACTCCGCGACGGGATGACGCAGAACGGCATCGACCCGACAGCACAGGAGAACATCGTGCAAGGCATCTCTTCGTTTGCCATGTACGGATTTCCTGAATCGCACGCGGCCAGCTTCGCACTGATCGCGTATGCATCGGCGTACCTGAAGGTTCACTACCTGGCCGCCTTCACATGTGGCCTGCTCAATAACCAGCCCATGGGGTTCTATTCGCCTGCCGTGTTGATCAAGGATGCGCAGCGACATGGCCTGCGGGTGCGTCCTATCAATGTGCAGCACTCGGAAGGTCTTTGCACGCTGGAGCCGGAGGCCGACGGCTCGCTCTCACTTCGGATCGGATTCAACTATGCGAAAGGACTGCGGCATTCTGCGGCCCAGGCAATACTTCGCGTACGCAACAGCGGTTCATTCCACTCCGTGGATGATCTCGCTTTGCGTGTGCCGGAGCTTCAGCGCAAGGAGTTGGTCGCTCTGGCCCGGATTGGCGCTCTCAACTCACTCGGCCAGGTCCATGATCGCCGTGATGCGCTCTGGCAGGTGGAAGAGGCAGGCCGTCCGGTTGGACCTTTGCTGAAGAGCGTCCGCGATGCTGCGGTCACAGAACACGGAGTCACACCTTTACGACAGATGACTTCTGAAGAGCGCCTGACCGCTGACTTTGCAGGCACGGGGATCACTACGGGACCGCATCCCATGGCGTACCATCGAGCGGCGCTTCAACGCGCGGGCATTCTTACGGCGCAAGGGTTGGAACACTGCTACAGCAATCAACCGGTCCGTGTCGCCGGTTGCGTGATTGCCCGCCAGCGCCCAGGCACGGCCAAGGGATTCGTTTTCCTTTCCCTTGAAGACGAGACGGGCATTGCCAACATCATCATCGCGCCCGATGTCTTTGAGCAAAGTCGCTTGACAGTGACGCGCAGCCGCTTCCTGGAAATCGATGGGCTACTGCAGAATCAGGATGGCGTGATTCACGTCAAGGCTCAGCGGTTTTTTCCTCTGGACATCGGCAGCGTCGACATCCTCTCGCACGATTTTCATTAAGTACAATTGCCTTCTGGATTTCACCGATGAGTGGAGGTCTGACCGGCGATCAAGCTTGGAATTAAGGATTTCGCACGAGGAAGCATATTTTCCCATGTTGATTTACAGGTAAAAACTTCTTGACATTCTTTATTTGACCTTGCAAGATTCGTATCCAGCAGTATCCGAACAATTTGGAAGGCCAGCGTTTCCCTTGCAAGCAAAGCAGACGACCGCTCCACTCTCATAGTAGGGCCCCACAATTAGTTGTACGAATCGTGTGCAGTGGCAAATGCGCCTCATCCTTGAGTGATGTGGCGCACATGTGTTTTTTGTGCACCGTGAAGGTCTTCGCTCAAAAACGGCGCTCTACGTTCAACAACCAGCACTTACGGATCTGTACGAGTTACTTTTGCATGTTATTGCCAATGCTTGACCAGCAAAGACACTGATTGTCCAACTTTACTTTCGCAACCCGGCTCGTGTGATACGGGTTACTTAGAAAGGTTGCAGGGACCGAATGACCACACAATGGAGCAATGACGACACTTTTCACGTTGGAATCAATATGGCGGGGGCCGTCTCCGCAGGAGCCTATACCGCTGGAGTTCTCGACTTCTTCATGGAAGCTCTGGAACAGTGGTATGCAGCGAAGCAGGCTGAGCATCCGCTGGTTCCACTTCACGATGTCTCGATCGATGTCTTTTCCGGAGCGTCTGCCGGCGGCATGTGTGCCGCCATTGCCTCGGTCATGGTACAGGGCAGTTTTCAACACATCCGGAATCCGGCTGACCCTTCTGTCAAAAACACGACCAACAAGTTTTATGAGAGTTGGGTCAACCTGATCGATATCGAGCCACTGCTGCAGGACAACGATCTTCAGAATGGCAAGCAGGTCATATCTCTGCTGGATTCCACCATTATCGACAGCATCGCAGACTATGCAATCGCGCCGGGGATTGCGACTGCGCGGCCCTATATCGCGGACTCTCTTACACTCTTTCTTTCGCTTACCAACGTGCGAGGCGTCCCTTTCTCGTTGAACGCAACAGCGGATGGATCGGCCGAGGAAGACATTGCCTATTACGCGGATCGACTTCAGTTTGAAACAGTTCGCGGTGCGGGTCTGCCCCTTTCCTCCCTCGCAAAGCCGCTTCCGATTGGGTCAAATGCAGGTGCATGGCCACTGCTAAAAGAAGCTGCCAAGGCGACTGGAGCATTTCCGCTTTTTCTGGCTCCTCGCAAACTTGACCGCAGCGCGATGGATTATCTGAATTCGCCATGGCAATCCATTGCGTCTGCCAACCCGGTGGCGATTCCGCCGCATTGGCCGTTGCATGCCGACGACACCTATTCCACCTTGAACATCGACGGCGGTGTTACGGACAACGACCCCTTCCAACTCGCGCATGACTATCTGGCGATGCATAATCCACTAGCCACCATTGACCCGCAGACTGGAAACCTTCAAAACCCACGCCCCTCCGATCAAGCCAATTGCGCGGTCCTTACGGTAGCTCCGTTTCCAAGCAGGGACCTCTACAATGACGGTTACTCCTTCGACCAGAACAGTTCGATCTTTGGGATGTTGCCTAATCTCTTCAATGTTCTGGTTGCGCAATCGCGCTTTTTCGGTGAATCGCTGGAATCGGTATTGGGCGGCACATCGTATAGCCGCTTCGTGCTGGCCCCTTCCGACACAGACAACCCGAACCTGAACGCACTTCAATGCGGATTGCTCAGTGCATTCGGGGGATTCTTTGAGCGGGGTTTTCGCGCGCATGACTATCAGTTGGGTCGTCGCAACTGCCAGAAGTTTCTCCGCGACTACTTCCGCCTTTGCACATCCAACCCTGTGATTGCCGAAGGCCTGAACAAGCTTGCGGCCGCCGATCGCGCTTCAGTTATTACCACATTCGATCCTCAGCAGCATGGCACACTCCCCCTCATCCCTCTCTGCGGCACAGCGGACGCCGAAGTGCAGGCACCCTCCCGCGCAACCATTTCATCGGCCCGCGTTGGCCATGTTCTGAACTGGATCGTGGATCGTTTGCACGCGGTGTCGAAGCCGCTGCTGGAAAGTGCAATGGGTTCCGGATTCGAGAATTGGGCGGCGCGGTCGGCTGTTGACACGCTAATTTCCACCTGGGGCAAAGCAAAACTCAGGGACTTGCTCAACGAAGAGCTGAAAGATGTAATTTCTGGATGAGTTCGTTTGATTGACGAGATGCTGGCTCGATACGTTGAGCAATGGACGCGAGGTTTGCGACTTTGCCTGTCAAGTAACAGTCCCATATCGCCGAGGCAGGACGGACTCATATGACGATGCCCGACATACAAGTTACAGATCAGCTTGACAAACCGGTCGGAACCATCAAGATCGACTTGTCTCACCCGTCTTCTCTGGTGAAATACCTGAAGACCGAACTGCTCCACCTGGCGGTTGTTCCTGATTTCCTTGCGCGGAAGGACGAGACGCTCAGCAAAGCTGCGCCCAAGCCCCTCCAGTTCCAGGCCAAGGCGCAGCAGAAGTTTCAGCTCGGCAACACCAAGCCGGAGATCGACATCACACCCACTGGGCAGGCTACGATTCGCGTGAACGCCAGCCCTGGCACCAACTTATTTGAGGGCGATCCCTTTCACGCGGCTGCCAAGGTGACTGACGCCACGGGCTACGTGTCGGTAGGTTTTGAGGGGTCGCTCGACCTGGGCGTGAGCGGCTCGGATGGAGACTTAACCTTCGGATTCGACCGGACATCTACTGTAACTCTGGAATATCTGAAGGCCTTTCCGTTGGGCGCAGGCGAGCCTACGTTGGGAGATGCTCTAGGCCAAACCTTGTCATCGTATGTGATTCCTGCAGATATCCCGGACCTGGTCGCCCTGAAGACGAACGATATTGCTACCGTCTCCGGGCAGGGCAGCCTGACAATCTCAGGAGGAGTGAAGGTCTCAGCGATTCCGAATCCGCTGGCATCGGCAGCCTTGCCCTTAGGCGCCGGTACGATTGCCGTACAGGCGGGCCCGGTAGCAGGCCTCTCCGCAAGCTTTACCATTTCTGGGTCCTACCAGGTGCGAACCCGCCGGAAGGACGCGGATACGGTCGAGTTGAGCTTTCTACGAGAGAGTGGAACAGAGTTGAAGGCTGACTTTTCCGCATCCGCAGGGGTTACCGCAAAATTGGGGACCAAGGACCTGATTGCGGCAGTACTCGGCGCAGTCAGCACTGACCCCACTGGAGACAAGAAGCTCCTTGCCGATTTGCAGCCAGGGGAGATCAAAGCGCTGGCTGCCGCAATTAAAGGCGGCCTGGATCACAGTCTTCACACTTCGGTAAACTTGGCACTCTCGTCAGCCACGGACGACGAAGCCGCATTCCAGTATGAGATTCAGCCCGCGCATTTGAGTGCTCAGGCAAATGACGCTGTGCACAAGGCTTTGGGTGGAGATCTGAGCCTTCTTACCGTCATGGAAGAAGGCATGCAAGAGGGAGGCATCCTGGCTCCTGGAGTGAAGATGCTGAATAGCGTGCTCAGCAAAGCAAGGACCAACGGGGCGACGCTCAAACTCAACTTGCTCGGGATTCTGAATTATCTGACGGTCTCGGAGTTGATCCGCAATAGCGAGATACTCACGGACGACGTGACCGGAGACGTGACGATCAAGGAGACGGTGACGGGGAACAGCATCACGGCGGTGACCGAGCCGTTGGCGCGCAACGCCGCACTACGCAAGGCGATCTTCGATTCTGTGCTGGCAACCACCACTTACCGGGCCGGAAAGGCGGTCGCACTGCCGGACCTGAATTGCGAGCAGGTGCATTTTGCTGTCAACGAAAACACGAACGGCGAGAATTTGGGTGACTACCTGAGGTGGTTTGTCGCGCTGAAACTTCTTACCCTGCCAGAAAGCGCGACATGTCTGAGCCAACTGAAACCCGGGGGACCTTCGACCTGCGTGCTGCGAACGTCCTTCGGGAATGCCGAATGCGCTTCGATGTTCTTCGGCGGGAACGCGACTCATCGAGTGCAGAATGACTACCTCGAGATTGGACGCCAGGCTATGCGCGCGCTTCTCGACCCGGAGCATGAGGCGAACGACCAACTGCGTTACAAGATCGTCGATGACGCGCTTTGGCCGAAGGCGCTGAGCACAGGCGCAAACAGCAACCTTGGACCATTGGTCGGCCTGAGTACGGGCGATGCAAGGGTAGAGTTACTGGTCGGAGATGTCTTCGTGATCACGGAATGGGCGAAGGCGATGGCCGAAGCCGGTGCGCTGGTCCAGGATATGCGAACCTTCGTGGCCGATTCCGATGTCGCGACGCTCTTCGAGAACAGCGACTTCAAGAGCAAGCGCGATGCACTCCAACAAAAGATGGCGGCGATGGTGAAAGCGAGCAGGATACGATTCGAAGAGCCTTGGGGCATGGTGTGTCTGTTTTGGTCAGCCGGTTCGCCCAATACCACGTACGGCAAGATTGCCGCGGGACGGTTGACTGTCGAGCGAGGCACGCAACCTGCCCTGGCGGCTGCCGCGGACTAGCCAGCCAGTCCTTCACAAGCGAGGAGTGCGGCTCGACGTGCTGGTTGCTTCATGTTTCACTATTTCAACCGGAGCAAGGCCTTCTTGATCTCTACTGCGTCGCGGCGCGAGGTGCGGACTTCCGCCGGAAGCAATCGGCGCTGTGGTCGTTTACTATCCCGGCGGCCTGCATCCACGCATAGACGATCACCGGTCCCACGAATTTGAATCCGCGCTTCTTTAGCGCTTTGGAGATTTCCTCTGAGAGTGGAGTGCTGGCGGGAACTGGGCCGCTGTTATTGATCGGCTTGCCGCCGGCGAGATTCCAAATAGACTTTGCGAAATCCTCGCCCTCTTCTTGCATGGCAAGAAAGATACGCGCCCCGTTGATGGTCGCCATAATTTTAGCGCGGGAACGCACGATGCCCGGGTTCTCAAGCAAACGTGCGACATCGGCATCCGTGAACCGCGCGACCTTGTTTGGATCGAATCCTTTGAAGGCAGCGCGAAACGCCTCCCGTTTGCGCAGGATGGTAATCCACGCAAGGCCGGCTTGGAAGCCGTCCAGCATCAGCATTTCCCATAGACCTCGGCTGTCGTACTCGGGCACGCCCCATTCCTCATCGTGATAGGCCCGCATCAGTGGATCATTCTCAGCCCATGAACAGCGATGGACCCGATTTGCTGTGGATGCCGTCATATGCCCTCCTGTCGAAGCTCTTGCCAGCAACATGACCACTGCGAGCTTGAGCCCTTTTGTATGGTCTCAGAACCCGTTCCGACAAACAATTCTCGCACACCGCGCGGCGATGCCCGAAGTCGCGGGTCAAGGTGAGTCTGTTGACGCTGCAATGCGCCACGAAAGGCCGATTGGCTTTCCTTGTACGGTCGAAATCGGATTGGGGAGGCGTGCAAAGCGTCGTCGCCTGCTCGATGTCTTTGTGCCGGCTCGGCGTGATCTAGTGGTCGTCGCGCGCCGTAAGG
>Ga0255354_1000395_pt1 | contig 27721 bp, 21 predicted proteins | sample HBST50metaG_FD_189942 | JGI IMG/M metagenome (GOLD analysis project Ga0255354, IMG submission 189942) | Peat soil microbial communities from Stordalen Mire, Sweden - H.B.S.T50 | ecosystem: Environmental > Terrestrial > Soil > Wetlands > Peat | place: Sweden: Norrbotten County, Stordalen Mire...
TGATAGACGAGAAGGGCGGGATGCTGTGAGCCGGATGGGACCGTAGGAGGGAGAAGTGTTCCAGAAAGAGCCGAGAGTTTGTAGATGGGAATGACGCGTCATGGAATTTTGCCGGGTTTCCGTTATTTAAAAAATCTAATCTTGGAACCTTCTGGGTGGTATTGATGGTGCCTCTACCCACGCATCGAACGTGCAATCAAGGAGTTGCTATGCAGGAATGCAGCAAGGCCATTCAACGCAGACTCGCGGACTCCAGGTTTCTCCGTCGCTATTTCGTGGGTAACGGACTCGATATCGGAGCTGGAGACGATTGTCTGTCGCAATATACGGAGATGTTTCCTCTCGTTACGCAAGTGTACGGATGGGATAAGCAAAATGGAGATGCGCAATATCTTACGGGCGTTTCCGATGGAACCTTCGACTTTACGCACGCCTCACATTGTCTGGAGCATATGGTTGATCCAGAAGTCGCTTTGCAGAATTGGATTCGCGCAACCAAGCATGGCGGCCATGTTATTTGCACGGTTCCCGACGAGGATCTGTATGAACAAAAGGTCTTTCCTTCTCGCTGGAATCCCGATCATAAGTGGACTTTTACTATGACCAAGGCGAAAAGTTGGAGCCAGTGCTCGGTTTCTCTGCTCCAGTTCCTAGCCAAGTTTAACGATATAACTCGTGTGATGAAAGTTGAACTTTTGGATTCTACATATTTCTATCGTTGCCATAATGTGGATCAAACGTTAAATCATGTGACGGAATCGGCGATTGAGTTCGTGCTGCTGAAACTCTAGTGTGGTGCGTCATGCGGTGATTATGGGAACCGGAAGCTCTGGGTGTGCCAGCGCTTCCAGGCTGATGATCCAGTGCAATCAGCCGGAAGCGCTGTACGTGTTCAAAGCGCTATTTCCAGCTCCAGTTGGGCATGAAGTTGCTGCCTGTGTGGGTGAGTTCGCGCTGCTGGGTGCCGTCGGCCAGCATGGTCCAGATTTGCGCGTGGCTACCGCTGCCCCTCTCGAAGACGATGTGGCGTCCGTCGGGCGCCCAGGAGGGGAAGTCGTTCGAGCCGGCTTCGTGGGTGAGCTGCAACCAGCGCTTGCTGGCGATGTCCATAACGTAAATGTCTTGCCCGCCGGGCGCGCCGGGGCCGTATTTGCGATTCCAACTGAAGGTGAGGAACTGGCCGTTGGGCGCCCAGGAGGGCGAGATGGCATAGCCGCCGTCGGTCATGCGCTGCACGTTGGCGCCGTCCAGGTCCATGGTGTAGATCTGCGGCAGGCCGGTGCGGCCGCTGACCCAGGCGAGCTGTGCGTTGGTGCGCGGGTTCCAGGTGGGGGCCACGTCAGGGCCCTTGAAGCTGGTGAGTTTGCGCAGGCCCGCGCCGCTGGCGTCGGAGACCCAGATTTCAGAGTCGCCGGAGCGCGAGGAGGAGAAGGCGAGCTTGGAGCCGTCGCCGGACCAGGCAGGAGACTGATTGCTGCCGCCCGCTGTGCCGGCAGGAAAGGCGACCGGGCGGCCCAGTTCCAACGAGAACATGCGGACCGACCAGCCCTCGCGGCCCAACGTGGCGAAGGCGATGCGGGAGTTGTCTGGCGAGACGCGGGGCGAGAGCGAGATGCTGCCCAGGTGGGTGATCTGGTGCTGGTTCTGACCGTCGTAGTCCATGGCCCAAATCTCTTTGGTGCCGGTGCGGGAGCTGACGAAATAGATTTTGGTTTCGGCGATGCCGTTGATGCCGCCGCCGAGGCGGAGGATGATTTCATCGGCGAAGCGATGAGCCACGGTGCGGGCGGATTCCTGGCTGGCGACCTCGTTGTACTGCTTGCCGAGGACCTGGGGACTGACGGTGTTGCGGGTGTCAAAGAGCCAGCCGGAGACGACGAGTCGGCCGTTGTTGGCCGAAAGCGCGCCGAAGGCCACCATGGCGGCGTTGGACGGGTTGGCGGACCACTGGCCTAGGTTGATCTCCTGGGGGGCGCCGGGGGTGCTTTGCGGGGCCATGCTCTTGGACACCAGGTCGAAGATGCCGGCGTTGCCGAGGTCGCTGTAGAGCGTGGAATCAAAGGCGGCTTTGAGGGCCGGGGTTTGTGGATCGCCACCCACTGGCTTGAAGTCGGCGGCGGCCAAGCGAATGCGGTCGCTGCCGAGATTGGTGCCGGTATGGACCCAGTCCTGCGCGGGCAGTTGCGATGCCGCGAGAGACGCCAGGAGCAATGCAAAGAGAGGATAAAGCCGGGAGTGAATCTTCATGCGTTGAGCGGTCCTTCCACGTGAGGGGTGGGAAAGGCGCGTGGCAGCAGCAACGCGCCGTGACTCAGTACGTACAATCATAGGTTACGTCGAGCCATTGGTCGCGGGAGTCCGACGGCAAAGGCCCGAATGTGTCAACACGCTGCGTGGCCTGCAGGCAGGAGCGATCGAGGGTGAGGCTTCCGCTGGAGGTGTTGACCTTGAATTTGGATTTGTCGGTCTCGCCCTGGCGCATGATGCGGAAGTAGATTTGCACGGAGGCGCCTTTGGGCGTGCGCGGGTCTACCTGGGCGCGAATCCAGTTTTGGCTGACTTTGCGTTTGATCCCATCCACATACCAGCCGTAGCGGGAGCCGAAGTCGCCATTGCTGACGCTGACTGGGCCGTTGGATGCGCCGCCCTGGGACATGGTGGCGCGGGGCATGGAGGAGCCGGCCTGTTCGCCAAAGTGGGCGCGATTATCGGCCTTGGGGGGCGGCTGATGCTGCTGGGCTTTGGGTGCGGGTTGCGGCTGCGCCTTTTTCTGCTTGCCGGAGAGGGGGATAGCGGTCAGGTCCTCTGCCTGCTTGGCCTTGGGCGCGGGTTCCGCAGCGGCCTTGCTGGGGGTTTCCGTGGCCAGCACATTCTCGTTGTGCGGCTGATCGGAGGGAAGGGGCAAAGCATTTGAGACCAGGCTCACCTGGATTGCGCCGCCCGCGCCGGGATTGCCCCAGAAGTTGTGGTGCAGGAAGCCGCCGAGGATGGCATAGAACATTAGACCTCCGCCGATGGCGGCGTGGAGCAGCAGGGAACCCATGGCCGGCGCAATGGTCGGCTCCGATGCCAGTTCCCGCTCTATATGCTCGCCGTCATCCAGCAGACTCATCATGCGCTTGCCTGAAACCCTCTATCTTTGGGAAGCTGTTGCTTTCCCATGTCCCAGAATCGGGACATGGGGCACCCAACTGGGTGCGGATTCAGATTGCAAAAAACTAATTGCCGGCCTCAGAGGAGGCTTTCGCTTCCAGCGGCTGGGTGACGATGGAGATGTTGGTGATGCCGGCTTGCTTGACCGCATCCATGACGCTGGCGAATGCGCCGAAGGGAACCCGCTCGTCGGCGCGCAGATAAATAATCTGGTGGGCCGGATCGGTGCCCTGCTGGTGCAGCTTCTGCGCCAGGTCGTGGACGTTGACCGGCGTGTCGCCAAGAAAAATCTCCTGGTCGCGGTTGATGGTCAAAACCAGCCGCTGCTCGGTGATCTCTTTGACGGTGCGGGTCTTGGGCACGGCCACATCGATGCCCGACTGCAGCACCGGCGCAGTGATCATGAAGATGACCAGCAAGACCAGCACCACGTCGACCATAGGCGTGATGTTGATCTCCGCCAAGGCGGTCTTGGTTTGGCCGGTGTTACTTGTATAAGCCACGTTCAACCTCCCGGGGAACTTCAGGGCCGGGATTGCGCGTAGGCGCGGGAGCACGCACGGGGATTTCTTCGAGCGAATTTAGCAATTCGCGGGCGAAGTCGTCGATGGCCGCGGCAAATACCCTGATGCGCGACGTGAACTGGTTGTAGGCCACCACGGCGGGCACGGCCACGAACAGGCCAGCGGCGGTGGTGATGAGGGCCTCAGAGATGCCTGGCGCGACAGCCCGGAGAGTGGCCGTGCCTGCCATGCCCAAGCCGTGGAAGGCGTCGACGACGCCGATGACGGTGCCGAACAGGCCCACGAAGGGGCTGACGGCGGCGATGGTGGCTAGCCAAGTGAGGCGGCGCTCCAGGTTGGTGACAGCCTCGCTGGCCGCGGTCTGCGCTGAGCGCTCCAGCGGAACCAGGTTGCGCGGCGGACCGGATCCACCAGTCTGGCGCTTGTAGGTTTCGTATACGTCCTCAAAAACCTGGGCCAGGGGGCTGAGCTTGTAATCGCTGGTGAGGGCGGCAATCTCTTGCAGGCGCGTGGCTTTGCGAAAGGCGCGGATGAAGCGGCGGCTCTCTTTGGTGGCTTTGCTGAAGGTGGACATTTTGCCGAAGATCACGGTCCAGGAGTAGATACTGGCAATCAGCAACAGAATCAGCACGCCCATGGCCACAGGGCCGCTGTTGGAGATCATCTCAACCAGCGCGCTGGAACCCTGGGCTGCTGACGGGGCCGCGGGGACCGGGCCACTGTCAGCCTGCATTATAAAAAGGAAGGCAGCAGTAATAATCGGTATTCACCTCACTCTTAACGGTAACAGACCCTATGGGCTGCTCCAAGTTATCGATATGGTGCGCCGGACGGTTTGTAGTGCGCTTCGACAGGCCTTGGTGGCGCCGTTCATGCTATGCTGCGCTCGGATTGTCAGGTTGAAAACCGGATTCATTCTGTCCCGGATCTTGCTCAGGTTCCAAGAGGATAGCGAAGAATGCTCGTCGAATTGCGCGCTGAAAATTACGCGGTTATCGATCATGCCATTGCCGTTTTTGGCCCAGGGCTGAACCTGCTGACCGGCGAGACCGGCGCAGGCAAGTCCATTCTGGTGGACGCACTGGCGCTGCTGATGGGAGGCAAGTCTTCCCAGGAAGTGGTACGCCACGGGGCGGAAAAGGCAGTGGTGGCGTGCGTATTCGAGTCCACTGCCGGGGCCGAGGCTGTTCTGGAAGAAAACGGGATCGACGCGGAAAGCAATGAGATTATTTTGCGCCGCGAGATTCTTTCCAGCGGCAAAGGGCGAGTTTTTGTGAACAATCAGCCGGCGACGGTGGCCGTGCTGAAGCAGTTGGCGCCGGAACTGGCGCTGGTTCATGCGCAGAGCGAGACACAGAGCAGTTTTGACCAGGTGCAGCAGAGAATTTTGCTGGACCGCTTTGGCGGCCTCTCGCTGGATGCTGTGGCTGAGGCCCACGCTCGCTGGCGCGATGCCCAAAATAAATTAGATGATCTGCTGCAAGGCGAGCAGGACCGGCTGCGCATGGTGGACGTGTGGAGCTACCAGCGCAAGGAGATTGACGCGGCGCACTTGCAGGCGGGCGAGGATGAGGTTCTAGAGACAGAAAAGCGGGTTCTGGGCAACTCCGAAAAACTGTACGCGGCGGCCATGGGCGCATTCGATGAGCTGTATGAAGGCAGCGCCTCGGCCGAGGGCGCACTGCGCGCGGCCCTGCACAACGTGGAGGAACTGGCCCGCTACGACGGGAAGTTCACCGAGGCGGTGCAGCAGTTGCAGGCTGCGCGGGCAGTTGTGGGCGACGTGAGCAGCAGTCTGCGCGACTACGCAGAAAGGATCAACGCCTCACCGGAGCGGCTAGCGGAGATTGAGGACCGGCTGGCCCTGCTGGACCGGCTGAAGCGCAAATATGGCCAGACCATTGCCGAGGTGATCGAGTTTGGCGCGGATGTGACGCACAAACTGTCTGAAGTTGAGGACCGCGACGAGATTGTGAAGGAGCTTCGCGGGGTTCTGCGGGAGGCTGTGGCGGCGTATCAGGCTGCGGCTGGTGCGGTGAGCGCGGAACGCAAGGAGGCCGCAGCCAAGCTGGCCAAGTTGGCCGAGGCGCAGATCAATTCGCTGGCCATGAAGGTGAAGTTCGAGGTGGCCGTGACGGCCAGTCCGGATCAGTCGGCGTGGACCGCGCACGGCTGGGACGAGGTGGAGTATCGCATTGCCACCAACGCGGGCGAGCCGCTGAAGTCGCTGCACGAGATTGCCTCTGGCGGCGAGATGAGCCGCGTGATGCTGGCCCTGAAGGTGAGCGTGGAAGAGGGAGCGGTGAAGCCGAAGAAGAAGAATCCCACGCCGCGCACACTGGTCTTCGACGAGATCGACATTGGCATTGGCGGACGGGCGGCGGAGGCGGTGGGGCAGAAACTGAAGTCGCTGAGCCGCGGCCAGCAGGTGCTGTGCGTTACACACCTGCCACAGATTGCAGCCTTTGCCGATCAGCATCTGGTGGTGGAAAAGCGCGAGGCCGACGGGCGGACCAAGACGCAAATTCGCGTGCTGGACGATAGGGCGAGCACGCACGAAGTGGCGCGGATGCTGTCTGGCGCGAAGGTGACGGAGACCAGCTTGCAGCACGCAGCGCAAATGATTGCTGGGAGCCGGTAACTAGCTGCGGTGGGGCCAATGTCTTTAAGAGGTTCGTGCTTCCCAAGCCTCTGAAATTCTACCTTGATACTGTATCGTTAAGCGATACAGTATCTCTGTGATCAAGAGCTTCGCGCAAGGGGCTGGAGAAGTTCTTCCGAACCGGCTCAAAGGCGGGGATTCAGGCTCAGCACGCGGCTCGGCTGCGGCTTCAGTTGGCTATGCTCGACAACGCTGGCGCGCCCGAGGACATGAATGCGCCCGGATGGCGGCTTCATCCCTTGCTGGGCGACCTGAAGGGGCACTGGTCGGTTACGGTGAGCGGAAACTGGCGTCTCACCTTCCGTTTTGAGGGCGAAGACGCAATTCTGGTCGATTACCAGGACTATCACTGAGAGGAGAGAACGCCATGGCTATGCACAACCCTCCGCACCCCGGCGAAGTGATTCGGGAATATCTTGGCGAGATGACCGTTTCGGCGGCAGCCAAGCATCTGGGCGTGGGCCGAGTTACCTTTTCGCGCGTTCTGAATGGCAATGCAGCCGTTTCTCCAGAGATGGCCGTTCGGCTGGCGGGGGCATTCGGCACCTCGTCGCCCGAAGTCTGGTTGCGGATGCAGGCGCAGTACGATCTGTGGCAGATTGGCAAGCGCAAGAAAATCCGCGTTGCTCTGCTCCCCCAATTGCAGCGGTCTTGATCGGGTGGCGCACGCTGAGAAAGCGCCCTTTCATAACATGCGAACGGAGTTGTAGCTTTGACTTGGTTTGAGATTGTTTAGAAGATAATGCGCATTCTTAGGCCGAGGATGGCTGTCGTGTATGCTTTGCTTGCATGGGTGGGATGGATTGAAATCTCCAGGTCGGGGCCCAGGTCCATGCTCTGCGTTACACGAAGCCGGTAAAACATTTCAGCTACGCTTTCCCGATGCTTCCCGGCGGTGGTTGGTTTGGTGTAGTTGAAGGCAACGCTGAACATATCTCCGCGGCGCTTGAAAGGGTGGCCCTGGGCCAACCCGATGGTGTCGGTTTGCTTGATCGCGGTGCCCCGATCGCTGGCGAAGCCATATCTTCCAAAGGGCGCCCAGCCGTTGAAAAACTCATGCTCGAAGGCCACGCCGCCGCCGTAACCGCTGCCCAGGGTCTTGGTGTCGTCGCGCCAAAATCCGATGCGGTAGTCCCGATAGTGGGTGCCGGGCGAGCCGGAGAACCAGCCCAGTTCTGCCGCTTCCATATACTTTCGATCGACCAGTGTTCCGATGCCGTGCCCCGCTGTGCCTTCCGTATCGACGGCCAGCGCGTGAACGTAAATGTGCCGGGTGGCCTGGATGTCAACAGCCGCACCACCGGCGTATGCGCCTTCAGAGGCAAAGGCGAGATCGCCATCGTTTTCGCCATTCAGAAACTGGGTGCGCTCGTCGTTGTTGAACATGCTCAGACTGATGTATTCGTTGGGATGGATCTTGCCCACATAGAGAGAAAATCTCTTCCTGAAGAAGTCTTGCCGCCAATAGAGGATGTTCAACGTGACCGGCCTTTGCGGGCCGCCGCCCTGCAGGCAATTGAGGTAAAGTCCTGAGCCGAGACTGTCGCTCAAATTGAATTGCTGACTAATCCCGATGTTGCTTCCCGAGCGTACGAGAATGCCGATGGATCCTGCATAACTTCCGCGGTTGAAGGCCGTCCAGGCTCCGGTGAAATCAAGACGCCCGCTGAATTGATTGTGCCGCACACCGTCTGGCGTGGCGGTCGCATATTGGTTCAGGAAGGTGTAAGTCGCGCTGAATTTCAGGCGCTCGGCGTGAGTCAGTCTCTCGTTGATCTTGTCGATGGGGCCAAAGACAGGAGCGAGCGGATCGGGCCGCAGGATCGGGTCTGCGGGGACCTTGGAAAGCTCCATGGCGTCCACGTCAAGCTCCTGCTTGAGGTCGTCAGTTTCGCGCGTAATGTCTGCCCACGATTTGCCGTCTACTTTTTGAAGAGGCAGCGCAATGGGAAGGCCCTTTGTTTGAGGGGGCAGTGTTTTGGGAATGCTCGGTTCCGCGCTGTTTTGGCTGAAGGCCTGCGGGCACGCTACGGCCAAGAACAGGAGCAGGCAAGTTTTCAGATGGAGACTTGGCATCGGGATGCGTTCATGAGCGGGTTGCTGGCCCATCCTGGATCAAGCATGCAGCGTGAATGTGGCATTGGGTTCGCCCCATGGATGGTTCTTGCAGAGAGTATGTTCCCGTGCGGCAGGAGAAGTTGTGCAGTATTGATCAGAAGGGAAGGTGATGAGATTTGCTGACGGTCATCCGCGCGATCGGTTGCAGGAGATAAGGGCTAAGGCGGGAATTACACGGCGGTGATTGCTAGCAGTTGGCTGCCAGATTCCTTGGGGAGAACCTGGCAGCCAACCGACTATTCAGCGGAGTTTTGTACCAGCTACGGGCAATGTAACTGGTGAACGAAAGCACATCCGCAAGGAGACTACTCAGCGTCTTTCACGCAGCGGAATCCAACCGCGCCGGAGCGATCGTAACTGGGCGCCATCAGCAGCAGCTTCCCGTGTTCGTTGTTTTTGTAGGCTTGCGGGAAGTACCAGACTGAGCCTTGAGGCTGATAGTGGCTGCCTCCGCGCAGAATAGCAGCCCGCGTGTGTTCGTCCACGTATTCATCGGTCCATTGCCAGACATTGCCAACCATATCCATAACACCAAACGGGCTGGCACCTTTGGGATGGGACGTTACGTCGTTGGCCGGAAGCATAACTCGCCCTTTATCCGGAAGCGGTGCGTACGTTTCCGTAGGCCCTGCCTGCAAAGCACACGGGAGCGGACCGCCCGGGAGCTGAGGCAGGAGCCAATCGCAGCTTCCCCAGGGGAACGGACGAGCGTCGTTGCCCTGTGCGGCATACTGCCATTCCCACTCATGCGGGAGACGCTTCCCGGCCCACTTGGCATACGAGCGAGCGTCTTCAATTGAAACCCAAGTTGCAGGTTTGTTAGCGGCGCCGTCGGGATAAGTGCCTCCGGTCCAGTCCTTGATAAAATTGAGATCGTCTTGGGGATGATACTTAGTCGAGTCGAGGAACTTTTTGAAGTCGGCATTGGTGACAGGATACTTGTCAATATAGAAGGGCTTGATTTGCATCCTGTGTTCATGGAATCGCCGCGGACTGTTCTCCCATGGATATTGAACATCTACGCCGATATCATTGCTGCCTTCGATCTCGATGCCTTCAACGGTGAACAGGTAGTCGCTTCCATCGATTCGAATCATCCCCTCGGGAGTGGATGTTGCAGCTTTGGTGGATGCGATTTCAACCAGAGTTTGCGGGGTTTTTTGCCACTCGTGCGAGAAGCTTGACAGCGGCTTTGCCGTCATTAACTTCATCTTGTCAAGGAACTGCTGCGTCTTGGAATCAGGGTCGGCAGTAGCGAGAATCGCGCCATATCCATGAGCTTCCGTCGCAAAGGATAGCACGGCATGATCGGTTTCCAGGGATGGTTTTAATTCAACGCCGTGGTACAGATCAAAGTAGTGCATGCCGGGTTTGAATGGCACAGTGATCTGCCGGCCATCGATGTCATAGTCGCTGCGATTGACGATTGTCCAAAGAGTTTGATCACCCAACGGCCAGCGGCTGGCAAAGACACCGTACATGTGGGTCGGATAGAGCGGTTCCCAATCAGGACTGACCAGGAAGGGAGCAAACGCGCGTTCAATCGCAGCAACCCGGCGCGTTGCCTCGGCGTCCGCGGGAGTTATGCCGTTCCAGATACCCCAGATGTTTTCCCAGCTTTCCCAACCTTCTCCGTTGAAGAATGCGAATTGAAGATTGTCGGTCTTGGTCTTGTTCCAGCGATCTGAGACATGGACCATGTGACGGGTTTCAAGCCACCTGTGGCGATCGATGCTGGGAACGAATTGGAAGCGGTAGTAGCCCCAAGAGAGAACATTCCACGCCAGGGCTTCATCGCTTATACCGACTTCCGGCTCGAATGCGAGCGGATGATTCGCTTTGTCAGACGCAAGGGAAAAAGCCAGCGGCACTCCATCCTGCGTGTCGCCGTTGATCCCATCCGCATCGAGCTCCTTCATGAATTCAGCGATGGCGGTTGGCCAGTTACTGCCGGGGTCCCGCGTGCCCTGGTCCCACATCATCATCGGAAAGAATACCTTCACTCCGCGACGATGGAAGTCTGCCACCATCTTCTTCAATGCGTCGATGCCGCCGGGCATGGAGCGGACCATGTCGTGCTGGTTGCGGTCATCAATCCCCATGTTGGGATAGGTCGCCCAGACGAGGACGGAGTCGATTCCGCCGTATCTTTTATCGAGGTCGTCCAAATAGCGATCGACAGTGTATTTCCCTTGCGCGGGATCGTAGAAATAGCGATCGTGGACCATCATTTGAGGCTGAATGAAATTGGACTGCGCCCAGGTGAGGCTTGGGAACGAGTAGCGCGCAGGATCGTAACCGACGCGAACGCGGCGCTCCGCGCGCCAATGCGTTATGTCGGACAGCCATTCCTGGTGAGTCAACGCCGTGCATGGCGCACCTCCGCCCTCCCATGCATTGTGCATCGTAAGGCATGGAGGAGCGGGGATGAGTTCTTCCATGAACGTAAAGGGCACATAGCGTGAATCCTGCGCCGAAAGCGACGTTGCAAGGACGGCGATTACGAGCGGGAAACGTGCAAGCCATCGTGAGATGCACACAGTTGTTTTCATTGTCTTCTCTCCTGCACTCTTCGGGACATTAGCCTTTTGTGCCCTTGGTGTTGACTCCTGGCATCAAGAATGATTGGCCGAGTAACTGCTGATGAAAGACTCCACCTCGACCATGGTGGGCATGGAAGGTTGCGCTCCGATTCGGGTCACTGACACTGCGGCTACAGCGGCCGCGAATACGGCGCTCTCTCTCGGAGACTTGCCCAGCATGAGTCCGACCGCGAAGGCGCCATTGAAAGCATCGCCAGCGGCTGTTGTATCGACAGCGTTCACGATGAAGGCAGGAACAGATTCACGCAGTCCTGTCTGCGAAGCGAGATAGGATCCGTTGGAACCCATCTTGAGGACCACGCCGCGGCATCCTTTGCCAAGGAGCATTTCTGCAACATCGGCAGGGAGCCCGGATACACGCTGGTTGTCCTTTTCCGTTCCGTAGAATGCTGCTTCAGTTTCGTTCGGCGTAAACCAGGCAACTTGTTCGATGACCTTTTGCGGGAGCTTGGTGGCTGGAGCAGGATCGAGGACCAGGGGGACATTCTCACGTGCGCAAATATCAGAGAGACATTCGACCGTCTCCAGCGGTATCTCCAACTGGGCGAGAACCATGCCTGCTTCTCGGATGGCTGCCAGATTATCGAAGAGATCCTGCGGCGTTAACTTGGCGTTGGCGCCGGGGGCCACGACGATGCTGTTTTCGCCTTTGCCTGAAACCAGGATGACGGCTACTCCCGATGAGCCGTCGCATGTGCCGACTCCAGCAAGATCGACGCCGGTCTCGTTCAGATGATCTCTCAACTGCACGCCAAATGCATCGCTGCCAAGTTTTCCAATCATGCGTACTGGATAGCCGAGCCGCGCAATGGCCACGGCCTGGTTCGCGCCCTTTCCTCCGGGATGGATTTGAAAGTCGGTGCCGATCACCGTCTCACCAATAGCCGGAATGTTCTCAGAGGTTGCGACCAAGTCCAGATTGATACTTCCGACTACAACAATGGGCTTTCTGTTGGGCATTATCTTTCTCCTGCAAGTCGAGACAAGGTTTTCTAAAACAGAGGGGCCAAGGCAACGGAGGTCAGGCCGGCCAGGAAGAGCACGAACATTCCCCAAATGAATCGCTTGGCAGCTGCGGGCGCAGTGGCAAACTCACGCCAGACAAACACACCCCATGCGGCGGAGACCATGGTCGCGCCCTGACCGATGGAGTAGGACACGGCAGGCCCAACCGCATGCGCCTGCGAAGCAACGAAGTTCAGGACGGTGCCTGTACACCAGATGGCGCCTCCCATGATTCCCCAGAAGTGTGGGCCGCGGCCCGCGCTCCAGTACATTTTCATCGAGGTTGGCTCACTTCCATCCAGGGGCTTGCGCATGAGCAACCAGTTGAAGGGAAGTGCACTGAGCGCAACGCCAAAGGCGAAGAATAAGACGGCTGCGTAAGGGCCGACCGGCCTTGCTCCGGTCATTGCGGCGGAGACGAATGGATAGAAGCACCCCATCAAGATACCGGCGACCAAGCTGATCAGGATGCCTCTTCGGCTCGTCGCCGTCCTGGTTTGTTCGCGCATCCTGTAAGCAACGGCATCAAACACAATCGCTGCGCAGACCAGGGCGATGCCGCCAAAAAGCAGAACTGGATTGCCTTGGGGCGAAATCACGTAATTGCTCAATGCGCCGACCACGAGCGCCAGGCCGATTCCGATGGGGAAGGCAACTGCAAGTCCCGCGATGTCGATGGCGGCGACGAGAAGCAGGTTCGCAACGTTAAACACTGCGCCGCCGGCGATGGCCAGGGCGGCGTTGCGGAAACTGATGTCGGCAATGTCTGCGAGGAATGGTCTGCCCGAGCTGCCAAGAGACCCCAACGTCACTCCCCAGGCACAGGCGGCAGCGAGAACGCCAACAACGTAGTCCCAATAATAGAGTTGGAAACTGAAGCCTGGACAGAGTTTGAGAGTGTTTGCCCAAGAGCCCCAGCAAAACATACTGACGATCATGAACAAGAGTACGAGGCTATACACTTCCGGCTGATACATAGGATTTCAATCCTCTCTGGCATCGAATCGAAGGCTGGACGGACAAAAGAGCGCAGTCGGCTTTGAACTTCAGGCCAGGCTGATCAGGCAACAGGCGCATCTGCAGGTCGCAGCATCGATTGATAGCTTTCAAACAAAGAAGAAAGTAACATAGTGGGTCGTTCTGCTGCTGTGTCTCATTCACCGACCGACGGGGATTCTTGCCGGAAACGGCTTGATTGCCCTGGGGCGATCCGCGCGTCTGGGTTGGGCGGTCCAACAAGTTTCAACGCACGGAGTGCTGAGCCTTTACGGGGTGTTTCCGCTATCTGCTGAGCAGCGTTTTGAAGGCTGGAGCATAGCGGTCGCCTGCGGCCGCATCCGGAGGGAAGATGGATTGCAACTCCTGGACGAGGTTCGGGGTCAGCGATAGATCCACAGCCGCGGCGTTCTGCTCCAGGTACTTGCGATGCTTGGTGCCGGGGATGGGCACAATGTCTTCGCCCTGCGCGAGCACCCAGGCTAGCGCCAACTGGCTGGCGGTTACGCCGACAGACTTCGCCAACTGCTTCACCTTGTCGACAAGTTGCAGATTGCGCGCAAAGTTTTCGCCCTGAAAGCGGGGACTGGTGCGGCGGTAGTCGTCTGCCTCAAAGTCGTCCGGGCTGGTGAAGGCGCCGGTGAGGAAGCCGCGTCCCAGCGGGCTGTAGGCCACAAAGGCCACGCCCAGGCGGCGGCAGGCGGGCAGGATCTCCGGCTCGGGGTCGCGGGTCCAGAGCGAGTACTCGGTTTGCAGGGCCGTGATGGGGTGAGTTTTGCACGCCCGTTCCAGTGTTTCCGGCGATGCCTCGGAAAGGCCCAGAAAGCGCACTTTACCCTCCTCCACCAGCCGCGACATGGCGCCCACGGTCTCTTCGATGGGGGTGTTGGGGTCTACGCGGTGCTGATAGTAAAGGTCGATGGTTTCAATGCCTAGCCGGCGCAGGCTACCTTCAACCGAACTGCGCACGTAGGCTGGGCTGCCGTTTACGCCGCGCTTGGCGGGGTCGGCCGGATCGCGCACGATACCGAACTTGGTGGCCAGGAATACCTGGTCGCGCCGGCCTTTGAGCGCCCGGCCCACCAGCACCTCGTTGGTGTGCGGGCCGTAGATGTCGGAGGTGTCGAGCAGATTGATGCCCAACTCCAGGGCGCGGTCGATGGTAGCCAGCGACTCATTTTCATCGCGCCCGCCGTAGAAATCGCTCATGCCCATGCAACCCAGGCCGATGGCTGAGACCACGGGACCGTTCGTACCCAATTTGCGCGTTTTCATGGTGTCTTCGATACCTCTCTACTTCACCGTACAACGCGGGGCGCGTTTCCCGTCAAGAAGCTGGGTGTCGCAGGGCAGAACCCATACCATGCAAAACGGGCGTCCCGTGTGGGGGCGCCCGTTGCTATTGGTGCGATGAAGTGTTTTAGAAGTCCAGCCGCAGGGACATCTGGATCTGGCGGGGGCTGCCGATGGTGTGCAGCGTGGTGCCCAGGCCGGCGGGGCAGCTATACAAGCCCTGGTTGCTGCTGTCGCAACTGGTGGGCATGGCGGGCGTTCCCTCCATCGGATAGTTGTTGTAGTTTGCGTTCTGCGAAACGTTCTCGCCGGTCACGTCGAAACTGGTGGTGTTGGTCAGGTTGAAGACGTCCAGAGTGTAGCGCAGCTTGGTGCGTTCCCGGAGCGAAGTGAGCTTGACCAGGGAGATGTCCGCGCGTTTCTGCGCAGCCTGGCGGAAGATGTTGCGCTGCCCTTTGGTGACGAAGGTGGTCTCATAGGGATCGTTCGCGGGAACTGCGCCGTCGAGGTCTCCGGGGTTGAGCAGAGGCAGGGTGAAGCACGATGCCTTGAGGGCAGGCTTGCCGAATGCGCCGGAAGCGCCGGTGGTAGCGCTCTTGGCCGTGCAGCCGGCGGCCAGCGGAACAACAGGGTTGTTTACGCCGTCGAAGGTGCTGTAGTAGATGCTGCCGACCGCGCCGGTGTAATCGATGACGCTGAAGGGCTGCCCGCTCTGCAGAATGGTGAGGCCGTTCAGGCTCCAGCCATTGGTGAACATGCCCTTGAGCGAGTCATCTGCGCTGAACTTAGGCAGTTGATAGGTGTAGGTGAAGTTGAGCACATGCTTGCGGTCGAAGTCGGAGAGGCCGTAGCCGCTGCGCAAATTGTTCGGGTTGTCGCCGTTGTAGAACAGGCCCATGGCGCTCTGTTCATCGGTGGCGTGCGAGAAGGTGTAGGAAGCGCCCGCCTGCAAGCCGTGGCCCATGCGCTTGTCCACATGCACTTGCAAAGCGTTGTACATCGAGATGCCGGCGGCGCGGAAGTCGATGGACTCAGACGAGTAGCCGACGTAGGGAACGCGCAGATCGACGTTGCCACCTTCGTAAGTGGTCAGATACGTGCTGCCGTCCGGCAGTTTGATTGGATCGTAATTGGAATCGACCACGGTGTAGCCGTAGCTGTATTTTTGGCCGCGGATCGGATTGCCGGGGCTGGCGATCTGGGACTGGTTGAAGGGAACCGGAATGACCTGATGGCGGCCCAGGTTGCCCACGTAGCCGATTTCGACGGCCACATCGTTGCGCGGCTGCCACTGGAGGTCGAGGGTGTAGTTGATGGAGTATGGCAGCTTGTTCTTGGGGTCGTAGGAGCCCATGGTGAAGGGAATGGATCCCCCGGCAATGGCCGCGGCGTTGGGCAGGTACTGGGTGATGTCAGAGGCCTTGCCGGTGGGCGCTGGCCCCAGGGTTGCGCCCCAGGGCATGGAGAGGTTGGCAACGGTCGGGTCGCAGGTGGGGATGTAGCCGTTGTACAGGTCGGGCAGCAGCTTGCTGCAGGTCTGCGCGTTCACAAAGGGCTGGGTCTGGCTGACGCCGAACGGGCCGCCATGCACTTCGCCTGCGGCGTATCCCGGAGAGAAGTAGGTGAACAGCTCGCCACGGTCATAGTAGAAGCCGGTGCCGCTGCGGACCACGACCTTGTTGTTGAACTTTTCTGGCGACCAGGCAAAGCCCAGGCGCGGTCCAAAACCCCACTGGCGGCCGGTTAGCGTGGTGTCGTTGCTGTTCTTGGCAACAACGTAGCCGTTGCTGTTGAAGGTGCCGGAGGCGTTGGAGGGATCGGCGGCCGTACCGGCGTCGAACAGGGCAGGGTTGAAATTGTAGATGTGGCCGTACTTCTCGCTCATGCCGCCGTTCAGATCCCAGCGGATGCCGGCAGTCAGGCTCAGGTTGGAGCGGATCTGGTACTTGTCTTGCAGATAGATTCCAGTCTGGTTGGCGCGATAGTAGCGGTCGCCATTGCCCTGCAGGAAGGTGGTGGTTTGGAAGTCCTCGTTGGTGGTGACGAGGCCCTGGACGAACTGGCTGAAGTCGGATGAAGCCGTGGTGCCGGCCACGCCGGGGCGGCGATCGCGGGGATTCAACTGCGTGTGCGACCAGCTTCCGCCAAAGGCGAAGGAGTGATTGCCCACAGTCCAAATGGCGTTTGCTGACGGCATGAGGCGATTTTGAAAGACGCCGGTCAGCGAGGTCTGGCTCGATCCGGGACCGATGTTGAGGGTCTGCATTCCGTCGGGCGTGTTGGAGCCGAGAATGTCCACGATGGAAACGCCGTTGTAGTAGGAAGATCCCAGATTGTTGACGCCCACGGCGGAGGGGCCAAAGGGCTGGTCGTTGGTGGAATAGATCTTTTCGCGGATCACGCCCAGGGTTTCCGTCACACTCAGATTTTGGCGCAGCAGGTTGACGTTGTTGACGGAGAAGACCTGGCTGCCTGCGTCCAGATGCTGATCAAATCCGGGGACATTGGAGAAGGCGTAAGGGGCGACGGTGGGATCGTGCTGGTAGTAGTACTTCAGCGCCAGTGTGTCCTTGGTGCTCGCGTTGTAGTCCACATCGGCGACGGCCTGATCGGCGGTGAAGTAGGCAGTGCCGGGGAGAGACACATTATAGGGATGGGAAACGGAGGCGATGCCTGTGGGATTGGGGATGAGCCACTTGCCGGACTCACCCTTGACGGCGGGCTGGTTGAACAGGTTGTAGGCCACGCTGCTGCCGGGGTTCACGGTATTGTTGTTTAGGTCCGCGCCGGTAAGCGAGGTTCCCCAACCGGCATTGGCCACGCCGGCCAGTCCGCTGGCGCTGCGGTCGTCGCTGAGTCCCACCGGGACTGAGAAGCGGGAGTAGCCGATCTCCTGATCGGAAACGTGCAGATGCTGGTAACCGATGAAGCCGAACAGCTTGTCCTTGATGAGCGGGCCGCCCACCGTGCCGCCTGCCGTGTAACGGTGCAACTGCGGAACCTTCTGGCTGGCGGGAATGTCGGCGTCTTGATTGAAGAAGAAGGGCGCGGCGTTGAGCCAGTCAGTACCGCGATGGATATAGGCGTTGCCGTGCATGACATTGGTGCCGGACTTGGTGCTCATGTCAAGATGTGCGCCGGCTGTCGAGCCCTGCTGCGCGTCGTACATCGAGGCGTTGACGCGGACTTCCTCAAGGGTTTCAGGAGCCGGGCTGGGGATGGCGTTGCCGATGGAGAGATAAATCGAGGCGCTGCTCTGGATGACGCCTCCTGCGCCATTGTTGCCGCCGCCGGCGTTTTCCGTGATGCGGGCCGAGCCCACCTGGCTGGTGCTTTTGCCGTTGAACAGGTTGCTGGCGTCGACGCCATTGAGCAGGAAGGTATTGGAGGTATCGCGCTGTCCGTTGGCCCAGATGGGCGCATTGCCCAGGCCGGAGTTCACGCCGGTGCCGCCGTTCAGTTCCGCGCTGACGCCGGTCGACAAGATGGCGAGGCCGGTAAAGCTGCCGGTGGGCAGCGGCGCGAGATCGATCTGGGCATTGTCCAGTACGTAGCCGTTGGTGGTGTCGACGGCGTTCATCAGCGGCGAGGCTTCCACTTCGACGGTTTCTGTGGTCTGGCCCACTTTTAGCGCGGCGTTCACCGTGGCCGTGCGATCGGCCTGTACCGCAATGTGCTGCGTCTTCTGCACATCGAATCCGTCGGCCGTGTAGGTCAGGGTGTAGGTTCCAATGGGCAGATTGACAAGGCTATAGGCGCCAGAGCCATTGGTCTTGGTGGTGCGCGTCAGGGAAGTTTGCTCACCCACTACAGTGACCGCGGCGCTGGGAATCACGTCACCGGAGGCGTCGGTGACTACACCGGTAATGCCACCAAGCGTTTGCTGTGCAAATGCCGCTGTGCAGCAAAAGACAATAGCTGCAATAACCGTCAGCAGCCAGGATGAGGATCTGTAGAAGCTAGGCATGGAATTGTTCAAGTAGCAGGCCTCGATAAAATTTGGATTTCCCGTCAAGTCTTTTGAAATGTTCAAAAAACGCGGGGGATTGAATGGGAAAAACAATCATTCTTGATGGACGGAAAGAACTGACCGCAGGTGGTTTGACACAAGGGGGCGTTCGATTGCCGGGTTCTGTAATGGCGTACGGGATATATAAAGAATACCGTTTGCACATCAGAATTTCATAAGGATCTGTGCTTTTCCGTTGCCAAGTGTGTGCTGGTTGTGAGCTTGGCGGAGCCGAAGACGAGCAAAAAGAAGGGGAGCTGCGCTTCCCGGACTTGGCAGGTCCGGCGGCCTGCAGCAAGGTCAGTGGGCGCGCGGGGCAAACGGCATGTGCCATACTAAACCTGCTTTTGACCCCAGGGAAGTGAATCGCAAATCCGTCATGATGGAATCTCGCAAGCCCAATCCTGAGTTTCTTCGCCGCGCCATTGAGTTGGCTACGCGCAATGTTGTTTCAGGCGCAGGCGGTCCGTTTGCCGCGCTGATTGTGCGTGACGGCCAGATTGTGGGCGAGGGCGTGAATACCGTGACCGCCACCCACGACCCGACCGCGCACGGAGAGGTGAACGCCATCCGCGCCGCATCCAAGGCGCTGAGCACGTTCACGCTGACCGGCTGCGAGCTCTATACCAGTTGCGAGCCCTGCCCCATGTGCTTGGCGGCTTCGTACTGGGCGCGGGTGGACGCAATTTACTACGGCGCCAGCGCTGCTGATGCGGCCAAGGCCGGCTTCGATGATGCGTTCCTCTACGGGGAAATGCGCAAAAACAATGCCGACCGCAAGCTGCCCGCCGTGCAACTGCTGGGCGATGAAGCTTGGGTCAGCTTTGCCGCGTGGCTCGCTTCGGCCAGCAAGATCAAGTACTAGAGCGCGCAGATTTATCGATCAGACGGGTTCATGCGGTGTGGTCTTTCCGCGCCAGCTCCAGTCCCAACACGATCAGCGCGAGGCCGAGGGCTCCGTAGACGTAGTGCGCCCACATGGCCATGCGCAGCAGGATGACTTCCACCACGATCCACCCGGTGAGGATGCATCCCTGCAACGCCACGCCCGAGGCGTAAAACGGCCATCGCCGTGCCGTTGCGTAGAGAACCAGCAGGCTCAGGAGACCATTGGCCAGCAGCAGAAGGATGCCCGGAATCAGAAAAGTGTGAAACGGCGAATGCTGGAGCAGGCTCAGGGGCATGCGCAACAACTGGCCCGAAGGATCCACGATCATCGGCACAGCGCCAATGATTGAGGTGATGCCCAAAAATCCCAGCAGAGCCATCGCGATTCCGGGCAGTGTCTTCACGTATATCCTCCAGCAGGGTTGCATTTTAGGAACGCCGGAATTCTAGCATTCCGGCGGCGAGGTTCCTGTTTCCGCAGACCTTTGTACTTGCACGGTACTTTCTGGCACCGAGTCAATATAATTCCAGCCATGCGAGTGATAAGTTTTTCCCTGCTGTTTTCCCTCTCCATCGTTGCCGCTGCTGCACAATCCCAAGTCCCGCCGCACACGCCTTCGACTTGGCAGATGCAGGACTCTGGCTCGACGGCCAGTTTGCGCGGCATCGACACAGTGGACGGCGCTGTGGCCTGGGCAAGCGGTACAGAAGGAACCGTGCTGAAGACCACAGACGGCGGCGCGCACTGGCAGAAGTGCGCCGTTCCGGACGCAAGCAAGGATGGGGCGACCTTGGACTTTCGCGGTGTAGAAGGCTGGGATGCGACGACGGCCATTGTGATGGCTTCAGGACCTGGTGAGAAGAGCCGCCTCTACAAAACTACGGACGGGTGCAGGACATGGAAACTGCTCCTCAAGAATCCCGATGCGCCGAATGGATTCTTTGACAGCTTCTGGCTGAACGACTCGCGTGGCATGTTGCTCGGCCTCCCTGTCGGAGACAAATTCGTCGTCTTCAAAACACGGAACGGCGGTAAAAGCTGGAAGCGCGAACCGCCGGAAGGACTCGCACTGCATGGGCGCTCGCTGGCGGCATTTGCAGCCAGTAATGGCAGTATCGCCAAAGGCAACCGGCAGTTCGCATGGGGATTTGTCACCGGCGGCAAAGACGGCGCTGTCCTGTTCAACCGCCTCAGTGATCCAGACGAAGAAGGGACGAGCGGCATTGTGGGCCAGATGGTGCGGAAAAAAGTCGGCTGGAAAACCAGCCCGATTGCGGTGAAGCACGGGGCCGAAAGCGCCGGTGCGTTTGCCGTCGCCTATCGTTACCCGGTCACCATCGGAATCTGCCAGGAATGCAAGTTCGAGGATAATTCGCATTTCGTCGCCGTTGGCGGCGACTACCTGAAGCCCAACGAGAGCGCCGGAACCGCCGCATCGTCCACCGATGGCGGCTGGACCTGGACCGCAGCCAGCAAGCCGCCTCACGGTTTCCGCTCCAGCGTGCAATGGAGTGAAGCGCTCAAGGTCTGGATCGCTGTAGGCACGAATGGTTCCGATGTAAGCCGCGACGACGGCAAGACCTGGCAGCCGCTGGACGACGGCAACTGGAATGCGCTTTCGTTGCCCTTTGTGGTGGGGCCCGGCGGTCGCATCGCCCGGCTCGTTCCCGCCGCTGTGGCCTCCGCCCCCGGCAAGCTAAAATAAGGGCAACCGAATGAATGAAGCCACTCCAGTCGCCGTTGCCCCTGACTCGCGCCAAGCGCGGGATGCGGCATTGCATGCGCAGGGCAGTGAAGCTGTGGGTCCGCTGGTCCAAATCCGCGGACTGGAAAAGACTTACACCACGGCACGCGGCGCGCTGACTCTGTTCAAAGGCCTGGATTTGGAGATCAAAACCGGCGAAATGGTGGCCATTGTGGGCCAATCTGGCGCTGGAAAAAGCACGCTTTTGCATATTCTGGGCGCGTTGGATGCCCCCACGGCGGGAACGGTGCTTTGCGCCGGGACCAGCGTGGCCACGCTTTCGCAGCGTGAGGCCTCAGCTTTTCGCAACCGGGAGATCGGCTACGTCTGGCAGTTCCACTACCTGCTGCCGGAGTTTACGGCGCAGGAAAATGTGGCCATGCCTCTGCTGGCTCGCGGCGTGAGCAAGCGGGATGCACTGGCGGTGGCGGCTAACTGGTTGAGGGAAGTAGGTTTGGAGGATCGCGGCGAGCATCGGCCCGGCGAACTTTCAGGCGGCGAACAGCAGCGCATTGCGCTGGCTCGCGCGCTGGTCAACCGTCCCCGGCTGTTGCTGGCCGACGAACCCACCGGCGACCTGGACGAAATTACGGCAGGGCGAGTCTTCGATCTGTTGGAACGGCTGCACTTGAGCCACGGTCTCACTTCGATTCTGGTCACCCATAATCTCGACCTGGCAGCGCGCTGTACGCGGGCGTTACGGCTGGAGGGCGGCAAGCTGGGTACGTTGGCCTCCGCACCCCAAACGGGATTGCCGGCCAACCGTATTTAACGAAAAAAGCACCATTTGGGTCGGTTTCTGAGTCTGATTAGATAAGATGCCTGGAACGGGTGTTTTTTCGTCCCACCCAGGCTGGCAGCGGTAGGATGGTAGTCCCCGGCAGCACGAGCGCCAGGGGCGACGGGGCGAACAAGGGTTCGCGGCCATCCAATAGCTGTTCGGGGGCAGATCGGCATTTCTCAAAGGGCTCCCGGCAGCGAGGTACAAAAGAAGGGCACGCGCGGGTTGGGCTGAAGCCGGCAGATGAACCGGACGGCCACTCCTGCCGATAGCCTGCAGCAAAGGGAGAAAATCATGTTCGAACGCTATACGGAGAAGGCACGGCGCGTGATCTTCTTCGCGCGGTATGAGGCCAGCCAGTTTGGCTCCCCCTATATCGAGACCGAGCACCTGTTGCTGGGTCTGTTGCGCGAGGACAAGGCATTAACCAACCGCTTCCTGCGCTCGCACGCCTCGGTGGAGTCGATCCGCAAGCAGATTGAGGCGCACACCACCATTCGCGAAAAAGTCTCCACCAGTGTAGACCTGCCGCTCTCAAACGAGTGCAAGCGGGTGCTGGCCTACGCGGCGGAAGAGGCAGAACGGCTGGGGCACAAGCACATCGGCACGGAGCATCTGCTGCTGGGCTTGCTGCGCGAAGAGAAGAGCTTTGCCGCAGAAATCCTGCAGGAGCGCGGCCTGAAACTGGCACAGATTCGCGAAGAGCTGGCCCGCGTCACGCAGGAAAAGGTAGTGCCGCAGCAGCGCCAGCGCGAGTCGAGCCTGCTGGCTGAGTTTAGCCGCGACCTGACCCAGGCAGCCATGGACGGCCAACTCGATCCACTGGTGGGCCGCGACGCCGAACTGGAGCGCGTGGTGCAGATCCTGTGCCGCCGCACCAAAAACAATCCTGTCTTGATTGGTGAGCCCGGCGTGGGCAAGACGGCGATTGTCGAGGGCCTTGCCCAGCGCATTGCCGACGGCGAAGTGCCGAGCTTTTTGGCTGACAAGAAAGTCTTGGGTCTCGATCTCTCGCTGATCGTGGCCGGCACCAAGTACCGCGGCCAGTTTGAGGAGCGGCTCAAGACCATCATGAAAGAGCTGATGGAGAATCAAAACTCCATCGTCTTTATCGACGAGCTCCACACCCTGGTGGGCGCTGGTTCAGCCGAGGGTTCGCTGGACGCGGCCAACATTCTGAAGCCGGCGCTCTCGCGCGGAGAAATCCAGTGCATCGGTGCCACCACACCAGCCGAGTTCCGCAAGTCGATTGAGAAGGATCGCTCTCTGGAGCGCCGCTTCCAAGCCGTCAAGGTGCCGCCGCCCAACGAGGCAGACGCCATCAAGATTCTGATGGGTATCAAGGAGCGCTACGAAAAATTCCACGCCGTCAGCTATACCGACGACGCAATCGAATTCGCGGTTTCGCACTCCAACCGCTACATCCCCGACCGCTTTTTGCCCGACAAGGCGATCGATCTGCTTGACGAAGCCGGCGCACGCGTCAAGCTGCGCCAGACCTCGCTGCCCGAGGAGATTACCGAAGTCCAGAAGCGCATCAAGTTCATCGTGCACCGCATGGACTCGGCCATCGCCAACCACGAGTTTGAGAAGGCGCGCTTCTACTCCGACGAAGAACGCAAAGAGCGCGAGAATCTGCGCGGCCTGCGCGACAAGTACCACCTCGACGACTCGGCCTCTGGCATTGTTACCCGAGAGGACATTGAGGACGTAGTCAGCCGCTGGACCGGCGTGCCGGTGACCAGCATCAAGGAAGAAGAGACGCAGAAGCTTCTCCGTGTGGAAGAGGAACTGCACAAGCGCGTCATTTCGCAGGACAAGGCTATTAGCGCCCTGGCCCGCGCCATCCGCCGTAGCCGCGCAGGTTTGAAGTCGCCCAACCGGCCCATCGGCAGCTTCCTGTTCCTCGGCCCCACGGGTGTTGGCAAAACGGAGATGGCCCGCACGCTGGCTCAGTTCCTGTTCGGGTCAGACAAGGCGCTGATCCGGTTCGATATGTCGGAGTTCATGGAGAAGCATTCGGTTTCAAAGCTGATCGGTTCGCCTCCGGGATACGTGGGCTACGAGGAAGGCGGCCAGTTGACGGAACGCGTCAAGCGCTCGCCCTACTCGGTGGTCCTGCTGGACGAAATCGAGAAGGCGCACCCGGATGTGTTCAACATCCTGTTGCAGGTTTTTGAGGACGGCCAGTTGACCGACGGACTCGGCAACACGGTCGATTTCAAGAACGTGATTTTGATCATGACCTCGAACATCGGCGCGCGGCACCTGATGAAGAAGCAGGGCCTCGGCTTCCAAAGCGAGCGCGAAGATATTGTCAACGACAAGGTCGAAGAACTGGTCAAGCAGGAAGTGAAGAAGACCTTCAACCCCGAGTTCCTCAACCGCCTGGACGAAGTGGTTCTGTTCCAGTCGCTGTCGGACGCGGACCTGATCCAGATCGTGGAGTTGCTGGTGCAGCAGTTGAACACGAACCTGGCCCAGAAGGCCATCACCATCTCCGTCACCGAGGAAGCCAAGAAGTGGATTCTGGACAAGACCCTCATCGACCGCAGCTACGGTGCTCGTCCATTGCGCCGCGCCCTGCAGCGGTATGTCGAAGACCCCTTGTCCGAAGCCCTGATCGGCGGCCACATCACCGCGAGGCCGGCCTTCCTGGAGGTTTACCTCGACGCCAATCAACTGTTCTATCGCCCGATTAGCGCCGACGAGACCGAGACCGAAGAAAAGGCTGCCGGCATTCTGCTCTACAGCAATTGACGGCAAAACCGCAAACAAAACAAAGCCCCCGGCGAACCTGCCGGGGGCTTTGTTGTTGGCGCTGCTTATTTCACTAACTCAGTCTGCTTTGCCCGCGCGCCGCGCCAGTAGAGGACGAGACCGATCAGCACCGAGGCGGTCGTCACCGCAACCAGTTTCAGTTCAAATCCAACTTTGCTCAGCGAGTCGCCCGGCGGCACCAGCGAAACCAGGATGCCGATCAGCACGACGGCGAATCCCAGACCGGCGCAAATCCACACGCCGGCAATGCCTCCGGGCACCAGCACGGCATGCGGATTCTCTGTGCGGTCTTTGCGGCGCGCCAGCTTGAAGGCGGCGGCGAACATGTAGAGGAAGGGAATGAAGTAGAGAATGACGGCGGCGTCGATGAGCATCTGATAGGCGCCTTGAATCGTCTCGTTGATCTGGCTGCCCAGCAGGATGGCGGCGGAGATTCCGGCTTGCACTAGGATCGAGATGTAGGGAGTCTTCCAGCGCGGGTGAATCTTGCCGAAGGCGGCGGGCAGATAGCGATCTACGCCCACCACAAACGGCACGCGCGCAATGCCAGCTACGGTTGAGCCTACGCCGCCCGCATTGCCTACCGTGACCACGACGGCAGCAAGGACTCCCAGGAAGCCGATCTTCAGTGCGACGGAACCGACGGCAATGGCCTGAAAGACGCCGCTTTTGGGATCGAGTCCGGCGGCGGGAACCAGCGCCAGCACCGCGAACGTCCCGGCAATGTACATCAGGGCAATCAGTGCTCCGGCGCCAAACACGGCCCGCGGTAGCGTGCGGCGCGGATCGCGCACCTCTTCGCTCATGGCCGAGACCAATTCCAGTCCCGTGAAGGCGAAGGCGATCTGCGACCAGAAGTTGACCGTGTCCCAGTTCCACGTGGGCATCATGTTGGCTACGGTGAAGTGGGTGGCGCTGCCGTGCCGCAAGCAGACCGCCACGGCCACGCCGACCAGAATCAGCAGGGGCACATAGGTCCCCACGCCGCCCGCGTTTTGCAGCCACTTGCCGATGTTCAGCCCGACGATGTTCAGCACCACGGCGACCAGCAGAATGGAGAGCGAGACGGTCAGTTGGAAGGTTCTGTCCTGCGACAGCAGTGCGCCGCGTCCGCCGATGACGTAGGCGGCCATGGAGGCGCTGGCCAGCAGCAGGCCGGGAAAGTAGAAGAAGGTGTAGATCCAGTAGGTCCAGCCGGCGATGAAGCCGTGAAAGGGGCCAAAGGCTTCGCGAGACCACGCGTAAAGGCCGCCTTCTTCCGGGAAGCGCGAGGAAAGCTCGTTGATAACCAGCGCTCCAGGCACAAAGAAGAAGACGGCGGCCAGCACCCACAGGCTAATAGACGAGGTCCCGTTGTGCCCGGCGGCAGCGATCCAGCGCGGTCCGAGCACCGTAGCAATGTTGAACAACAGCACATCCCAAAAGCCCATGGTCTTGCGCAGATGCAGTTTGGAATCGAGTGCTGTTGGTGCAGAAGCCGTCATGGAATCACCTGGGATCTTGGAAAGAGCTGATCCTGCATTCGGAAATGATAAAGGACGGAGTAGGTTGGGTTCTCATGCGCGGCCAGCTGCAAGGGTATAGGCTCAGTCGCTGCTGCCTGCTTCCTCTCGAAAGCGGCTGCGCAACAGGGAACATGGGGACGCGTGAAAGGCCGGGTCAGACATGATCCGAGAGGGGATTCGAATGAATTGTGGGGAATCTGGTGCGAGCGGCGAGTGTGCGTCTGTTCCATGTAATGGCGGAGAGCGAGGGATTCGAACCCCCGATACCCTTTCGAGTATGCCGGTTTTCAAGACCGGAGCCATCAACCACTCGGCCAGCTCTCCGCAAGGTGCGGGACTGTTTTGATTGTACTTCGAAATGGGAGTTTGCCGACAGAACCGGCGCGGGTGGGAGGCACGCCGCGCCCTGCATTCGGGAAGATGGGCTATCCGGGCTGCGGCATCTGGTTCTGCCGGCGCTGACACAAAGCGCTCAAAACTGTTGAAATCACGGCGCATAAGCCGCGCGGGGTGTTACAACAGATGTGCATGGCGAAGCGCATAAAACCAGGAACGGAACCGCAGCCGGGGCAGGCCGTCAGTCTGCGTACGCTGGGTGAGTACCTGAATCTGTCCCCAGCCACCATTTCACTGGTACTGAACAACGCCCCCGGCGTTCGCTCCATTCCGCAGGAGACGCGGGACCGTGTGACTGCGGCAGCGGCAAAGTTCGAGTACCGGCCCAGCTTTTATGCGCGGTCCTTGCGCAAGCAGCAGACCTTCACGGTAGGCCTGCTGGTGCCGGATTTAAACGACAGCTATGCCGCCCAGATTCTGACCGGCGTCGAGGAGTATCTCGTCGAGGAAGGCTACTTCTTCCTGACCGCCAGCCATCGCCGCAAGCCCGATCTGATTGAGGAGTACCCGCGCCTGCTGATGGACCGCTGCGTGGAGGGGTTCATCCTGATCGACACGGTGCTGGAGCACAAGATGAAGCTGCCAGTGGTGGCGATTGCCGGGCATCGCAAGATCGAGGGTGTCACCAATGTGGTGCTGGATCAGCGGCGGGCAGCGGAACTAGCTCTGCGCCACCTGCAAAAGCTGGGGCACCGCAAGATTGCCTTTATGCGCGGCGGCAGCCACAGTTCCGATGCCGACGAGCGCTGGGACTGCCTGATGGCCGTGGCGAAAGAGTTGAAGCTAGAGGTGTCGCCCGAACTGGTGGTGCAAATTCAGACGCGGGTTTCCACGCCAGAGATGGGCTTTGGCCCGGTGAACGAACTGATTGAGCGCGGCGTGGAATTCACGGCCTTGGTTTGCTATAACGATTTCTCGGCTATTGGGGCGATCCGCGCTTTGATGGACCATGGCCTGCGTGTGCCCCAGGACGTATCCGTGGTGGGGTTTGACGACATCCAGAGCGCGGCCTTCCACAATCCAAGCCTGACCACCATTCGCCAGCCGCTGAACCAGATGGGAACCGTGGCCGCTCGCATTCTGCTGCAGCGGATTCGGGGCCAGGCGACATTCCCGGAATCGGTGCCGATCCAGCCGGAGCTGAAAATTCGCGAGTCAACCTGTCCGCCTAGTTCCCGGCGTAGCCACGGGAAGAAGGGCTAGAGATTCGATCAAGATCTGACAGCAAGGGGAGCCATTGCTGCTCCCCTTGCTGTCAGATC
>Ga0255354_1000400_pt1 | contig 27581 bp, 16 predicted proteins | sample HBST50metaG_FD_189942 | JGI IMG/M metagenome (GOLD analysis project Ga0255354, IMG submission 189942) | Peat soil microbial communities from Stordalen Mire, Sweden - H.B.S.T50 | ecosystem: Environmental > Terrestrial > Soil > Wetlands > Peat | place: Sweden: Norrbotten County, Stordalen Mire...
CTGTTCAATATTCTGAATAAGAGCAACTTTGCGGCCCCGCTCGACAACGACACCATCTTCAATCAGGACGGATCTGTGGCGGATGGCGCGGGTGTTGTCGACCAAACACAAACCACTTCACGACAAGTTCAGTTCGGCTTGAAGATCCTGTTCTGAGAGAATCCGCATCCTGGCCAGCGTGCGGTTCACATGGCAGGCAGGCTCGGATTCGAATGCCAACTTTATACCAAGGAGAGAAACAAATATGTTCACGAAGATCCGCAAATCCACACTGTGGCTTTTGTTTATGCTAGCCGTCGCTCCCGTCGTCCTGACTTCCACTGCGCGCGCACAAGCGACCATCGGCGCCGGAGATGGGAAAAATACCGTATCGGTGGACTTCTATAAGGTCCCACCCGGTAGGCAGGACGAATGGCTTGCACTCTATAAGAAGTATCACTTCCCCATCATGCAATATCAAAAAGCACACGGACAGGTGATCAGTGAGACCGTGTATACGCGGGCCATTCACCAGATTAGTCCTTCCTGGGATTTCGCCATCGTGATTGTTGCGCCGCCGGCGGAGAAGCGGCCCAAGGCGGAGTACAACCGCAGCCAGCTTATCCGCAAACTCTTCCCGGACATTGATGATTACGTGAAGGGAGAAAAGGCGCGCTGGTCGCTCACTGTCGAGCATTGGGATGAGAGCTGGAACGAGGTGGACATCGACAATCATCCATCGCTCTATGAACCTTTCTAGGAACAGAGGGACTTGGATTCCACTTCATTGATGCTCACTTTCACCAACATCAGGATGCGGCGCCAGCAATGCGACGCCGCATCCCCACAGGAACTTCAAATGAATCTTCGTTTGTATTGTTTGCTTGCGCCATGCCTTATCGGCTCCAGCATGGCGCTGGCACAACAGCCGCTGGCCTTGGTGCAATCGATCGAAATGCCAGAGGTGCCAGCTGGTCCTTATGCCGACCACATGGCGTTGGACCTGAAGGGGCAACGGTTGTTCGTCACACCGCAGGCCAACAAGGCTGTCGATGTGCTGGACCTTCAAACGGGAAAGGTACTGCACACGATTCCCGGTTTTGGAAATCCGCACGCGGTGCTTTATCGCGAGGACAGGAATCGCCTCTTTGTCACCGATGGAGGCATCGGCGCACTCCGGATCTTCGATGCGACATCGTATCGCGAGCTCAAGTCGATCAAGCTGGAACTCAACGCCGATGGCATCGGCTACGATGCCGAGACAGGCTATCTCTACGTGAGCAACGGCGGAGACGAGGCAGGAAAAGAGTATTCCCTGATCTCGATTATCGATACCGTTCGTGAGGAAAAGATTGGCGACATTCGCGTCGAGGCTCCAGGTCTGGAAGCCATGGTCGTCGATCACTCCAGCGGAAGACTCTACATCAATCTTCCCGAATCGAGCTCCATCGCCGTCATCGACCTAAACAAACGGTCGGTCATTGCGACGTGGCCGCTGACGAAGGGCAAGATGAACATGGCCTTCGCACCCGACACAAAGCGGCATCGGCTTTACGTCGGCTGCCGCGATACAGATGTGCGCGGCAGCATTGTGGTTGTCGATACGGAAACAGGAACGGAGCTAGAACGGCTGCCCATTGGCGGTTGGGTTGATTCAATCTTCTACGATCCGGCAAAGAGTCGGATTTATGCCTCGACAGGCGTCGGTGAAGTGTATACCTACGAGCAACTTCCAAATGGACACTACAAGATGCTCGACGTCTCAGATACCGCGGTTATGGCCAAGACGTCTCTCTTCTCGGCTGAACTCGATCGCCTCTTCGTAGCTGTGCCTCACCTTGGCGGAAGAACTGCAAAAGTGCTAGTTTTCAAACCTGAGTGAACGAACCAGAGGCAACTGTAAGACCGAACAGAAACCTGACAGTGGAGAGGAGAGCAGATCGGACCAACGCCGACCGCTCCACTGCCGATACAAATATTGCCTATTACCAGCTCCAAGATTAGCCCACTACTACCAACACATCGATTTTCATCAGAAGGCATCTGACTAGCTCAAGAAGCTGCGGGAGTGCATTCATCTTGCGGTAACTCTCAGCAAAGGCTAGTTCGTACGGGGCCATGGAACCCACGCCAAATCACCGCTGAGAACGTAGATTGCAAGTGCAGCCGCCATGAACACTGCGCCCACCCAGAAACGCCAGTCTCTATGCATACGCTTCCAGTAAGGGCCTGGGCCGGGTTCACCGATGTCGCTGCTATTTCCTTCTGGGTTGTTCTTGCTTCCTGTCATTTCGCCTCCAGCGATGGGAGTATCCAAGTGCGTCTGATCCTTGATGTCATCATCGCCTGACTTTAGTTCAGAATAACTGGATTGAATGTGCATTCTTGCTCACAGAGAAGAGTCATGCGTGCTCGGTCACTGTTGGGCTTGTGGACAAGTATGGAAACCAATACCGGCTCGGTGTCCACAATTGACCAGATCGAAGCCCGCAGTCAGCGTCAACTCTATATCAGTTAGTTTGAGAGACGATCGGTTGCGATAACCGGCGCCCATAAGAGAGCAGGAGCATGAATGAGCCACGATGCAGAATAACAGCCGCTGCGACTGACGATTGTCGTTGCAAATATCTCCTAGACCGCGCAATGACCGGAATGGGAGACCCCCGATACAAGAGCCTGCACCGCCCAGCAGGGATCCAGGTCGAAGACTGCCGATGCAACATCGCTGCAATTGCGATGGAAGACCCGCGGTGCCAAGAACTTTCCTACAAGTGGTGATTGAGTCTCCGCGTTCTCACCGTGCAAATCATGCGTCCAATTCCGTGCGGGAAAGCGGCGCATCCTACACTGCGATTGCGTTCAGATCCACATGACATTGAATGTCCACCACAAACATAGTGCTTGAAGATGTCCGACGGTCGTCAACCACCATAGCCACGGATGTCGCAAGGAAGGCGCGATGGTGACCACCGCAGACAGCAAAGATTCTGCCATTCAAGTACCGCTCGTGAAGAAGCCGGAAGACAAAGAGCAGAACGTAGATCAACCCACCCCAGTTCGCTTTCGCGACAAGGCGCGCCGGTATCTAAAACCTGCACTTGGCGCAGCATTCCTCGTGATTATTGCCGTCGCTGCGTACTTAATCTGGCAGCACTTCAAAGTGAAGGGATTAGGAGATGGGTTTGCCAGCGGAAATGGCCGCGTTGAGGCTGTTGAGTTGGATGTTGCGGCAAAAGCTCCGGGACGCATCAGCGAAATGTACGCGGACGAAGGGGACGTCGTGATTGCCGGACAGGTGGTTGCCAGAATGGACACCTCCGTGCTCAGTGCTCAACTGAAGCAGGCACAAGCGGAAGAGGCTCAGGGCCGCAATGCAATCACCACGGCTCTGGCCATGGTTGCACAGCATGAAAGCGAGCACTCTGCACAAGCGGCGATGGTCACGCAGCGCGAGGCGGCATTGGCCGTAGCGGAGAGAACAGCGGACCGGGCGCGCATTTTATCCGAACAACATGCGTCTTCAATTCAGGAATTCGATGAAGATGTAGCGCGACAGCGAGTGGCTGCCGCTGCCGTTGCAGCCGCAAAGGCTCAAATGGCGGCATCCCAATCCACCATCAATGCCGCCAATTCCCAGGTTCTTGGAGCGCGGTCAAATGTTGCGGCGATACAGGCATCTGAAGGCCAAATCCAGGCACAGATCGACGACACCGTATTGAAAGCCGTACGCAACGGAAGAATTCAATATCGCATCGCTCAGCCAGGCGAGGTTGTTGGCGCTGGCGGCAAGGTGCTCAGCATGATTGATCTGAGCGATGTGACGATCACTTTTTTCCTGCCCGAAGCCGCTGCCGGCCGGGTGGCCCTGGGGTCGGAGGTTCATATTGTTCTGGATGGAACGCCAGACGATGTGATCCCGGCAACTATAACTTTTGTTGCAAGTGTTGCTCAGTTTACGCCGAAGTCTGTTGAGACCCAGAGCGAACGCGAGAAGCTTGTATTTCGCGTGAAGGCCAGGATCAATCTGGATGTTTTACGCAAACACGCCTCGCAAATTAAGTCTGGCTTGCCTGGAATGGCCTACGTTCGCCTTGACACATCCGTCGCTTGGCCGACCAAGCTGGCAGTCAGGTCCCAGCAGTGACTGGCGCATCTGTTCCGGTCGTACGCTTGCAAAATATAGCCCACGCATACGGGACTACTGTTGCTGTCGACAGTGTGAGCCTGGACATCCCTGCTGGAAAAATGGTGGGCTTTATCGGACCCGACGGCACAGGAAAGTCAACACTTCTGGGCCTCATCTCCGGCGCCGTAAAGATACAAAAGGGGACAATCGAAGTCCTCGGCGGTGACATGAGTGATCGCTCTCATCGCGGACGTGTCTGCCCTCGCGTCGCTTATATGCCGCAGGGCCTCGGTAAGAATCTGTATCCAACGCTTTCAGTCGACGAAAACATCGACTTCTTCGGGCGTCTCTTCGGATTGAACAGCAGAGAGCGCAAAGAGCACATTAATGAACTGCTTGCCAGTACCGGCCTAACTGCATTCCGTGCCCGGCCTGTAGGGTTGCTCTCAGGCGGAATGAAGCAGAAGTTGGGCATCTGCTGTTCCCTCATTCACGATCCCGATCTTCTCATTCTCGACGAACCAACAACGGGAGTCGATCCGCTTTCTCGTCGCCAATTTTGGGATTTGATCAAAGACATCCGCAAACGCCGCACAGGGATGAGCGTGATCGTAGCCACCGCTTACATGGAAGAAGCAGAGGGGTTCGACTGGCTCATCGCCATGAACGCAGGAAGCATTCTGGCGACTGGATCGGCACAGGAGTTGAAGGAGGAAACTGGACAGACAACGCTTGAAGAAGCATTCATCCAACTGCTGCCCGAAGATCAGCGCAAGGGGCACCATGCACTTGTCATTCCACCACGCAAACCGGATGCCCAGGTCGTGATCGAAGCACGTGACCTGACGAAGAGCTTCGGGAAATTCCTTGCAGTCGACCATGTAACCCTGAGTGTTCGCCGCGGCGAAATCTTCGGCTTTCTTGGCTCCAACGGTTGCGGAAAATCAACAACCATGAAGATGCTCACCGGGCTGTTGCAGGCCACTGAAGGCCAGGCGCTTCTCTTTGGCAAGCGAGTCAATGCAGGCGATCTTGAGGTGCGCCGCCACGTCGGCTACATGTCGCAGGCCTTCTCTCTGTATACGGAACTCACGGTTCGTCAGAACCTGCTTCTTCACGCGCAGCTCTATGAAGTGCCGGCCGCGGAAATCGATGCTCGTGTCGAAGAAATGACGCAGCGATTCGGGCTTGAGGCGGTGCTGGATCAGTTGCCAGACGGACTGCCGCTGGGCATTCGTCAGCGCTTGTCGCTGGCCGTTGCGGTGATCCATCGCCCGTCCATGCTGATCCTCGACGAGCCAACCTCAGGCGTTGATCCCATTGCCAGAGACACAATCTGGGAATTGATGCTGGGACTCTCCCGGAACGACGGCGTAACCATCTTCATATCAACACACTTTATGGACGAAGCTGCGCGCTGCGACCGCATTTCGCTAATGAATGCCGGCCGCATCCTAACCACGGGAGAGCCAGCCGCGCTCGTCGAAGCCCGCGGACTCGAGACGCTTGAGGCAACATTCATCGACTATCTCGAAAAAGCGCAGACCCCGACGGAAAAAGCAAACTCACCCACTGTTCTTTCTGCCCAGGCTGACAAGCAGACTCAGGTTCCCAGCCATGCGCAAACGCAGAGGAATCCTGCATTCAGTTTGCAGCGATTACTCACATACGCATATCGCGAAACGCTGGAACTGCGCCGTGATCCCATCCGCCTCGCAATGGCTCTCGGCGGAACTGTAATGCTCATGATCGTTATTGGCTATGGGATTAGTCTCGACGTGAACAACGTCTCCTATGCCGTTCTCGACCGCGACCAGACTGCGGCCAGCCAGGACTACGCTCTGAATCTCTCTGGGTCCCCCTACTTCGTCGAAAAACAAGCCATCACGGACTACAACGCCCTGAACCGGCGCATTCGCAACGGCGAACTTACCTTCGCAGTAGAGATACCTGCAAACTACGGCCAGGACCTCCATCGCGGCGCCAATCCGGCCATTGGGCTATGGGTGGACGGCGCCATGCCGCAGCGCGCGGAAACAGTGCTGGGTTACGTGCAATCGATGCACTACTTATACCTCGCTAACCTTGCCACTCAGCGCCTTGGCGTGAGCGCCAGCCCCATCTTCAATCTTGAGACTCGCTTCCAATATAACCCGAACGTTTCCAGCATCACAGCGATGGTACCTGCGGTCATTCCGCTGCTGCTCATCTTCATTCCTTCCATTCTCACCGCACTTGGCGTCGTACGCGAAAAGGAACTTGGATCCATCCTTAACCTCTATGTAACTCCAGTTACGAAGTTCGAGTTCCTGATCGGCAAGCAGTTGCCCTATATTGCGGTCGGCATGGCGAACTTTGTCCTTATGGTACTGCTGGCACTCTTCCTTTTCCGGGTGCCGATTTCCGGCAACTTCATCGCGCTTGCTACAGGAGCACTGCTCTACGTTGTTTGCGCAACCGGGCTCGGCCTGTTCATGTCCACGTTCTTGGATAGTCAAATTGCCGCCATCTTCGGCACTGCAATTGGAACCGTGCTCCCCGCTCTGCAGTTCTCCGGGCTTCTCTATCCCGTCTCCGCTCTTTCGGGCGCGGGCGCTGTGATCGGAAAACTCTATCCAACCACTTACTTCCTTTCCATCGCGCGAGGCGCATTTTCCAAAGGCATCGGATTCTCGGAGCTGTCTACATCGTTCTTTGTCCTGCTCGCAATGATTCCTATGTTGACCCTCTTCAGTATCCTGCTGCTCAAGAAGCAAGGAGCGTGACCGCATGACAACTCTGAAGAACATCTTCAACCTCGGCATCAAGGAATTTCGCAGTCTGTACCGCGATCCGGCAATGCTCATCCTCATTGCATTCGCGTTCTCATTCGATATTTACATTGCGGCTAAAGGTCAACCAGAGACCCTCCAAAGTGCGCCCGTTGCGATTGTCGATGAGGATCGGACACCTCTCTCGATGCGCATTGCAGACAGTCTTTATCCTCCCTATTTCATGCCTCCTGTCATCACATCGCAGGAGAACGCCCGTAAAGGGATGGATCGGGGAACCTACAGCTTCACACTCGACATACCTCCAAACTTTCAGCGTGACGTGATGGCCGGCCGTAAGCCCGAACTGCAGCTCAATGTGGATGCAACGCTGGTCAGCGAAGCCTACATCGGTTCTGTCTACATGCAGAGCATTGTTGATGGCGACGTGAGCGAATTCGCTCAAGGGTACAGCTCCGTCACGACGTTGCCCGTCGAACTTGAACCACACATGCTCTACAACCCAAATTTGATTCAGGCGTGGTATGCAAGCGTCATGGAGCTCATCAACAACGTCACCATGCTTTCCATCATTCTTTCTGGAGCGGCTCTGGTGCGCGAGCGGGAGCACGGAACCATTGAGCATCTCCTTGTCATGCCGCTCACGCCGTTCGAGATTGTCACATCCAAGGTTTGGTCCATGGCCGTGGTGGTCATGGTGGCCGCGGTCTTCGCTTTGGAAGTCGTAGTAAAAGGCTTTATCGGCGTCAACGTCTCCGGGTCAGTTTTCTTGTTCCTGTTCGGCTTGTTTATCACTCTGTTCGCCACCACATCCATGGGGATACTCATGGGGACCGTCTCTCGCTCCATGCCCCAATTTGGGCTTCTCGTCATTCTTGTGCTGCTTCCTCTTGAAGTGCTTTCCGGGTCGCTCACTCCGCGTGCGAGCATGCCCATCCTGGTGCAAAAAATCATGCTCCTCGCACCCACCACTCACTTCGTCACCATGGCCCAGGCAATCCTCTATCGTGGTGCGGGACTCAGCGTCGTTTGGCCCCAGTTCCTGGCAATCTTTGGCATTGGAGCTCTCTTCTTTGTTGCTGCATTGATAAGCTTCCGGCGGTCGATTGGCACGGTTCAACCTTGAGGCAAGCGGAACCAGATGGTCCGTATCTCATACGTCTCAGATATGCGAAGCAAAGGATGAATATGAATCGATTCATACTTCTGGGTAGCACGCTCGCAACGGCCAGCATTCTCTCCGGCTGCTTTGTAGGTCCTCATTACCAAAGGCCAGCGATGACTGCACCTCCCGTCTACCGAGATGCCACAGTGACATCGCCGGCCCAGGATAGTGCTTCCCGGTCATTGGGCGATATGAAATGGTCGGAGGTATTTGTCGATGAGCAATTGAAAGCGCTTGTTGCCGAAGCTCTGGCCAACAATCTCGACCTGCGCATTGCCGCACAGCGCGTGCTGGAGCAACAGGCACGGGTCGGCATTACGAGGGCGCAGTCATTGCCTTCAGTGAGCGGAGGCGCGGCCTACAGCGCCATCGGCATCCCGGATAATGCTCTTGGCGCCGGTAGCGCTTCCACGTTTCATGGAAGCGGACTGACAGCCGCTGCGGCATGGAACCTCGACTTCTGGGGACTCTATCGCCGCCAGACCGAGGCGATGCGCGCCGAACTGCTTGCCACCGAGTGGGGCCGCCGCGCGACCTTGAGCACAGTCGTCATCGACATAACAGAATCCTATATCCAGTTACGAAGTTTGGATGCTGACCTACAGATCGCACACAAAACGATTGAAGCGCGGCGGGAGTCCCTTCGTCTGATCACTCTTCGCGAAAGCGTCGGATCAGCAACAATGACGGATGTTCATCAGGCCCAGCAACTTCTGCACGGTACGGAGGCAGCTCTGCCAGGAATTGAGCGCCAGATACGCCAGGAAGAAAACAACATCAGCCTTCTGCTTGGGCGAAATCCCGGTCCAATCTCCCGAGGAGCAACAACCCCGCTGCTGGCAGAAGCTCAGGAGATTCCCCCCGGCATTCCATCTCAGTTGTTGGAGCGCCGGCCCGATATTCAGCAGGCGGAGGCGAAGATGATTGCAGCCAATGCTCGCATCGGAGTGGCGAGGGCACAGTTCTTTCCCCAGGTCAGCATCACGGGAATGGGAGGAACAGCTACCAGCCAATTCGACAAGCTGTTCAATATGGACAGCAGCTTCTGGTTTGGAGCGGTAAGTGTAAGCCAACCCCTTTTCACCGGTGGAAAGCTAAAGAACAATCTGCACTTGGCCGAAGAGACCCAGAAGGAGACGGTGATTGCCTATCGGCAATCGATCGCCACGGCATTCAGGGACGTTTCCAATGCGCTGATTGCCTGTCACAAATCGAGGGAGAACCGCATTGCACTGGAGGCGGAGACTGCAGAAGCAAGAGAAGTCCGCAATCTGGCTCTTACCCGCTATAACAATGGACGAACAGGATATCTAGAGGTCCTTGCAAGTGACACGGCCTTGCTATCACAAGAAATGTCTCTGACTAACTCACGGCAACAAGAGGCGCTTTCCCTAGTGCAGCTTTATGGTGCACTTGGCGGGGGTTGGAAATAGCCTTCCACACATCTTTTGAACGCGACTCCCTCACGCGTCACTGCAAAGCATTGACGCGTGAGGGAGAAGTACTCCCTTTGGATCAGAACGTAACGCGCGACCCGAACTGGAATTGACGTGGCGAATTGACGCTGCTGGTGATCTGGCCGAAATTGTTACCGACCCATCCACTTGAATAGGAAGGAACGTTCGGCGACCCTAGCTGCGCTTTGTTCGTGACGTTGAAAGAAGAGACCTCGAAGCGGAGATTTCTCTCCTTCCCAAGCGAAAAGCTCTTGAACAGAGAGATGTCCAAATCCTGGGCGCCCATGGTACGGACGTGATCGAGATACGCCGGGGCGGTTCCTGGCACAAACGAACTGGCTGGCGCGGCGAAGCAGCTCGAGGTAAACCACTGTGCTGCTGTATGCGGCGCACCCTTGCTTGGATCGCACGTCATGTCGGCCCGCTGATTGAAGTAGGCAGGAGATGCCCCCACAACCGGCGAGGCGATGGGAACACCTGTGCTGATATACGCGACGGCGTTGGTCGTCCACCCGCCTAGAACTGCATTTCCCATCGTATTCAGATTCAGTGCCCTGCCCTTACCGATAGGCAGATCGTAAGAGGCCTGCCACGTAAATTGATACTTCACATCCTGCGGACTGACGGAATGCTCGTACTTCATATTCTTCCAGTCCTGCGGCGCCCCGCCGTGAGAACCGACAAAGCCAAGCGGAGGGTTGCCGTCATCCGTCATCAGTTTGGACCAGGTAAAGGATGCCAGCGTGGTGAAGTGCTTGGTCATGCGCTTCTGCACCTTCGTCTGCAGAGAGCTGTACTCGGAATCACCTCCGGGGTAACCATGCACCATGACCCCGTTGCCCGACCCGTAGCTGCCATCACCAAATTGCGGATATGCCTGAAGAGACATCCAAAGCGGAACTGTGGCCGACCCGTAATTATTATTGGTGCTCGGCTGGATAGCAGCCCACTGGTTGTTCACCATGACGCAACTTGGGTCTGTCGTATCGACGCACAACGACGCTCCATACTTCTGAATGGTACCCAGATCAAGTTCGTTGATGTCGACGCCGCTCAAGGGCAGGAAGAGTCCCCTACTCCCTACGTACGCTGCACTGACAACGAACTGGTGCGGAAATTCATATTCCAAACCGAAATTGAAGTTATAGGTCTCTTGCGTGCGCTGCGAGTGAAGCATCGTGCTTAGAGTCGTACCCAAGTTATTCCCCAGCCCCTTTGGCGAACTGATAAGCGGAACGACACCCCCCGGGAAGGGGTTGCTCAGCGAATAGATGCCAGTCGAGCTCGGTGCTGGGCTGCCATCTGAAGCGCCCACACATTGGCTGGTGCCGTTGTACACCGTATTGCCGGCTTGGTTATAGCAGGTAGCGTTCCAGTTGGTCACCGAAGAGTAGCCGTCGCTGTCCAGGTTGGCGCTGCCAACCATCTGCGCACTGGGGCCATAGTAGAAACCCGCGCCACTGCGAACAACCAGACGATTGACCGGCTGCCAGGAGATTCCCAGGCGCGGACTGAAGTCCTTCATGTTTGCGGTGAATGGAGAGCGGCTGCCACTGGAAGTGTAGACCTCTGCGCCGGTAAACGGAACGCCGTTTGCGGCGCTCGCCGCAGTGGGATCGAAGTATTCCAGGCGATTATGACGCTCTGTCTTGCCGCCGAAGATGTCCCAGCGAAGCCCTGCGGTGATCGTGAGGGCGTGGCTGGCGTGGTAGGTGTCCTGGACGAAAGTAGCGTAATAAGGACTGGATTCCGCGACAAACAGATCTTTGGTGAAGTTGTAGGACTCTGTGCCGGGAGCGGTTCCCATCCCCAGCAGGAACGAGGCAAAGTCGTTGCCGTATGGAAGAGCATTGCCGTTGGCATCCGTGCCGGGATTGGAGGTGTTGTCATTCGTTGCGGATCTGTCGAAAGCATAGGCGCCAGAAGGAGCGGGTGGCTGGCCAACGTTTAGGAACCGCTTCATATACTCCGCGCCGGCGCTGATCTCGTGCTTGCCCCAAACCTTGGTCAGAGTGGCATTCACATCGCTGTTCTCGCTGGCATAGATGAAAGTATTCCAGTTCGCGGTGCCGCCGATGCCGCCGCCTAAGTCGCCAAAAGTCACGTAAGGAAGGGTTTTGTACACCTCTTCGGCGGCAAGCGACGAAGGAAATCCCAGCGTGGTGATATCAAAGCCGTTTTGGCGAGGATCGCCGCCCTGATTTTCATAGTGGCGCGTGAAGGAGTAGCGCATCTGTAAGACCGTGGTGGGGTTGATGGTGTAGTCATCCCCAATCAGAACGTTACGCCCGTTGGTGACGTTCTGCGCATAGTTCAAATCCCACATGTTATTAAAGGCATTCACACCAGAGGAAAACAGCCTATCAAAGGAGAAGCGACCAAAGATGCGCTGATTCTCGCCGAGGTAATAGTCCAGACGAACGTCAAACTTCTGCGCCGTGGTTGGATCCAAGCCTGGGACGTAGAGGTTGTTCGCATGATGGGGATTATTGACCGGGTCGTAGGTGGTTACCGTCGGCTTGGGAAACTTGGATAGAAATGTCTGCGCAATTGGATTGAGGTAGGCTTTGGGAATGCAGTTGGGAGCAGCAGTTGCGCATCCTGGGCCGCTGTTGGTACCCACGATCTGGTTGCGCGTTCCGTCCGGATTGGTGGCCAATGGATCAAATATCTTGATGCCCGTATCCGCCGTGAAATCGCCTTGAAGTTCCGCCGCTGTTGGGACGGTGAAAGTGTTTGAGCCATCAAAGCTCTTCTGCTGCGTAGCTTCATAATCGCCAAAGAAAAAGAGTTTCTTGTGCAGGATGGGCCCGCTGATCGAGCCGCCCTCCTGATAGCGATGAAAGTCGGGCGACTTGTTCGACTCGCCCTGCGTCAACTGGCTCTGTTTGTTGAAGTAGTCGTTCGCAGCAAGAACGTTGGGCCGAAGTACCACGAAGCCGTCGCCATGAAACTGGTCGCCGCCCGACTTGCTGACCAAACTGATGACGCCTGCGCCGCCACTCTGATAGGAAGCCGGCGTATTTTGGGTCTCAACGCGGTATTCGTCCACGGCATCCTCGGGAATATCAAGTGCCGGGATGACGGCTCCAGCGTTCTGCTCTGCGACGCCCAGCGGGCTGCCGTCGAGCATGTAATAGACCGAGCCTTCGATGGCGCCATTGATGGTGTACGACGAAACATCAACGCCAGGACGGCCACTGGAAATGTTGGTAATGGCCTGCGAACTGGAGGAATTTGGAGACCCATTGGCCGGGGTTACACCGGCGCTGAGTTGCACCAGTTCAAACACGTTGCGCGTGAGCAGCGGAACGCGGTCGATGGTTTCTGAAGAGATGAGCTGGCCTACGGTGGAGTTGCTTGTTTCCACCAAGTCGACCGCCTCCGACACGGTGACCACTTCATTAACGCTGCCCACGCGAAGAGCGATGTTGACGGTGGTAACCTGATCCACCGTCACCTTCACGTTGTCCTGAGCGACGCGCTCGAAACCCTTCAGACTGGCCGTTACTTGATAGACGCCAGGATTGACCGAGACAAACGTATACAAGCCGGCCGCGGTCGTAACGGACCGCTGCTCAACTCCTGTTGCATGGTTGAGCAAGGTTACCTTGGCTCCGGGGATAATGGCGCCGCTGGGATCGGTGACCAGGCCGCTGATGCTGCCCCTGCCAGCCTGGGCGAATGCAGCGGTTGCCGTACAGAGAATGAGAATCAGAGTGCAGAGAAAACTCCGCACAGAAGTGCTGCTCACATTGCTGTTTTTCATGGCCACTCCCCGTAAATGCTGATATTCAAACGTTTGAATTCCAGTGGATAAAAATTTATGATCAATTCCGGTCGATGTCAAGTGGAAAATTACGGAGCGCCTTTTTAGGTGACTTGTTGTGCGTACATTTTCGCGCCATTCCGCATTGCAAACTGGCGAACGTTCCGAGTGGGCGCACGGCAGATAGGAATGAGACGGTGTAAATCCAGCGTTTGCCTTATTAAGCCCGCAGTGCATTTGAGATCACTGGGCACGGGCAGGCGCAAACGATCCCAGGCGGAATGGGCATTCGCATTCTGCCATACCGGAGCCGCTATGGCAGAATGGCGGAGAATCACCGCATCTTGAGACGGACTTGCGAGAGGAAGAAAGTGGGATTACGAAAATCCGGTCACGTAACGCTGCTCGACGTTGCCCGCGCCTGCGGGTTCTCAGTCTCCACAGTCTCGATTGTGCTGAGCGAGGCGCCACTCTCGCAAAATGTGGCTGCCAGCACCCGTGACCAAATTCGAGCGATGGCACAACAGCTTGGGTACCATCCTGACGCCTTTGCCCGCTCCCTGCGCCGCCGGCACAGCCAGACCATTGCTGTGCTGGCCTACGATCTTTCCGACCCATTTTGTATCCCAATCATGCGAGGGATTCAATCCAAGCTGCACCAGACCGAGTACCTGCCGCTGCTGATGGACGCGCAGACCAAACGAACGCTCTTCGATAGCTACCTGAAGATGATTCTGGAACGGCGCGCTGAGGGCGTAATCGTCATTGCCAGTTGGGTATTCGAGGAAGCTAACCTGCTGGCCGACATTGAAAAGAACCACGTCCCGATCATCATCGTGGGTCGCGATCTGACGGACCAGCGAATCAGTTCGGTGTTGGTGGACAACGAAGCAGGAGGCGCGCTGGCCATGCGCCACCTTTGCGAACTTGGTCATCGCCGGATCGCGGTGGTTCTTGGCCCAGAAGAGCTCTTCGACAGTGAATTGCGCTGGGCCGGTGTACGGCGGGTCGCAGCGGAGGCTGGAATCGAGTTCGATCCGCATCTTGTCTTTCAATTGCCAGATTTGGTGGATCCAATCTCCGGCTTTGAGGGAGGACTGAGCTTTGCCAAGCAGATGCTGGCCACGGGCCTCCCCTTCACCGCCGTGCTTGCTTTCGACGACCTGACGGCTCTGGGCGTGGTGCGCGGACTGACCAGCGCCGGGTTGCGGGTTCCAGAGGATTGCTCTGTGCTGGGCTTTGACGACGTGCTGCCGGCGGTAGTGGCAACGCCAGCGATTACCACGATCAGGCAGCCGCTGAAGGAGATGGGATTGCAGGCGGCAGAGTGGACACTGAAAGCACTCGATGCGCGAGAAAATGGCGTGGAGGAGCCCCCGCAGTTGCACAAGGCGGAGCCCAAACTGGTGGTGAGGATGTCGACGAGCCAGCCTCCGCCAAAAAGGCAGCGAAGAGAGCGGGAAAGAAAATGCACTTGACAGATCAGTGAGATTGGGATGATATTTCCATAATTCAAACGTTTGAATCTGGATTGTCCCGCGTAAGATTTCAATCACGAACCGGCCACTTGCACAGGTGGCAGTTGAAAAATTCCGGGCAATTTTGATTCGCATTCTCCGCAACAGACCGATGAACCAAACTTGCTTTCATTCAGAATGAGGTGCTGGTGTCATGAAGAAAACGATAGTGCCGTGTCTCCTGGCCCTGCTGACTCTGCCGGCAGTTCTGCGTGCCGGAACTGTAACTCCGCTCCGCGAAGGTTGGCAGGTGCAGTCTGCCTGCAAGTTCCAGGCCGCGGGCGACGCCATTGCCACGGACGGATTCTCGACGGATGGCTGGTTGAAGACCGTCGTGCCCAATACAGTGCTAGCCGCACAGGCCGCAGCCGGAGCCGTCCCCGATCCCTACTACGGCATGAACTTGCGCCAGATTCCTGGCTCCGATTACCCCATCGGTCAGGTATTCTCCAACCTGCCCATGCCCCAGGACAGCCCATACCGCTGCGGCTGGTGGTATCGCACGGCGTTCACTGCACCCGCCGCGTCCCCCAAAGAACAGCGCTTCTGGCTTCACTTCGGCGGCATCAACTACCGTGCCGATATCTGGCTTAACGGCCACAAAATCGCGGATTCAACAGCGGTTGCAGGAGCCTATCGCAGCTATGACTTCGATGTGACGGAGTTCCTGAAACCCGGCAAGCCGAATGTGCTGGCAGTGGAGACCTTTGCGCCTACGGAGAAGGACCTGGGCATCAACTGGGTTGACTGGAATCCCTGCCCGCCGGATAAGGACATGGGCCTGTGGGGCGCAGTCGATCTGGTCGCTTCGGGCGCGGTCACGTTGCGCTCGCCGCTGGCCGTTACGCATTTCAGCGGCAACACGCTCAACGCCGCGGAGTTGACGGTATATGCAGAGTTGCACAACGCTACGGACAAGCCGGTGAAGGGCTTGGCTTCTGGGTCGGCTGCCGGGGTTCGCTTTGAGCAAACGGTCGAGCTCGCTCCGCATGAAGATCGCAGCATCGCCTTCACTCCCGAGCAGTTTCCACAACTGCGTATCCGCGATCCCAAACTCTGGTGGCCTCACCAGATGGGCGAGGCGCATCTGGAGCGCCTGACCATGAGCTTCAGCGCCCAAGGACAAATCACGGACGAGCAGAGCGTGGACTTCGGCATTCGCGAGATTACCTCCGAGCTTACTGCCAGCGGCAATCGCCTGTTCCGCGTGAATGGCAAGCCGATTCTGGTTCGTGGCGCCGGTTGGTCGCAGGATATGCTGCTGCGCTCCGATGAGAACCGTCTGCGCGATCAGTTCAAGCTGGTCCGCGATATGAATCTCAATACCATTCGTCTGGAAGGCAAGCTAGAAACCGACGCATTCTTTCATCTGGCCGACCAGCAGGGCGTCTTGGTGATGCTTGGCTGGTGTTGCTGCGATCATTGGGAACACTGGAAGGACTGGACGCCAGAAGACCTGACCATCGCCACAGCCTCGCTGCGCGCGCAGATGCTGCGCCTTCGCTCCCACGCCAGCTTGCTGGTTTGGCTGAACGGCAGCGACAATCCCCCAATTCCAGACGTGGAGCGCGCCTACCTGAAGGTTGAGGCCGAGACGCACTGGCCCAACCCGATCCTCTCGTCCGCCACAGGCACGCCCACCATCGTAACTGGCGCCAGCGGCGTAAAGATGACGGGCCCCTACGATTACGTAGCGCCCAGTTACTGGTATGTGGACCAGCACAACGGCGGCGCATACGGCTTCAACACAGAGACCAGCCCAGGACCGGCGATTCCGTCACTTGCCAGCCGGGAGAAATTTCTGCCCGACGCGCAGGCATGGCCGCCAACTCCGACATGGAGCCTGCACAACGGCGGTGGCGAATTCGCCAATCTGAAGGTCTTCGATGCAGCCATGGAAGCTGTCTATGCCAAGCCTCACTCCGCTGCCGAATATGAGCGCATGGCGCAGACCATGGAGTACGACTCCGAGCGCGCCATGTTTGAGGCCTACAGCAAAAACAAATACGTATCCACAGGCGTCATTCAGTGGATGCTCAACAACGCCTGGCCCTCCATGATCTGGCATCTCTACGACTACTACCTCGATGCGGGAGCCGGATATTTCGCGACCAAGAAGGCCTGCGAGCCGCTGCATATCCAGTACTCCTATGACGATGGGTCGGTCGTGGTGGTGAACAGTACCTACGATTCCGTTGCCGGACTGCACGCCAGTGTTCATGTTCACAATCTGGCGTGGAAGGAACTGTACGGTTCCGAGGCCACGGTGAATGCCAGCCTCGACAGCGCGCAGCGCGTCTTCTCCATCCCTGAGAGCCTCTATTCTGGAGCGGAAAGATTATTCTTCATCGATCTCACTCTGTCGGACGCCTCCGGACATGTCGTCAGCCGCAACTTCTACTGGGTGCCTGGCACTCTCACTTCCTTCGATTTTCCCAAGACCGACTTCACGCATACCCCAGCGGCACGCCACGAAGACCTGACCGCACTCACCAACTTGCCTCCTGCCAAGGTTCTGGCCCATGCGGAGATCGAGAACACTCCACGCGGCCGCGAACTGCGCGTGCATCTCGATAATTCGACGGCCGCGCTTGCCTTTCAAGTACGGGCCGCGGTCCGTACGCAGTCCGGCGGACTCATCGCTCCCGTCTTCTGGTCCGACAATTGGATTGAGCTGGTGCCGGGCGAATCGCGCACGCTGACCGCATTGCTTCCACAGGACGCTTCTCAGACGCCGGTTGTTCAGATCGAAGGCTGGAACATTGGGTCCGAAACAATCACGCCCACAGCGGTCGCAAAAGCACACTGAGGAAGTGCGTGGCAATCAGCGCCGAAAACTTCGAACCCGGAAACGCTGGACTTCAGTACATCCTGCGCTTTCGGGAGTCGGCCCTGTAAGGCGACCTGCTCATTCTGAGAAGCGTGCATACCAGACGCAACTTTGCGCAAAAAGAAGAAATTGATCTGTGTGCTCGAACTTGTGCCTGGCGTTTCCAAACAGTTTGGGACAGGCCGATGACGTTTCACTCCAATACGGCTATGAGCCCAGTGACTATCACGGGGCCTGAACTCACAAAGCGCCGAAAGGTAATGGATGCAAACGCCGTCGCGCGACATACGGAAGACATCGACTGAAAGGAACGGGGGTCAGAAGCCGCATTCTGCGGCATGTTGAATTTAAACTAATCTCTTTGGATTCAATAGCTTAAGAACATATATGGCGGAGAGACAGGGATTCGAACCCTGGGTACCCTTTCGAGTACACACGCTTTCCAAGCGTGCGCCTTAAACCACTCGGCCATCTCTCCTAAAGTTGATCGCCTTAATGAATTTAACATAAACCAGCGCCCGTCAACGGAGGTCGCTGATCCATGTGGCACTGCTTGGCTGCTTTACCACAAATCGGGACGCATCCGCACGCGCAGTCGAGCGCGCTAAACACCTTAAGCAGTTGCATCGTCTGCCGCCTCCGCCGCTATTTTGGGCTCCATATCGATCTAAAAGTGCACTCCATCCATGAAACCGGCATGACCTTTCTGGTAACGCAGACAAAGGAAGTTCTGCCAATCCCGGAAATTTTCGCTATATTAAAGACTTCAGGTTAGTCCCATACGCGGTCAGGTCTGCATCTGCAGACCGTTTCAAGAAGACTAAGCGATTTCCCTCCAACGGAAACGCGCTGCGGTAGTGTCTTCGGACCAGGCAATGTATTCTGCACTGAAAAACCAGTTCACCGAAAAGGTTGCCATGAACACATCGGATCATCATCTTCGCACTCCTCAACCGCAAGGGCTCTATCATCCACGCAATGAGCATGATGCTTGCGGAATGGGTTTGGTCGCCAGTATTCGTGGGGAAAAAAGCCACGACATCATCCGCAAGGGGCTTGAGGTGCTTATCAACCTCACGCATCGCGGCGCGGCGGGTTGCGATCCGGAGACGGGGGACGGCGCCGGCATTCTGATTCAGATTCCGCACGTCTTTTTTGCGCGCGAATGCGGCGAACTGGGGATTCAACTGCCTGCGCCGGGCGCCTACGGCGTGGCGATGGTATTTTTGCCGGTGGAAAAGCATAACCGCCTGCAGTGCGAAGGCGTCTTCGAGCGCATTGCCCAGGAAGAGGGCCTAACCGTCCTCGGTTGGCGCGATACTCCAGTGAACGGCGATGCGGTAGGCCGCGAAGCGCGAGCCTCGCAGCCTTATATTGAGCAGCTTTTTGTGGGCGGCCCGGAAGGGCTGGAGGAAGACGCTTTCGAACGCCTGCTCTACAGGGTCCGCCGCCGCACCGAGAATGAGATTGCCGATTCCGAGATCGAAGACAAGGACACCTTCTTCGTCCCTTCGTTTTCCTGTCGCACCATCGTCTATAAGGGTTTGATGCTGGCGCCACAGATTGAAAAGTTCTACTACGAGTTGGCCAATCCTCTGGTCACCAGCGCGCTCTGTCTGGTACACCAGCGCTTTTCTACCAATACCTTTCCCAGTTGGAAGCTGGCACACCCCTACCGCTATATCGCGCACAACGGCGAAATCAACACCATCAAGGGCAACGTCAGCTGGATGAACGCACGCCAGTCGGTGCTGGAAAGCCCGCTTTATGGCGAGCAGATCAAGAAGCTGTATCCGGTGATCTCGCCCGGCGGCAGCGATTCCGCTTCGCTGGACAACGCAGTGGAATTCCTTTTCCAGTCGGGCCGTTCCCTGCCCCACGTAATGGCCATGCTGATTCCCGAAGCCTGGTCCGGCAATCCGGACATGGACGAGGAGAAGCGCGCCTTCTACGAGTACCACGCCTCGCTGATGGAACCGTGGGACGGACCGGCGGCGATTGCCTTCACCGATGGCCGGGTCATCGGCGCCACGCTGGACCGCAACGGATTGCGCCCCGGCCGCTACATTGTCACCAAGGACGATCTGGTGGTGCTGGCCTCGGAGGCCGGCGTCATCGATGTTCCCCCAGAAGATGTACGCAAGAAGGGCCGCCTGCAGCCGGGCCGCATGTTCCTGGTAGATACGGTGCAAAAGCGCATCATCCCCGATGCCGAGATCAAGAAGCTGCTATCGAGCCGCCAACCTTACGCAACCTGGCTCAAGGAGCAGCAAGTCACACTGGATCAGTTGCCCGAGCCCGCGCGCGTCATCGCCTCGAATCCCGAGACGCTGCTGCGCCGCCAGCGCGCCTGCGGCTATAGCGAAGAGGACCTGAAGGTACTGCTGGCGCCCATGGCCACAGCGGGCGTGGAGCCGATCGGCTCCATGGGTTCCGATGTGCCGCTGGCCTGCCTCTCAGACCGGCCTCAGTCGCTATTCAACTATTTCAAGCAACTGTTTGCGCAGGTCACCAATCCGCCCATCGATCCCATCCGCGAAGAGATGGTGATGTCGCTGATCAGCTACATCGGCAACGAACGTAACATTCTGGACGAAACGCCGGAAAACTGCCACACGCTCAGGCTGCCGCACCCCATCCTGACTAACCGCGATCTGGAAAAGCTGCGCCGCGTCTCGTCGGGCGACCTGCTGGCCACCACGCTTCCCACGCTGTTCCGAGCGGAGGACGGCGAGGCCGGCATGAGGCACAGCCTGCAGGATTTGAGCGCCCGCGCCTCGCACGCGGTGCAATCCGGCTATACCCTGCTGATTCTTTCCGACCGGGGCATCGACCCAACCTATGCGCCCATTCCTGCCCTGTTGGCCATGGCCGCAGTACACAACCGCCTGGTGCGGGAGAAGACACGTACTCAAGTGGCCCTGATCATCGAAAGCGGCGAACCGCGCGAGGTGATGCATTTCGCGCTGCTCATCGGCTACGGTGCCAGCGCCATCAATCCTTATCTGGCGTTTGAGACGCTGCAAGACCTGAAGCGCCGTAACCTGCTGCCAGCAAACATCACCGCCGAGTACGCGGAAAAGAACTTCATCAAGGCGATCAACAAGAGCCTGCTCAAGACCTTCTCCAAGATGGGCATCAGCACGCTGCAGAGCTATCGCGGCGCGCAGGTGTTTGAGGCCGTCGGCCTGAATCATGCTCTAATCGATGCCTACTTCCCCGGTACAGCTTCGCGCATCGAAGGTGTGGGCTTGGACGTGTTGGCGCGTGAAGCTCTCATCAAACACGCGTACGCCTTCCAGCCGCTGACCGAGTCGGAGACCGATCTGGTAGTGGGCGGTCAATATCAATATCGTGTGGACGGCGAATATCACCTGCTGAACCCGCTCACGATCAGCAAGCTGCAGCAATCCGTGCGGCAAAACAATCCGGCCACCTTCCAGGATTACACCGACTTGCTGGACGAGCAGAACCGCCATCTGTGTACGCTGCGCGGCCTGCTCAAGCTGAAGTACGCCAGCAAGCCGCTGTCGCTGGACGAAGTGGAGCCGGCCAAGGAAATCGTCAAGCGCTTCACGACCGGCGCCATGAGCTACGGGTCCATTAGCAAGGAAGCGCACGAAACCCTGGCCATTGCCATGAATCGCCTGGGCGGCATGTCGAACACCGGCGAGGGTGGCGAGGACGAAGAGCGCTTCCACCCTGACGCCAATGGCGATTCGCGCCGCAGCGCTGTCAAACAGGTGGCCAGCGGCCGCTTCGGCGTCACCACCAACTACCTGGTTAACGCCGACGAAATCCAGATCAAGATGGCGCAGGGCGCCAAGCCCGGCGAGGGCGGCCAACTGCCCGGCCACAAGGTGGATGAGAACATCGCGCGCACGCGCCACTCCATCCCTGGCGTGGGACTCATTTCGCCGCCTCCGCACCATGACATCTATTCCATCGAAGATCTGGCGCAACTGATCTACGACCTGAAGAACGTGAACCCGAAGGCGCGCATCGCCGTCAAGCTTGTGTCGGAAGTCGGCGTGGGCACGGTTGCAGCCGGCGTTTCCAAGGCGCATGCCGATGTGGTGCTCATCTCCGGCGACAATGGCGGCACCGGCGCTTCGCCGCTCAGCTCCATCAAGCACGCTGGTCTGCCCTGGGAACTCGGCTTGGCCGAGGCGCAGCAGGTGCTGCTGCTCAATGACCTGCGCAGCCGCATCAAGGTGCAGACCGACGGCAAATTGCAGACCGGCCGCGACGTGGTCATCGCCGCGCTGCTGGGCGCGGAAGAGTTCGGATTCGCCACCATGCCGCTGATCAGCATGGGCTGCATCATGATGCGCAAGTGCCACCTGAATACCTGCGCGGTGGGCATCGCCACCCAGGATCCGGTTCTGCGCGCACGCTTCCAGGGCCAGCCTGAGCATGTGGTCAACTTCTTCTTCTTCATCGCAGAGCAAGTCCGCCAACACATGGCCAAGCTCGGCTTCCACACCGTCGACGAGATGGTGGGCCACGTGGAAAAGATCGATGCCGACGTTGCCGATGTACATTGGAAGGCCAAGGGTATCGATCTTTCTTCGATTCTCTACTCGCCCACACTGCCCTCGCGCGTGGCGCGCCGCAAGATGCAGGATCAGGATCACGGCCTAGAAACGGCGCTCGATCATGCGCTGATTGAGAAGGCCAAGCCCGCGCTGGAGTCCAAGACGCCCGTGACCGGAAGCTTCGCCATCCGTAACGTGCATCGCACCGTGGGCGCCATGCTGGGCGGAGAAATCGCGCGCCGCTACGGCTCTGCCGGACTGCCGGAAGAGACCATACACTTCAAGTTCAACGGCTCGGCCGGACAGAGTTTCGGCGCATTTGTACCGAACGGCGTCACCCTCGAACTGGAAGGCGATTCCAACGATTATCTGGGCAAGGGCCTCTCTGGCGGACGAGTCATTGTCTATCCGCCGAAGACCTCCAGTTTCCTTCCAGAGGAAAGCATCCTGGTGGGCAACGTCGTACTCTACGGCGCTACTTCCGGCGAAGTCTTCCTCAACGGCATCGCCGGCGAACGTTTTGCCGTCCGCAACTCTGGCGCTACGGCAGTGGTTGAGGGCGTGGGCGACCACGGTTGCGAGTACATGACCAATGGCACGGTGATCGTGCTCGGTTCCACTGGGCGCAACTTTGCCGCGGGCATGAACGGCGGACGGGCTTTCGTCTACGACGAGCAGGGCGATTTTTCCACGCGGCGCTGCAACACGGCCAGCGTGGACCTGGAATCGCTGGCCACGAAAGAAGATGTGGACGAAGTGCGCGGCCTGCTGGAGCGCCATCGCGACCTGACCGGCAGCCCCCGCGCGGCCTGGATTCTCGAGCACTGGGCCGAGGCGCAGCCACGATTCATCAAGGTCTTCCCGCACGAGTACAAGCGCGTTCTGGGTGTGCCGCGCGTCGATTCGGTCTATGTCTCCCCCACAACTTCGTCGCCTCTGGTGGCGGCCACAGAGGTGCAACATGGGTAAGGTCACTGGCTTTCTAGAAATCAAGCGCGAACAACCCACCCGCCGCAAAGTTGAGGATCGACTCCAGGATTGGTTCGAGATCTATGAACCTCTCCCCGAGGAAAAACAGCGTGAGCAGGGTGCACGGTGCATGGATTGCGGCGTGCCCTTTTGCCACACCGGCTGTCCGGTCAACAACCTGATTCCCGACTGGAACGACCAGGTGTACAACGGCCGCTGGGAGAGCGCCATTCATCGGCTGCACTCCACCAACAACTTTCCCGAGTTCACCGGCCGCATCTGCCCTGCCCCGTGCGAGGCCGCATGTGTGCTGGGCATCAATCAGCCGGCTGTCTCCATCAAAGTCATCGAACGCAGCATTGTGGAGCGCGGATGGGAAGAGGGATGGATCCATCCCGAGCCGCCCGAGCAGAACACCGGCAAACGCGTGGCCGTGGTGGGCAGCGGCCCGTCGGGTTTGTCCGCCGCGCAGCAGTTGCGCCGCGCCGGCCACTCCGTCACCGTGTATGAGAAGAACGATCGCATCGGCGGCCTGCTCCGTTACGGCATTCCCAACTTCAAGTTGGAAAAGCACGTCATCGACCGCCGCGTAAATCAGATGCGCGCCGAGGGCGTCACATTTTTGACCAACGCCCATGTGGGCGCCAACATCCCGATTGAAACCCTCACCGACCACTACGACGCCATCCTGCTCTGCGGCGGCTCCGAGCAGCCGCGCGACCTGCCGATCATTGGCCGCGACCTGAAGGGCATCCACTTCGCCATGGAGTTCTTGCCCCAACAAAACCACCGCTGCGAAGGCGACGAGATCGATCCTTCACTGGCGATCCATGCGGCGGGCAAGCGCGTAGTCATCATCGGCGGCGGCGACACCGGCGCCGACTGCCTGGGCACCAGCCTGCGTCAGGGCGCCAAGAGCGTGCACCAGTTCGAGATCATGCCCAAGCCGCCGGAGCACCGCTCCGCCGCCACTCCATGGCCGCTGTGGCCCTTGCAGTTGCGCACTGAAACCTCGCATGAAGAGGGAGGCATCCGCGACTGGGGCATCAACAGCGTGCGCTTCATCGGCGACGACGAGGGCAACCTCAAGCAGTTACATGCCGTGCGCGTCGGCCCGCCCCCAGCTTTCAAGCCGGTTCCCGGATCCGATTTCACGCTGGACGTGGATCTTGTTTTACTGGCCATGGGCTTTCTCGGCCCGGTGCGTGGCGGCATGATCGAGCAGTTAGGGCTGGAACTGGACAAACGCGGCAATGTAGCCACCAAGGACGGCTATATGACCTCGGTCGATGGCGTCTTTGCCGCTGGCGATATGCGCCGAGGACAATCTCTGGTCGTCTGGGCCATCTCCGAAGGGCGCAAGGCCGCAGCAGCCGTGGATAGCTATCTCACCGCGGATGTAGAGACACATCCCCACCGCCATCTTGCGCTGACTTAAGGAACCTTGGTGTTGGTAACCATAGATGAAGAGAAGAGGCCGTCCCAAGGGGGCGGCTTTTTCAGCATTCGTCTCAGAACGTCACTATAGATAAGAGCTTCCGCTCCGACGATCCAAGTAGTCCAGCGTGAGAAATAAAGGCACTTGCGGCGTAACAAGGCTCCCACCGCACCGTAATCCTGGGCGGCATTGGCCTGATCGATGATTGCGCTTATACTCTGCAATGAAACGCCATCGACACAGTCTGGCAATAACTTTGGAATCGGAGCTGGGGCGAATATCTGGCGTAAATGTGTGCGCTGCGTGGGCAAACAGCGAAAGCGCTTGCTCTCAATCAGGCACACTACTCAGTGTTTTCAAGAAGCAATAGCACACCCAGCGTAAAAGCGCTTCCACCATGGAATCAAGGCATTCCATCCGATTATCGGGGCAACGTCGCGACGTTAAGGGCTACAACAGGAGATTTGATGCTATTGGAGCAATGTTGATGCAATCTGAAACTACCCCTGAGCATTTATTTGGGACGTTAGAGGACGGAGGGTTGATTCACGACTCCAATAATCTCCTTGGAGTTATTCTTGGATACTGCGAACTACTGAAAGAGCAGAAGGATGTGCCCGAGTCTGTCCACGAGATGATCGTGGAGATGCACTACGCGTGTACCTCCGCGAAGGTTCTTGCAGAACGTCTGCTCGCTTCCAGCCGTCCTCTAGAGTCGCTCCCCGTGGCCTTCCATTTGAACGACGCTGTGAATCGCATAGCAACCCTGCAAAACAGATTAGGCAAGAATATTCAGCTGCGGAGCTCGCTCGGAGATGACGTGGGAATGGTCTGCGCTGACCCGAGGCAGATTGACCAGGTGTTGATGAACCTGCTCATCAATGCCCGCGATGCAATGCCGAACGGCGGAAACATCGTCATTGAGACCACAAACGTAGATATCGATGAGACATCTGCCCAGCAATACCCTTCACTAAAGCGCGGCAAATATATCATGTTGACCTTTAGCGACACCGGAACAGGGATGGACCAGGAAACAAAGTCTCATATCTTCGAACCTTTCTTCAGCACAAAGCCTAGCGGCAAGGGGACCGGGCTCGGATTGTTCACCGCTCTAAAAATCATTGAGCAATTAGAGGGCACAATCGCCGTTGACAGTGTGCCGGGATCTGGATCGAAGTTCACGATTCTGTTTCCCCGATGCGAGAAGGCGCATGACGCATTGCCTGCGTCGCAGACGATCCCGAAGTGTGAGGGGACGGAGACGATCCTCCTAGTTGACGATTGCGTCTCCCTGCGAAGGCTCTTGCGCAAAATTCTGGAAGGCAGGGGATACACTGTACTCGATTCAGGCGACCCAGACGAGGCATTTCGCTTGGCAACGGAGTATTCCGGCCCCATTCCTCTGATGATTACGGATGTGGTATTGCCAGGATTCAGCGGCTCTGCACTTGCTGAAAGGCTTGCAGCGGGCAGACCGGAGACCAGGGTCCTCTTTATGTCAGGATGCAATGCCAGCTTGACTGTTCCATCGCGCTCGCTCGGGCAGGACTATACATTTATTTTGAAGCCTTTCACTCCCACTGATTTGTTGACGAAGGTGCGCGAGCTTTTGGTTCCATCGGAAGTTTCCCGGTAGACTGCGTTCTCCCCAACGTCTATGCGCCCGCGTCGGCGGCCGGCAGGATCGCCGCAAAACTCTCTCAAGTGTTTTGACCGCTCTGCTCCCCACATTCAGTTCGTGGTGTGGGGGGTGTTCCCTTCCCCGTGCATTGAACGAGACGTTTGTTTATGCCGATGGAGACAAAGCGCGTGGACTCCTTATTGCGCGCGGCTCCATGTCTTCCCGGACTACTGGGATCCGATGGGAATTCTTTATCAGACGGGATGGAACAGAGAATGTCTTCGATTGGCGGAATTCTTCTCGTCTTTGTGTGTGTCATCGCGGGATTCCTAATGGAAAAGGGCCAGATTAGCGTCCTTCTCCAGCCAGCCGAACTGCTCATTATTGGCGGCGCAGCGATTGGTACTGTCGTGACAGCAAACCCCGTGCATGTTCTGAAGAAGATCCTGACCGGACTTGTAAATGTAGTCAAAGGTTCGCCGTTTAAAAAGAAGAGGTATTTAGACACACTGAAGATGATGTTCGACCTACTCACGATTTCCCGCAAAGATGGTTCAATTGCCATCGAATCCGATATCGAGGAACCGGAGAAAAGTGCAATATTCTCGCGTTATCCGCAGTTCCTCAACGATGAGCATATTCGCAATTTCGTATGCGACACGATGCGCATGGTGATCACCGGCGGAGTGAGCGCATTTGACGTTGACCAGATGATGGAGCTCGATATGGATGTCCATCACCATTCGTTGAGCCAGCCCAGTGCGGCTTTGAGCACGATGGCGGATGCGCTTCCAGGGCTGGGGATTGTTGCAGCCGTGCTCGGAATTGTGGTTACCATGGGCGCGCTCGGCGGACCGCCCGAGGAAATCGGACGCAAGGTGGCTTCTGCTCTGGTAGGCACCTTTCTAGGAATTCTTCTGTGCTATGGACTGGTAGGGCCGCTAGCCTCCAGTATGTCCAAGGTTGTCGATGAAGAACAAAGTTACTGCCATGTACTGCGTGTCATGATGCTCGCCTTCATCAAGGGAACGGCTCCCATGTTGGCGGTTGAAATGGGACGCCGCGCAATTCCCGAGCACATTCGCCCGAGCTTTTTGGAAGTGGAGAAGGCATGCAGGGAGAAAGTTGGAGAGCCTGAAGTTGTATCCCAGGCCGCATAGGTTCAGCAATCCATGCCATCCGAAGAACCGATCATCATCATCCGGAAGAAAGCTGGCCACTCGGGTTCTCACGGTGGGGCATGGAAAGTTGCCTATGCTGACTTTGTCACAGCACTGATGGCGCTGTTTATCGTGTTGTGGCTGACGAACGCCAGCAAACCCGTGCAGGAAGCTGTGGGAGGATACTTCCGCGACCCGAATGGCACAGCCCAGAAGAAGGGAACACAGTTGGGCGGGG
>Ga0255354_1000404_pt1 | contig 27304 bp, 27 predicted proteins | sample HBST50metaG_FD_189942 | JGI IMG/M metagenome (GOLD analysis project Ga0255354, IMG submission 189942) | Peat soil microbial communities from Stordalen Mire, Sweden - H.B.S.T50 | ecosystem: Environmental > Terrestrial > Soil > Wetlands > Peat | place: Sweden: Norrbotten County, Stordalen Mire...
GTCCAGTGAATCTTTCAAGACACCCGTCGCACGCAACCAGACCGAAGTTTTTGCCATTCACGGCGCCAACCCCGAAGTGCTGGCCTACGCCATGGCCAAATATTCCCGTTCCGCACTCTCGATGCGCGAGTCGCTGGCTGAAATCAGCGCCCAGCGGGCCGAGCAGTTCCTGAACACATTCTATTTTCAATATGGCCACCGTTCCATCGCCGACCTGGCCCACGTGGCCATGTCTATTGAGCGGCTCAGCCTGCTGGCGGCCATGGTGCTGGTGGACGAGCAGAGGTGGGACGGCCAGGAGCGGTCAACAAGGTATCAGAACTTTCTCAAATCGGGCTTTTATCTCCCGGATTTTGGCACGGATTCTGCCCCGGCCCAGCTTTATTCCGAGACCATTGAAAGCCTGTTTGGCGCGTACAAACGCGTGAATGACGCGGTCTTTGACGCGCTGCGGAGGCGCGTGGCATGCCCGGAAGGCATGAAGCCCGAGGCCTACGAACGAACCCTCAAAGCTCGCGCCTTCGACGTGGCTCGCTACCTGCTTCCGCTGGCCACCAACACCTCGCTCGGCCAGATTACGAACGCCCGGACTCTGGAGACCCAGGTCTCGCGGCTGCTCTCTCACCCCGCCTCCGAGATCCGGGATCTGGGGCTCAAGCTGCGCGAAGCCGCCACCGGACCTGCCTGGAACGTCAACGCCGAGGCGGGCGCTGCCTTCGTTGAAATGGTGGAGGCCTCCGATCCGGAGCTAGTCGCCGAGGCCGCCAACCTGCTCACCCGCGAGGTGCGCTCGGCGCCCACGCTGGTCAAATATGCACAGCCCAACGAATATGAAATCCAGACGCGAAGGGAACTGGCTCAGGCGGCGGAAGAATTACTGGAAAGCCTGCCCCACGCAGGGTCGCCGGTCGTTGACCTGGTCGAGCCGACTGAAACTCTCGAAGTCGAACTGGCGGCGACGCTGCTTTACTCGGCCTCGCACCACTCTTACCGGCAGATTCGCGATCTGGTCGCGGGGCTTCCAGCCTCCCGCGTTTCGGAGATTATCGAACTGGGCCTGCGCCATCGCGGCAAGCACGATGAAGCTTTGCGCGCGTTTCACGCCGGAGCGGCCTTGCGCTTTGACATTCTTATGGACACCGGCGGCTTCCGCGATATGCATCGCCATCGCCGCTGCACGCAGATCATCCAGCCGATCACGGCGCGGCACGGCTATGAGACTCCCACCTGCGGCGACCTTGGGCCGGAAGTGAACGTTCTGGCCGAAGCCGGTATCCTGGCCGATTATCAATCCGCCGTTGAGCAGGCTCATCGGGCCAGCGCACAGATCGCGGCCAGCCATGCTGCCGAGGCAGCGCAATCCGCGCTCTACCTGTTGCCGCTGGCCACGCGCATTCGATCGCTCTTCAAGATGGACTTTGCCGAAGCGCAGTACATCATCGAATTGCGTTCCGGGCCGGCCGGGCATTTCAGCTATCGTCGCGTGGCCTGGGAGATGTATTTGGCTTTCCAGCGCCAGCATCCGGCGCTGGCCAGGCACATCCGTGTCACCGACTTCACGAAGCCCATTGACCTGCTGCAGCGGTGAATAATCCAAATCTCCTGCCATGCGGCAGAAGGGGCAAGACCCATGCAGATTCAGTATGAACTCAGTCTTGACGATTATCTTGCAGCACAACGTTTGCACGCGACGCGCAGCCTTTGGCCGTGGTTCACAAACGCCTTAACGCATTACATTTATCCGATCTTTTGCTTGTTCTTTCTTGCCCTCGGTATTCCGCTGATGCGGGGCAGCGTATCCGATAGTTCCGGGCGAGTGATGATTATCTGCGGAACGATTATGCTTTGTTGCCCACTTTATTTGTATCTTCAACGAAAGCGCTGCTACAAGAGGACACGAAGCAATAACGGAGAGTGCGAGGTCACATTAGACAAAGAGCGCATTGGAATTAAAGGGCAATTCACCAACGGTGAAATGGACTGGAGGGCTGTAAGGTCATTCCGAGAAAACAAGAAAGTGTTTTTGCTCTACCTGGCGCCGGCAAGATTCATAGTCATTCCCACGCGTGTATGCACAGGTGAGCAAATCCGTGAACTTAGGACGATCTTGAGTCAGAAAATTCAACAGGGAATTATGTCGAAGTGACCGTGTCGCTTCATCCGGGAGCTGGCGGCCGCAGCTTCGCGTCCGCCTGCCTTGGTACAATCAATGCGCTATGTTAACTAAAAATCTTACCGCTTCCATTCAATCGTGCTCACCTAAGGGTGAGTTTGTGAATGAACCCTTTACCGACTTCAAATCGCCGGAAAACGCACGCAAGATGCAAGCCGCATTGGACTTGGTCGCCAGCCAACTGGGCCGCGAGTATGACCTTGTCATCGGCGGCGAGCGCATCAAGACTGAGGGCAAAATTCGTTCTATCAACCCGGCACGCCCCGCCCAGGCCGTCGGCATTCATCAGAAAGCCGGCGCCGGGCAGGTCGAACCGGCAATGCAGGCCGCGCTTCGCGCCTTCGAGTCGTGGAGCCGGACATCGCCCGAGGAGAGGGCTTCTCTGCTCCTCAACGCTGCCAGAATCATTCGCGACCGCAAGTTCGAGTTCTGCGCCTGGCTCACTTACGAGACGGGCAAAAACTGGCCCGAGGCCGACGCCGATGTGGGCGAGCTCATTGACTTTCTTGAGTTTTATGCCCGCGAGGCCTTGCGGCTGCCCACCGTCCAACCCGCCGTCCAGTACCCCGGCGAACGCTGTGAACTGCACTACATACCGCTGGGCGTGGGCGCGATCATTTCGCCCTGGAACTTCCCCTTCGCCATCATGGGCGGCATGACTGCGGTAGCCGTTGTCTGCGGCAACACAGTGATTCTCAAGCCTTCGTCCGACGCGCCCACCATGGCCGCCAAATTCGTCGAAGTCTTCGAGGAAGCCGGTATGCCCGCCGGCGTAATCAACTTCTGTCCCGGCTCCGGCGCCACGTTCGGCAACGCGGTTGTCGAGCATCCCAAGACGCGCTTCATCTCCTTCACCGGCTCGAAGGCGGTCGGCCTGCAGATTCACGAGGCTGCGGCGCACACGCAGAAAGGCCAGATCTGGATCAAGCGGACAGTTCTCGAAATGGGCGGCAAGGACTCGATTCTGGTTTGCGCCGATGCCAACCTGGATGCCGCCGCTGATGGCGTAGTGGCCTCGGCCTTCGGCTTCAGCGGGCAAAAATGCTCGGCCTGTTCCAGGGCCATCGTTGAAGCGCCCATCTACGACGCATTTTTGGAAAAGGTGCGCGAGCGGACGGCCAAGCTGACCGTGGGCGACCCGGTAAAGAACTTGAGCCTCGGCCCGGTCATCAACAAAGCAGCTCTCGATTCCATGTTGCACTACATCGAGATCGGCAAAAAGGAAGGCCGGCTGATTGTCGGCGGCCACGCGCCCAAGATCGCGGATGGCGGCTACTTCCTCGAGCCTACGGTGATTGCTGACGTGGCTCCCGATGCGGTTATTTCGCAGGAGGAGATCTTTGGCCCGGTGCTGGCTGTGATCAAGGTCGCCAACTTCGAGGAGGGGCTAAAGGTGGCTAATAACACCGAGTACGGCCTGACGGGATCGATCTACTCGACCGACCGCGCCAAGCTCGACCGCGCGCGCCGCGAGTTCCACGTGGGCAACCTCTACTTCAACCGCAAGTGCACCGGCGCTATGGTGGGCGCGCATCCCTTCGGCGGCTTCAACATGAGCGGAACCGACTCGAAGACGGGCGGCCCTGACTACCTGACCCTGTTCACCCAGGCCAAGAGCGTGGCGGAAAAGCTGTAAGCCCCCTTGCTCCATGCGTGGTTTCCCAGGTTTTGTTTTTGAAACCCGGGAAACCACGCCATTGCCTGCCTGTACCCATCTATATGAAATACGCCAACGGAGAAGCCCGGATGCAAGCCATTGAAGCATTGAAAACTCGCCGCAGCATTCGCGCCTATACTGCGCAGCCCGTCAAGCGTGAGGTCATCGAAGAGATCATCGACTGCGCCCGTCTTGCGCCCACGGCGATGAACGACCAGCCTTGGGATTTTGTTGTCATTACAGACAAAAAAGCGCTGGCCGGCATTCCGCCCATGCTGGGCCACGCCGGGTTCATTGCCAACGCGGCCTTTGCCGTGCTGGTGCTGGCGCGCGAAACCAGTTGTGCCGTCGAGGATTGTTGCGCGGCTACGGAAAATCTGCTCATCGCCGCTGCGGCGCACGGGCTGGGTTCGTGCTGGGTTGCAGGCGCACCGCAAGCCTACGCGCCGGTGGTCGCCAAAGCATTTGGAGCGCCGCAAGACCGCAAGCTCATCGCCATCGTCTCTTTTGGATACCCCGCGGAAACGCCGGTCATCGAGAAGCGCGCGCTAGTGGAGGTTCTGCATTGGGAGCGGTTTTGATTTTGTGGAGTTCAATAAAACGAAGTTCGCAATAAACTGAAACCACTGGAGGATGCGTGAAGACCTGGCAAAAAATGCTCATCTCCATGCTGATTACGCTGGCGATTGGCGGCGCCTATCTTTTTTCCGTGTGGAGGCACCGGCAGAATCCCGGCGTCATTCCTCAGGACAACACTCGCCAGACTTTGAGCAAGGACGATCTCGTGGTGATGCGCGAGTTCTTCCCCATGCACTTTGAGGACACACTGCGCCTCCAGGGCACCACCGTGTGGATGAAGAACGGGTACCTCATGCCCTACTACCCCTATTCGGGCGGCCGTGTGCAGTTTGGCAAACGAGTGGACCTGATTCCCGCAGCCCAGCGCATGGATGTGAAGAAGATCATTAAACAGGCCGTGCCCGCCGGCGAAGACGACAGCATGGGGCACGGCGTACGGCAGGCTTTCGCGGTCTTTGCGTTGCCGGGAAGCGCGGCGCTGTATGCCACGCCCATCGGGGCCATGGAGGACAACGACGAAGCCTATTACTGCGACATGCTGTTTTATTATGATGACCCGCACACGATCTACGACTACTGGCCCAGGGATGTGTGGGCGGCCATCGATGCTCACCAGGTCAAGCAAGGCATGAGCGAACTGGAGACGGAGATGGCCATTGGGCACAAGATGCACTCTGACGCCCGGACTGTGGGCGACCGCACAGTGACCTACGACCAGGCCGGCAAGCACTGGACCATCACCTACGTAAAGAACCGGGCTACGGCAATCAAAAGCCAGTAGGGCAGCCCGCTGGCGCTGATGGCCGCGTTGTTCCGCGTGCGCGGCGCTCTTCCATTCGCAGGTTGTGTTCCCCGCATCTTCCTCCTTCTTTCCGCCATCCAATGGCAGGAAGGAGACAAATATGTCCAAAATCATTCGATTTCATCAGCTTGGCGGCCCCGAGGTTCTGCGGTTTGAAGAGGTTGAGCCGCAGCAGCCTGGCAAAGGCGAGGTCAGGATTCGGGTGCAGGCGGCTGGCCTGAACCGGGCCGAATCCGTCTATATGCGCGGCAGGTACTTTGAACAGCCACAGCTTCCCTCCCGCCTCGGTTACGAGGTCGCTGGCGTGGTGGAGGCAGTGGGTAAGGGCGTCGATGCGGGCTGGATCGGCAAGCCCGTGTCCACGGTGCCTGGCTTCTCGCAGAATCGCTATGGCACGCTGGGCGAAGAGGCAGTGGTTCCCGTCACCGTGCTGGGCGAGTACCCGGCAAATCTGACTCCGGTTCAGGCGGCTGCCATCTGGATGCAATATCTGACGGCTTATGGCGCGCTGGTGCTGGTAGGCCACATCAAGGCAGGAGACTTCGTCTCTATTCCCGCCGCATCCTCCAGCGTGGGGCTGGCGGCCATTCAGATCGTGCGCGACCACGGCGCGACGGCCATTGCGGTAACCCGCTCGGCGGCCAAGCGCGAGGAGCTTCTGGCTCTGGGCGCGCATCACGTTATCGTCAGCGAAACTGAGGACTACCCCGCGCGGATAAAAGAAATCACGGGCGGCAAAGGCGCGCGCATCACCTTCGATCCGGTAGCTGGGCCGGGCATCGAACAACTGGCTGAGGGCGCGGCCAATGGCGGCCACCTGATCGAATACGGGGCTCTTTCCGGCAAGCCCACCCCATTCCCTGTGATGGCAGCCATGACTAAAGGCCTGAGCGTTCACGGCTACACAATGTTGCAGGTTACGCATAGCCGGGCTGTTGCCGCGAAGGCGAAAAAATATGTCTTCGACCGGCTGGCTGATGGGCGCTTTGTGCCCAAAATTGCCCGCACGTTTCCCTTCGCGCAGACAATCGAGGCATACCAATACCTGGAATCGAATCAGCAGGTGGGCAAAGTGGTCATCACTGTTCCGTAGGGCGGACTACAGCGGTTCTCCAATTGCTGTACTCCGAAAGCACTTCTGCTGAGTGGTTTTTTCCTCAAGAAAAAGCCACATTTCACATGTCTAGCAAGGGCACATGAATTGGAGAACCGCTCTAATACTACAGTTGTAGATCGAAGATATCGGAGGGAGCAGAGGGCTTCAGCCCTCTGAATGAGGTGGCCTTTGAGGGGCCTTCAGGCCCGGATCTGCGCCGATTTCCCGAGATCTACAACTGTATTACTAAGCGGGCCTCTTGCTACGCCATCGCCTGCGGCCTGGCAGCCTGCTCTGCTTCGAGTTTGCTGCCAATATCGGCGGCAGCGGCGGCCAGCACGCGATGGTGGATGGTGAACAGCGCCAGTTCGAGCCGGTCGCTGACACCGGTCTTGTCGTAGACGGAGCGCAGGTAGTTTTTGATCACCTGCTCGGTGGTCTTCAGGCGGATAGCGATTTCGCGGTTCTTGCACCCCTGCACGATGAGCGCGACGATGCGCATCTCCTTGGGCGTGAGCCGGTCGCGGACCCTGGTGCCCACCATATCTTCCTCGGGCGAGTCGGCCATCATGAGCTGCGGAGGCTGCCACGTGTCGCCCGCCGCTACAGCGCGCACGCACTCCGCCAGGGCCGCGCCGGTGACGTTGCGGAAAACCACCCCGCGAAAGCCCTGCTGCAGATACGCGGCCGCGGTCTCGTTGTTCTCCGCAATCACAATTCCGCGGCTGCTGGTGGTCTCCAGCAGAGTGTGCAACCGGAACATATCCGGCCGCAGCGAGGCGGCAAACAGCACGATCGAGCCGGGAAACGTGGTAATGGCGTGATGCATTCGGTCAAGGTCAGTGCATTGAGCAATAATCCGCACGTCTTCGTCCATGGCCAGCACTTTGGCTGTGCCCGCCCGAAAAATTGCCTGCGAATCGGCCAGGATGATCTTGTTCATGATGCGCGCCTCATCTGCTGCGTTACTCCGTAATTCTAAGTTGAAGCCCCGCGCCACTGTTCCCGCCGCGCCGGAAATGGCGCTTTGGGCTCAGAAAATGGCCTCTGCTCTTGGGGAAAACTATCGGCGAATCCCCCAAAAAACCTCGGACTGTCTCAATTTGCGACAAGAGCGAGCGGGACACATTCCCTTGGTGACAGGTCAAGGACCCGGTCTCGCTATTGTTTTGTAGTTTTCCTACGAAAGAGATTACAGCCTACTGATACCGCAGGTCACGAAAATTCGCAACAGCCCATTTTGGATTCTGTTTACTGATGAGGCTCGCGAGCTCGAAGCCGGCAGCGAAAGTGTCCTGTTCAGCTACAGCCTTTGCACATGCCCGAGTTCGCTTTCCTTAACAGAATCAACCTCTTTCGCCACGCCCGCAGGTGGTCAAGTTGTTGTTCGCCTTGCCGATAAAACTGTTTGAGAGGTGTGGATGGCCGATCGGACGGAGCTGCTTGAGGTAGCCCTGGATAGTCTCCCGGAGGGTCTTGCGCTGCTGGGCGGCGAGGGCCAGATCATGCTCTGGAACCGGACGGCGGAGGCCGTTACCGGCTACTCTGGCGCGGAACTGTTGTCGCGCCGGGCTCCTGGGCGGCTGGAACCGCTGCTTTTGGCCTTTTCGGGACTTGGAGATTGGGAAGCCTGGGCAGGACCGCAATCAGGCCGTGGCGCCATGGTTCACTTTCAGCACAAGCTCGGCCACAATGTCCCGGTCATCGCGCGCACGCTGGTGTTGCGCGACGGGTTGGGCGGGCGCATGGGCGCGGTGGTTATCTTTCATCCCGCCGAGAGCCTGGATGCGCTGCCCCACGGCGAGTGCGAAGAAGGCTCCGGCGCGGAAGCCGGCCGGGCGGAGCTTGAAGACAGGCTGACGTCGGCCTTCGATGACTACCGGTTGGGCGACGAAGGCTTCGGTGTGCTGTGGATTACCGTCGATCAGGCTGGCGAACTGCGCAAGACCCACGGCGCCGGGGCTTGCGAGGCGATGCTCGGGAAGGTGGAGCGGGCGATGGCAAACGGGCTGCGGCCGGCTGAAGAGATAGGGCGCTGGGGCGACGATGAGTTTCTGGTGCTGTCGCACGAACGCACGCCGCAGATGCTCGCCAGCCATGCGCAGGCGCTGGCCGGTCTGGCCCGCACGGCGGACTTCCGCTGGTGGGGCGACCGCATTTCGATTACCGTGAGCATCGGCGCGGCGCGGGCGGAACAGGAGGAAACTTTGGCGGATCTGCTGGAAAGGGCCAAAGCCGCAATGTATTCCAGCTTTCAGGCGGGCGGAAACCACATTACGTCCGCGCCGGGGAGGCAAGCATGTTCGCCATCATAGGCATTGTGCTGGTTTTTGTGTCGGTTGTCGGCGGCTTCCTGATGGAGAAGGGCCATATTCAGGTTCTTCTTCAGCCGGCCGAGCTGCTGATCATCGCCGGCGCGGCTTCTGGCACATTGCTGGCCGCGAATCCCTCACACATTCTCAAAGAAATCGCCAGCGGCCTCGCGGGGGTTCTGAAAGGCTCGCCATTCGGCAAGGAGCGCTATCTGAACACGCTCAAGATGATGTATCAGTTCCTGAACAAGGTGCGCAAAGAGGGATTGCTGAGCGTGGAAATGGACGTGGAGCAGCCGGAAAATAGCACGATCTTTCAGAACTACCCCGAGTTTCTCGCCGACCATCATGCCCGCGATTTTGTGTGCGACACGCTGCGCATGGCCATTACCGGAGGCGTGGAGCCGTTCGACATGGACCAGATGATGGAACTGGACATGGAGGTTCACGACCACGAGGCGACGCAGCCGGTCAACTCCTTGAGCACCGTTGCGGATGCTCTGCCCGGATTGGGCATTGTGGCCGCGGTGCTGGGCGTGGTCATCACCATGGGCTCGCTGGGCGGCCCGCAAGAGGAGATTGGCCGCAAGGTTGCGGCGGCGCTGGTGGGCACCTTTCTGGGCATCCTGTTGTGCTACGGCGTGGTCGGCCCGCTGAGCGCGAACATGGCCAAGACCGCCGACGCGCGGAACGAATATCTTCATGTGCTTCGAGTGCTGATTCTCTCGTTTCTGAAAGGTTCGGCTCCCATGATCGCCATCGAGATGGGACGGCGCGCGATTCCCGCGCATGTGCGGCCCAGCTTCGACGAGATGGAACAGACGTGCAAGAACCGCACGGCCACCGTGGATCAGGCGGCAGCGGCATGAGGCAAGCAAACCCGGCTGAGGAGAATGAGGAGAAATAGGGCATCATGGCGTCCAGAACTCCACCGATCATCATCGTCAAGAAAGTCGCCGGCCACGGCGGCGGTCATAACGGCGGCGCGTGGAAGGTGGCTTACGCGGATTTTGTCACTGCTCTGATGGCGCTGTTCATCGTGCTGTGGTTGATGGGCTCCAGCGAGCAGGTCAAGAAGGCCGTGGCCGGCTACTTCAACGACCCCAAAGGCACCGGCAAACTGATGGGCACGGTCATGAGCGGAACCGGCGAAGCCGTGGCCTCCGCCACCAACGACCAATTGCAGAAACTGAAAGAAAAGCTGGAACAGGAGATCAAGGCGCGCAAGGATCTGGAGAAGCTGTCCAAGCAGATTGAGATTACGATTACGCCCGAGGGATTGCGCATTGAGCTGATCGAGGGCAAGGACGGAACCTTTTTCCAGAGCGGCAGCGCGCACTTGAGCGACAGCGGACAAGAGTTGCTGGCGCTGCTGGCGGCGGAGCTGAAAACGCTGCCCAATTCCTTGCTGATCGAGGGCCACACCGACGCCACACCGTACCCCAGCGAATCCGGCTACAGCAACTGGGATTTGTCGGCTGACCGCGCCAACTCCGCGCGGCGGCTGATGCAGGAAAGCGGTGTGCGCACCAACCAGGTGACCCAGGTGCGCGGCTACGCCGACCAGATGCTGCGCGTGAAAAGCAATCCTCTCGATCCGTCGAACCGGAGAATTTCCATCCTGATAAAGAACGACAGCGAAGCGGTGCCGACGCTTTCTGCTGCCAGCGTGGTGAATGGCACTACGCCGTTGCCTGGAAAGAAGCAGTAGCCTGAGTTGCGAGTTAGCGAGTTAGCGGAAAGGCGCAGGAGCGACGCCTCGGCGCCATTTTATAGGCAAAAAGCGGGCTTTTCCGATGATTTTCCGGGGTCAAATCTCACGATGCGAGAGAATTTGGGGCCCTAAGTTTTCAACGGGCATTGATTCCAAACGGGTTACAAATAATCTGCAAGGTCAGAGGGCAAATTTATACCTCCCAGGGGTATAGGGGGGAGGGGGTACTGAAAACAGGGTATAAACCGGGAGGATAGTTGACAGAACAGACCGGGCGCATCTCCGACAGATCGGACATTGAACAGTGGGCGTTGGTTCGTGAGGCCCCGCCCCGCTGTTCACTCCCCATTGTGCGCCGGGCCAAGGTAATTTTCGGCAAAGACGCATCTCACGCAGCCTACGGCATGGGGCGCTCGTTAATGATCATCCAAGATGTGCCGAACTTGTCGCGGAGCATGGCGAAGCGGAAGGCAAAGAAAGTTTCCGCTATCGGCATGAAGATCTCGCCGCCTTCCTTGAGCAGGGCATAGAGGCGCTCCGCTTCTTCATTGCTGTCTACACTCAGGGCAAGATAGACGCTGCGCATGGGCTGGAATTTGTCTGGCGGGCCGTCGCTGGCCATGAGCAGCGTATCTCCGATGATGATGCGGGCGTGGATGATGCCCTTCTCCAGTCCCGGCGGGACGTTCTTCGGCTCGGGCATCTGGTCGTAGGTCTGCATCGTGACGATCTTTCCGCCCAGATGCTCTTCGTAGAAGTGGAGCGCCTCCGCGCAGTTGCCGCCGTAGTTGAGGTAAGTGGTCAGTTTCATCGTTTACCTTTTCCTTTCGGGGAATGAATTGGGAATGTGAAGGAGAAACCTGCGCCGGGCTGGATCTCCCAGGCACAGAGATACGCTAAATATCTGACTTGGATTCTTGCAATCTATTTCTGTTAAAAAATATGCAATCGAGCGGCGGTTCCTTTCGGCCGGCCAGAACATAGACTGCGACCAGGGCAGCGGTGAAGCACGCCCCAGCACCCACCGCCAGCGACCAGCGCGGGCCGAAGCGGTTGGCAATCCAACCGACGATGGGAGCGCCGATCGTCGTTCCCCCAAGTGCAACGCCAACCCGGAGGGCCATCATCCTGCCCCGCATAGATGGCTCTGTCGAGAGTTGCATGATGCTGTTGGTGCCGGTGGTGAAGGTGAGGCCAGCCGCGCCGATAACTACCAGAGCGGCCGCGAACCACCAGTATCCCGGCGCAAGCGCGGCCAGGGTATAGCCCAGCCCGAAGACGCTGGCTCCGGTCAAAAGAGACGTTAAGCCTGGTCTCTTCTGGCTGGCGGCAAACAATGCACCCGAGAGTGCGCCCACAGCCAAGATGGAAGAGAGCAGCCCGAAAGCGCGTGCATCGGAGTGAAAGACATCCACGGCCATGGTCGCGATGAAGATCGGAAAGTTAAGTCCAAACGTGCCGATGAGAAACAACATAATCAGGATGCCCCTCAGATCCGGCTTGCCCCACGCATAGCGAAGCCCCTCGCGAAATCCGGATGCGCCGCGATGTGCTCTGACGCTTGTACGCAGCTCCGAAACGCGGAAGAACGACATCGAGAGGAGTACCGCCGCGAACGAAAACCCATTGAGAAGAAAAGCCCAGCCGATGCCAATCTTTGCAATCAGCAAACCGGCAATGGCGGGACCAATCATCTGGGCAGCGTTGGACGAGGTTGAGTTCAATGCTACGGCATTGGGAAGATCCTCATCGCCGGCCATCTCGGCGACGAAAGTCTGCCGCACCGGGGCATCCAGCGCAGCGGCGGAGCCGGACAGGAAGGCTAAAACATACACGTGCCAGAGCTGAATGGCTCCTGCAATGGTGAGAACTCCCAGAATGAGCGCAAATACGCCCATCGTTGCCTGTGTGAACATCAGGAGCTTGCGCTGATTGAGGCGGTCCGCAGCCGATCCAGTCCAGGGCAGGAACAGAAGTTGCGGAGCGAACTGCAGGCCCGTCACAAGTCCCAGCGCCGACGCATCGTGATGGGTCAATTGCGTCAGAACAAGCCAGTCCTGAGCGACGCGCTGCATCCAGGTCCCGACGTTGGAAACCAGAGCGCCCGCCGCCCACAAGCGGAAGTTAAAGCTCCTCAGGGAGCGGAAGGTGCCGGCTGCCGGGTTGATCATGGGTGCTGGGGCGTGTTGCCCCCATGAAACTGGCCGAAGTGACGTGCCGTTGGGATGCTGATGAGAAGTGCGCCCAGGCCGAACGCAACGATGTGGATTGTCTCCCGCGGATTGAAAACACCGACGCGCTCAACCAGCAGATACGCAACCACCGCGTTGAAGAATCCCCAGACAACGTTGACCGTTGCAGAGGAGAGACCGCGCCCCGACGGTTTCGCAAAGGGACTCTGGAAGGATCGTCCCATGATGCCGCTGACAAAATGCGGAACGGCGTTTACCGCAAAAGCGCCCCCAAAGAAATACGACACAAGCCAATGCCAATTCATGATGCAGTGCTCCTTCTTTCCAGCAGCGAAATGATTTCCTGTGTAGACCCTGTCTCGCCAAGACGAGGGAAGACGTTCTGGATGCTGTACTCGTGCGCCTCCTCGCGCATATCGGTCATTGCATCGAGTGCCAGGGTCACGTTGAACCCCTGCTCGTAGGCCTGGCGGGCGGTTGCCTCGACGCCGACGGATGTCGCTACACCAACAACAACGACCTGGGTAACGCTTCGCGCCTTGAGCTGGTGTTCAAGATCCGTTGTTGCGAATGCGCCCCAGCTTCGCTTGGTGACGGCAATATCGCCCGGTTGCTGATCCAACTGCGGTAGAAGACCGGTCCATCCCTCGGGAAAGGCCTGGCTGACGCGCGGCCCCTGCTCGGTGCGGCCCGGCGCCCGTCCCGCCACATTGACCAACACAACTGGCAGGTTCTTCGCACGGAAAACATCGATCAACGCGCGCGTCCGGTCGATGACCTCCCCGATGGGATCAATGAAATTTCCGTTGGCGATGCCTTTCTGCAGGTCAATGACGATCAACGCGGTGCTGGGATCGAGAATAGTAAGCGGCATGGGATTCTTCCCTCGGATCAAAAGTTGACATATGTAAGAAGCGGGACGCAGTGGGCTCAATCCTCAACAAGCCGCGTAAGGAGTTCAAGTGCCGCCTGAAGCTTACCCTGCTCCTGAACAGAGAGCTTCTGCGAGATCCTCGTGGTGAGCCAATCCTGTCTCGCGGCCCTGCCCTCCTGAAGCGACTTCAGGCATTTGGGCGTGAGAGACATCAGAGTTTGCCGTCCGTCGTTGGGGTCAGGCGCACCTCTCACAAGGCCCGACTCCTGCAGCGGGGTCACTACAGCGCTCATGGACTGCGGACGCATCCCTTCCGCTCGCGCCAGACTTGAAACCGTAGCCGAACTGTCCTTCTCCAATCGAAGAATGACACATATCTGTGATGGCGTCAGATCGCTGTGCCCCCCATGCTCGCGCAAACGCTGCTTGAGCTTGCGGAATACTGTACGCATCTCGGCAGCAAGCGTTGAAGCGAGTCCGGTCTGAGTGGAAGATTGTCGATTACCCACCAGATCAATATCTCATATATACAGGTAATCTGTAAAGTTTTCCTGTGTATATGTTCAGCTTCCAGCTTGCGGATCCCTCACGGGCATGGCCGGTCTGGGACGCTGTCCTTATAAAGGACGGTGCAGCCGGGAAGGATTCTCGCTTTAAGCAAAATCGCCGGTTCACTCACCGGACTCCAAATTCCCGCCAAGGCCGAAAACCCGATGCACGGCATATCTGGCTTAGGGCAGGCTATTTGAAGATTGCCCCCGCGCTTCTGTCCGCGTTTACGCGCGTGGCCCATGCCGCTCTGCTATTCTGGATGGTCTGCCCGGACGAGGAGGGTTCATGCCAGAGCACAGGGGACGAAAGCACCATCAGGACCGGGTGGCGGAGACGCTGCGCGAGGAAATCGGCGTCCTTATTGAAGGCGAGCTAGTGGACCCGCGCATCAATCTCTGCTACGTGACTGAGGTGGCGTTGAATCCAGGGGGCAAATCGGCGCGGGTATATGTGGCTGTGGACAGTGCGATAAAGGACATTGAGAAGGCCGAGGAAGAAACCGTGGCCGGGCTGGAAGCTGCCAAGGGCTACATCCGCGTGGAATTGAAAGAGCGGATGGGCGTGCGCCACGTTCCCGACCTGAGCTTTCTTGCCGACCGCTCGGGGCGCTTCCAGGCGCGCATTGACGAGCTGATGGGCCGGCAACGGAAACGGCAGAAGGCGGTTGCGGAAACGGCTGCCGGGCTAATGCCCGCGGCGGACGAAAAGGCCCAGGCGAAGTAGGCGCAGATGGATCACTCCAGACTCAGTCAGGCTTTCCGTCCGAAGAGAGCCGGACCCGGCCCCGCGCGGCCTGAGGCGCACTCTGACCGGATGGACGCGATTCTGGAGGTCTTGCGCAAGGGTGAGCGATTCCTGGTCTGCTCTCACGCGCGGCCGGACGGCGACGCGGTGGGCTCGATGCTGGCCATGGGAATGCTTTTCGAGCAGATGGGTAAGCACGCCGACCTGGTGATGGCGGACCATGTTCCAGGCATTTATGGCGGGCTGCCGGGCGCGGGAGGGATTCGTGTGACACAGATTGTCCACGGCCCCTATGACGCCGCGATTCTGCTGGAGTGCGACGGGCTGGGGCGCACTGGCGTGGCGGGCCTGGAGGGTTTTTTCCTCATCAATATGGATCACCATGCCAGTGGCCACGAATATGCCAACCTGAATTGGATTGACCGCGATGCATCGAGCGTGGGCGAGTTGGTGTACCGGCTGATCAAGGCCTCCGGGACAGGGATTTCGCCCGAAATGGCCGATTGCCTTTACACCGCAGTGCTGACCGACACCGGGGGCTTCTGCTACGGCGCGATGCAGGCCGCGACGTTTGGGCTGGCACAGGAGCTGGTTCTGGCCGGGGCCGACCCAGTCCGGATTGCGCAGGATGTGTATTTTTCCACGCCGGCCTCGAAGCTGCTGCTGCTGGGCGCGGCGCTGGGCAATTTGAATCGCGAGGGACGGCTGGCATGGCTGTGGGTAACTGACCAGGATGTGACGCGCGCCTGCGCCAACGACGAGGACTGCGAAGGGATTGTGAACTTTGCGCTGTGCGTGTCGGGAGTGGAAGCCGCGGCATTTTTGCGCGAGCTGCCGGAGCGGCGCATCCGGATTGGCCTGCGCAGCAAGGGCCAGGTGAATGTGGCAGCCATTGCAGGGCGGCTGGGCGGCGGAGGGCACGAAAGCGCCGCCGGCTGCACGCTGGAGGGGCCACTGAGCCGCGCGCTCGACGAGATTCTGGCCCAGTTGCGCTCGAGCGTGGCCGCACTAAACGAAGGAGCAATCTGACAAGTCCGATGCGAACCCGTCAGAATCTGTTAGCCTTGTCCCTGTTGACGCGCAGCACGATTTCCGCGTTTCCCTGGAGCGCGGACCTGAACCGGGACCGGTCAGCCTCCCCCAGTCGTCATGACCAAAGCCCGAATTGCCTGACTGTGTGAACGTCCCACTGGAGAAGCGTTGGAAGTGGAAACTATTCAGGAACCATCTGCGCAGGACCCTCCCAAAAGCCGGAGCAAACGGCTGCCCAGCTGGCTTTTCGGCTACCTTGAGCCCTTTCTGGAGCCACCCGATCCGAATTCTCCCGGTGAACTGCATTGGCGTCTGCCTCGCAGGAGCGGAGTGTTCGAGGTTGCTACCTTCCTGGTTTTCACGGTCACTTTTCTCGTCTACGGAGTCACTCCTTTTTTCGGCGGTGACGGGCTGGGCCTGGTGGGGGCCGACGAGCCTCGCTACGCGCAGATCGCGCACGAGATGCTGGTGCGGTTTGACTCGGCGCACACCATCAAGAACCGGCTGAGCGCCTGCGTCACTCCCTATCTTTACGGTCGCCCATGGCTGGAAAAGCCGGCACTCTATTATTGGCGGGCGATGTTTGTGTTCCAGGACTTTGGCATGCACGACTGGGCCGCGCGGCTGCCCTCGGCGACTTTCGCCTTCATTATGGTGGCGCTCATCTACCTGCATATGCGGCGATTCCGCCCTGGCGGCCATCTGGATGCGGCGCTGATCACCGTGGCCTGCGCGGGGATTATCGGCTTCTCCCGCGGCGCATCGACCGATATGCAGATGGCGGCTCCGCTGGCCATCGGGCTTCTGGGCTGGTACGCATGGTACGAGACCGACTCCAAGTTCTGGCTCTTCGACATTTACTTTTTCACCGGCGTGGCCACGCTGGCGAAAGGGCCGGTGGCGCCGTTTCTGGCCTTGGCAATTGTGGCCGCATTCGCTTTTCTGCGGCGCGAGTGGTCACTGCTGCGGCGCTCGTTTTGGGGCCCAGGCGTGCTGCTTTACTTTGCCATGGTGCTTCCCTGGTTTATCGCCGTGCAGCACCAGAACCCGACATTCTTCCGCGAGTTCTTTCTGGAACACAACCTGGAGCGCTTTGCCAGCGATCGCTTCCAGCATCAGCAGCCCTTCTGGTATTACCTGGTGGTGGTGGTGCTAGCGGTGATGCCCTGGACGATCATTGCGGCGCGAGCGTTCATCGACGGCCTGGTAACCTCGGCGCATGAGTGGCGGACGCGCCACCTCACCCGCTGCCAGCCGTGCAATGGCCAGCCCGGCGATGCTTTTCCGGAGTTTCTGGTCATATGGGCTCTGATTCCCATCATCTTTTTCACTTTTTCGCGATCGAAGCTGCCCGGCTACATTCTGCCTTCGATTCCGCCCATCACGATTCTCACGGGCGACTATCTTTTCCGCCGCCGGCAACTGGGGCTGAACCGGTGGGTGCTGGTGGGCCACGCGGGACTTTGCGGCGTGATGACACTGTTCGCGTTCTTGCTGCCATGGTTTGTGGCTCACGGGCGGGAGATGCCACCCACGCATGCGCTGGTAGTGGCCTTGCTGGCCTCCTGCGGCTCGGCTTTCCTGATCCTGGTGGTGGTGAAGGGCTTTGGCGTGGCCAAGTTGCGCCTGGTGACGACGGGCGTGCTGATGGTGCTGCTGCTGTTTCTCTACGGGGTTGGCCCGTTCTTCGGTATTCCCGCCATTGGACAGACCAAGAAAGTGATTCACGTGTTGAACGACGCCTACTCCGCGCGACCGCTGGCCGAGCGGCTGGCCGGCTCCGCGCCTGCCGATGAAACGGTGGCGGTTTTTTTGGTTCGCCCGCAGACAGAGTATGGGCTCTCGTTCTATCGCAATCGCGAGGTGGTCAACTACAAGGAGAGCGGCGTGCCGGATCAACAGCACCTGCTGGTGGCGCGGGTGACGGGGCGCGGAGGATCGGATCTGCATACGCAGGCCGCCCTGGAGGACTACCTCGAAGGCCGGCCCTATGAACAGCTTTTCAGTTGGCCGGAGCAGGGGCTGGTGGTCTACAGGGTGGGCAGCCGGTAAACTGTCAGTGGCCAGTGAGCAGATTACAGTTTTTTGCTGTTTGTTAGAGCATGTTTCAAAAAGACTTCGGCGTGGCGGTTGCAATTGCTCAGGGGTTAAAACCCTTGCTCTTATCGCTCTTTCCGGCACGACTGAAGTTCCACCCCATCGACGAAGACCTGTCGATGGGGACCCCGGTGAAGCCGTGCCCTGACACGAAGCGAGTTTTTGAAACACGCTCCACTTACTGACCACTGTTCACTGCTGCAAGAGGGAAATCATGGCATCGGGCGAGCCTATCGAGATACTCGACCTGCGGCACTTTGCGGCGCCGGTGTTGCGGCCCGTGCTGGAGGCGGAGGGCGAACTGTGGAACCGGCGCCTGCACTGGGATTACCGCGTTTCAGCCAAAGTGCTGATGCAGTATCTTGACAACCGCATGCTGCCCGGCTACGCGGCCTTGGATGCAGGGCAGGTGACCGGCTATACGTTTTGCGTCTACGAGGAGACCAAGGCGGTTATCGGCGACCTGTTTGCGCTGCCCAGCCCGCGCGCCGAAGAAAGCCCGGCTCTCGAAGCTGAGGCTCGCAGAATTCCAGTTCGCGCACTCACGGCGCATGAAATTGAGGAGACGCTGCTCCGCCATCTGCTTGAGCTGCTGCAGAATTCGCCGCATGTGGAACGCGTGGAATCGCAACTGCTGCTGCACCCCTCGGGCTCCCATGCTGGCGCCTTTCTGGGTGCGGGCTTTGAGATTCACCGGCGGCTTTTCATGGTGCGGCCGCTGAAAGGCTTCTTTGCCGCGCCGAACATGAAACTGCCCGGCGGACTGGAGTTGCGTCCCTGGCGCGATGAGGATCTGCCTGCCGCCGCGCGGCTTATTTTCGCCGCTTACCAAGGCCATCCCGACGGCGTGATCAACGACCAGTATCACTCGACTCACGGCTCGCTGCGCTTCCTCAACAACATCGTCCGCTATGCCGGCTGCGGCGTTTTCGCCGCACAGGTTTCGCACATCATTGTGGATCGCGTGAGCCGGGAGATTGTGGGGATGGTGCTGGGATCAAGGGTTAGTCCGGAGAGCGGCCACATCACGCAGATCTGTGTTCATCCCGATTTTCGCCGCCACGGCCTGGCTCGCATACTGCTCACCCTGGCTGCCTCCTGCTTCCTGCGCCAGGGCGTCAGCGAGATCTCGCTCACCGTCACCGAAGCCAACAGCGGCGCCATCGCCCTCTACCGCGCCGAAGGCTACGAGTGTACGCACAAATTCGACGCCGCCGTGTGGCAGCGGGGAAAAGTGACTTGAACGAGCTGGCGGCCATAGACTTAAGCCGCGCCATTTCAATACACAGGCATATTCAGGAGTCTCTCAGGCCAACCTTACCGCGCGATCAGGAACATCACCCAACTGAGCACAATCGCCGAAGCCACGAAGAGCACAAAGCAGTAGATTCCGTAGCGGATCATGCGCCGGGGCGTCTCGCGCTGTGTAATGCCGAAGACGATGGAAGCGAAGAAAGCAAAGAGCACAACCGCCGCAAAGTGGGTCACGACTTCCTCCCGGTGCGAAGATTGTGCGCGTCCACGGCAGCAATGACGTTGAGCAGGCCGGCTACCACGATGAAGCGCGTGCCGTAGTCGGCGGTCGTCACCATCACCTGGTCCGCGCCCCAGCCCGCAAGCCGGCTGACGATGTAAAGCAGGCCGTTGCCCAGGTCGCCGGCCAGCCCGAGAACGTCCAGAATGTCGTGCGCGCCTGCGTAGAGTTTGCCTTGCATGGCGATGCCTAAGGCAAACATGGCCAGGATCGAGCCACCGAGCAGCGCTCCGCGGCCCCATTTGCGCAGCAGAAAATGCCCGCCGCCGGGCACCAGCCAGCCGACGATCAAGGGAAGGTAGACAAAACCCTGTTGCGATGCTGGCTGCGAGGCGGATTTCGGGCCGGGCTGTGCATCGGACCCCGGCGCGGCGTTCTTGTTTTCTTCAGTTGCCATGCACTTTTGACTATACCGCATTGGACAGCGGTCAGGGGTCAGGGATCAAGTGTCAGGGAGCGGCCATGACGTTGCATGGCGTGGACTCAAACTCTTCAGTGGCGTTTTCTCGAGATGCCCTCGCATAGCGCATCAATGAGGTGCGGAGTTCGATCGCTGGCTCATGCGTTTCTGACCCCTGATCCCTGACCCCTGACCCCTGCTCCTTAAATTCTCACCAGCTCGCGCTGAATCTTTCCCGTGACCCAGGCCTTGCCGGGAGCGGTGATCATGTTGATCTCGCTGCGCACGCCGAACTCCGGCAGGTAGATGCCCGGCTCGACCGAGAAGCATGTGTTGGGCAGCAGGCGGCGCACGTCGTGGGTTTCCAGGTTGTCAAGGTGCGCGCCCGCGCCGTGCAGCTCCTGGCCGATGTTATGACCGGTGCGATGAGTGAAGAATTCGCCGAATCCGGCTGCATTAATCACGGCGCGGGCCGCGTCGTCGGCCTCGAATCCGCAGATTGCGCGGTTCTCGGCAAAAGCGTTCTCGACTGCATGAATGGCGGCGTCGCGCGCATTCACGACTGTATTGAAGACCAGTTGCTCGCGCTCAGACGGCGCGCGCCCCACCACACCGGTCCATGTGATGTCGTAGAAGATGGTTTTGGGCTTGTTGGGCCGGGCCCAAATGTCGATGAGCAGAAAGTCGCCGTCTTTGATGGGCGCCGAACGCTGGGCGGTGGGCTCATAGTGCGAGTCGGAGCAATTGGCGTTGACGCTGACGTTGGGGCCGTCGTCCCAAATCAGCCCCTCGCGGCGCATGGCTTCACTGAGCCATTGCATGTGCTCGAATTCGGTGTATGCGCCGGGTTTGCCGGAGCCCGGCCGCAGGCGGTTGCCAATCTGCTTCCAGCCCTCGGCCAGAATGACGTCGATGGCTCGCTGCGCTATAACGTGGCTGGAGACTTGCGCGTCGCTCAGGGTGGCTTCAAATTGACTGACCAGGTCGGCGGAGCTCACGATCTGTTTGCCCAGCCCGCGCAGAAACTCGACCGTGCCCGCATCGACCATGGAAACGTACATGATGGCGTTGTTGGGCGAGTACTGCATGGCCAGCGTGCGCGCTCCGGCGAGCATCGCTTCCAGACCGCTGGCCAGCTCCTGCCAGCTTGAATACATCGCCTTGGTTCCGGGCAGCGTGTCGAGCCGGGCCTGTTCAATGCGATGCACCAGCTTGCGCGGCTCTCCCGCGGCAGGCACAAAGTAGTACCAGCGCCGCGTGACGTGCGCCTTTTCGTCCAGACCCAGGATGCGTCCGGCGATCGAGTCGCGGTGATGATGGTCATAAAACAGCCAGCCATCGAAGCCGGCCTCGCGGATTGCCGTCTGAATCGCTTGAATGTTCATACCCGCCATAATACGCGCACAGGGTTGACCGCTTGAAGGGCAGGTATCAATTTTTTTGAGCAGCCTGCCGAATATCTTTGATTTCCAAAATCCGCTTCGCATAGCCGTGCCGCGCCACGGCCAGCATGGCCTGGCCAATATCGCGCGTCGAAACCACCTGGTTCGGAAACGCGCGGCGAATCAGGGGCAGCAAGGGTTTGGTGATCTTATACAGAATGCGGTAGAGAGGCGTCCTCGACTGAATTCCGTCGAGCGGTTCGATCATGCCGGGACGGAACATGAACGCCTCGAGCGGCAGACGCAGAAGGGCATTCTCCGTTCGCCCCTTGACGCGCGCCCACATCACGCGCCCCCGCTCCGAGCTATCGGTTAAGGTACCTGAAACATAGATGAAGGTCATCCCCGGATTCAACCGGCTGAGCGTCTCTGCCGCCGCCATGGTGAACCCATAAGTGACGCGCTCGTAATTGGCTTCCTTCATTCCGGCCGATGAGACGCCCAGCGTGAAGAAGCAGGCGTCGAAGCCGGCAAGTTCCCGCTCGATGCCCGCATAACTCGACAAATCCTTGTGCACAATCTCGCGCAGCTTCGGGTTTTGGTCGCCGCTGGCGTTGCGACCGATGGCCGTCACCAATTCCACATCCGGGACACGCAGGCACTCCCGCAGAACTCCCTGCCCCACCATCCCCGTAGCGCCAAAGATCAGCACTTTCATCGCAGACCTCTTTCCTGCCCGCCCTTGTTCAAAGCAAGCTTAAGCTGTCTGTAACGACGAAATTGGCTGGAAAATGGTTTCGAAACGTGACAAATTACCCCGTGCAGGATCCGTTCGGAACGCGCGCGACTTTGCCTCTGAAAGCGACTTGAACAGGACAGCGAGCTGAGACGATAGATGGTATAGTTTGCTTATACCGGAAAGCAAAAATGAAGATTCCAGGCGGAATGCCGAGGAGTAAAAGGTGCGAGACCTTATCTCTGGCAGAGACGCAATCGACTTCAAAGCCCTGGTGGAAAACAGCGTGGATGTCATCTGCTGTTCCGGCTTTGATCGGATAGTCCGGTATATCTCCCCCTCTTGCTTTAACCTGCTTGGATGGAAGCCAGAAGAGCTAATAGGCAGGGGGCCAGAAGCCTACATTCTGGCTGAGGATTTGCCTCTACTTGATACTGCCCGCGACAATATTCTCGCCGCGGAAGATCAGACAGACCTGACGGCTGTCCGGATGCAAAGGAAAGATGGGTCGGTCGTCTGGGTGGAGATTAACGTCCGCCTGGTCCACGATTCCATCACCGGGGAGCCAAAAGAACACGTTATTGTCATGCGCGACATTTCGGAGCGCAAAATGGCCGAAGAAGCCGCGATGAACTTCCAATTCCTTGCTGAGCACAGCGCCGATATTATCTGCCGCATCGGGACGAATGAGAAGGTGAGTTATGTGTCTCCCTCCTGCCGTCATGTCCTTGGCTGGACTCCAGAGGAGATGACAGGAACGAGGCTAGGGGCTTTTATTCTGGCTGAGGATATTCCTGTTCTGGACTCTCGCGCAGCCAGTTTTTTTGCTTCCGGAGCTCAGACCGACATCGCGACGGTCAGGATGCGAAAGAAGGACGGGGCCATAGCGTGGATGGAGGCAAACGGCCGCTTGGTGCGCGATCCCGCCACGGGAGAGCCTCAAGAAGTCGTCCTCGTCATGCGCGACATTACGGAGCGCAAGAGGCTGGAAGAAAAACTCTCGGCATTGGCGCTCACCGACAGCCTGACAGGGCTGATGAATCGCCGCTCCTTTGACGAATCGCTGACGCGGGAGTGGAAGCGCGCCGTGCGCCATGGTTCACAAGTTTCTTTGCTGTTTCTCGATCTCGATCATTTTAAGCGGTTCAATGACCGGTACGGACACCAGGCAGGAGATGACTACTTGCGTGCGGTTGCGGAGGCCGTGAGCGACGCCGTGCGCACTACGGATCGTGTCGCGCGCTATGGCGGAGAGGAGATTACCGTCATTCTTCCCTCGACCTCTGCTGCCGGCGCGGCGGAAACAGCCGAAAAGGTGCGGTCTGCCGTTGAGGCTTTGCGGCTGCGTCATGAGGGCAATCCGGAAGGCAAAGGCTGGGTCACTGTGAGTGTGGGTGTAGCTACCGCTGTTGCGCGGCGCGGCGAGATCGTGGACGGAATGCCGAAAGCGTTGCTTGAGGCAGCCGACAGCGCGATGTACAAAGCGAAACATGAAGGACGAAATCGCGTGGTGACGGCTGCGGAGATTGTTCCGGCGGGTGAGTGAGGTGCCGCAAACTTTGCGTTTGACTTCGGAATCGGCCAGCGGCCTGGGATTTCCGGCTACTTGCGAAGCACCTTTTGGTACCACTTGCGGAAGTAGCCGTCACCCGAATCGCACATCCACCCGAGGTAGCATTGCGCGCCGTCGCGGCCCCAGTTGTAGGGGTTATTCCAGTGACATTCGAAGGGATGAGGGAGCAACAGGTTTTCGTAATCGGTGCAGGTTTTGAGGGCGAGGTTCTGTTTGCGGCGGACACCGCGATGGGCGAGTTGCTTGTCGCTCTTGGCGCTAACTAGCCCTGTAATCGCCGCGAATGGGCGGCGGTAGGAACGGCTCATGACGAACTCCAGGTCGCAGTTGCGTACCTATGTCATGGCGTATTCCTCCTGTTTCCATTTTATCCGGTTTCAAGTTTTACGGTTTCGAGGTAGGTTCGCTCCGCCCCGGCGGGGCGGAAGGTTCCCGCTGCATCGCCTTCCAGGATTGCGCTGCGCTCCATCCCGGGCTATTTTCGTCTCTTCCCTCCGGGAAGATGTGCGGCAGTTGAACATCAGAGGGCATAGGACGGGTCAATCAATTTTCTGGGCATCCCACCCTAGCCGCAAAAACAAGAACGCGGCGAGGGTGGGGCACCCGCGTTCTCGGAATTATCGAAGAACAACACTACTTATCTTCCCGTGCCGCCGACGGTCATCTTGTCGAGCTTGATCGTCGGCATGCCGACGCCGACGGGGACGGATTGGCCGTCTTTGCCGCAGGTTCCGATGCCTTCGTCGAGCTTGAGGTCATGGCCGACCATGGAGACGTGTTTCAGCGCCTCGGGGCCATTGCCGATCAGCGTGGCGTCGCGCACCGGGGCGGTGATTTTGCCGTCCTCGATGAGGTAGGCTTCAGAGGCCGAAAAGACGAATTTGCCGTTTGTTATGTCCACTTGCCCGCCGCCGAAGTTGACCGCGTAGAGACCGCGCTTGACGCTGCGCAGAATATCCTCAGGCGCGTCGTCGCCGGCGAGCATGTAGGTGTTGGTCATGCGCGGCATGGGGATGGACTGATAATTTTCGCGGCGACCGGAGCCGGTGCTGACCGCGCCCATCAGCCGCGCCGAAAGCTTGTCGCTGAGATAGCCGCGCAGGACGCCGCCTTCGATGAGAACAGTTTCCTGCGTCGCGGTGCCTTCGTCGTCCACGTTGAGCGAGCCGCGACGGCCGGCGAGGATGCCATTGTCTACCACGGTGACTTTCGGACTGGCTACCTGTTGGCCGAGCAGCCCGGAAAAGGCCGAAGTCTTTTTGCGGTTGAAGTCGGCTTCGAGTCCGTGGCCCACGGCTTCATGGAGCAGAATTCCCGGCCAGCCCGGGCCGAGCACAACTTCCATTTCGCCGGCGGGAGCGGCCACCGCGCCGAGTTGCAAAATGGCTCCGCGCGCGGCCTCGCGAGCCAGGTGCTCCGCACTCTTACTCCCTGTAAATTGTTCGAGCCCCGCTCTCCCACCACCGCCCGCCGAACCTTTGGTGGTGGTCGCGTCATCTTTGGCTATAACAAAAACGTTAAGCCGGCAGAGGGGCTGCGTGTCGCTGGCCAGAGCGCCGTCGGAGGCGGCGATGAGAATTCTGCGCAGCTCCTCGGAGTAGCTGGCGCGGACCTGCACAATGCGCGGGTCATAGGCGCGCGCGGCGCGGTCGGCGCGAAGAATCAGCTCGAGCCGCGCGGCCAGGTCCAGATCGTAACCGCCGAGCGGAACGGGGTAAAGATTGGCGGCTGATGGCTCCGTGAAGCCCTGCACGGGCTGCTTCGCAGGGCCGGAGGCGATGAGCGCAGCGGTGCGTGCGGCGTGAAGCAGGCGCTCGGGGCTGAGGTTGTCAGTGTATGCGTAGCCGGTGCGCTCGCCGCTGAGCACGCGAATCCCGCAGCCTGCGCTGACGCCCTGGCTGGCCGATTTGACAATCTGCTCATCGACGCCGAGCGCGGTAGCCGTCATCGACTCGAAGTAGAGATCGGCATAGTCGCCGCCTGCCGAGAGCGCTTCGCCCAGGCAGCGCTCTAAAAGCCGCTCGGTGATGGCGAACTTGTCAAAAAAGTAACGCTGATGATTCGGAGGAGGGGAAGCTGCCAGTATGCTCATCGTATCTCCAAGTTTACGCTCTGGCCGGTTGCGGTCGGGGGCGTTCCTCTCTTGAGTCCGGTACTTCCGCTGGCGCCCCCTTCGTGATACATTTTTTTCATGAAGAGAATTCTTGCCGCTGCACTGCTGTTGATGGTGTTTGCCAGCCCGGCGTTTGCCTGGAAACATTCTGGACACCATCATTCCAACCATTCCTCCCAACACCATCATTCTCACCACAACCACCACGCATAGAACGAACTCCGTTCGCAGCGCAGTGCCGTGGCCTGATGATTGAACGCGGCCCTATGCTTGTGGGCGGACATGGTAAGGTGTGATATATGACAGACTTGGACAATCTCCGCTATCCGGTTGGCCCTTTCAATCCGCCGGCCAGCAGCCTGCCGGGGATTCGCGCGGCGCACATTGAAACGCTGCGCCTGCTGCCCGAGAGGCTGCGGGCTGCTGTCGCCGGATTGAGCGAGGCTCAGCTCGATACGCCGTACCGCGAGGGCGGCTGGACCGTGCGCCAGGTGGTGCATCACGTGGGCGATAGCCATGCCAACGCTTACGTCCGCTTCAAGCTGGCTCTCACAGAAGATTGGCCCACCATCAAGCCCTACGACGAGGCTGCATGGGAAAGGTTGCCCGATAGCCGTGCGCTTCCGCTCGAAGACTCGCTGGCTTTCGTCAAAGCGCTTCATCGCAACTGGGTCGCGCTGCTGGAGAAGCTCACCGACGAGGATTTTCGCAGGGGCTACACCCATCCCGAGCGGGGCCGGGAGATGCTGGTCAAGGTGCTGGCCATGTACGACTGGCACTCGCGCCACCACACCGCGCACATTACCAGCCTGCGCGCGCGCATGGCCTGGTAGAAGCTCGTGACCAGCGTTGCTGAGGCTGCGTCTGCTGAGTTGCTGACCCGGCAAATCGAAACATATCTCGCCGACCACCCCGCAGCCGCGCTGCTGGAGGATGGCCGCGTGTTGTTCGACATGCGCGCAGCTCACTACGCGGTGAGCGAACAGCATGGACGCTGCCTGCTGCAACTGTGGAGCGAAGAGCGCAACATGATGCGCACGGTGGCCGGAGTTGAGGAACGCGCGCAATGCCTGCGGCTGGCTACACGCCGCATGGGAGCGGCGCGGCCGCAGACGCTGGAACTGGTGCCCACCAGTGACCGTCGCACGCCCACGGCTCGCGAGGCCGCGCGCCGCAATTATCAGCGATTATTGGAGCGTGTGCTGACCCGCAGCTTCATTGGTTCCAAGGTGGACGGATTCCGCTCGGCGATGGATTTGGAGCATAGCTTTGGGCCGGCTTATGTGCGCGGAAGGCTGCTCAAAGGCACGGCGGCGGAAGCGGTAATCGGTGTCAGCGAGGCCGAGTCGGGATCGACTGTGGATGGCGTGCTGACGCTGGGGATTCTCTGGCTGGACCACTGCCGCCAGCACGGGGACGGTCGGCGGCACTTTGGCGGGCTCAAGGTGATTGTGCCGGCCGGAGCGTGGCGAACTACGGCCGAGCGCATGGCCTGGCTGAATCATGCAGCCGCCGATTTTCAGCTTTTCACGCTCGATGAGCGCAGCGAAGAGCTTACCGAGGTGGACTTTCGCGACACCGGAAATCTGGAGTCGCGACTGGTGCACACTTTTTCCGCAGAGGCGGCCATCGAGCGCTGCAACTCAGGACTCGATAAGCTGCTCTCCTTGGTGCCGCCGGCGGCAAAGGACCGGGTCGAAGTGCGGGCCAGCTCGGCGACCGAGGTGGGACTGCTGCTGCAC
>Ga0255354_1000405_pt1 | contig 27238 bp, 18 predicted proteins | sample HBST50metaG_FD_189942 | JGI IMG/M metagenome (GOLD analysis project Ga0255354, IMG submission 189942) | Peat soil microbial communities from Stordalen Mire, Sweden - H.B.S.T50 | ecosystem: Environmental > Terrestrial > Soil > Wetlands > Peat | place: Sweden: Norrbotten County, Stordalen Mire...
GCTGAACAAACCAGGCCCTCACCTTTTGTTGCGCCTTGACTCCGGCGTGCGGTTTGCGCCCAGGCTTGTGAGGCACTCGCTCGGCCTGACCGGTGCGGTTGCGCGCGGCGGAAATCTTCTTTGCCCAGCCAACACTCACCAGAAAACGACTGGCCAGTTCCTCCAGCGTTCCCTCGCCTTGATCGTGGGCGAAAAGCAATTTACGGCGCAGATCATCTCCAAGGGCTTTTCCCATGTCTGTGTTCGCCGCAGAGTCTCGCCAATCACAGTCTACACTATTCGCTAAAATGCTCTAGAATCAGTATTTTAGATTTGCCCTGCATTCGCTTCTTGATTCTTCTCTGGGGAAAATTGGGGACTCTCCTTGAATTGTCCTCGCATTTGGTGCCTCTATCCCCCGGCGGCTTCAATCCGTGCCCAGAGTTCCTTCACGCCGTAGCCGGTTTTGGCCGAGACAGGCAGAAGCTCCTCGAGTTCCAGCCCTTGCCGCAGCGCCAGCAGATTGCGCGTGCGCTCGTTGCCGCTGAGACGGTCAATCTTGGTGGCCACCACTACTAACTCGCGCCCCGCGGCCCGCAGCCAATCGATCAACTGCCGATCGCTCTCTTGCGCAGGCACATTTGAATCCACCAGGCACACGCAGAGCTTGAGCGTCGAGCGAATCGCCAGGTAGGGCTCGATAAACTCGGGCCAGCCAGCCGAAATCGATTTCGAAATCTTCGCGTAGCCGTAACCCGGCAGGTCGGCAAACATCAGCTTCTGCCGCTTACTGCTATCCAGCAAAGCAAAAAAATTGATGGCGCGCGTCCGCCCCGGCGTTTGCGAGACTTTGGCGGTCTTTTCGCCCACGAGCGTGTTCAGCAAACTCGATTTGCCCACATTCGATCGACCGAGAAACGCAATCTCCGGCGCGTCCGGCGCGGGAAACTGCGCCGCCGCCAGAGCCGAAAGCAGAAATTGTGTCGTATAGCGCATAGCGTGGGCAGAGAAAAGCGAACTGCATTGAGCATACAGCCTCAGCCCATCGCACTGTGCGCGAATGTTGGGTGCCCGGCCTCGCCGACGCGCGCATCCGTGCATTATGCTGTGAATAAAACCTCGCCGCTTATGCGGTTTTATCTGGGGGATTATTCGTGGCTCCGCTGCCATTTAATTTAGGTCTCGTGCAATTGCTGGCGGACCACAGAAACACTATTCTCACCAAGCTGGCGCACATCGCCGGTTTCGTTGGCGGAGTTGAAGGATACATTCTGCTTGCCTCGCTGATTTATGTGGTCTGGAACAAGCGCCTCGCCATCCAGCTTTCGGTCGTCATGCTCGCAGCCTCGTCGCTCAACGATCTATTGAAGCTGCTCGTGCGCAATCCTCGCCCTTTTATCGCCCAGGGAGCCTATCTGCAGAAATGGGCTGTGCCGGCGAAAAGCGCGCGTAAGCTGGCCATGGAGTTTTCCACCCCTTCGGGCCACGCCACGGCGGCAGCCGCGTTCTACGCCTATCTTTACGGCAAGGTTCAAAGCCGGATTGTGCGCGTCGTCGCCGTCGCCGCCATTTTGATTATCGGCATCTCACGCCCCTATCTTGGAGTCCATTACTTCGAGGATGTTTTCCTCGGTTGGGCTCTCGGACTTGCAGTTGCGGCAATTGGCCTGGGCTACGCCGAAGCCATCGCCGCCGCGTGGAACCGGATCTCTCATTGTCTTCAAGTTGTCATCGTTGCGCCCGCCGGACTGGCACTCTGGCTGATTGCCATTCTCCTCAACGGACACAGCACGACAGGCCAGCCTTACGCTTACCTTTGCTACGGCGGATTCCTGACCGGCGTCGTCATTGCCCGCCCGCTGGAGTTGAGCAAGGTGAACTTCGATCCCCGAAGCTCGACGTTATTGGTCAAGATTCTTCGCTACTTTCTTTCGGTCGGTTTGCTCATCATTACCCTGTTCGCTCTCGAAATAATCTTCATGCTCATCACGAGCCGCTATTCGATGCTGTGGAACCTGCTGGAGTACATCCGCTTCATCGCCGCTGGCTTCGTCACCGTGTTTCTGGCCCCGTGGGTCTTCACCAGGATCGGCTGGGCCAGGACGTTGACGAATGGTGCAGGCAGTTTTGCTGATTGACAGTTTGCGTTTCTGCGTCGCAACCCACATGCGCCGTTATACACTTTTTACTTATGGAGACCACGGGTTGCGGGACAGCGATTGTTACGCCCTTCCGGGCGGATGGAGCAATTGACGAAAGTGCGCTCAAGGCGCTGGTGAACTGGCAGATTGCCTCAGGAATCGACTTCCTGGTGGCCTGCGGATCGACGGGCGAAGCGGCCACTCTGGACGAGGAAGAGTGGCTGAGGACAATCAGCATCGTGGTGGAGACGGCCGGCGGGCGGGTGCCCGTGTGGGTCGGCTGCACCCATAATTCGACTCGCACGCTGGCGCGCCAGGCCGGCAAACTCAAGCAGATTCGCGGCCTGGACGCAGTGCTCTCAGCCAACCCCTACTACAACAAGCCTTCGCAGGAGGGACAGTTTCAGCACTTCCTGGCGCTGGCGCTGGCGGTTGACCCGCTTCCTGTGGCGCTTTACAACGTCCCCGGACGCACGGCGGTGAACCTCGACCCGGAGACCGTCGTCCGGCTGGCCGCGGCCGTCCCCAACATCCAGGCCATCAAGGAGGCCAGCGGCAAGCTTTCTCAGTTTACGGAGCTGGTTCATAAGCTGCCTGGCAGTTTCAAGATTTTTTCAGGCGACGACAGTATGGCCCTGGCTGCTGTCGCGGTGGGCGCACACGGACTGATCAGTGTGGCCTCGAATGAGATTCCGGCCGAGGTCAGCCGCATGGTTCGCGCAGCGCTCAATAATAACTGGGCCGAGGCTCGCAAACTGGAGCGCATCTGGGGACGACTTCTCGATGCAAATTTCTGGGAGTCGAATCCTGCTCCGGTCAAGGCGGTGCTCGCCATGATGGGCCGGTGCGGCGAGCATCTGCGCCTGCCGCTGGTTCCACCAACAGCAGCGACACACGCCAGATTAGAGCGGCTAGCCGACGAGCTCGGCCTGCTCAAAAAGCGTCCTTAGCAGAATAGGCTGCGAGAGTAGCTAAACCGAGAATAACTACTCCAACCCAGTGTGGGCCGTTTGCTTCTCTTCCTGTTCACCGGCAATCAGAATATATAGCCACAGTGACTTGATCAGATCATATCGAATAGGCAAGACTCGATATGGCGACGACGCACAGCACAACGAACCACGGCTGCACTTTCCAAAGCGTCAGAAGCGCGAACGCCGAGAGAACGATCCAAAAATCAGCAGATGAGTGGATCGTGGAGGTCCAAAGCGGCTGGAAGAGTGCTGCAATCAGGATGCCCACTACGCTGGCATTGATGCCTCGTAAAGAAGACTGGACATAGCGGTTTCTGCGGATTGCGTTCCAAAATGGCAGCAATGCCGTCATGGCGAGCAAGCCCGGCATGAAGATACCGAAAAGTCCAAGCAAACTATACAAGAGTGGGCTTGAAGAAGGACGTACCTCAGCGCCCAGGTATGCACTCACCGAGAAGAGCGGTCCGGGGAGAGCCTGGGCCGCGCCGTATCCTGCCAGAAACGATTTCTGCGTCACCCAGCCTGGCGCGACGACAGCGCCTTCAAGCAGCGGTAGAACGACATGCCCGCCGCCAAACACAAGAGCACCACTTCGATAAAAAGCTGAAAACACAGTAAGCTCGAAATTCGAGCTAGCCTGCGCAATGAGCGGCACAATCACAAGAAGCGCGAGAAAGGCAGCGGCGGAAACCACACCGAAAGCCTTTGGCAAAGCCAATCCAATACATTCGCTGCTCTCATCGTTCTCAGCGCGAAACAGAAGTAGTCCCGCAGCCGCACCAGCAGCGATGGCAATGAGTGATGCCGTTTGGGACGGAAGGAGCAACGTCAAACCGGTAGACGCAATAGCGAGAGCTATCCGTACACGGTCTGGCGCGAGTGCTCGCTGCATGGCCATTACAGCTTGCGCGACCACGGCGACGGCGACCAGTTGCAGCCCATGGATCAGTCCCTGGCCCACACTTCCCCCGAGGAAGGAGTGGCCATAGGCGAAGGCCAGCATCAGGAGCGCTGATGGCAGCGTAAAGCCTATCCACGCGGCCAAACCACCGAGCCATCCCGCACGAAGAATGCCCAGCGCAAATCCGGCTTGGCTGCTTGCCGGTCCAGGCAAGGATTGCGCGAGTGCGATGATTTCAGCCAAGGTGCTCGCGCTGCACCATTTCCGCCGCTCGACAATCTCCTTCTGGAAGTAACCGAGATGAGCGATCGGTCCGCCGAAAGAAGTGCAGCCAAGACGAAGAAAGACGAACAGAACCTCTGCGCACGAACCGCGCACTGGTTCGACTCGTGACGTTGCAATGGAAGCATTACCGGGCACGTCGCCACCATTCATCCAGGGACAAGCCTCCTGCACAGAGAAGAGCAATCGCAATGAGACCGGCAGACATACAGAGGTAGAAGTAGTCCCCATGTGCATTGATAATGGGAATTTGACTCGTCCATTATCTTCCCCTCTGCATTCAGCGTAGCTGAGACTGTTCAAGTCAGAATGAACTCTGTACCCTCTCGCAAGGGCGGCCAGTATTTAATGCGGTTGTTCTTGCAACAGAACGCCGCTCGCGCTTGTCTTGTTTGTATTCCCAGCTTTCCCCCATGTCCGATAGAGACCCAGATAGCCGTAGTTCTCTGTCTGCCCGACAATGGAATGACCGTATGCAAAGAGCAGTTGCAGACCCGGCGATTTGAAGTGGTAATACCCGCCTGCGTCAATCATCGCCGAAGATTGGGTTTGCGCAGCCGCAAAGCCCTCCCGGTCATGGGCAAAAACTTCTGCCCCCAGCTCAAGTCTTTCGCTGAGAGTCCGCTTCAGCAACCATCCCGTGTAAGGAAAGTCGCGGTACCCGGTCTGCGGGACCACCTGATAGCCGCCTCCGCCACAAACGGTCCAGATCTTCCAGTCTTTTTCCATCCAGACAGGAAGTTTGTACCATACCTTTCCCACACCGAGGCCTTTGGTAACACTTCCGGTGGGCATTTCGAACATGGTGAAAGTGCCGATTTGCGGAAAGTTTTTGGTTTGCTTGATGATGGCGATCTTCGCGCCCAATTCCATATCTGAAAGCCCGAAAGCGCTGGAGCCGGTCCCACCGGGAAGATAGACGGGATTATTCAACGGGGCAACAACTCCCCAGGGAAGAATAGCGTGAAGTTGCACCTTGGGAATCGCTCCCCAGTTGAACTCGAACGCCGGTCCGGTGGAATCGATCTCCGCCGGGGTGCCGTCCACGCTGCCAAAGATGTAGAACTCGTAATGATGTAGGTCGACCGGCACGGGATCGTCGGTCTGATAAGGAGGTCCCTGCGCCCACAGCCGAGGTAGACCGAGCAGCAAGAACAAATACAGAGTTAGTCGAAAGCAATAGCCGGGGAAAGGCATCGACGCTCCTTGATGGAAACCGGGGAGCCGAAATCATGCCGGTGCTGCGGACGGAGGTAGATTGCACTGCGCATCTGTGCCGCAGGGGGATGGCGCGCACGGTCGATCCTGCTCAATTACGGATGTATCCTCTCAATCCGTTGAAGCAGATTGTACCCGCGGAAATCGCCCAGTGTAAATGAAAGGCAGGAGTTATTCGCGAAAATATTTGAACCGCTCCAGGAGATTCATCTTCTTTTAACCTGCCAGCGCTTTCTTTACCATCTCGCTCACTGTCCGGCCTTCAGCGCGGAGACTGGCGGCTTGTAGCCTGGCCTGGACGGTTTTCATAACCTGGCCCATCTCTTTGGGCGTGGGCTTATGGCCTGAAGCGGCGGCGACCTCGTGGATGGCCTCGTCAACCAAACTACTCAGGGCAGCCTCGTCGAGAGCTTTGGGCAGAAACTCTTCGATGACGGCTACCTCGGCGGCTTCTTTCGCGGCCAGCTCCGGGCGGTTGCCCTTGGTGAACTGGTCAATGGAGTCGCGGCGCTGTTTGATCATGGTGGCCAGGGCTTGCTGCTCTTCGGCCGGGGTAAGAACTTCGCGCTTCTCGATGGCCTTGTTCTTTAGGGCGTTTTTAATGAGGCGCAAAGTGGTAGTGCGGACCGCATCATGGGCCTTCATTGCAGTAATGACTTGTTGACTGACAAGAGCTTCAAGCGCGCCTGCTTCGGTCATAAGGTTCCTTTCAAGTGGTGAACATTTCCGGAGATTAATTAGTACGGTTCGGGATTCGCGGTACGAACCTGTTCATTCAAAAGCATACCTCATAAGCCAAGACCGCGTAGGCTCCACAAGGGTTATCGATTGGCAACATTGTCTATATGACCCTGCTCACAGGGAGTCGAACGGCGCTACAATTTTTTGAACGGGTCGAGGAGCCCTGCGCGATGAAAAATTTGTCCTTGTCGAAGGTTTACCAACTGCTTGAACCGGGCCCTGTGGTTCTGCTAACGACCGCACACAAGGGACGCGCCAACGTAATGACCATGTCCTGGCACATGATGGTCGAGTTTGAACCGCCGTTGATTGCCTGCGTAGTCAGCAATGCCAATTTCAGCTTTACAGCACTGCGTGCGACGAAGGAGTGCGTGATTGCGATTCCCGCGCTTGAACTCGCGCCTATTGTCGTGGAGATCGGGAACTGTTCGGGACAGGACGTGGACAAATTCAAAAAATTCGGTCTGACTCCGGAGTTAGCCGAGCGTGTGACGCCGCCCCTGGTGGCGGAGTGCTTTGCCAACCTCGAATGCCGTTTAATCAATACACGTCTCGTCAACGCGTTCAATATATTCATATTGGAAGTGGTCAAAGCCTGGATCGATCCTGCGCAGAAGAATCCCAAGACCATCCATCATCACGGATACGGAACTTTCGCGGTAGATGGGAAGATGATCAAGCTGAAGTCGAAAAAGCCATAGGAGTCAGCCCGGCCTTGATGGCGGTCTGATAGCAGGGTTTGCGTAAGCCGAGAATGGCGCAGCGCGATTCATGTATCATTCTGGATAGTTAATCTCGAGAGCAGATATGCACGAAGGCCCGCAAATCGATCCTGCCCTGCGTCGGCGATTGCGCTATGCAGAGCGCAAACTCAAAGCTGCGCGACAGCGGCTGGCGCGAACCGAACGCGGTATCGTCTATTGGTCACGCGTCCTCGCCGACCTGAAGCATGAACGGACGCGTGCCGTTCAGCCACCACTCTGGCCGGAAGAGGAAACGGGCAAAAATACCTGAGCTGGCGCGGTTGAGGCCTGCACCAACCCAGGTCAGGATTGCAGGGCTGCCAGTTACTTGCCTGACGCAGCCTTTTGCGCCGCCCAACGCTTCTTGACGGCCTCAGCGATCCGCTTCCGTCCTTCCGCAGAAAGATGCCTCTTCTTCTTCCTCTTCTTCTCCGGCTTCGCGCTGACATGGGCAACTACTGCTGCTTTCTTGGCCGAAGCCGCCACCTTCTTAGGTCTGCCAGCTTTCTTCTTTGCCACCGGCGCGGCGAGACCGCTCAGCAAGGCACGCGCCTGCTGCAGCTTTGCGATTTCACTGTCTATCGTTGCCAGAATTTCCGGTACTCCCATGTAATCCTCCCTGATTGAATCAGGCAACTGTCCAAACTGCCATGTGGCTAAGTCACTAAGCCGCGCAAGGCAATTCAGTTGCTCCATAGATACAATACTCGCCTGATGAATGATGCGCAAATAAAATGCGCCTGCTGTAACCCTGGCAGATATTAATTCCAGATACCGAATGGCCGCGTCATCAGTGTCGAAAGGTTAGCTTGACACCATACATTGCCAGCATCACGGTAATAACAGCAGAGCGTGTTCCGCAAATTGCTTCGGTAATTCTTCAGTGGTCAAAGCCTATTGTTATTCAGCCTTTCGGCACAATTGAAGTCGTGCTCCGCCACAAGATCGGAGTCTTTCGGCAAGTTCCTACATAATTATCGACTATGGCTCTTTACACAACAGTCGCGGGCTTCCGCAGCCGCAGGAGCAATTCGAGAAGCGCGTCAATTTCCTCCTGAGCGCGAAGGTAATAGCGCGCGTGCGAGCGCAGCTTCCGGCCTACGCGGACAGAAACTATGTTGCCGCCCAGAGCGAAGGCATCCTCGTCATTCTCGTCATCTCCCACGTATAAGACCCAGTTACACTTAAGGCGATCCCGTTCGGCGGCCACGGCATCGCCCTTGTTAGGAACGTCATCCTCGACCACGTTGATCACTTGCTTGCCGCCAAATACTCGTGCGCGCTTCAGTTTCCGGGTTACAGCGAGAATACGCCGCCGCGCATCTGCTTTCTGGGCGTACTGGCGATAATGTATGGCCAATGAGAGACCTTTGTCTTCGACCCACAATCCTGGAACAGGCCCAAGCTCCAGTTCCAGAGCGGCCTTCCATTGATCAACGCGATGGCGCGGCTTCTGTGACGATTCGGTCTCCGCGCCGTGATTTCCGACCACCTGAGCTACATGCACACCGCTCATCTTGCGCAGAATATCCGCGCGGCCGCGCCCGGAGACAATGAGGCACGGATAGAGTAATGCAAGACGACGAAGCAAATTTTGGGTTCGGACGCGCATGACGGCCTGATCAGGATGATCGACAATAGGCGCGAGCGTGCCATCGAAATCGAACGCGCACAAGGTGTGCTCATGGGCCAGCCGAGCGACAATCGAGAGCGAAGCTTTGGAGAGAATATACTGCATCGTCAAATCGCCACACCCACGCCCGACCGCTCGGCTATTCGTCCCGCCACCCGCTCTTGGCTGCGCAATCGCGCAGCGTCCACTAACATTTTTCCGGCCCAGCGGTACACGTTGAACTGAACCAGGATGGAACGCATCGACCTCATGCGATCCCGCTGTTCGTCTTCCGGCATGGTCAGCGCTGCCGCCAGTGCCTCACTGCATTTTTCCAGATCGTATGGATTCACAATCAGCGCTTCCGTCAACTCCCGCGCAGCGCCCGTAAACTCGCTGAGCACCAGCACGCCTTTCAGATCAGTACGCGCAGCTACAAACTCCTTGGCAACCAGATTCATGCCGTCGTGCAGGCTGCTCACAAAGCAGACGTCCGCGGCACGATAGAAACGGAATACTTCCGGAGGTTCATGGTGTGAACGGAGCATGACGATAGGCTTATAGTCTTTCTTGCCGAAGCGCTGATTAATGCGCTCGGCCAACTGCTCAATGGTTTCGTTGAGCAGCCTGTATCGTTCGATCTTGGTACGGCTGGGCGCGGCAAGTTGCGCGAAGCTGAACCGGCCGCGAAATTCCGGATGCCGCTCCAGCAACAACTCCACCGAAAGCAGCCGTTCCTCTACACCCTTGGTATAGTCGAGTCGATCCACGCCGATGCCCAACAGCGCATCCGGCTTCAATCCGAAATCGCGCCAAACCTGCACGCGGCATTCTTCGACGCTGTTAGCCGTCTCGACCCAGTGGACCGGCCATTCAAGCGAAATCGGATAGGGACGAACCAGCGTACGGTGCCCTTGCCTCACCACAGCGTTTTGCTCCTGGTCCCTGCGTGTTTCCAGATAGCGGTCAACCGAGTCTAAAAAATTGTTGCAGTGAAGTTGCGTGTGGAAGCCAAGAATGCTGCTTCCCAACAGGCCCTGGAGAATTTCGTTGCGCCAGGGGCAAATGCCCATCTGCTCGGCGTTGGGCCAGGGGATGTGCCAGAACATAATGACAGTGGCGGCGGGAAGGCGCTTGCGAATCATCGCAGGCGCAAGAGCAAAGTGATAGTCCTGCACCAGGATGATGGGGTCTTTCGAGTCCACTTCCTGGCACACCGCGTCAGCGAATTTCTGGTTGACGATTTTGTACTGGCGCCAATCCTCTGCGCGGAAGATGGGTCGCGCGTGCGCCATGTGGCAGAGGGGCCAAAGCCCTTCGTTGGAGAAGCCGAAGTAATAGCCCTGCTGCTCTTCCTCGGAGAGCCAGACGCGGCGGATGTGATACGACTCTTCACCGGGCGGCACGCGGACGTGGTCATGACGGTCCACAGTTTCATGATCGGCGTTGCCGCTTCCATGAGCAACCCATACGCCGGAGCAGGCGCGCATGATAGGTTCGAGCGCTGTAACAAGGCCGCTGGCCGGATGCTGGACTTCGATTCCGCCGCCAGCCGCGTGCCGATGAATATATGGCTCGCGATTTGCAAGAATGACAATTCTCTCTCCGTGCAAATGCCGGTTCAGAGTTTGCTTCAAGCGCACCGCCGTCCACAGCCCTGGAGCGTTTTCCCGCTCATTGGCCATGCGGTCGACCAGCTCGCGCATATCGCTGAGAATGGGCTGAAACTCGCGGCTCTGCTTGCCTCCTCCACGCATCATACGGCGCAGTTCCAGGCTCCAGTCGGAACGCGCTCTTTTCGCTACTAAGAGCGGAATCCCGAAAGCCATGATAGCCAGGATGCCGAAAACCACTATAAGAAAGGTTTGCGCCGCAGACACACGCCGGTCAATATAGCTCAAGTCCTGCACCAGGATTGTGAAGCCTATCTCTTGACCTTGGCTCCAGACTGGCATTGCGCTCACATAAACGCGGCCGGTGGGCAGCGTGGATACAGTGCCCCACTCGCTGAACCCCTGATTCGCATTTCTCGCGATCTCATCGGCGCCGCGAACACGGGAGCCCACTTCCGCGCAACTGAATTCAGTGGGGAATCCTGGCGTGCTGGAGCGCGTGCTCAAGTCATTGCCGCAAGCCGCCGCACCCATTACATGCTCGTCCCGCGCCAAGGCTGCCAACTGTCTCTGAAGATTTTCCGGGTCGTTCCAGGTATCGGCCAGTGACTGCCCGGCGCCGCTCAAAACCAACCGGGCACGCGAATTAACGTCGCGCTCAAACCATTCGCGCGCCGTGGTCTGTACCACTCCGGAGGTCGCCCAAGTCAATAACGCTAATCCCACGATCAGGGCGAGTATGAATCGCGCCACTCGTGTCATACTCTGATTGAAACATATCGGCCAGACTTTGGGGTACAAGAATGCGTCTTGAAGATCTTGGGTTGATCGGCAACTGCCAGTATTCCGCGCTGATACACAATAGCGGCGAGGTTGTCTGGTGCTGCCTTCCCCGCTTCGATTCCGAACCGGTATTTTCGACACTTCTAGACAGCCAGGATGGCGGGCGCTATCGCATAGGACCGGCGGGCGGAGAAATCGGCGTCCAGCGCTACCAGCCCAACACAAACATTCTTGAAACAACCTTTCAGACTCCGACAGGATCGTTCAAGGTAATTGACTTTGCGCCACGATTCCTGCACTACGACCGCGCATTCCGCCCGACGCAACTTATACGCATCGTAGAACCGCTCGAAGGCGCGCCGCGCATCGCCGTGGTCTGCGAGCCGAAGCTGGGCTGGTCCAAAGAGCGCCCACGGCCCATGCAAGGCTCGCATCATGTCCGGTTTGAAGGGTTCGCAAGCCAGCTACGGCTTACCACCGACATTTCACTTTCCTATCTCGGTGGCCAGCCATTTACTCTCACCGGCCGGCAGCACCTTGTACTTACATGGGGCGCGCCGCTGGAAGAACCACTAGCGCCATTGTGTGAGCGATTCCTGAACGAGACTTCGCGCTATTGGGAGCGCTGGGTGAAACAGTGCGATATTCCTCCATTGTTTCAGCAGGAAGTAATCCGCTCTGCTCTGGCGCTGAAGCTGCATTGCTTCGGAGACACCGGCGCGATCATCGCGTCGATGACCACGTCTATTCCAGAGTCACCTGCGAGTGGGCGCACATGGGACTATCGCTACTGTTGGTTGCGCGACTCCTATTACGTGCTGAACGCCTTTGGCGTGCTGGGTCAATTTGAAGAGCGCGAGCAGTTTGTTCAGTACCTTTTGAATGTGGCCGGCGGCGCGCCGGATCTGAATCTCGCCCCGCTCTACCGGGTGGATGGATCGCAGAACCTGGAAGAATCGGTTCTCGATAACTGGCCCGGCTATAACGGCGAAAAGCCGGTGCGCATCGGCAATGGCGCGGCTCTGCACTCGCAGAACGACATTTACGGAGAGATGGTTCTGGCATTGACGCCGATCTTTCTTGACGAACGTCTGAGCGCGGAGCGCTCGCCGGCGGCATTGCAGTTGATTGAAGCGCTGGCTCGAAAAGCTATCTCCCTGACTGGAGTTCCAGACGCGGGCATTTGGGAGTATCGCACCGAGTGGAAGCCGCAAACCTTTTCAAGCCTCATGTGCTGGGCCGCCGCGGATCGCATGGCGCGAATCGCGAACTTGCACGCGCCGCAACACGCGGCAGAGTTTAGGTCCGCCGCGGACAAGATTCATGCCGAAGTCATAGCCCGCTCCTGGAATGAAGGCCGGAGAAGTTTCGTGGGCCACTACAACGGTGAAGATCTGGACGCGTCGCTGCTGCAGATGCTCCGTCTGCGTTTTCTTCCCGCCAGTGATCCCAGGCTGATCAGCACAGTGGAAGCCATTTACAAAGACCTGTCCATGGGCGGCTGGCTGCAGCGCTATAGCCTGAACGACGGCTTCGGCAAACCCTCCGTCGCGTTCGTGATTTGTACATTCTGGCTGGTTGAAGCCTTTGCAGCAGTGGGCCGCCGCGACGAGGCCAGAGCGGTATTTGACCGTACGCGCGCTTCGCTTTCGTGCCTCGGGCTTCTTGCCGAAGACTATGATCCCGCGGAGCCACGCATGTGGGGAAATTTCCCGCAGGCATACTCCCACGTGGGACTGATCAATGCCGCATTCGCGGCCTCGCCGCAATGGACGGAGGTGTCATAAGATTCCGCCAGTTCGCAGCCCGCTAGTTGCACTCGCGCAGGGATAAAAACGATAGAATAAGTACGCATATCCGGAGGAATCGCCAGTTGCTATACAAATCAAGCCGCGGAAGATTCTTGTTGCTGCCTGTTCGTAGATTATTTTTTGGCGCGATGGCTACCGCTCTTATGATGCCTGGTACAGGATGGAGCGTCTTGGCCGCGCAATCCGGGCAGCCTGAAGGGATGCAAGCAGCCCAAAGTGGCATGGCCAATGCCGGCCCCAAGACAGCGCAGTTCGATAGCCAACACCGCCCCATCACGGCAGGCGGCTTTGTAAAGACGGGCCCGATTATCTTTCAGGATGTTGCCAAAGAGGCCGGACTTACAAGCTGGCATCACACGGCGGGCACTGCTGAGAAGCGCCTCATTCTGGAAGCCAAAGGACCGGGTGTGTGTCTTTTGGATTATGACAATGATGGCTGGCTCGACATTTATCTTGTGAACGGATCGACTTATGACGCGCTTGCTGGCAAGGCTACTCCGCCGCACGCAGCTCTGTTTCACAACAATCACGATGGAACGTTTACCGATGTGACGGAAAAGGCCGGCGTCACCAACGACCGCTGGGGCTACGGGTGCGCGGTTGGCGATTACGACAACGACGGCTGGCCGGACCTGTATGTAACCAATTATGGGAAGAACCGCCTTTACCGCAATAACCACGATGGAACCTTTACCGATATGGGCGAAAAGGCCGGAGTCGCGGTCGGAACATGGTCCGCGGGCGCAACCTTCGGCGACTACGATGGGGACGGCCGACTCGACCTTTTCGTTGACGCTTACGTTCAAATGGACTTATCCAACCCTCCGTATTCGGGGTCGAAGGCGGTCAATTTTTCTTTTTGCCAGTACCGCGGAGTTCAGGTGATGTGCGGCCCGCGAGGGCTCAAGGGCGAACACGACCATCTCTTCCATAACAATGGCGACGGGACTTTCACGGATGTCAGCAAGAAGCTGGGCGTGGACGATCCTAACGGATACTACGGCCTTGGGGCGTTGTTTGTGGACGTAAACGGAGACGGCAAACCGGACCTGTTGGTGGCAAACGATTCCACTCCAAATTATTTGTATATGAACAAGGGAGACGGAACGTTCGAGGATCAGAGTTATGAAAGCGGATTTGCGCTCAACGCCGATGGGCGCGAAGCCGCAAATATGGGCCTTGCGGTTGGAGACTACGAGAACAACGGTCACCTGGCTGTGGTCAGCACCACCTTTGCCGACGATTACAAAATCCTGTTTCAGAATGACGGAAACGGATTTTTCACGGACGTCAGCTATCAGGCCGGGATTGCGGAGTCGTCGATTCCATTTGTCAGTTTCGCCGATGGATTTCTCGATTACGACAATGACGGGTGGCTGGACTTACTCATTGTGAACGGCCATGTCTATCCGCAGGTGGATGAGCATCCTGAGTGGGGGATGAGTTATGCCCAGCGCACGCTGCTCTATCGCAACCTGAAGAACGGCAAGTTTGAATTGGTTCCCGCCGTGGAGGGAACAGGACTTGCGGTTGTCAGCGTGGGCCGCGGAGCAGCGTTTGGCGACATATTCAATGACGGGAAGATTGGCGTGATCCTCAATAATATGGACGGCGCTCCGGTGCTGCTGCGCAACGTGAATCCGGACCACCACCAATGGGTTGAGCTGAAGCTCATTGGTGGGGCCAAGAGCCCCCGCGATGCGGTCGGGGCAACTGTCTATCTGTCGGCAGACGGGATGCGTCAGCGCGGGGACGTGCTGAGCGGCGGCAGTTACCTTTCCTCCAACGATATGCGCGTTCACTTCGGGCTGGGCGACGCGACCGATGCCGGAACGGCGGAGATTCACTGGCCCTCCGGCGCGAAAGAAATGGTGAAGCTCCCCGCTGTGGACCACATTTACACCATCACCGAAGGTCAAGGAATTACGAGTGCGATGTGCGACGGCAAGCCATGCGCGGTTGCAGCATCGACGCCAGCGAAGGCGAGCAAGCCATAGGACAGGCCAATGAGTGCGGCTTTGGCTGGATGAAAACCGAATTGCCGAAGGCTGTTCGATAGCGCGAAAAAAGAATCGGGTGGCAACCCAGCGAGATGGGCTGCCACCCGAAGGCCACACTTTGAAATAACAGTTCAGGAGACCGTTTCAAGAGACAATCAAAGACTACCGATAACTTCATGCCGTGTCTTGAGCTAAACGAATGAGCCTGGGCTCCATCAATCGGTTGGTACTGGCCCGGGCCATTCTTGCGATAGCCTGCTGAAACTCAACTGCTTTCTAAATTACTTCTCCGGCGGCGCTGCCACGGGATGCTGCGCCTGGGCCGGCGCGGCGTGGCCATTACTTATCTTGTTAATGAGAGCATTGTCGGCGGATTTGGTAATGCTGCTGGCTTTGTCGAATTCAGCCTTCGCTTCGTCTTTCCTACCCATCGCGCGGTAAAGCCGCCCCAGCCGCCAGTGCACATTCACGTCCCCGGGATCCAGTTTGGCAGCCACACTCATTTCGCGCAGAGCATCGTCCTGGCGGCCCGCATCGGCCAAGAGGATACCTAGATCGAGATGCGCAAGCGCCTGTCCCGCGTCAATGCGCAGAGCGTTTTCCAACAGCGGCTGGGCGGTATCCGAATGTTTCAAGTGCATCTCGACATCTCCCAGGTAGGTCAAGGCCTGAACGTGATTCGGGTTGTTGGCCAGCTCGGCCTGAAACTCGCTCGCTGCCTCCGGGTACTGCGTCTGTGTCCATAGCAGGTAACCCAGGCCGTAGTGTACTTCTGGTTCCTTCGGATTAGCCTTCACCGCGGCACGGAACTGCTGAATGGCGCCGGCCGGATCCTTCATCTCATCCAGCGCCTCGCCGGCCAGCATATCGGCCTCGGCAGACTCCGCGTTCAGCGTCAGAATCTCGTGATATGTATCCAGAACGCACCGGTATTGCTTGGACCAGAGGCAACTGTGCGCCAAAGCCAACCGCAGTTGAAGGTTCTGCGCATCGTGAGCGGCGGCTTGCTTCAGATAGGGAACTGCCGCGGCGTATTCGCTCAGCCCATAGTGCGCCATCCCTATCAGGATGGTCAGGCGCTGCGCTTCGGGTGATCCTGAAGACTGGCTCTTGAGGAGCAGCTTGAATTCCAGAATGGCCTGCTTCAGTTCGCCGCCCTTGAAGAGCGCGAGGCCAAGATTCAGCCGCAGGCCAGGCATCTTCGGATTCAGCGCAAAGGCCTTGCGGTAAAGAGGCACAGCCTCGCTGTAATGCTCCTGGCGCGCTTCCAGCAGGCCCAGGTGGGCGTAAGGCTCCGGGCTGGATGGGTGTGTCTTCGAGTACGAGCGCCAGGCGGCCTCAGCCTCAGCATTCTTGCCCTGCTGCTCCAAGGCAAGCGCCGTTTGCCGCTGTTGATCGAGCGCGCCGGCCGTCTGCCCCATGCTGTGCGTGGCGGCCATTGCCAGCGTCATCGTCAGTGTCAGGTAGATTCTCAGCCGCATAGTGCGTCTCATTCTTGCTCCTAAAGCAATCTAGTATCGCGACCGAATTGCTCTGGACAGGTGCGGGCGTGGACGCCCCCACGACAGCCGGTCTGGAGACCGGCGCTACACTCCAGTTGCTACCGGTTCATGCGGTCACGGTACTAGCTGCTCTTGTAACAACGCTTCGAGTCTATTTTATTTGAAGCTGGGTGGTGTACGGATTCCGTATACCCCAAGGCAATCGACGGGGCTAACTCGCTATTCTTGGCTCCTTTCCCCACGCTGAAGCGCGGGGCTAGCCACCATTGCGCCTCCGGCGCGATAGAAACTGGTCAACAACCTGGATTCATGCGATTGCCCTGCCGGGTACCCCTACCCATATTTTGTAAACAAATTCCTTGTTTTCTTAAGTTTACAGGTAGGGTTGCGCTGCAAAATCGTGAAAACAAAGAAGTTCCCTGCAAAATATTCCAAGATAAGGAGTTACAGACCATCTCAGCACTTGCGCTGGTGCCGCTCATAGCTCTGCCATTGATCAGTATGCATCCAAGCGGGGTAATTCTACGCAATCTCGAAAAAGCTATGCAGCGCCCGATTTGTGGACAGATTAAAGGAAAAGGGCGCGGCAGGGTTTGCCTGCCGCGCCCTGGTTGAGGGTTACAAGTTAGAAGGTGAACTTGCCGCCCAGTTGCAGTTCGCGTGGATCCTGGGTGCCATTGACCGCACCAGACCCCGTGTCGTAGCTGTTGAACTCGGTGTGGTTCAGCGTGTTGAACGACTCGAACTTCATCTGGAAACTAACGTCCCTGTAAATCTGGAAGGTCTTGTAGAGAGACGTGGTGAGGTTAAAGCGGCCGGGCAATACCAGCGTGTCCTTGCCCCAGTTGCCAAAGCCCAGATTCGTTCCGCCGTCCCAGACAGGCTTGACGCCGTTATCGATTCGGGATGCGTCGAACCATTGGTTCACCTTCTTGGGGTATTTCAGCTTGCCGCCGGCGGTGATATTCGGATGGTTCTGGTAGCCGCCGCCCAAGCCGACTGGATCATAGCTGGCGCTCAAGTTGACTTGCTGAGGCATGCCGGTTTCCTTGATAAAGGTACCGGCAATCTGCCATCCGCCGGCGAGGGACTTAATCAGTCCCTGGCTCTTGTTGAAGAAGGGCAGGTTGTAGACGTAGTTGGCTTGGAAGATGTGACGGCGATCGTATGAACCGGAACCCTTGTCATACTTCAGATTCCAGGGGTTGTCGATGGTGTTGCGATCCTGAGACTGGACGTCGATGATGTGCGAGTACGTGTAATCGACTTCGCCGCTCAGGCCCCAGCGGTTCTGGATGCGAACAGCGGACTGCAGGCCGTTGTAGTTGCCGGTGAGGGTGTTTTCATCCTGAGTGATGGCCCCATAGCCAGGGTATTGCCGGTAGCCGTTCTCGCCGCCGTAGTTGCCGAAAGATGTCGCGGCGTCTGAACCGTATTTGCCGCCGCCGTCACCAGCTACCTGACGGGCGTCAACGCAGTTCGCGGAAGTTGCACCACCTACCCCTACGGTACAAGAGGCTGGCTGGCCGGCGGCAAGACTCACCGTGCCAATGTTGGTCGGCAAGCCGTTGAGTGAGCCGTTGATAACGTTCTGATGCCATTGCAAGTTGCCAACGTACTGGACAACCCAAATGACCGAGGGCGTCAATTCATGCTGCACGCCGAGGCTGTACATGGCCGCTGCGGGAGCTCTGAAGTCCTGGGCTGAGCTAACGCCGCCGCCCGCAAAGATCAGAGAGTTCGCCGCGACAGAGTTACCGGTGACGTAGTTCTTCCCAGGAGTGCTGAAGTAGGGGTTGAAGAGGTCGAGCGAAGGATTGAAGGGCGCGCTGGTGGAGATGTTGTAGGCATCGTTGCCCTGGAAGTGCTCGTAGAAGATTCCCATGCCACCGCGAATGACGGTTTTGCCGTTTCCGAAGAGATCCTCGGAGAAGCCGAGGCGGGGTTGCAGCGTCTTGTAGTCGTTGATGACCACGCCCCTGGGGTTGCCATTTTGGCCGGCAAGTCTGGTGCCGTTGATGTAGGCGGGAATACCGTTGTAGGTATACAGAGACGGGCTCTTCGGGTCGATGGTGCCGGTCGAGGTCCAAATCGGAGCAGCGGCCGTGCCGGTCTGATAAGTGGCCTGATCGAAGTTGCCAAGCAGGTTCTGGCGCTCCACAGTGTGTGGCATGGCGTCATAGCGGAGACCGAGCTGCACGCTCAAGCGCGGGGTAACGTGCCAGTTGTCCTGAACATAGGCCGAAGTAGATTGGCTGTAGTAGTGGCGCATTCCCGCGGACTGAGCCTGACTGTATTCGGCGGGCAGGCCCAGAAGCACATCCATGAGCGTGTTACCCGACAACTGGCCCCAGTTGTATTGGCCCTGCACAGCGGAGTACATCATCTGGTTCTTGGTGTAGCGGTTGTAGCTGAAGCCGAATTTCAGCTGATGCTTGCCCGTGGTGTAGGAGACGTCCACCTTGGGAAAGAAATCCTGGGCCGCATTGTGATAGGGTTCGGTGGCTGTTTCTTCCTTCATTCCGCGGCCGCTGTTTTCAGGCAGGGTGGTGCCGAAGTCCATATTCGGCCAGAGCTTCCGTTGGACGACATAAGCCGACACAACCGGAGAAACGGACCATGCCGCCGGCAAGTAGGTGTTCTCGCTGGGCATGATGTCGGCTCCGTTGCCGTCATAGTTCATGCTGGCTTCCAGCAGCAGGTTTGGCTTGATGGAGCCGGTCAACTTGAAGGTCGCGGCGTGGGCCGGAGAGGAGAGTTGACTGCCGAGGGTTTTGTAATCGCATCCGCACCAGCTAAGTTCTGGCTGGCCGTAGCTCTGATTCTGGTGGTCGCCGATGTAGTGAACCAGAATCGCCCACTTATCGTTGATGTTGTAATCGCCGCGAATGACGGTGTCGTCCACCTTCTGCGGGAGCGCGGCGCTGGCGTTGGCAGCATCCGAGCCGGGGACGTTCGCCGTGGGAAGAGCGGCCCCAGTGAGGTAAAGAACCCCGTTGGGGTCGAACAGGCCACTAGGAATTGTCTGTCCGGCGGTGCAGTTATACACTGCGGCAGCAGTAGGATTGGCTTTCTGGGCGGCTAGAGTGGCTGCACTATCTGCGATCTTGGCGGACCCATCGAAGCAACCGCCGGGGGTCAGACCGCCAAGGTGGTTGACCGCGTAATCCGATGTAGCTTTAACATTGGGAACCGTCAGCCATGTCGTACCTTTATCGTGTGCCGGGGCATACGTTGGATCGACGTAGGTGAGATTCTTGCCAGAAACCGGACGGTCCGCTGTGGGGATCGTGTCTTCGGTGCCGGTAGCCACGGAGGACGTCTTGCGCCACTCCTGGCTGAAGAAGAAGAATCCCTTGTTCTTGTTGGTGTTGTAGACGTGAGGAATGTAGATCGGGCCGCCGACGCTGAAGCCGTAGATGTTGTAATGAGTCGCCGCGCGGGGTTGTCCAGACTTCTTGTTGCTCCAGGAGTTGGCGTCATAGGCGGTGGCGCGATTTTCTTCCCATGCCGAGCCATGAAAGGCCCTGGTGCCGCTCTTCAGCGAAATGCTGATGGTGGCGCCGGTGGTCATGCCGGTGTCGGGAGGATAGTTGGAGGACATCATATTGAATTCGGCGATGGCTTCCTGTGAAGGCAGAATCTCCATGCCGCCGCCGGCGCCGCGGTCAGCCGCCTCGCCGCCATCGATCAGCCAGATATTGTGGGCCTCGCGAAGGCCGTTGAATTGGACGTTCCAGTTGGCGCCAAATGCTCCGAGGTTGTTCTGGTCAGGCAACTGAGAGCTGACGCCCAGACCAAGAGCAACCAGAGCCGCAAAGTTGCGGTTCGCGGTGGCGATGGAGGTGATCTCTTGCCCGGTGATCAGGGTGCTGATCACGTTGGAGTCGGCCTGCACCGTCAGGGAATCGGCCACGACGCTAACGGTCTGCGTATCGGCGCCGAGGGTCAGCTTGACGTTGACTGTGAACGTGGCGGAAACGTTGACCACGATTCCGGTTTGCACGAAGTTCTCGAATCCCTTGGCGGTGATTCTCAGGTTGTAGTTGGCGGGGTTCAAGCCGGCGAAATCATACAAGCCGGAGCTGCTGCTGACGGTTGCGTGCGTGGTGCCAGTGGCCGGATCGGTGAGCGTAACATTTGCTCCCGCTACAACGGCTCCCGTCTGGTCAGTGATTGTGCCGGTGACTTCAGAGTTGGCCTGCGCGAATGCTCCCGCGCACGCCAATACGAAGAGCAGCGGCAGTAGAAAGAACCTGTATCTCGCTTGTCTCATGTGGCCTTCCTTTTCAAGGTTGGTTTTGTTGTTGTCTCGCATGGTCTCGCTTCACAATGATCTGGAATGAAGCCGGTATAAATGACAATCCATCCCTTTTTGCGCCTTGGCAATTGAATCCGACATAGAACTCACCGCCGGTCCCCTCGTGCTTGCTGCAGGTGATAGGCGCCTCCAAAAACAGCGATTGTGCAACCGGGAGAGAATGTTAGCGCTACCATTGCACGAGCGTCAAGACTTTTTTCCCATGGGCGGAAGCAATGGAAGCATCTGATTTCTCCGTAGTTTGGAAGAAGCAAATCGCACTTCTCCGTTTTTTGGTATCAAGTTGCTTAAACGTTTTAGTAAATGAGATCAAACGTTTAAGCAGAAAGCGGCGACAATCCTTTTCAAAAGGACGGACGAATTAAAATCCTAAGAGGCATAAGTTGTCAAGCATGATTTTTCAATTCGCGCGAAGAGAGAGCGAGGCTGCCTCCTAACATGCATAATTTTCAATACTATAGTCCGCTCGTCGCCGCAGACAGATTTGGCGCGTGAAACGGTTCAGCGGGTTCCGGGCGCTTCAACTGCTTTGTCGCCGGAACTAGCCGGAACTAACTGACCGGCTAGCAATCGAGCCGAAACTCGCTATCTGAAAATGTATGGAATTGTGAATATTGCGGCCGCGACTGGCAATTGGACCTCAATGCGCAGGGATTGGGCGTTACCCTCCGGCGGGTCGTTGAACGTTCCACGCAAGTCGCGGGACTGCCTTACTTTGTGATGGCCATCAGCGGAGCGCCTTGCGCGCTTCGGCTTCCAGGTCCGTTGTTGACCGGGGCGTGACCGTGTATACCGTGGTCTGCTCGATCCGGTCGCCGGGGTTCATGGTCGCCAAGGGCCCCAGGGTTTCCAGTTCGACATACTGCAAAGGGTCGGGACAGGTGTAGACCTCGGTGGAGCAACCGCCGTCGGGATACTCTCCGGGCCGAGTTTCCGCGTCGATCCGGACCACGCAGTTGGGTCCCACCCATGCCATGCTGCTTCCGTCCGTGCCGATCTTTACGTGTTGCCGTTGATGGCGCCGGAGCGAGAGCAGGCGTCCGTCGATTTTCAGGTCTGCCGGTTCGGCTGACATCAGACGAATGAAGCCAGCAGCGAATTTCGAAGCTGGTGACAGGAGGATGCAAACACGCTCGGGCTCCCTCATCTGGGTAATGGTCCATATGCCCACGCGGACAGCGCCGCCGGCGAGTTTGTGATACTCGGTTGCGATTCGCAGGGTCGGTTGCACTACATCGAGTTCAATATGGCGCACAACCTGGATGCCAAAACCCGGATCGACGGGCGACTTCACGACGACACCGCGATCACTGGTTGATGCGGTGACTTGCTGAGCGCCAAAAGCTTCGGGAGGCGGCCAGTCCCGGCCCTGGTGTTCAATCCAAAGCGCTTGTGGAGCAGGCCAGCACTTGTCTCCGCCAAAGTTGATCCATTCGTTTGAGGCCGCGTCGCGCAGTTGGCCATCCAGTGCCCGGTTTTCCCAGAATGCTCCTTCCGCCTCGCCCGCCAGCCGCAACTGCATCACGCGGCCGATAGCTGGAACAATCACGGCTTCCACTCGGCCGTTGGAGATGAGATAGCAATCGGACCAGCCATGATAGGAGATGCGCTCGACAGACACCCCTGTCCGCTGAGCGGCCGGCGAGGCCTGTTTAACGGGCATTGCGGAGTGGCGATCCATTGGACGCGGCCTTTCTAGCGTCGTGGAGGGTGGCTACCCTCACGTGCAAACAACTGGCGGCTTCCGTCCTTTCGGGAAAGGTTCCTGAGGGGCTAAAGTCCGCCATTGTTTTGTTGCGTTTCGGCACGGCTGAAGCCGTGCCCTTTCAAAACAATGAGTTTTTCCGCAGCCTCTGAAGTCGTGCCCTGACACAAAGCCGATTTATGCAACCAGTTATACTGCCGTTACTTGTCTCCGGCAGCAGCCAGGTCAGTTTCAACCTCGCGCTCTGCCAAGTGATCGAACCAGGTGAACTTGAGAATCGCGGAAGTACCCAGAACTACAGCCAGAGTGATGGCGGCTCGCTGGAACTCCTTGATCACGATGTAGAGCGGCAGCGCCACCAGGGCAATCTGCCACGCGATACCTACGGCGATATTGAACATATCGCGCAGGAAGTCCTCGTTGCGCTTGAAGCCGGGGTCTTCGGCCAGAACCATTTTCAGCACCGGTCCCCAGAAGCCCCATGGCCGCATGCGGCGGTAGAAGTCCTTCAGCACGGCGTCGTCTTCCGGCTTGGTCAGGAACGTGCCGAGAAGGCAGCCTGCAACGGAGATAATCAGCACCAGCGGAAAGGTCACCATCACTTCGAGATTAAAGGGGACCCTATTAAGGAGGTTCATCACTGCCGGGATTTTCCCCATCACATTGGGCATCAGCAGCACAGAAGAGGCGATGCCGGAAACCATCCCCCAAAAATATCCATAGCCGTTAAAGCGCCACCAGTACCACTTAAAGACGTTGGAAGCGATGTAGCCGCCCCACAATCCGGAGACGATCCACAGCACCACCACGTTCACCGAAGGCACGTTCCAGCCGACGAGAACGCCGATCACCACGACGGCAAACGAGGCCAGATAGCTGAGGCGGACGTAAGTCTTCGGCTGCGCATGGGGATTGATGAAGCGCTTGTAGATGTCGTTAACAAAATAGGGCGGCGCGGCGTTGACAGTGGCGGCGAAGTTGGACATGAAGGCGGCCAGCAGGCCGGCGATCAGGAATCCGAGCAGGCCGACCGGAACGAACCGGCCGAGCGCGAGGGGCAGCACCAACTCGAAGTCCATATTGGGTCCCATCGCGCGAATGTTGTCCGAGAAGAAGACGGCCGCCAGAATCGTCAAACCGATGATAAGAAAGTAGCGCGGAGGGGTCAGCACGATGTTGACCCAGGCGCTCATCATTGATGCTTCGCGCGGAGACTTCGAGGAAAGAATACGTTGCATGTCGTAGTTGGGCGCGGGGCCTGCCGCCGAGATGAGAATGCCCTTGAAGAGCAGCATCATGATGAAGAAGCCGAACAGCTCATACTTGTCTTCGGCAATCTTGGCGGTGGCCGCCGGAAGCAATACGGACCAATCCAGATTCAAGTGCCAGCCGAAGAAGAGGTTGTCCCAGCCTGCGGGCACCACGCGGCGCAGCGTCTCCGGCGCCACTTTCATCATGGCGATAATCCCCACGGCAAACGAGGCGATGGCCAGAATGAAGAACTGAATGACTTCGGTAATCACTACGCTGATCATGCCGCCCTTGATGACATAGATGGCCGTGATGCCAATCAGAATCAACGCATAAACATTGGGCGACAGGTGCCAAGGCAGAAACGTGGCGGCAAACTTGCCGATGCCCTTGAAGCCATAGGTGAAAAACCCGATGATGCTGACGAAGGCGTAGATGACGACGATGAAGTGCGACAATTGTGCGCCTCGCCCCGTGCCGAAGCGCGTCTTGATCCACTCCGCGCCGGTCATCACCCCGGAGCGCCGCAGCCACGCGGAGAGGTAGACCATAAGGAAAATCTGATTGAAGGTGGGCCAGAGCCAGGGAATCCACACACTTTTCAGTCCGTAGACGAACATCCAGGAGACCAGCAGCATGGTGCCACTGATGTCGAACATTCCCGACGCGTTGGAGATGCCCAGCACATACCAGGGCATCTTGTTGCCGCCCAGGAAGTAGGCTTGCATATTTTGCGAAGCGCGGTGCGAAACCCAGTAGCCGATGAGCACCGTGCTCAGCAAATAAGCCACAATAATCACGATATCCAGAACGTGCAGGTGCATTTAGAACCCTCAACTTCCGTCCCTTGCATTGCTTCACCGCACCTGGCGGGAACCTGCGACGCTTATTTCGGCCGATCATAGCCGGACCGCTGCGTTGCAGGGCGGCAATGCCTCATTTCTCTCGCGCACATACCTTTTCACACTCAAGGCGCTTCGCGCAAGTCCGCCCCTCCTTTTGAATATGCCTCGAAACCTTCTGCAAAAACGTTTGATTAGAGTTTGAGCCTGGGTCTATACTTGCGGCACACTATCATTGAGGGAGCGCGCGTCATGAAGTTCGGGCACTTTGACGATGAAAATCGCGAGTACGTGATTACTCAACCGGATACGCCCCTGCCATGGATCAACTACCTGGGTTGCCAGGCGTATTTCGGAATTATTTCCAATACAGCCGGGGGATATTCGTTTTATCGCGACGCCCGCTTGCGCCGGCTCACCCGCTACCGGTACAACAACGCACCCATGGATTCTGGGGGGCGCTACGTCTATCTGCGGGACGACGAATCGCGGGAGTTCTGGTCGCCGTCGTGGCAGCCGACGCGCCACGAGCTGAAGGACTACTCCTGCCGCCATGGCATGGGCTACACGGTGATCGGCTCCACTTATAACGGCATCGAGGCGCACACCCGCTACTTTGTGCCGCTCAATGAAAACCTGGAGATCTGGCAACTGACCATCACCAACCGGCGGGCAACGAAGGCTTCGATTTCGACATTCGCCAGCATCGAGTTTTGCCTGTGGAATGCACAGGACGACGCCACCAACTTCCAGCGCAACCTCTCGATTGGCGAGGTCGAGGTGGACGACAACGTTATCTATCACAAGACCGAGTATCGCGAGCGCCGCAACCACTTTGCCTACTTCGCCTCTTCCCTGCCCTGCGCGGGTTTTGACACCCAGCGCGACGCGTTCCTGGGGCGCTACCGCGGCTGGGACAAACCCGCGGCCGTGGAAGCCGGCCGCCTGACCAACTCCATCGCGCATGGCTGGTCGCCCATCGGCGCGCATCAGGTCAAGCTCGACCTGGAACCCGGCGAAACCCGGCAAATCGTTTTTGTACTGGGCTATCACGAAAACCCGGACGACCGGAAGTTCGACCCCGCAGGCTCCCAGACCATCAACAAGACGCTGGTCAAGCCGGTCATCCGCAAGTACCTTGATCCCGCGGCAGCCGACGCCGCTTTCGAGCGCCTGCGCGAGTACTGGGAGAGTCTGCTCGGCATATTCCAGGCAAACACGCCTGACATTCACACCAATCGCATGGTGAACATCTGGAATACCTATCAGTGCATGGCCACGTTCAATATGTCGCGCTCGGCGTCTTCCTTTGAGTCGGGAATCGGGCGAGGTTTGGGCTTCCGCGACTCGAACCAAGACATACTGGGCTGTGTGCACATGGTGCCCGCCCGCGCCCGCGAGCGCCTTCTCGATCTGGCCGCCACGCAACTGCCCACCGGCGGCGCGTATCACCAATACCAGCCACTCACCAAGCGCGGCAACAACGACATCGGCGGCGGATTTAACGACGATCCGCTCTGGCTCATTCTCGGAGTTTCGGCCTATCTCAAAGAGACGGGCGACTGGAGCATACTCGACGAGCCAACTCCCTTTGACAGCCAGACCGGCTCTGAAGCTCCGCTCTACGAGCATCTGCAACGCAGCTTCCGTTACACGCTGGAGCGCCTTGGACCGCATGGCCTGCCGCTCATTGGCCGCGCCGACTGGAACGACTGCCTTAACTTGAACTGCTTCTCTTCGACTCCCGGCGAGTCCTTCCAAACCACCACCAACAAAGACGGAAAGGTGGCCGAGTCAGTGTTCATCGCCGGCCTGTTTGTGCAGGCCGGCCGTGAGCTTGCCGCCATCGCCAGCCGCCGCGAACTCAACCGCGAAGCCGCGTCGTATCTCGACGCAGTTGCGAAGATGGAACAAGTTGTCAACAAACACGGGTGGGACGGCGAGTGGTTTCTGCGCGCTTATGACGACTTAGGCGTAAAGATCGGGTCGAAGGAGTGCGAAGAAGGCAAAATCTTCATCGAGTCCAATGGTTTCTGCGTGCTGGCCGGCATTGGCCTGAACGACGGCAAGGCCGCCAAGGCGCTCGCTGCCATCGAGAAGCACCTGGCTACGAAACACGGCATCGTCGTGCAGCAGCCAGCTTACTCCCGGTATTACCTCAACCTCGGCGAAATCAGTTCCTACCCGCCGGGATACAAGGAGAACGCGGGCGTCTTCTGTCACCTCAATCCATGGGTCATGATCGCGGAGACGCGGCTGGGGCACGGCGACCAGGCCCACGACTACTACAAGCGCATCAATCCGTCGGCGCGCGAGGGGATCAGCGAATTGCACCGCTGCGAACCCTATGTGTACGCGCAGATGATCGCGGGCAAGGACGCGCCCTCGTTTGGCGAGGCCAAGAACTCCTGGCTCACCGGCACGGCGGCTTGGAATTACTACGCCATTGTGCAGTGGATTCTGGGTGTGCGCACCACGCTCGACGGCCTTGAGATTGCTCCGGTGATTCCCAAAAACTGGCCGGGCTACACTGCTACCCGCCGTTTTCGTGGCGTTGTCTATAAAATTTCTGTTGCGCGGAAGGGCGACGGAAACCACATCGCACTGACGGTGGACGGCTCGCCGATCGAGGGTAATATCGTGCCTCCGCCGGCGGACGGACGTAAAATAGTCTCGGTCAAGGGCATTCTGACTTAGAATCTGTCCAAAAACTACGGATTGAATCAAATCAGTAATATGCACAGGGTCAAACCGGTTCTATGTTGGGATCATGTATGCGAGCGACTTAACCGATATCCAGTGGGAACATCTCGCGCCGT
>Ga0255354_1000406_pt1 | contig 27206 bp, 23 predicted proteins | sample HBST50metaG_FD_189942 | JGI IMG/M metagenome (GOLD analysis project Ga0255354, IMG submission 189942) | Peat soil microbial communities from Stordalen Mire, Sweden - H.B.S.T50 | ecosystem: Environmental > Terrestrial > Soil > Wetlands > Peat | place: Sweden: Norrbotten County, Stordalen Mire...
GTTGAACTGGGAACGGACCATAACCTCGATGTGACGGTTCAGGGTCAAATCGGACGTTCCCGGCGCGGAGGCGGGGGGCGGGGTGGATTGCGCTTTGCAACCCACGGCCATGCCCAATGCGAGCAGGCAGGCCAAAAAGTGAATACGCGACAAAGGTAAATCCTCTCAGTGAAGGATACTCCAGCGGGGGCATGATTCGGGCCCGCTGGCGGCCTGTGATCGGCGGCGACAGACGATAGGCAGAGGCGAATGGTAAAGGCAATCGATGACGCGGGAAATCTGCCGACGGTCCTAGTACGCCGCCGGCAGCGTTGGGTCGCGGAAGACTGAGTTGGAGCGGCGTATGTCGCCCACCGAGCCAAAGTTTGCCAGGGTAAAGCTATAGAGGTACTGGGTTTCGTTGCGGCTGGTGGTGCCCACCGTGCCCAACTGGAAGCGCCGGTAACCGACCGTCAGACCGCAGCAGTCCCAGTTATACACGGCCTGTACGCCGCCGTATTGCAGCGTGCCGTGGACAAAGTCATAGCCGCCGTTGGCCGCCATGTTGAAGCCGTTGCCGTTCTGCTTGCCGATGCTGAGAAAGGGCTGCAACTGCTGGCTCTGCATGATCGTGGACGCTTTGCCGCTCTCTGCGACGGCATTGAGCATGGCGTGACCCAAGCCCACCGTGGTGCGGCCCCAACTGTAGCCGGCAAACACATTGTCTGCGTCAAGGCGGCCGGCCTTGGGGTCATAATCCAGGTCCCACTCGATGCGCAGGTTGTCGATGGCTTCAAAGCGCATCCGAGAGACGACAGGCGAGAGGTTGCGGGGCGAGGTGAGAAAGGCAACTGCCGTCAGGTCGAGCGTGGAATCGAAGACGTTGCGCCGGCCGGGAATCAGGGCTCCGCCGAAAGTTGGGTCGATAAAGAACTTTTGCGCAATCTGCCAACTGGCCCACTCGCGAGGCTTGGCGGTGCAATCCGCCGCGGCATTGTCGCCATCGCACGGCTGCTGGTCCGCGGGGCGCAGGTAGAGGCGCTGGGTGAGCGAGAAGCCCACTTCATTCGTGTCCGTGGCGATGTCCGTGGTGTCGAACAGCAGGACGTTCCTCGCATGCGCTCCGATGCCGTTCACGTAGCGATAGGTGAACTCCGGCTCGATCACATGGCGCAGCACGCGGTTCCAGCGGCCGAGCGAGAAATCCCGTTCCACGGCCGGTGCGCGCAGGTCCGCTGAGGCTTCAATGTCAACCCTGTGCAGCGGATCGTGGCTGATGGTCGGGATACCCGAGTTGTCTCTGTGCAGATCGGGCGTCTGGCTGATGGAATAAGCGGTGTCGCGCAGCGCGAACCCAGGAACCAGGCTCCAACCTCCGGCTGACAGCGGCAGAGATAGATGCGGATAGAGGTCGAAACGGCCCACGTTGCGCGCATGGAAGTCCGGCTCTGAGCGGCTCAGATAGCCGATCGACGATCCCATTCCCCAGTAGAGCGGCGATCGGCCCAGCGGTCGATCGAGCACGTCGAAACGCACGCTGGGCAGATGCAGGATCTTGGCCTCGTCGCCGTTGGTGGAACTGGCAAACGTCTGGAAGCGGCCGATCGAGATGGAAGGCACGAACCCGTTGTGCGTGTGCGTGACTGAAATGTCGCTCTGCACCTGGGAACTGACAGCTTGGGAAAAGTTGTCATCGAAGACCAGGCGATACACATAGCTGGAAAGGTACTCGACGTTGCCGGCGACGCGGGTTTCAGGAGTGAGATCCTGGCGGCCGAGCGCGCGAATGTCCACGCCGCCCTGGTTCACGAGTTGAGTCGTGGTGGCCTGTGTCGCGGTGTCGGTGACCGTCTCTCGCACGCCGCGATCAAGCAGAGCGTTCCAGCGCGCAGTCAGATGGTCGACCCCCGGGCCCTTGTAACGGAAGTCGCCGTTGGGCGCCCATCCGCGCTTGCTGTAGTAGTAGGTGCCGACGGTCGCGTCCATGTTGCGGTTGATCACCCAGTAAATCTGCTCGCCAAAGGTGTAGCCCGTGATGGACGAGTAGTTGCTGATGATGGGGATCAGAAACCCGCTTTCCCGGCCGGTATCGTCCACCGGATGGCGAAGCCAGGGAAGGTACAGGATGGGTACGCCGAGAAACTTGAACAGTGCGTTGGACGTGGATGCCTTGCCGTCGGCCAACTGGATGGAGCGGGAGATGACCTGCCAGTCGGGCCGGGGCAGGTGGCAGTTGGTCATGGTTCCGTCCACGATGCGGAAGTGGCCCTCACTGGTCTCCAGCAACACCCTCCCCGAGAAGACGAACGGATTGAGCGTGGAATAGACGACCGACCGGCCCAATGAGCGGACGCCCTGCGAGCCATGCACGTTGAAAAAGCGCGCGGTGTGCATATTCAGCCGCATGTCGCCATGATCGGCATTGATGTGAATATCGTTCGCCCCGCCAGTCACCTGCAGGTTCCCAACCGCTTCCAACTCCGTGGTGGACCGGTGGTAGATCACCTTGTCGGCGCGCAGGGTGTATCCCTCGTAATACGCCACGACTTGCCCGGTGAACGTCCACGTGTCACCCACGCGGGTCCAGCTCTCGGCTTCCCATTTCACAGGCTCGCCGCTGGTGGCCGCTGCTTCCGGCTGCGCCACGGGCAGGATTTCCTGACCAGGATCGTCCGGTAGCGAAGCGGACAATTGTGCGTCAGAATCCGTCGCGGCCGCGCCATTTGCGGCGGGCACAGTTGCTTGCCCGGCGTCTTGCGCTGCCGGAGGTGCCGTATTGGTCAACGTCTGCCCCCTAACTTGCAGGTGACAGAGGGCCAGCATCGTGATAAACACTAAACAGCGAGCACTCATCCCAGGGACCATGGTCAGCATAGCAAAAGCAGGCCACCTTTCATGGGACGAGCGACCCGCAGCTCTGGCATCAGGCAAAGTCGGTTAGTTTTTTCCCGCTCCCGGGTCCTACGATCCCGGGCCGCGCCTGTATTCTCTTGTGCGATCTTCCCTCCTCTTCCAAAAAGCGTCCGAGAGCCTCGTTTATCGCGGCTTCAAGGACCTGCATGGCGGCTCCAGGCCCAATTACCGGACTGGTAGGCGCGTCAGAAGGGAAACTGGAGACTTGAGCACATCCTTGATCCAACCGGCGCCCGAACCCAATTGGAAGCAGGAAGTCAACCGGCGCATTGCCGCGCACAGAAGCCACGGAGGCTTGACCGCCGTGGAGCCTGCCAAGCCTGCGGGCCCGCGGCCCAGCAGCCGCGCCGTCGAGGCCGCTGCCCGCGTGGCCGCGCGCTATGCCAAGGCACCCACCTATAGCCAGATGCAGGCCGCTGAAGCCCGCGCCGCTCTCGACGCCGCCCAGATCGCTACTCAGGCGGCTCTGGACGCGCAGACCGTCGCCAGGGCCGCCCTGGACGGTCTTGAGGCTGCCTCTGCCGATCCGGCTGACTGGGAAATCGAAGATGCGCAGGTTGTGCCAGACTCGCAGGCGTCGGCGCCGGAGTTGCCCGCTGCGCCCAACTCAGAGCTCTTCGTTACGCACGCCCTGCCCTCCGCAACGGCTTATCCCCGTACCTCGGAAAGCACTGCGCCGCAAATTCGCTGGGACGCGAACTTCCCCGCGCGCGCTCCGGAGCCGGTCGCTGCTCGCGCGCCGCGCCCTGTGGAGAGCCCTGCGCGTTCGGCAGAAGACGCGAAAGGCCAATCGCCATCGACCGCCGAGCCTTGGGGCCTCGAGGCCATCGAACCCGTCGAAGCGGTTGTGCCCATCCACGCCAACCTGATCGAATTCCCCCGCGAACTGATCGCCACCCGCAAGGTGCGTCCCCGCCTGGCCGAGGGGCCTCTTGCGGCTTCAGAAATGCAGTTGAGCATCTTTGAAGTCGATCCCGGCGCCGTCTCCATCCAACCCGAACCGGCCACTGCAGCGACCGCTCCCGGCGCACAGCCCTGGGCCGCGCCCGAGTGGTCCGGCATGGAACTGGAGTCGCACTCGTTGGCGGAGACTTTGCCCGACGACCCGCCGATTCTGCTCCCGGCACTGGAACTGGCGTCCTTCGGCCGCCGGCTGCTGGCAGCTGTAGTGGATGGCGCGCTCATCGCCGCCGCGTTCTTCGGGGCGGCCCTGACAGCGTTGAGCTACATCGGCCAGTTGCCTGCAACCAGGGTCATCGAGGTGGGCACGGCCTCGGCGCTGTTGCTTGTGGCCCTTTTCTACGAAATGATCTTCTTCACCTTGGCTCATGGAACGCCGGGCATGAAGTACGCCCGCCTTTCGCTGTGCACCTTCGACGACCAGGCCCCCACCCGCGCGCAAGTGCGCCGCCGTTTCCTCGCGCTGCTGGCCTCGGTGTTGCCGCTCGGCCTGGGCGTAGCCTGGGCGATCTTCGACGACAGCCACCTGATGTGGCATGACCGCCTCTCGCGGACTTACATGCGGAAGTGCTGAACGGAGCCACGAGGAAGGACAAACCGGATGCCGCTACTCTGTCGACGCTCGCAGCGCGCTCACACCGGCGCCGAGCAGGGCGGTTTCGTCGTCGGGTGGCAGAATCTCCAGTGAAAAACTCTGCAGCGGGCTCATCTTGACCATGGTTTCAAGATGGCTGCGCAACAGGGGCAACTCCAGAAAGCCTACGTTGTGGCCGGTGAAGTAAAAACGCCCCGGTCCGGCCAGATGGATGAACGACGCTGTTGCGGCGGCTAGCGCGCGGTGCCACAGGTCGACAAACTCTCGGCAGCGGGTGTCGCCCTGGCGGGCTTGGGCGAAAACCTCTTCCGGCTCCAGATCCAGAAACCTCATGCGCATGGCCCGGTAGCCCATGATGCCTTCCAGGTGCCCTACTCCTCCGCAGCCGCAGAAACGCTCCTTGGGATCAAGCGTGACAGTGACGTGTCCGCCCTCCCACACGCCCTCGACGTAGGGCCAGCGGCCGTAGCCGATGCCGTTGCCGATGGTCCAAACGCGGGTCAGCCGATCAAGTTGTTCGCGGGTCGCGGCGACTCCGGCGGCAATCGAATCAGCGTCGTTGACGACATACACCGGTGCCGCAATGCCCCGTGCGATCAGGGCGTGGCCCAGTTCCTCGGCCAGTCTCATGCCCTTGATCTGGTGCAAATTGGGCGAGTCCTCGACCACGCCGTGGCGCACGATGCCGGGGACGGCCACCCCGACGGCGTCCAGCGGGCGGGTGTCGTTGCCAGCCAGCGTGCCAATCTGCGTCGCCAGGATATCCACCAGTTCGCCGCCCGGCATGGCCGTGAGCGCATCCGACTCGTTCGGGTCTTCCGGGTGGCGCAGCAGTTTGCCCACCAGGCGATTGTCCTCCAGCCTCCCGGCCACGATATGTTCGGTGATCACGACGCCGATCGCGGTAGTCATTGAAGCCCTCCTTGGGCACGGGAGAGTTTTCTCTCCCTTATTCCGACTGGTAGCGGTGCAGGCGGCCGAGGCCATTGAAGGCCGCTACCTTGTAGCACTCGGCGAGCGTGGGGTAGTTGAAGACGGTGTCAATAAAGTAGTCCACCGTACCGCCCAGGATCATGACGGCCTGGCCGATGTGCACCAGTTCGCTGGCTTCTTCGCCGATGATGTGTACGCCCAGCACCTTGCGCGTGTCGCGATGGAAGATCAGCTTCAACCGCCCCGCGGTGTCGCCGCGAATCAATCCCCTGGCCGATTCGCGATAGTAGGCCATCCCCACCTCGTACGGCACGTCCTCGTCGGTCAACTGCTCCTCGGTCTTGCCGATGAAGCTGATCTCCGGGATGGTGTAGATGCCGTAGGGATAAAAGCTGGGGTTGGAGGAAGTCGCCTGATCGTTGAAAGCCCGCGCGGCGGCGATGCGCCCCTGCTCCATGGAAACGGAGGCCAGGGCAGGGAAGCCCACCACGTCGCCCACCGCATAGATGTGCTCCACCTTGGTCTGGTAGTGCTCGTTGACAGGAATGCGGCCGCGATCGTCTGCCGCCAGGCCGGCGGCGGCCAGGTGCAGGTCGTCTACATTGCCCTGCCGTCCCACGGCATAGAGCAGAGAGTCCCCGGAGACGCGCTTCTTGCTCTCCAGGTTGGCCACCACAGTGCCCACTGTCGGCTCGTCCACGCTCTCCACTTCTTCCCCTAGGCGGAGTGTGACGCGGCTGTCGCGCAAGTGGTAGCTGAGAGCCTCGATAATCTCCTGATCGGCGAATTCTAGTAGCCGATTGCGCTTCTCGATGACGGTGACCCTGACCCCCAGAACAGCGAACATGCAGGCGTATTCCACCCCGATGACGCCCCCGCCCACCACAATGAGCGAGCGCGGCAGTTCCGGCAGGTTGAGAATCTGATCGCTATTCACAACGGTTCGGCCATTCACCGGCACTTTGGGCGAAGCGGCTGGTCGGGTTCCCACGGCCACGATAATCCGATCCGATGCCAGCGTGGTTTCGGTCTGCGGGCCCACCACTCGAACATTGTGTGGATCGACGAAGCTGGCGATTCCATGGACCACGTCGATGCCGTTGCGCGACAACTGCGCCTCGGTTACGTCCACCTCGGTCTTGATCACCGCCTGGACGCGGAACGCCAGGTCGGCCATGGAGATTTTTTCCTTGACCCGGTAGTTCATGCCGTAGATCGAACGGTAGTTGTAGCCCGAGAGATGAAGCACGGCCTCCCGCATGGTCTTGGAAGGGATGGTGCCGGTGTTGACGCACACGCCACCCACCACCGAGCGTGCCTCGACGACGGCCACGCGTTTTTTCATCTTGGAGGCAGCCACGGCGGCGCGCTGCCCGGAAGGCCCCGAGCCGATCACGATCAGGTCGTAGTTGACGGCGCTCATGCGAGTCTCTCCCACCGCCGGAGTCTCTCCGCCAGGCAACTGGATGATTCGGCCCGCGGTACGTTCCACGGGGAGCGGCGATGCTCCTCAACCGGAGGCTACCATAGCGCCGTGGGGGAGCGATTCAGAGGCGCCGAAAAAACGCCGCCGACGGGATTTCCGGCGGCGGAAGAAGAAGGCGGCGGCAGCCCGTAGCTCCGGGAATGAACGTCGTTCGCCGGGGCCGCAGAACTGGGGTAGGGCTGCCGCCAACTTATTGAAGTCTCAGGGCCGCGTGGTTCGCCGCGCGGAGTATGTCCGCGGCTGCTCGTTGACCTCGAATCTTCCACTGGCCTGCGGACCGTCTTCCAGGCGGAACTGCCGGATGAGGCTGTCCAGTTCGCTGGCCAGCGAAGCCAGGTTCTTGAGCGCTTCCACAGCTTGCTCGGCGCCTTGGGCGTTCTCCGTGGCCAGTTGCGAGATCTGCCCGGCGGACTCGGAGATTTCGCTCGATGCGGAGGTCTGCTCGGTGGCCGCCGCGGCGATCATGTCGATCTGACTTTCCACCTGCCGGGACGACTCGATGATGGCCTCCAGGCTGCTCCGCGCGTGGGCCGTCTCTTCCATCCCGCTTTCGACGGCCGTCCGGCTGTCGTCCATCACCTGCAGGGTCTCGCGTGTCTCCTCCTGGATGCTGCGGATGGTGCCGGCAATCTCTTCCGTCGCGCCCTTGGTTCGCTCGGCCAGGCGGCGCACTTCGCCGGCAACCACAGCAAAGCCGCGACCGTGTTCGCCGGCGCGAGCGGCCTCGATGGCGGCATTCAGAGCCAGCAGGTTGGTCTGCTCGCTGATCTCCTGGATGACGTTCACCACCTTGCCGATCTCTTCGGAGCGCTGCGCCAGAGAGGTCATCTTGGACGAGACCGAACTGGTGGCGGCGGAGATTTTCTCCATGGTCGCGGCCGCGGCCTGCATCACCGCTCCGCCCTGGTTGGCGGTCTCGGCCGATGAACGGCTGGCGCTAGCGGCGCTCTCCGCATTGCGACCGATCTCGCCGATGGTGGCCGTCATCTCCTGCGCCGCGGCGGCAATCTGGTTGGTCTTGCTGGATTGGGTGTTCGCATTGCCGGCGGTCTGCACGGAGCGTGCGCTCATCTGCGTAGTGGCCGTGGAGAGCGTCTCCGCCCCGTGGGCCACCGACTGCAAAACCTCGAGCATCGAGTCCACGCTGGTATTCAGAGCACTGCCCAGACGGCCAATTTCATCGACGCCGCTGACCTTCACCCGCTTGGTCAGGTCCTTGGCCGCGATGGCTTCCACCACCTTCATCAGCCGGGCGATCCGGGGAGCGATCTCAGCGGTCAGAATCTTGCCGGTCATCGCGCAGAGAACGACGATCAGCAGGGTGATTCCGGCCGCAATCCAGGTTGCACCGCTGCTGGCTCGGCTGGCGTTCGCCGCGCTCGCGGTCCCGGTCCTGACGTTGAGTTGCAGGTCGTCGCCGGTCGCTGTTACAGCGGTATTGAAGGCCGAGGAGACCGGGTCGGACAGCAGCAGGTCCAGCGCGTTTCCAGTTTTGCCGGCGATCAGCATCTCGTTGGATCGATCGCTGGCGTCCTTGTATTGCGCGAACGCCAACGTGAACCGCTGCAGCAATTCGCGCTCCGCCGGATCGACGGCCAGGGATTCATACGCTCTGGTCGCCGACTGGTAGCTGGCGATGGCTTCGCGGCGTTTGCCGCCCTCTTCCGTCTGGCAGGCGGGTGTGGCGCACAGCAGCAGGTGAAGGTCTTCCCGGCGCACGGTCTGGATGGCGACCTGAGCTTCCGCCAGGTGAACCACGGCCGGAAATGCGCGATCGCTCACGTCCGCGTCTTTCTGGGCGCTGTTGCGGAAGGTGAAGAGCGTGTAGGTCCCCAGCACAATGCACAGACCGCAGACGATGCCGAAGGCGTAGTTGAATTTGCGCGCGATGGGAAGATTTCGAAGCCAGACCATGCCGGGAGCCCTTTCTCAAGTTCTCAGCTCATTTCATCGGCGGCGGCGGGCAGGACTTGAGTCCCAGGGCGAGTTGCGAACGCCGCGGGGCATTTGCGTGCGCAGAGACGCGAACAGAGGGATCCAGAGAGCCGCGTCCTCGACAAAGGTGATCTCCGCAGCGATTTGGGGACACGCTTGAACTCTGGCTGTCGCTTGTGGCACAGTTCCAGTGTGGACAAGGGGTATGTGATCCAGACGCTACGGTTGCACGAGCCGGAGCTCAAGGCTGCCGGCATCGTCCATCTGCGCCTGTTCGGCTCCGTGGCGCGCGGCGAAGCGTCGGCTCAGTCCGATGTCGATCTGATGGCCGACATCGACCGGTCAAAGCGTCTGTCCCTGGTCGGCATGGCGCACCTGGAGAACCGGCTGAGCGACCTGCTCGGTGTGAAGGTAGATCTTGCTCCGGCGGCTTCGATGAAGGAAGCTGTGCGAGCGCGGGCCATGCGCGAGGCTATTCATGCCTTTTGAGGATGTCCGATCGCATCTCGGCGACATTTTTGACAGCATCGTACTGATCGAGAAGTTTGTATGCGGAATGGATTTTGAGGCTTACAGTTGGGACGATAAAACGCAAGCGGCTGTCGAGCGAAAAATGCTTATCATCAGTGAAGCCGCCATCCGGCTAAAGGACGAAGCGGAGGCGCTCTGCCCCGACGTTCCCTGGCGCGATATCCGCGGCATTGGCAATTGGCTTCGCCATCAATACGACCGAGTCGATATAGAAACGGTCTGGAACACTATCCAAACGGACTTGCCCTCGCTCAAGGCCGCGGTGGAGAGAGTGCTTGCGTCGTCCAGGCCTCCTGCGCAGCCGTGACCGGGGCGCATTTGGATTTCGCCCCTGGCTCGCGCCAAGACTTATAGCGGTTTGGACATGACGACGCAATGGCACTCGACGTCGGTCTTGAACGTGCGGGGAAAGGCAAACTCCTCTGTGCCTGTCTCGACAAAGCCGAAGCGGCGATACAAGGGCAGCAATTCAGACCGCAGACTGAGAACACTGATGTCCACGACCGTGCACCCTTGCTGGCGCAGATACTCCTCGGCTGCCTCGACAAGCAGGCTGGCCAGCCCCGTGCCCTGGCGCGCGGGATCAACTGCCAGCATGCCCATGTAGCCGCTTGTTCCCCGTACTTCGGCGTAGACGCTCCCAACCGGCTCGCCTCCCGGGGCTTCCGCCAACAGGATCTGCCCTTTCTGCATGGTTGCGGCCAGGCGCGCGTCGTCCGTGCGCGTGCCCTCAAGAAAGCTCTCGATCGAGAAGGCGGAGTTGACGAGCTGCACCAGGCGCTCCCGGTCGGACTCCATTGCCATGCGGATGCGCGTTGAAGGGCGAGTGCTTGGATCGCGGGTCGTTTTCCGCTCGTAGCTGGGGGCTGAAGGCTGATCGTTGCTCACTCTGCCATTTTAAGGCTGCGGGCGAAGGATTCCTTCGTGGTTTCGCCCCAGCGCGGTCATTGACTCCGGGCTGCCTGCGCCGTAGGCTCATACCATGGACTTCAAGGTAAGCGAGCTGGAGCGGGAAGCAATCGATTTCGACCTGGAACTGGCTCCGGGAGCGGTCGATCTGGGGCAGGAAGCCGAGCAGACGGGGATGTTGGCTACCTCTGGCCTGGCCGAAGTGCTGCATGAGCACCGTGGGCCCAAGGATATAGTGGCCGACATCCGGCTCAGAGGCCGTTTTTCCGGCAACTTCCAGGTCCCCTGCGCCCGGTGCGTGGAGCCGGTGGCGATTCCGCTGGCGGCCGAGTTCGACCTGATTTTCCGGCCTGCTGAGGCGGATGCGGACTCCCCGGAACGGTCCATTACTGCGCCGGAGACCGAAATCGGGTATTATCAAAAGGACAGTTTGTCGCTTGAGGATGTGCTGCGCGAGCAGGTGCTTTTGTCCCTGCCGGTCAGGACGCTGTGCAAGCCCGACTGCAAGGGACTTTGCCCGCGCTGCGGTGAAAACCGCAACAGCCAGCCCTGCTCATGCGATGTGGGTCCAAGCGACCCCCGCTGGGAAGCGCTGGCCGGCCTCCGTAGCCGGATCGAGTCCAAGGAAAGATAGCTCCCCAGAGTAGATCTGGATCAATTGAGGGTGCTTCGCCCGCGCCGAAAGGCCCGGGTTTCGTGCGGCTTGCCGCCGGAGCCTGAAGTGGGACGAGGTACGAAAGGAACTTTGTCATGCCTAATCCGAAAAGACGCCACTCAACGCGCCGTACCGCTCTCCGCCGCTCTCACGACTTTCTTACCGCTGTGGGTCTCTCCGAGTGCCCCAACTGCCACGAAAAGAAGCTCCCCCATCGCGCCTGCGCCAAGTGCGGCGCCTACAAGGGTCGCGCGGTTCTGGAAGTCAAGGAAGCTGCGAAGTAAATTCCAGCGCCCATGCTTATTGACATTGCGCTCGACGCCGTAGGTTCCGACAAAGCTCCAGAGCCTGAGATTCGCGGGGCTATCCTCGCCTGCAGAGCTCTGCCTGTGCGGGTCCATCTGATTGGACCCGAGCCGGAACTGCGCGATCTTCTGGACGAACATCTGGAAAATGAAGATCTGCCCATCGTCATCCATCATGCGTCGGAGCGCATCGGGATGGACGAGAAGGCAGCTCAGGCTGTGCGCACCAAGCGCGACAGCTCCATGCGCGTGGGACTCAAGCTGGTGCGCGAGGGGCTGGCTGCCGGCTTTATCACCGCCGGCAACACCGGCGCGGCCATGGCTACGGCCAAGATGGTGCTGGGCGCCATGCCCGGCGTAGACCGTCCGGCGCTGGCCATGCCCATGCCCACCTCCAAGGGCAATCCTTGCGTCCTGCTCGACGTGGGCGCCAATGTCGACTGTAAAGCGCACAATCTGGAGCAGTTTGCCGTGATGGGCGAGATGTATGCCCGCAGTGTGCTCAAGACCAACAAGCCGCGCGTCGGCCTGCTCTCCATCGGCGAAGAAGAAAGCAAGGGCAACGACCTTACGCGCGAGGCGTTTCCGCTGCTCAAGGCCCTGCCGATTCATTTCATAGGCAACGTCGAGGGGCGCGACATTTTCAACGGCAACGCCGACGTGATCGTCTGCGATGGCTTTGTGGGCAACGTGGCGTTGAAGACCAGCGAGGGCATCGGCCGCTTTGTGCGCGACGTGCTGCGCGAGTCGCTCAACCGGACGGTGACCGCCCAGGTGGGAGCGCTGCTCTCTCGCCGGGCGTTCAACGACTTCCGGCGTCGCCTGGACTACACCGAGTACGGCGGCGCCCAGCTTCTCGGAGTGCGCGGAGTGTGCATCATCGGCCATGGCTCTTCAAACGAGACGGCCATCTTCAATGGCATTCGCGTGGCGTACGAGTTTGCCAAGGCGGGCACCAACCAGCGTATCGAGGCCGAGTTCGCCAACCGTGCGAAGCGCGCAGCCCACGCGGCCGGGTCTGACAAGCCCGCCGATCCCCCCGCCAAGCCCGACGCGACCATTCAGTAGCGATATGTCTCCCGACTTCATCCAGCTTTCCGGATTTGATCTTTCGGCAGTGCATCAACTGGCCTGTCCGGCTTGTCTGGGAGATCTGCGAGCTGAGTCGGCCCGGCTGGTCTGCAAAGGCTGCGGCCGCGCCTACCCTGTGGCGGACGGAATTCCGGTGCTGATTGCGGAGCGCGCAGAAAACCATTAGGGCCGATTTGCCTGGCGCAGCCATCGTGAACCAAGTCGTTAGCGCCGTCGATAGAACGGCAACACGATCAGCAGGGCAAAGCCGATGGCCGCGGCAAGAGCCAGCGCAATCAGCCCGTAGAGCAAGATCAGGCTTGGACCTTGGGAGCGCGACTCCTGCAAATCGGCTTTGCCGTCGGGCGGCAGAATGTCCGGTTTACTCATATTTCAGGCTCTCGACAGGGTCCAACTGGGCGGCGCGAGTGGCCGGAACGGTGCCAAAGACCACGCCCACCAGCGTTGCTGCGGTCAAGGCAATCAACACTGACCAACCTGAGATAGGCAGGGCATAGTCGGTGAAGAAGCGAATCGACAGGGGGACGGTGAGTCCCACGATCGTGCCCACAATACCGCCGACCAGCGAGATGATCACCGCCTCGGCTAGAAATTGTAGTTTGATCTCCCGATACGTGGCCCCCATGGCTTTCCGGATGCCGATCTCGCGGATGCGCGAGCGGACGTTGGCCAGCATGATGTTCATGATGCCGACCCCGCCCACCGCCAGGGTGACGGTGGCCACCAGTACCAGCACCGCGGTGAGGGCATTGGCAATCACCGCGGCCATGGACAGCAAATCCTTCAAATCCTGCGCCTTGTACACCGAATTCGGCTTGTGTCGGGCCTGGATGGTGCGGATGATCTCGCGGCTGGCTTCCGGCACTTCCTCCATGGAGCGGATGGAGAAGTAAAGCACCTTCACGCTATCGGTCCCGGTGAAGTAGCGGGCCACGGAGTAGGGAATCAGAATCGTATTGTCGGTAATCTCCGACTGCCCGAAGGTGTCCACACTCTCCTTGAACGTGCCGACGATGGTGAACGGAATGCCGGAGATCTGGAAGGTCCGGCCAACGGCGGCGTCCGGGCTGCCGAACATCTCGCGTGCAAAGGGTACGGTGACCACGGCGCACTTGATGTGCGCGTTCTCGTCCTCTTCGTCCATGAAGCGCCCGGCCAGAACCACCAGGTTGCGCACGTCGCGATATTGCGGGCTCACGCCCAGCACGAGGGTGTCCTTGACTACGCCCTCGCCGAAACTGATGCGGTCGTGAGTCTCCAGGATGGGCGACGAGTAAAGCACGCTGGGAACCTGCGCGAGCACAGCCTTCTCATCCTCGCGAGTGAGGAAGTCGTTGTAGATCATCCGTTCAGCGCCCGTGGCGCCGCCGCCCGAGTACTCGACCTCGACTTCGTTGGTGCCGATCTTCTGGATTTCGTTCAGAATGAACTGCTTGCCGGTCAAGCCGATCGTCACAACCAGGATCACCGACGCGGTGCCGATGACCATGCCCAGCGCCGTCAGCGCAAAGCGCAGCTTGCTGGCGCGGAAACTCTCCATGGCCAGCTTGAGAATCTCGCTCAGCACCATGGTGCGGCGGGCGCTCAGCAGGGTTTCCTGGAAAGCGTGTCGGCGTGCCTCTTCGGTCTGATTCATGGGTTCCTTAAGATCAAGATGCGCCAGCGCGCCCTGCGGCTTCTTCAATCAATGGGCGCAAACGCCGGCGCGGCCCGAGTTCGCTACTTCCCGTCGTATTTTTCCAGCCACTTCAGCTCTTCCCGCAGCTTGATGTAGCCGTGCCAGGGGTTCTTTCCGAGCCCATGCCCCTCGCCGGGAAAGACGAGAAAGCTGTGAGGAACGCCAAGAGCCTCAAGGGCGCGTTCCATCGTGACCCCCTCCAGATAGCTTACGCGAATGTCCGCCCCTCCCTGCACCAGGTGGGTCGGTGTCTTCACCTTGTCGAAGCGGAACAGCGCCGCCTCGCTTTGGTAGAGGTCGGCGTTTTCCCACGGCTGGCCGCCCAGGTACCAGGCGTCGTCCCAGGTTTCGTCGTCGTTGCCCCAGTTGGCGGCGTGCTCCACGGCCCCGGCGCCGGTGACGGCCGATTTGAAGCGGGTGGTCTGCGTGATCAGCCAGTTGGTCATGTAGCCGCCGTAGCTGTAGCCGCCGATGGCCAGGTGATCGGGGTCGGCGTAGCCGTCCTTCACCAGCGCATCCACACCGGCCAGAATGTCCCGGCCGGGTCTCGAAACCAGGTGGGGCTCGATCTCCAGCATGAAGTTGTCGCCATAGCCCGCCGAGCCGCGATAGTTGGGCCGGAAGACCAGCCAGCCGTTGGCGGCGGCCAGCGTCGCCCAATCGTACCAGTCGGCTCCGAAACGGTTGCCGTCCGCGTCGGCCGGTCCGCCGTGGATCAGCGTCAACAGGCGCAGGTGTCTTGTGTCCTTCTTGCCTGGCGGGAAGAGGAGCATGCCTTCCACACTGCGTCCGTCGTCGGATTTCCAGGTGTACGGCTGCCATTCCGGCTGAGCGCGCTCGGCAAAGATGGGGTTGAAGCTGGTAAGCGCCGTTAGCCGCTCGGGATGCAGCGGGTCGGCGGCCAGATAAACCTGCGTGGGCTGGCTGATGGTCGAGTGGCGGACGAGCAGCGCGTTTCCGGTGCGGGCAGCGTCCAGCGAACTGTAGCTTCCGGACTGACCGGGCAGTTTGCTCGCCTTGTCGCCTTCAACCAGGTAGACCTGTTCCTCGGTTCCTTTCAGGCCCAGCGCCAGCAATCGGCCGTCGGTCAGCAGCGTGAATCGGTCGAAGGAGCCATCGAATCCGGCTCCCAGGCGTTCGATTTTGCCATCCGCCGGATCGAGCCGATACAGGCGGCCTTCGACGTCGCGATATTTGCCTTCCAGCGATCCGGCGGCCGCCTGCACGGCAAAGTGCAGCCAGCGCGAGTCAGGGGACCAGCGCAGTTCCGACTCGACGGCCTCATTGTGCGTGGCCTGCCGAACCTCCCCGCCCGCAGCAGACACCAGGAAAATCTCGAAGTCTGCGGGGCTCTCAACCCGGTGATGGACAGGGCCGGTCACGAAGGCCAGCGTCTTGCCGTCGGGCGAAGGCGCGATTTCGCCGATGGCGAGGGCGCTCCTGGCCATCGTCTCGGCGCCGGGCGGAAGCGTAGTCGCGTCCTCTTTCTTAGCGTCCTTCGTGTCATGCGACCTCTCGGGCGCCTCCACTGCCACAGCGCGGGCGAGAGCCGGCGCAAGGGGCTGCTTCAGCAGCAGGTCGCCGCGGTGCTGCTCGCGCCAGCGGATGACATCTTTCCACGCATCCTTTTGCGCCTCCTGCTGCTCATGGGTCAGCGGCACGGTCACGGAGTAGAAGAGCGCCGCGCCGTCAGCCGACCAGGCAAGGGCGTGCACGTCGAGCTTTTCCCGGTACAGCGGCAGCGCCTCGCCTCCGGCCACAGGAATGAGCCACACCCGGCTGGCCTTGGCTCCGTCGTTTTCCGGCGTGCCGTCGGCGTTGGCCGCCTCGCCGGGCAGGGCGCGGTCCGTGACAAACGCGATCCACTTGCTGTCCGGGCTCCACTGGGCGTTCTCCTCGCTGCCCGAGTGGGTCAGCGGGCGCAGACCGGCCTGCGCCGTCCACAGCCACAAGTCGTGGCGATAGGCGCTCGCCTTCCAGTCCGGGGATTCCGTGGCCACCACCGCGGCCGAGCCGTCGGGAGAAATGCGGGCTTCGGTGATGGAAGTCGCGTTCAGGAATTCGTCCAGGGTAATGGCCGGCTTGGCGGACTGAGCAGGAGAGAGCGCCGGCAAAAGGCAAACGAAGACAGTCAGGGCGATCGAAGACAGTCGCAAACGCATACGGAAACTATAACTTCGTCCGGTGCAACTTTTGCGCCCAAAGTGTTTGCAATTTTGCGGCCGGCGGCGCGGCGGCACTCCCGCATTCTGCAGAACTGAGGTCCATGGTTTGGGTGCGACATCTTTCGGGTTGACATTCGACCCAAGCGCGCCGATACTTGGGTCGAATGGCTACCCAAGAAAATAGCGACGACCGCATTGCCCTGTTGCAGGGAACGCTCGACCTGCTGATTCTGAAAACGCTCGCATTAGGCCCGTGCCATGGGCAAGGCGTGGCGCGCCTGATTCAACGCCAGTCGGAAGAAGTGTTTTTTGTCGATCACGGCTCGCTCTACGTGGCGTTGCAGCGCCTCGAAGATAAAAAGTGGATTCGCGCCAAGTGGGGTGTGAGCGAGAACAACCGCAAGGCGCGGTTCTATGCGTTGACGCCCAAGGGACGCGAGCAACTGGTCGAGAAGACAGGTGAGTGGCGGCGCCTGGCACACGCGATGGGGCTGATTCTTGATGGCAGCATGGAACCCCGCGCCGAGGAGGCATAGGCATGTTCAAGCGCAAGCGCAGTGCGGAAGATTTTGCCGAAGAGATCAAGGCGCATCTTGAGCTTGAAGCCGACGACCTGCGGCACGAGGGCTTGAGCGAAGAAGAGGCGCAGTGGAAGGCGCGGCGCGAGTTCGGCAACGTGCGAGCGGCCCAGGAACGCTTCTATATGACGCGCCGCTGGGTCGCTTTGGACAAACTCGTCCGCGATCTGCGTTTCGGATTGCGCTCCTTGCGCCACAGCCCCGGTTTTGCAGCCACTGCGATTCTGACGCTGGCTCTCGGGGTCGGCGCCAATACGGCGGTCTTCAGCGTGATGAACGCCGTTCTGCTCAAGTCGCTGCCGGTGGCCGATCCCGAGCGCGTGGTGTATCTGCGCACGTCGAATCCCCCGCGAGGCACGGGGACAGTCGATTCCAATGGAACATTCTCCTACCCCGTGTACGATGCGTTGCGCCGGCAAGCCAAAGGGCTCTCATCGGTGATTGCCTATGTGCCCCTGTCGGGCAGCAAGGTCGCGGTTCGCGTTGGATCGGAGCCGGAGGAAGCGGAGGGCGACATGGTGAGCGGCGCTTTCTTCTCCGGTCTGGGCGTGCATCTGCCGCTGGGCCGCGGCTTCAGCCAACAGGACGAGACGGATCACGCGCCTGTAGCGGTGATCAGTTACAACTACTGGACACGCCGGTTCGCACGCAGCCCGGATGCGCTGGGTAAGACGCTCTATGTGAACAGCGTGCCCTTCACCATTGTGGGAGTTTCCGCAGAAGGCTTTGAAGGCGTCGAGGCGGGTGGGTCGACCGACTTCTGGATTCCCCTGCAAAGCCGCCCGGAGCTGAACGCCTGGGGCAATCCTCCTGAGGACGGCAAGACATACATCGCCAGTCCCAAGTGGTGGTGCCTGCGGCTGCTTGGCCGTCTCGCTCCCGGCGCCACGAGGGCACAGGCCATCGCACAATTGCAGCCGGTATTTCAGTCCGCGGCGTATGTTGGGCTGGGTTCTCCGATGGAGGGCGAAAAGCCGCCGGTGCTGAGTCTTGCCGATGCGAGAAACTTCCCCGGCTACGACCAGCAATATGGCAAACCTCTGCGCATCCTGATGGCGATGGTCGGGCTGGTGCTGCTGATCGCGCTGACCAATGTGGTAATGCTGCTGCTGGCGCGGAACGCGACGCGGCAAAGAGAGTTCTCGCTGCGCCTTGCGTTGGGCGCGGGACGCGGCGAATTGCTGCGGCAACTGCTGACGGAGAGTTTCCTTCTGGTAACGGCGGGCGGCGCGCTGGCCTGGGTTTTTGCGGAAATGGCTACCCGCCTGCTCGGCCGATGGGCGCAGATTGAGTCCAGTCTGGCGCCGGACAAGACAGTGCTCCTGTTCACGATGGGCCTGTTGGTGCTGGCAGCGCTGCTGTTTGGGCTGGCGCCGTTGCGCGTCGCGCTTGCCGGCGGTACAGGGCTGACGCTCAAGACTTCGGCGGCCACGTCGAATGCGGATGCTGGCAAGTCGCGCACCGGCCGGATCATCGTTGCGCTGCAGATGACGTTGTGCGTGGTGCTGCTGGTGGGCGGAGGACTGCTGATTCGCACCCTGGGCAATCTCGAAAACACGCCGCTGGGCATGCGCGTCGACGGCTTGGTGGTCTTTGGTGTCAAGCCAACCATTCCGTCAGTTCCCCAGGGTATTGTTTTCTACCAGAACCTGATGAGCAGGCTGCGCGTTCTGCCCGGGGTGGAATCGGTCACCATCATGGATGAGCGCCTCGGATCGGGGTGGTCCAACAACAGCGACATGATGGTGGATGGCAGGATGCCAACTGTTGCCAACGGCGCATCGAGGACCGTCCGCTGGAATGTGGCGGGACCGGATTTCTTCCACACGCTCGGCGTGCCCGTGCTTGCGGGCCGCGACTTTGCCGATTCCGATACAGCGAAATCGCCTTTTGTCGGCATCATCAACGAGGAATTTGCCAAGCGCTTCCTGCCGAACGAGAATCCCCTGGGTCACACCTTTGGTCCTGACAAAGGGCAAGCCACGATGACCATCGTCGGCGTCGTGAAAGATCACAAATACCGCAGCATCAATGAAGATCCGATTCCCATGGCCTGGTATATGTACGCCCAGATTCCGGTGATCGGAGCGATGCAGGTGGAAATGCGCGTACACGGCGAGCCGCTGGCGATTCTGCCGGCAGCGCGCAAAGTGCTGCAGCAGATGGATCCCAACCTGCCGTTGATCCGGCCCATGACGCAGCGCGCGCAATACGACACGTCGATCTCTGGGCAAATCCTCTTTGCGCGGCTCGCCGGTTTCTTCGGATTTCTGGCGGTGGTGCTGGTGGCGACCGGACTCTATGGAACCCTGGCCTATCGGGTGAACACGCGCACGGCGGAGATTGGCGTGCGCATGGCGGTGGGGGCGCGGCGCCAGCAGGTGGTCTGGATGATCTTGAAAGACAGCCTGCTGCTCACGGCCGTGGGCGTCGCAATGGGCATTCCGTTGGCCATGCTGCTGGGGCGCATGCTGACGGCGTCCCTTTATGGCGTTAAGCCGCTCGACGCGGTCAGTTACTTGCTGGCGGTGGCGGGAGTGACGGCGGTCGCCCTCGCAGCCAGCGCCGTTCCCGCACGGCGCGCGGCCAGCGTGGACCCCATGACCGCGCTGCGCACAGATTGAAGATGGAGCGGCCGGCCCTCCTCCGTCTGGCGCGGCGATGATGGACCATAGTACGATTTGAATGCAATGCGAAAGTGGCGGAATTGGCAGACGCACCAGACTTAGGATCTGGCGGAGCAATCCATGGGGGTTCGAGTCCCCCCTTTCGCACCATCCTCCCATCCCCTTGGTCCCCGTCTCATTGCGTCCGCGACCTGAGAGCCCCTGCCGGAGTAATCTGGTGAGACCATGACTCCTTCCGCACCTTCCGAACACCAGCCGCAAATGAACATCGTCCAAGCCCCTGACTACCGCGAGTCCTATGCCAACAGCGTCCAGATCCGGGTCAGCGTTTGGGACTTCCAACTGGTTTTTGGCCTGGCCTCCAGCGATGCCCCCGATCAGGTGACCATCAGCAACCACAACACCATCTACCTCAGCCCTCAGCAGGCCAAGGCGATGTGGAACGTGCTGGGACAGAACCTCTCCCAATATGAGCAAGCCTTCGGCACGCTGAATCTCGAGCCGCAAAGCCACGCATTTCCGCAGGGCCCCATCAACTAGGCTGAGGAGCGATTGCGTGCGCTGGAAGAGCTTTTTGTTGCCGCCGCTGGATAGGCCGTTCCCCTCCTGGAGAATCTTCCCGGTGGTCTTTGCGGCCCTGTATGTCACCCACTTTACGCTGCTTCGCGTGCCCTACTACTGGGATGAGGCCGGGTATTACATTCCCGCGGCGTGGGACTTTTTTCGCACCGGTTCGCTGATTCCCATCACCACGCTGACCAACGCGCATCCACCGCTGCCCAGCATTTATCTGGCGCTGTGGTGGAAGCTCTCCGGGTTCCATCCAGAAGTAACGCGCGAGGCTGTGCTGGTGGCCGCTTCCTTCGGACTGGTGGCTGTTTGGCGCCTGGCCATGCGCCTGGTGGGCGTGCCCCTGGTCGCCTTCTGGACCGTGGCGCTTACCGCGCTCTACCCCATCTGGTTCGCGCAAAGCACGCTGGCCCACGCCGACATCTTCGCCGCCGCCTGCACGCTGTGGGGGCTGGTCTACGCACTGCCGTGCCGGGACAGGGAATGGGATCGCAAGTCCTGGATCGCGGCCCTGTGGTTTGCCGCCGCGGCGCTGTCCAAAGAGACCGCCATTGTCATTCCGTTGGCGCTGGCCGCCCTGAATTTTGCCGAAGGATTTCGCGCCCTCCGGCCGGCCCGCATGAGGCTTTGGCGCGAGGCGGCCTGGCTGACGAGCTGCGTTCTGCCTCTGGCGGCCTGGTACGGATGGCACTACGCCAAAACCGGCTTCCTCTTCGGCAATCCCGAGTTCCTGCGCTACAACGCCCAGGACAATCTCGAGCCGTTGCGGATCCTGGCCGCCTTTGGCCATCGCCTGCTGCACCTGACGGCGCACATGAACATGTTTGTGCCGGTGCTGATGACCATCGCGGCGCTGATGCTCGACCTGCGGCCCGACGCCGACGGCCACCCCCGCGCCGGCATCCCTCGTCCCGCGCTGCGGCGCATATTCCTTCTGCTCCTGGTCAACGCGGTGCTCTATAGCGTTCTGGGCGGCGCGCTGCTCACTCGCTATCTGCTGCCCATGTATCCGCTGGTGCTGCTGGTAGCCGTCACCACCTTTTACCGCCGCGTGCCCTACTGGCAAAGCTTGGCCGTCTTCTCCGCCGCGGCCTTCGTCGTGGGACTGTTCATCAACCCGCCCTACGGCTTTGCCCCGGAAGACAATCTGGCCTATGCCCATGTGGTCCGTCTGCACGAGGCGGGCATCGCCCAGCTCAACAAGCTCTACCCCGGGTCAACCGTGCTCACCGCCTGGCCGGCCACCGATGAGTTGACCCGTCCTGAACTCGGCTATCTCAAGAAGCCCTACGAAGTCTACAGGCTGGAGGACTTCACCGCCGCGCAAATTGCTCGCGCTGCCCAGGAGCCGGAAGGTTATTCGACGGCGCTGGTCTTCTCCACCAAGTACGATCCGCCCTCGCCGCTGCTGAGCCTGGGGCCGAAGAGCGAAGCCCTGGACGAACGGTACTTCGGCCTGCACCATGACCTCGCGCCCGAGACCATTGCCCGCCAGCTCGGCGGAACGATTGCCTGGAAGAAGGAAGACCAGGGCCAGTGGATCGCACTCATTCGCTTCAACCGCCAGTTTGAGGCCGCCGTGCGACTGCCGGAGCAACCTCGATAACCGGCGCCCCGACGCGCCACGACCTATAATCACCCTGTCGTGCATACCTCTTTTTCAGCTCGTTTACGCAAGGCCGGGCAGTTGTCCGCCTCCTTGGGACTGGCCTTTGCGCTAGCTCTCTCCATCGCGGTTTGCGCACCGGCACAAAAGCCTGAAGAGGCCGGCGCCGCCGAGGGCGGTCGCATTCTGCTGGTGTTGCCGTTTGACAACCGCACCGCGCAACCGAGCCTGGAGTGGATTCGCGAGGCTGCCGCGGAAATTCTTGGCAGCCGGTTCGCCTCGGCAGGCTTCGCGCCCATGAGCAGGGCCGACCGCATCTATGCGCTGGACCATCTAGGTTTGCCGCAGGGCTTTCACCCCTCCCGCGCCAGTTCGCTCAAACTGGCACAGACTCTGGACGCCGATTCAATCGTCGTCGGCAGCTACGTGACCGACGGCAGCGGCATAGTGGCCGAGGCCCGTCTGGTGGACGTGCCCCATTTGCGCATGAGTGAACCGGTGACCGCGCGTGGCGAGATGCGCGACATGATCGCCGTCTTCGACTCGCTGGCCTGGAAGCTTACCCGGCAGCTTGATCCTGGCTTCAAAGTTTCCCAGGAGACGTTCGTGGCCGCCGGATCCAATTTGCATCTGGACGCATTCGAGCAGTACATTCGCGGCATCACGGAGCCCGACCAGCCGGAGCGGTTGCGCCATTTGAACCAGGCCGTCAAGCTCAATCCAGCGTTCTCCCAGGCCTGGATGGCGCTCGGCCGCGCTGACTATAACGCCCAGCAGTATGAGCTGGCGGCGATCGCCTTTGCCAACGTGGACCGCAACGACGCGGACGCGCTGGAAGCCGGATTCTATCGCGGGCTTTCCCTGCTGTTTTCCGGCGACTACCCCAAGGCCGAGGAGGCCTTCGCCGGAGTGGCGCGGGTTCTCCCACTGGCCGCGGTCCTGAACAATGAGGGCGTTGCGCTTGCTCGTCACGGCAAAGATGGAATTCCGCTTTTCCGCCAGGCCGTGGCCTCCGACCCCAGCGTGGCCGACTACCATTTCAACCTGGCCGTCAGCCTGAAGCGCAAGGGCGATGCCGCTGAAGCCCTGAGCGAACTGGCCCTCTGCCTGCATCTGCGCCCCACCGACAGCGAAGCCTTGATGGTCCAGAAGGCGTGGAAAGGGCCGGTTGTGCAGTCCGCCCTGGGCCCGGCCGCCGGATCGGATGAACCGGCCAATGCCCGGGTCGATCCGCTCGAACGTATTGAGCGCACCTTTGACGCTGTCGCCTTCCGTCAGGCTGCCCTCATGATTGACCAGATGGACGCTACCCGCCTCGCCGCGCTTCCTCCGCCCGAGCGCGCGCAGAAGCTCTCCGCCCAGGCGAAGGACTACCTCGATCGCGGCCTGTTGCTGGAGGCCGAGCGGCTCTATCTCTCCGCCGTCGCCGCCGACAACTCGGCTGCCGAGGCCCATGCCGGCCTGGCTGAAGTTCGCGAGCGTACCGGCGACGCCGACGCGGCGCGCAAGGAAGCAGCGACCTCCCTGGAACGAGCGCCCTCGCCCGGTGCGTATCTGGTATTGGCCCGTTTGGACTTTGCGGCCAACCGCCTGGACCAGGCAAGACGTGAAATCGCCGCCGCCCTGCAAATCGACCCCAAGAGCAAGCCGGCGCAGGATCTGACTCACCAAATCGATGCCAAGGATGGGCAGAAGAAATGAATGGATCTCCGGCCTGAAACGCGATGAAGGGGAGTCGAAGCGCGGGCTTTCGGTGAGAGGCAGCAGGAACGAGGCCTGAAGACAGGTCCTCAAGGAGCAAGCCCAATGAACCACTCCAAACTTCCGTTCGCACACAGGTTCGCCACACTTCTCGGTTTGGTCTGCGCAGCGGGGCTGGCCACCGGGATGGCCACTCCAGCCTTCGCACAAAGCCCGGTGGTGGACAAATTCGTCCTCTCCGACACCATTCAGCCGGTCACGCAAGGCGAACTCGACCGCGCTATCGCACAGGCCAACACGGACGGCGCCCGCGCCCTGCTGATCGAGCTGGACACGCCGGGCGGATTGCTCGATTCCACCCGCACCATGGCGGGCTCCATCCTTAGCTCCCGGGTTCCGGTCATCGTTTACGTGTCGCCTGCGGGCGCTCGCGCTGGTTCGGCCGGCTTCTTCCTGCTGGAATCGGCCGACATCGCCGCCATGTCTCCCGGCACTAACGCGGGCGCTGCCCACCCGGTGCTCGAGTTCGGCGGCAAGCCCGACGAGACCATGAGCCAGAAGATCGAAAACGACGCCGAAGCGTTTCTGCGCTCCTACGTGACCAAGCGTAACCGCAACCCGGAAGCCGCCGAGGCCGCCGTCCAATCCTCCCACTCCTACACCCCGCAGGAGGCGCTCGACCAGCACCTCATCGACCTGGTCGCGTCGAACGACTGGGAGCTGTTGCGGGCGCTTGAAGGCCGCGAAATCACCCGCATGGACGGCACCAAACTCACCCTCCACTTCACCGGCGCGCGCATTGAAGTGCTGCGCCCCACCATGCGCGAAGAACTGCTCGGCTGGCTGGTTAACCCCAACATCGCCCTGCTGTTTCTGGTGGGCGGAGCGCTGCTCATCTATCTGGAATTCAATACCCCCGGCACCATCGTTCCCGGCGCTCTGGGCACTCTGATGGTGCTGCTGGCGATCTTTGCACTCAACCTGCTGCCCATTCGCTATACCGCCGTCCTGCTGCTGGTGGCAGCGCTCGTCCTTCTGCTGCTCGAAGCCAAGTTTGGCGGCCACGGCGCGCTGGCCATCGCCGGCATCGTCTGCCTCACCTTCGGCACGCTTACCCTGGTTGCGGCCCCAGTGCCGGAGATGGCGATCAGCCCCTGGGTGGCATTCGCCGTCAGCGCTGCTTTCGGGTCCATCACCGTCTTTCTTGTCCGTCTCGCGGTCCGAGCCCGCCGCATGAAATCCCGCGTTGGCGTTTCCGCCCTCGTGGGTCGAAGCGCTTCGGCTATGGAGCCGCTGACTCCCGAGGGGCATGTACTTGTCGAAGGCGAAATCTGGCGCGCCGTCGCCAACCAGCCCATCGCCGCCGGAGCCCCCGTGCAGGTGGTCGGGTGCGAGCAGTATTTGCTGCACGTCGAACCGGCCTCGCCGCCACGCCCGCCGCAGTCTGTCGCATAGCTGCCCGTGGAGTACAATCCGACCTGAAGTGAGGAAAGCCCAATGTCCGACTCCACGATTCCGGTTCTGATCTTTGTTGCCATCGTCGTTCTCTATTTGCTCAACTCCATCAAAATCCTCCGCGAGTATGAGCGCGGCGTCATCTTCCGGCTTGGCCGCGCCCTGCCCACGCCCAAGGGCCCCGGCATCATCCTGGTTTTCCGGCCGTTCGATCAGATGGTCCGCATCTCCCTCCGCCAGGACGTGCTCGAAGTTCCTCCGCAGGACGTGATTACCCGCGACAACGTCACCCTCAAGGTGAACGCCGTGGTCACGCTCTACGTGGTGGACCCCAATGCAGCCGCCATCAAGGTGGCCAACTACGTTTATCAGACTTCGCAATTTGCGCAAACCACTCTGCGCTCGGTGCTGGGTGAGGTCGAGCTGGATGAGCTGCTTAGCCATCGCGACAAGCTGAACCTGAAGATTCAAACCATCATCGACCAGCGCACCGAGCCCTTCGGCGTCAAGGTGATTTCCGTCGAAGTGAAGCAGGTGGACCTGCCCGAGCAGATGCTCCGCGCCATGGCCAAGCAAGCCGAGGCCGCGCGCGAAGCACGGGCGAAGATTCTTCACGCCTCGGGCGAGTTTGACGCCGCGCAAAAGCTGGTGGACGCCGCAGCACTGCTGGCCACCGAGCCCATGACGCTCCAGTTGCGCTACCTGCAAACCCTCACCGAAATCGGCGTCGAAAAGAACACCACCATCGTCTTCCCGCTGCCGTTGGAGATGATGACGCTGTTCAACAAGCTGAGCGCCAAGGCCACCGGCATCGTAGAAACGGACAAGCAGTAGGCAGATTCGGGGTTGCTCGAAGTTGGTAGGCCCGGGTTGGCAGGTCGGGGCCGGCCGGCCAAGCTTGGTGCGTCTGGGCTGGTGGTCTGGGGCTGGCAGGTCCGGGCTGGTAGGTTCGGGCTGGTAGGTTCGGGCTGGTAGGTCCGGGCTTTAGCCCGGACATCCAAACGCCGATATACGCCGTGGGCTTTAGCCCCTGAGGTATGCTTTTCGGAGTCGCAATCCAGGGGCAAAAGCCACAATCGAATCACGGGCCTTGAACGGGCGCACAGGCCCGTCTCCTTCACTTCTCTAGGTTTCTTCGAATGTTCTGAAATCGTCTTTTGATCTGAGGGCGCACCATGTACGGAGTCTTCGACGACCACGAATCCCAGCCGGTCGAGCGCCGGCGCGACACGGAACTGACCCTTGGCCCCGTCATGCTGCTGGGCCTCTTCTTTGTCCTGGTGCTGCTCTGCGGCCTGTGCTTCGGCCTGGGCTATTCGATGGGCAAGCGCGGTTCCCAAGCCCCCACTGGCGCTGTCCAGCAGCCAGTCGTCGATACGCCCTCGCCAGGACCCGCTTCGCTCCCCAAGCCATCCGCCTCGCCGCAAAGCGCTTCCCGGCCGGATCGCGCCGTTGTCAGCTTGACCCCGGTAGCGGATACCGCGCCCAGCCAGACCGCCGGCACGCAGTCTGCCGCCGCGTCCCCGGCTGCCAGCGTCCACACCGCGCAGCCAGAGGTGCGGCCCGCTCTGGCATCCCAGTCGCGCCCGCTTCAGCCCGCTCAGACGCAGCCCGCTCCGGCTCTTCCCCCTTCGACACATAATCCCGCCGCCGCTGCTGCGCAGCCCTCTGCCTTGATGGTCCAGATTGCCGCCGTCTCGCACCCCGAGGACGCCGATGTGCTGGTCGGCGCACTGCGCAAGCGCGGCTACGCGGTCAATGCCCGCCGCGACCCTGCCGACAACCTCATTCACGTGCGCATGGGCCCCTTCAAAACCCGTGACGAGGCCAACAGGTGGAAGCAGAAACTGCTCAACGACGGCTACAACGCCCTCGTGCGGCAGTAGGGGCTGGATATGGCATTATGTGGTCGCCAGCTCGAAGGGCGCCCTCAGCCGTAACTCCGTTCACTCAGGAGTAACTTCCGGATAATCCACTATCCAGTCACGATGCGCGTCCGTCACCCCCATCTTCTACCCAAAGCAGTGTCATCCTGAACGTAGTGAAGGATCTGCGGTCGTTTTTACGAGTTTCAAATTGGCATCACCTCCGGATTGGCCACGATGCAGGAGTCACAGACCTCGCGATACACACGGAATCCGGCGGTATCATTTGGTATGCATCGATTCAGACGGATTCGCACTGCTACGGTTGCTGCGGCTGCTCTGGTTCTGACGTGCACGGCTCTTACTGGGTATTGCCGATCACGGAAATATCCGCGTGACCTGACAGTCCCTGTTCCTCAGTTCTCCATCACCGTTACGCTTTCCCAGCACGCACGGGAGCGGCTCCAGAGCATTCATGAATCTGTGCTGGTAATCGCCTATTTTGACGGTGATCCCCTCCCCGGGCAAGGACAGGACAACGCCCAGGGCAAACGCATTTGAAAATCGATCGAACCACAGAAGGTACTTTGAAACAGGGCGTGTAGGTTCGAAGTTGTTTGTATGACAACTTCGCGGTTTTCGCAGGAGAGTTTGGAGCAGTTTGGGGA
>Ga0255354_1000411_pt1 | contig 27022 bp, 20 predicted proteins | sample HBST50metaG_FD_189942 | JGI IMG/M metagenome (GOLD analysis project Ga0255354, IMG submission 189942) | Peat soil microbial communities from Stordalen Mire, Sweden - H.B.S.T50 | ecosystem: Environmental > Terrestrial > Soil > Wetlands > Peat | place: Sweden: Norrbotten County, Stordalen Mire...
AGCCGGAGGTGAGGGTGGCAGCGGAGCGGAAGCTGTCGGGGTGCTGAGCGGGAGTTGTCATCGATTTCTCCATTTTTTCAATGGCAGCACGTACTCGAGTGGGAGTAGTGGGCGCGAGTTGAGGGCCGGAGCGCGTCTGGAAGCTGAGAGGGACGCAAATCGGCGGGACGAGGAGAGCGTATCAAAAAGGGCGGGGTGGTCGGCGGGGCACTCAGGCGTCCGCACGCTGGGCTACGAGCGACCGCGGTCGCGGCGACCGAGACGGAAGCGCTTCGTTCTGGAAGAGCGTGTCATCGAGGCGATTTTACGCCAAGTGCGGCGAAGCGAGAAGAGTTTTTGGTGGGCTAGATGCGATCCGCGAGATTCCTGAATGCCTGGTAGATGAACGATCCCAGATACCAGCCGTCGAGGTACTTGTATGGGAACTCGCCGGTGGTGTAGTGGCCGCAGGGAAGGACTTTGGAGACGAAGTCGATGTTGAGCTGCTGAAATTCATTCAGAATATCGAGCGAGAGATGCAGGGGAAAAGTGAGGTCGTAGGTGGCGTGGACGACAAGAACCCGCTTGGGAGTGGAGGCGAAGCGCTGCATGTAGGACATGGGGCTGACACCGAGGAATATCTGGCGGACCTGGTCCTGGGTGAGGCCGGATTCTTCCAGCGCGACGCGGACGTGGCGTGTGCTCTGGCCCTCCCAGACGACATCGCCGAACCAAGTGGAGGCGTGATTGAAGGCGCAGACGCGCAGACGGGGGTCGTGTGCGGCGGCGATGAAGGCATAGCAGGAGCCGAGGCTGGTTCCGAGAACACCGAACTGGGTGTAGCCCTGAGTTTCAAGCCAGTCCATGCAACTGCGGATGTCGACGACGGCCTGGCGACAGGAGATGGTGGTACGGCCGATATTGGCGCTTACGGCGTAGTCGGAGCGCTCAAGCTCTGCCGGACGGCGGATGTCGTGATAGGGCTGGGAGAGGCGCAGGGCCGAGATTCCGAAGCGGTTGAAGAGTGTGCAGAGCACGTTGTGACTGATTGCATCGGAGTTCCATTGCGGCAGGACAATGATGGCCTGCTTCGGCTTTGGCGGACTTCCGGCCGACTGCTTTCGCTGGGGCGCCGGGTACCATCTCGCGTTCATCTGGTCGTTTTCTGGATAGGGAGTGCGTACGGCGGAGGTAAATCGCAGGAACTCTGCCTTGTCGAGTTCGCCGTTGGCGGCCTGACGCTTCATCTCGGCATCCTGGACGAGGGTCTCTGGTCTCACGTTGGTCGGGAAGAGCTCTGGATGTCTAAGCTCGAGGCGAAAGTCCTGCGGAACCTGGTAGCCGAAGAAATCATCCGAGCGGCGGACGATCTCTTCGTTCAGGGCAATCATGCGGTTGAGATCCTGGGAGGCGGGAGATTCTGCTGAGATGCATTCCGCCGGCTGGGGCGTCTCTGGGGCGTTGAAGCGCACTGAAGATGGGACATCGCTGAAGTTTTTAAGCCAGTCGAAACCCCATTCGAGGGGCCTGACAACTCGATTTGTATCGCGCGTTGTGAGTTTTGTCTCCCACGCCGTCATCCACTTTCCATAAAGACCCGAATGCATCTACACAGTTTATCAATCGCCTGGGCGAGATGAGAAGGGCACTCCATCCGAATCGTGGCGATACCGGGGCGGCTCAGAGCTCAGAGACGACGAGACAGACACGCCCGACGATGTAGTCCGCCGGTGTTTCGTGTGATCCGAGCGCAAGAAGTTGAACTGGAAAGGCAACAGAGAGCGGGCGGAGGATGAGCCTTCCATCATCGAATTCGACGAAACGGAGAACGAGGCCTGCACCGCAACGGACAGCATAGAGGGTGCGCTGGTGGGCGCGGTAGGGCGCGAGCGAGTTGTAATGGCGATCAAGGACGACGATGGCCCCGGCAGCGATCATGGGGTCCATTGCGACAGTCTGTTGGGTGTCTGCGCGGACGGCGAGGAAGCGCTGCCAGTGTGCGCACTTCAAGGATGGGCGGGCGCGATTTTCCCGCAGGCGGGACGCGGAGACGTGAATGGTCTCAATAACCGCTCCGGGGCGGACCTGGGCTTCATCCATCGCGGTGGAAGGCGAGACAACAGGGACTTCTTCAATGGGATCAGCCGGCGGAGGAGAGGACGCTGCACAGAGTTCAAGGGGCATGATCTGATCCACCGTGAGGTTCTGAGCGGCGAGGACGCGGTCGAGCCCGGCGAGAGAGAGGGCGCGCTTGCGATTGAGGAAGTTAGAGATGTGTGCCTGACGGAAACCCGTCTGCCGAGCGAGGCCGGTGCCGGTGAGGCTACCGAGTTCGATACGGCGGAGGAGTTCGCGACGGAGAAGCTCGTGGAGATCTTGGAAATTCATAGGGAGGAATTTTCCTGTTGCCGAACCATATCATTTTGCATGACGAACATTAAGCAAATTATTTACTTTGCGCAATGTATTCTTGACGATCTGGTTGTGATCTGACTGATTCTTATGGATTTTAGTGGAGATAATATTATTGTTGACACAAAGGTTGTCTAAAGCTATAACTTTTAGACTTTCTATTCCTATATTGGTAAGGAGCTGGGAGATGCGACAGGATTTGCGTGTCCCGGTGCTACCGGATGAGTGGAATGGAATGTAAGGGTGAAGGCGAAATATTTTCCTAGGTAGGTTAGACGGCGGAAAGAACGACGACAAATAGGAGTCGACACTGCACCGATGGGGCCGGGAGAGCTTCGCGGAGGGAGTATCGGCACCTCATAGCAACCTGAGCGAGCCCCTCCGACCGCTGAAAAATATTGAGGCTCGCCAGGGGATGTTTGCGCCCTGGAGTGTACAAAAATGAATTACTTGCGCTTGGAACTGAAGGTATGTGAAGGATGTGGAGCGTTATGGTTTCGGAGGGGAATAAGGGATGGCGTGTATTGTTCAAGATGCTTTTGCCATCTGTCGAACTTTCCAGTAGCGAAAGGAAAACACCCTGGAGGACGGCCTCGCCGTTTATCGCGGGTTTCAGCCTGCTTTGCGAGATGTGGGCAAAGAGGAGGTACTCGATGAGCACCGCTGCCGTAATACTGCCGTTTGTCTGGGCCATTGGGAACGAGCAAGCCGTTCGAGAGAGTCCGGAAGAAGTTCCCAGGAAGCCTGTTGAACCCCAGATGGCGTTTTACCGGAAGTACACGGAAGCGCTGCTGCAACGGTATGTTCGTATGTCGATGGAGGCAGGTAAAGTGCCGTCGTTACTGGGTCAGGAGATGTTTCACGGACGGGTAACAAGCTATCGGGTGGAGAGCTTCGAGGACGTTGTGATCTTCCTTCACGACGTCAGGAAGTGCCTGGAGAAGCTGGATGCGGAACAGCAACATCTGATTTCGCGGATTGCCCTGCAACAGTACAGTCTGGGCGAGACGGCGGAGATGATGGGACTGAAGCCGCGAACGGTGGTTCGGCGGTATGGCCAGGCGGTCGATTGCCTGACGAGAGTCTTTCTCGGCGTGAAAATGCTGGAGCCCTTGAAATGTTGTCAAGGGGGTGGAGATGGATATTTTGACGCAAACAACTGATTTAAATAGTGATAAAAGTTTAAAATAGTTGGCATAGTAGTTATGGTCAATCTGCTATTCTGTATATGTAAGTTAAAGGAAACGGGAGGGCGCCGCGAGGCTGCCGCTCCCGTTTCGCTTTTTGGGGTGCTGTGGCGGGGAGAACCGAACGGTGGGTCGGTTGTCCACTGCTAAACCCGGAAAAGTGTGGTGCGAAAGACCAAGACGCAAGATCTGGGGCTTTGAGCAACATCTGTTTGAGGACCTGCGGAAGCGCGCCGGCGAGGTAAGAAGAAACGGGTGAGTTGGACCGGCATGAACTTGCAGGCAGGCGGCGAACAAGGGCAATCGAGGAGGTGGCATGGAGTATGCGGCGGAACTTCATCGGCGGTGTGCCGGTGTAGCGAGGGCTGGGACAGCGGGAAGCAATGTCAGGTCGTGGAATCCGAACGAGTTGGCGATGCATGCCATGGCGGTTGAGTTTCCTTTGGTGCATGGGCATCCGAACCGTCTTCCGTTTGAAGGGGTCTTGACGCTGGTGGACGTGGCAAGCGACAAAGCACCAAGCGGGGCCAGGGGTCACCGCGTGGTGCTGACGCGAGCTGCCGCCGAGGCGGCGCTGCCGAGTCTGATGGGTATGGCGGTGGATTACAAGGCGGGGTGGGATGGACACGATGCGCGGCAGAAGTGCGGCATCATCACGTCCGCCGAGTTGAACGGAGGGCAGCTCACGGTGTCGGGATTCGTCTTCAGCAGAGACTTTCCCGAGATCGAGCAGCGGCTGGGGATTGAAGGCTCGATGGGAATGAGTTACGAGCTTGCGGAGGCGCATGTCGCGGATATGCGAGCGCCGGTGTGGACCTTGACGCGGGCGACATTTACCGGGGCTGCGATCCTGCTGCGGGAGAAGGCGGCGTACCGGGGAACGAGCTTCCGGCTGGGACGCGTTGCTGTGGGGGAGCGGAACGCAGCGTCCCGCCTGGCGGGTTCGCGACGGTAGCAGAGCGGTGGTTGTGGGGAAGCCAAACAAGTTGGCAAGCGAAAGGGAAACGTGACATTTACAGGCGTATTGGAAGCAATCGGAAAGGGATTTGAAAAGGGACTGCAGTGGGCGGTCACCTATGCGGTTCCGGTAGAGAAGCTGGTTGGATTGCTGTTCCCAGCAGCAGCTCCGGAACTAACTGTGCTGGCTGATGCGACCGGGCTGATTCAGAATGCAGTGATCGAAGTCGAGCAGAAGTATGCCGCCGCTGGTGTCCAGAGCGGGACGGGAACGCAGAAGCTGGCAACCGTAATGACTCTGGTTGGGCCTGTTGTCACATCGCTGCTTGCGAAGGCAGGAATCACGGGGGCAAGCACATCGTACATAGAGAGTCTGGTCTCCGCTGTGGTGGCCATCCTCAATGTTCAGACGATACCTGCAACGGCCGCAACATCCGGCGCAACGGCTTGAACAGAGTTCATTGGGGCCAGGGGCCGGTGTGTGTGGCGAGCTTGTCGAGGCGTTGGGTTAAGCCACGGACAAGGTCTGGGGTGTCGATTGGGCTGGCACGACGGCAGGAATAAGTTGGCGGAAAAAACAAGGAGAGAGCATGGAGATGGAGATGAAGGACGAGTTGGGTATTACGGTGGATCGGCTGGCAGCGGCCGCCAGCCTGCTTGAGCAGGCGGCGGAGCGGCTGGCCCAGAGGCAGAGCGCGTTTGCCGAAGATGCCGAGGCGAGCATCGGCCGCATTGTGGCGACTGTTGAAGCTCGCCGCGAGGCGGAACTCGAGGAGAAGCTGGCTGCGGCTGAGTTGAAGATTGCGGAGTTGCAGGCACGAGGGGTGACTGACGCTCCCGCGGCTGGACGCAAGACTTTGCCCACGGCGATGACGAATCTGCTGGCAAAACAGGGTGTGACGGTGGATTCCCTGGAGGCCGGATCGCTTGATGCTGCGCTGGTGAGCCTGAGCCTGGAGCAGAGGATCGCCGTGAAGTCGCAACTGATGCGGGCCGGACTGCTGGGCTAGGCGGCCTGGGCGAATCGATTGCTTCGCTGAATGCAACTGGATTGGCGTTGCGTCTGGTTGTGAGACGGATCATTACATAACGATGGAAGAGAAGACGTGGCTGAGGCTACGTCTCTTGAATTTAAAGGGGATAAGGATGGACGCGAAGTTTACTCAGATTCACGCGGCAGCAGATTACATCGGACCTGGAGCCGTTGAGGTTCCGTTGTACCAGACGGAGATTCTGGACATTGTTCGGCGGCGCGGCATTTTTGGACAGAGGATCAAGCAGGTTCCGGCAACGGGGCATCCATCACGGTACTTTGAAGAGACGGCGATCCCATCTCCCGCCGCCACTTCGGGCTTTGTGGACCCGCGCAATATTGTTGCGCCAATCGTCAGCCCGACACGGGTGGAGAACAGCGTTCCGCTGAAGGCGCTGGTGGCACAGATCAACTACAACCTGTTCGATATGGAGCTGGGCCAGCAGCAGTCGCAGTTTGCGTATCTGCAGGCGAAGGACCTCGCCGATACGGTGGACGGCGTTCTGCGGACGCATGATGTTGCCCTGTGGAACGGCACGGACACGAGCTTGAGCTCTCCGACGACCGCGGAGTACTTTGGCGCGGCGGCCCAGATTGTGGGCGGCGGCAACACGGTGTCGATCGGAACTACACAGAGCATTGTGGACGGCTTCAAATCGACGATTGCGCAGATGGTATCGAACAGCTCCTTCGGAGTTCGTCCGACGGCCATCTATGCCAACCCGGTGCTTCTCGACCTGATCGATCGCGAGATGAAGACCGAGTTCAATGTCGTGCTCAACACCAAGGACATCGGTGCGGGCTTCACGGTGAAGACGCTGTCGACGCAGGCGGGCGAACTTCCGCTGATTCCGGAGTGGACGCTGAGCTATACCGGGACCCCGGGCAGTGGCTCGGCGGTGCTGCCGGCATACATCGTGACCGAGGACCTGATCGAGTATCACTGGCTGAGCGACCCGAATCCGCGGATCTTCCAGCTTGGGGTTCCGGGTTCGCTGGCCTCGCAGTATGTGGTGGTGAAGTTCGGCGCCGTGGTGGTGAAGGGCGCGAACTATGCGCACTATCAGGTGCTGGTCGACCGCTAGGCAGCATGAACCTGCTGCCCAGGCAGGTTGAGCTTGCGGCTGGTCGATGGGGTGTCGCCCAGCCGCAACAACGCGCGACAAGGTTCAACGTACCCGTGAATGGCTGCTTGCGTCGCTGAGTTACCGCGAGGGAGCGGCGTTGGTCAGGGGGCTGACCAACACCGGGACGCGTCGGAGAACCTTTGTTGCGCCCTTGAGAGCGGGGCCGGTTGTGGTGGCCGGCCCCCTCTTTTTTCTGAAGAGATTGTCTTGAAAGGTTTGGAGGCGGAGTGCAATGGGTTACTTGGATCCAACGGAGTATGTCGAGTATGGGTTGACGGCGGAGACGACCGACGACTGGGTGACGATGGCATCCGCGCTGATCGAGGCGCATTGCCGGAGGCCGAGCCTGCTGGTGACTCAATATGTGGAGCGAATGCGGTTGACGGCTGACTCACAGGCGGTGCGGTTGAGTTATCTTCCACTGACCCCGCTCGGCACTGCGACGTCGCCGCTGGTTGGGGTGCGGGTCCGGTATGGCCGGCCGCGACGCGGCGAGCTACAGAATCCCATGCTGGCGCAGGTGGCGTGGGCGTTCAGTATTCCGGGCAGTTGGAGCGCCCTGGACCTGACCAATGTGGACTTGAATGCGGTGACGGGCGATCTGACGTTCCCAATGAACGTGCTTGGGATGAGCTACAACGAGGTCGAGGTGACCTACACCGCTGGATTGGCGGTTGTGCCGCCGGCGCTGAAGGTGGCATGCGCTCAGATTGTGAAGAATGCGCAGGCGACTCCAGCCATGAATGTGAAGGGCAGCAAGATGGACACCTTGCAGATGCAGTACTTCGCCGGATCACTGATCGACGCGAATGTGCAGATGATGTTGTCGCCGTATGTGGCGCAAAGGATCGGGTGAAACGATGAGCGATCTGATGAGTGGAGCGAGCGCGGCAGCAAGGGCGGCGGACGTCTTGCTGCGAGCGATGGGCGGACGGACGGTGCTGCTGCGGATGCCGGCGCCAGCGGTTGCGGCGGATGTAACCGAGCAGTTGGGGATTGCGACGCCGACGTTTCAGGACCTTCCCATCAGGCCGGTGGTGTATCGCAAGGCGCGAGCGACCGTGGCCGAGGGCAAGGCGGCGAAGTGGGAGATGCTGGTGTCGGCGAGCGTGATTGAGAGCTTGGTGGGGTCGCTGACGTATGCATCGGCGAGCGTACTGTTTGCGGCAGCTTACGGCGTTTTATCCGACGACGAGCTGCTGGAGATTGTGTCCGCTACAGAAGAGCAGGTCTTTGGACAGCCTTATGTGTACCGGCTGGTGCTTCGCGCACCGCTGGAGCAGATGGTCTAGAGCGGTTTCACCGCTACGGGCCCTCTGGGAAAGTCGCGGAGTGTGGTTTTCCTTGAGGGAAAACCACGCGAGCGTCGTTCGCACCGGATACACCTGCTGTGAAACCGCTCAGCGGACACGGGGATTGTCGATTCTGCGAGTGGTTGGTATGAGAGCGAGGAAGAATGCAGAACGAGAAAGATACGTTTTACATGATGCTACAGAGCCGGCTGGCGGCGTTGAATCCGGCACGGACGATTGTGGTGCGAGGCGTGGTGCGACCGGGAACACTGGTGGACGAGAATGAACTGCCATCAGCGTGGGTTCCCGTGGATGTATTTCGCCTGCAATGGACGGGTCTACAAGTGAATAACACGGGACCGCTGCCTTTGGTGGCGATGGAATGTTCCATCCAGTACGCCACGGATGGGAGTTCGGGCAATGGCGGCATGGATCGCGGACGCCTGCTGGCGGCGATGGATGCGGAGTTGGCGGCGGCACTGGGTGCCGAGCCGCACGCGGTCGGGAAGATGAATTTTTCAGCGGCGGGAGCAGGTGTCGCAGCCACGCCGATGGGAACCAACGTGTTCTGGGCAGACCCGGTATTCGGCGGAGCCAAAGCTGTGGATGAGCGTCTGGAACGGACAACAACGGTGCAGGTTTTTGCGTACCAGGAGGCGGGTGAGCTGTGAGTACAACGACGACAGGCGGTGGAGTTGAGGCGTCCGTGGCTCCGGTAACGAGACGGGTGCGCGCTTACTTCGCCCCGGTGAACCGATCTGCCGGAGTGCCAACGCTGTTCGATGCGGCGCAGCTTGGGAGGTTCGATCTGCATGCGCCACCGGCCCCTTGGGTAGACCTGGGGTGGGTCTCCGGATTTACGAGGAAGTGCGGGACGAAGGTGGATGCGCTTCGGGCTGGCGCTCCGGCGATGGCAGTGGGCCAGGTACGTACGGAGGTTGAGGCGACGGTGTTGCTTGCATTCGAGACCTGGGGAAAACTACAGGTGACGCTGGCATCGGGATCGCAACAGACCAATCTGTTAACGACCGCTGCGGGCGCAGCGCCCAACGCAAGTGGTGGCGTGGCTGCGGCGCCGGTCCCCTTGCTAACCGGCACGGGACCGGCGTCAACCGCGACCAGCTTGAACGTTGGAGCCGCGGCGACCGGATTCAGTGTTGGCAGCCTGGTTGCGGTGGATGTCGATTACACCGGCCAGCTTGGATATGTCGGAACGGGTGTGAGTTCGGCCTATGTGCAATCCGCGAGCGCGGTGGGCGGAGACATCAACTATGTGCGGCGAGTGACGCTGAATGTCGGCGTAGTCGTTGCGATCACTGCTGGCGTGCTGGAGCTTGCAAGCCCGCTGCCGGCGGGGGTTCCAACGGCGGGAATGCAGGTGAGCCAGCTTGTCGGCTTCTGCGATCGCGAGGGCGCGAGCTTCTTTCAGGAATGGTCCGGGCTCTTTGTCATGCCGGGCGCTCAGGGGGACCGGGTTTTGGTTCACTATCCGCGTCTACAGGCGATGCAGGGTTCAACGGAGACGGAAGAAGCGTTGGCAGCCCCACTGGAGAGGATCCGGCTGACAGGCGCATTTCGCGCGCTGCCGGTGAAGGACGCCAACGATGGTGAAACGGTTTTGTGCTTCCGGAGCTATCTGCCGGCGGTATTGCCGGGGGTTTAGGTGCGTGATTGCGGATATGAGGAGAGAGTGATGCATTGGAAGCCTAGAAGTTGGATGTTAATTGGAATACTGCTGACGGTGATGACGGTAGCCGGAGTGGCGCAGGTGGCAACCACCCAGGTGGCAGACACGATCTATCACGCGGATGGAACTGTGGCCACGGGAACCGTGCTGATCAGTTGGCCTGCGTTTACCACGAGCAACGGCAATTCAATCCCAAGTGGAAGTACGTCCGCGGTCATTGGGGCAGGAGGAGCGCTCAGCGTACAACTGATTCCGAATGCTGGTTCAACGCCGATCGGAAGTTATTATACGGCGGTCTTTCATCTGGACGATGGCAGTGTGAGCCGCGAGTACTGGGTGGTACCGGTCAGCCAGGCGGCCGTGAAGGTGAGTGCGATCGAAAGCACCGTACTTCCGACCTCCGTGGCGATGCAGACGGTCAGCAAGAGCTATGTGGATACTGCGATCGCGGCGGCTCTATCGGGGCATTCTCTGGACTCCTCTCCTTATGTGCTCAAGGCTGGAGATACGATGACTGGACCGCTTGTGTTGCCAGCCGATCCGGTGTCCGCGACGCAGGCGGCGGACAAGAATTATGTGGATGAGAGCATCGCCGCATTGAATGGTGGATTGGGGCAGGTGGTCTCCACACTACCGTCGGCAACGCAAGTCGTAGCGCAACCGACAGGGACTCAGTTGGATGTCAATAACCTGAACGGTGTGAAGTATGCCAGCCAGTATGTGAACGGGCGGGGAAACAATGGGATCGCCAATGCTGTATCCAGCCCGGATTGCACAAATGGATGTGAAGTAAAGGCGGAACAGAACTACACCAATGAATCGTATTCCACCGCTGCATTCAACAGCCAGACCCATGTGAAGGACGCGCGCGGTGGAAGGCAGGTTGACAGTTATCTGAACCCGATCGACGTTGTGAACCACGGTCTTTCCACCGCTCAGGCGATCGACGATGTGTCCACGCAGAGTGAGGCTAGCCTATTCCAGCAGACTGGAAATCAGGAACCTGGCGCGTTTGGTCTGGCGATCACACAGGAAGGACTTGCCGGCGGCTCCAACCTCTTTCCCGAACAGATCGAAAGTCCCGGTCCATATTTCAAGATGGGATATAGCGCTCTATCGGTGCAAGGAACTTACAACACCCAGGGACAGCATGGTCTGGTTCCCGAGACGATCAATTGCTTTGGCGTAGGAGACTGCCTGATCGGCTCTCACTTTATTAACGCGTCCGGCGGCATCCGCGACTCCGCGGACGAAGGGGCGCATCCCTTCGATCTGCAGACACACGAGGATTCCAGGGTTTTTGTGGGAACGTGTGTCTCTGGCTGCACGACCGGTTCAACGACTGTAATGCTCACACAGAATTCCGGAGGCGGGACGCAGGGTGACGGCCGATTTCTCATTGACACGAATCCGGCGAAGACGATCACAAGCACCAGCACGGGCGGAGCGATTGTTGGCGGAACCACAGGAGGCCCCCATTCAACCGCTCAATTCAGGGGGACGAATTTTCCGATAAGTGTGTTCCTGAGTACCGGCCAGGTAATTCCATCGCAAGCCACTAATATGGCTCCCGGAACGGTAACCTTTTCGATTGCCGCTAGCGGCGTGCCTTCGGGATATGCGACAGATACCGCGGCAATCGGAGCTTCAAGCGGCCTAGCTTGTGTTGTCGATCAGACCGCTGGCTACGCTCCAGATAACTACGAGATGGCGCCCTACACCGTCGTCGACGCGACGCACCTTCAGATGACGCTGAACAAGCCGCATCAGATTCTGGCTACGCTGGCATTTGGGGGACTGTGTGGCTACGGCCTAGAGCAAACCGTCGATACAACAAACGGGATCCGTCAACTCTTTCCGGTGGTTGGGACAACTTCTGCGACCGGCCTGTATTATGCAGCCGGAACGACCCCTGTGGTTGGAGTTATGAACCTGACCTCCGGGTTTCTCAATGTGAGTGCATCCATCGCATCCACGGCACGGACCGGCAATGTGGTTACCGTGACCACGTCTGGGAATCTTCCCGCAAACGTGAACGGGCTGACTGTTACTATCGCCGGAGTTGCCGACAGCAGTTACAACGGGAACTATGTAGTGGCCACTACCGGCACAAATTCTTTCACTTATACGCAAAGCGGCACAAATAGTTCCAGCACTGGCGGGACAATCACCGTGCTCACAGGTGGATTTGCGTTCTACCCGATGGCCGAGGTGCTGAGCGTCTTCGACCAGGCGGCGAAGAGCGTGGACGGACAGATGACTCTTGCGCCAAACAATGTGGCGTGGGCAGCCAACGACCCAGTGGAAGAGCCACATTACTACCAGGAGATGGTCTCTGCGGATGTCGAGTATGTCGGACAAACAGTACCGCGACCATCCGTCGAAATGCGAGCTGGGTTGCAATATCAGCAAAACAATGGACCGGGGCTTACAGGGTGGTCAATTGAAAATGCGGCGCCATCATCGAACTACCTTGGATATGGCGGTACGCATGGCGTTCCCGATGGGGCATACGAAGCCACCGGGATTTGGAACCGCACGATGAACCTGACTGCTGGCGAACAAGCCGTCTTCGCGATTCATTGCAACATGCACGGATGCGGAAACTGGAACTCTGGATACAACCTATTCGAGTTGGACAGTAACGTAAGCGCCGATCTAGTGTCCTACTCCCCAACAACCAGTTCGTTGTCGATAGGTTTGCGGGGCAGCGCGCCCTACAGTTTCACCCCACAGGCGTTCACTGCGGGAACGATCAATGTAGGAACCTTGAATGCAACAACGATTAATGGAGCTGTAAACGGAGCGAGTATCAACTCTGGCACGATCTCGGCAGCGCACCTACCACTGTTTGGACCTTCGGGCAATACTCATGCTCCCGGCATAGTTCCAGATCCCGGTGCAACCGCCGGAAGCACCAGGTTTCTGCGTGAAGATGGGGTCTGGATGGTACCAAGCGGCGGAAGTGGATCAAGTGGTGGCGTCCAGATTGGCGGGGACATTGGTGGTACAAATGCCGCTCCGGTCGTCACTGGTATACAGGGTAAGCCTGTAGCAGCGACCGCGCCGGCGAATGCGCAGGTTCTGATCTGGAACACGAGCCTGGGTGAATATGTTCCGGGGCCGGTGGTAGCTGCTCCTGCGGTGGCCGTGGAGTTCTATCCGGCGGCGGTGTCGGATGGAGGCACGGCGTTTGCGGCGGCATGGACTCGCTATGACAACAACGAGCCGCAGACGGGCAGCATCAACCCGGAGCGCTCAGGGCTGGGCTACATGGCGTATCAGGCCGAGCCCATACAGCCTCAGTTCGCGGAGTTGACCGTCTCCGAGCCACCCTACTGGACTGGCACCGGCATCTCGATTGACTTTTTCTCTGCGGCAACCACGGGCAACGTGACGTGGGAGGTGAATGCGGCCTGCATTCCGGCGGGGACGACACTGATTTCCAGCTATTCACAAGGCTTCGGAGTGCCAACTCCCATACCGACCACTGTAAGTTCGACGGCCTATGGCCTGGTAACGACGGCGACGGTCTCGAACATCATCGCGCCGGGAATGTTAGGCTGCCCAGCTAATCCAACGACTCCAACCAAGGTGACTTATCGCATCTACCGCGCGGCCACGGACACCGCTGCCGGAAACGCGAACTTTCTGGGAGCCACGCTGCTGACAGGAAGGAGCCAATAATGCGACGCACGATTCTTTCCATCCTGATCGGCCTTTGCCTGACGTGGCTCTGCGCGGCGCAGGACCCCAACCCGCAGAGTGGCTTTGCACCTACTGTGCTACTTGCCGGCCCATCCACCTATCTGAACTTCAACGACCAGACCACTAGCTTCAAGGACTTGGTCAGTGGTTCGAGCTTTGTGGAACCGCCAAATGTCTCATATGCGCACCCATTCTCGCAGGTTGGCTGGTGGCCGCTGAATGAAGGCAGCGGATCGACTGCAATAGACGATTCAGGCTCAGGGGATAATGGAACATGGAATGGCAGTTCAAGTTGTTCGAGCAGTCATTATTACTCTGACGGAACTTATGGAACCGTGGGCTGCTTCGATGGCTCAAGCAACTACATTGCGATGCCATACAACTCCGCGCTGAAACCAGCGACGACGATCACCCTTGGGGCGTGGGTTTATCCGACAAATAATGTTACCAGCAGCGGATGGGAGCAGGTTTTAGACCTACCCTATAGAACTTCAGGGTGGAGCAGTCCCTATGCCAGCTACATGCTCAATATGAACAACGGCAAGCCCAACATCGCCCTTGCTCTTCCGGGAAATGATGGATGCATCTCGAATGTTGCCGTGCCAGCGAATCAATGGAGTTTTGTGGTTGGGACGTATGACGGCTCCAACGAGAAAATCTATGTCAACGGGACGTTGGAAAACACCTGCCCATACTCAGGTTCGATTGACTACACCGGCGGCAACACAGGCATCACGATTGGTGCAGATAGCCAATATGATGCGATTGAAAGATTCACCGGACAGATCGGTAATCCTTTTGTGTTGAATACGGTTCTTACTCAAGCGCAGATCGCAGCGTTCACTCCCACATCCTTGCAGGGGTCGCCCATTTACACTTATGGCGGAACGATCACGCCGCGCCAGCCTGGATTCGACAGCACGCTGCTCAACAATACTTCGGCCGAGTTCCCATGGAATGGATGGAATGCCGCTCCAAATAACACGCTGGGAGCTATCGAGTGGAGCACGCCCTGGTCGATGATGGTGCAGGTTGACCGCCTGAATTGGAATAGATCAGGCACGCTTGTTCTAGCCAGCAAGGGCGACGTGGCGGGTGGGAACTACTGGGAACTCTATCTTCAGATGACCGCCAATACTACTGGCGGTGCGAATGGGCAGGTATCTCAGCTATGTTTTCATCGGCATAGCGTTGCCGCACAAGCACAACTGCCTGGGGGAAATAACCCTAACGTGGATGATGGAACATGCACGGGTTCAGGCTTCGAGGTGATGCCCAACGGCTTCAACTACAACATCGTCGTGACAGACTCTGGCACAGCGTTGCCTGGCTGGGGTGGTGCGTCGTCGGCGCTGGATATATATGTCAACGGCCTCGATGCAACGACAGGCATTCCAGAAATACCATTCTCCGGCACTGGCCCACAAGGGTTCGGGGATGTGCAGATTGCCTATAGCGGTGGTACTGGCTATGCCGCAACCACATCGTTCACCAGCAGCGGGGGTGGCCCGAATTGCCATGTATTTGGAAGACTGTATTCGACGGGAGGAGTACCTTCAGGTCTACTCTACGATGGTGTAGGCGGTGGTAACTACGGCTGCACCAGCGTACCGACAATCACACTTACTTCGCCAACCGGGACGGGAGTTACTCTGACTCCTACTCTGGCAGGCACTTCGATGAACTCCACCAGCTACCCGCTGATGGTTCCTGGCTATGTGAGCGGCGGAGTTTACTATGGGATTGCCGGGACGACGAGTACTCAGACTCCAACCTATATCGACGAGTTCGCAATCTTCCCAAGCAGCCTGAACCATACCCAGATAGCTGACCTCTTCTATTGGACAAAGTTCTACCAGTCACTCGTAAATATTCATTCAAATCGCCTTGCGTTCCTTCTGGAAACGGATGGCTGCTCAGACATCGGAAACAGTGAACTAACTCAGCTTGTTATTGATGCCCACATACTAGGAATCATAAAACTTGAGGGGGTAATTTCAGGCGGAGATAGCGGTCACGATATTTATGACGACAGTGCTTCCTTCTGGCGTCAGATGCTTGACCAGGCTGGTCTTTCAAATATTCCGGTGGGCAATCTATACGCCGGCACCAACTTTGATAAAAATTGGTGCATTCAAGCGAACCTGAACGCCTACAACGCATCCACTCCACAAGACTCAACAGGCTTTCCAACATCTACGTCAGTAGCCCGTACCGTGATGGCTGAAAATCCCACGACGCCGGTGTTTATTTTCGGTGGGTCCGCTCCATACAACAACTGGCTTGCCGATTTTTTGCAGAGTCCGGCGGACAGCATCTCCGCGCTGACTGGGCAGCAGTTGTGGGACCGGGACGTTGCCAACGGCGGAGCGTTCTGGTGGCAAGGATCGCCGTCCTGCACTGCGGCTTCTTATCCAAATCCTCCCATGGTTCCTTGCTCCGGTAGCTGGACCACGGGCGATCCAGTTGCCGCGCAGTATGTATTCAGCCATCTCGACGGGATGCCGACTTATCAGGCAGTTGGTACGCCGCAGGGTTCTGGGAACGACATTGGTTATACTCGCAACGCCGAAGACCCGATGAATCTGATATGCGCCTTCTATGGTGGCAGTTGCTCTCGGCAGGCCTGGGGACAATATGCCGTAACCCAACTTTTTACCAGCTATTTCACCGGCGGCGTCACGGTGAGCTATAGCGGCGGCTCGGGCTATGCCAACTTGACGAGCTTTACCTCGACAGGCGGAGGCGCGAACTGCGTGGTCAATGGCATTATGACTGCCTCTGGCGGCGTGCCGAATGGGATTGAAACGTTCTGGGGACAGCCTCTCCCGCTGCTATCCACCGATGGCTTGAATGTGGGCATTGGGTCGGGCTGCACGTCCGCCCCCACCCTAGTGCTCACCAGCCCCACCGGAACGGGCGTCACGCTGACTGCCTATCCAACGACCGTCTGCGGCACCGGCACGGTCACGGTAAGCGGCAGCCCAGGCTCCTACATGGGCATCTACAACTTCTCGAGCGCGACGTGCAGCAACCAGTACGTCGTTCCGTTTACCCAGTGGGCAAACGTAGGAGCGCCCCTGATTTACAACTGGTTCCTGAACAGCCTCTCCGACCCGCCAACAAATGGCAGGCCACGGCGATAGGAGGAAATATGTGGTGGATTGCAGGAGTGGTATTCGTGGCAGCAGTGTACTTCTTCGGATGGGGTTTATGCCGTGCCGCTATTCACTGCATGAAAGACCGATGCATCGAACATACTCGATTGGAAGTTGATTCGTTGGCCGTGTACTACATTATTGACCGAAGTTCGACTGACCAGGAAACTATACCTGCATCTCTTACTGAAGAAGCGATGAAATGCAGAACTGCTCCAGTAAGCTCTTTGGTCTGAATTTGCACAACTATCGGCTGGGTGATTTGCATGGCGGGATTCACCAATTCGGAGGCATGAGTGATGGGGTTGCAATGAGAGAGGTGGGGTACGGTCTTGAAGACTTGCTGGAATGGGGGAAGTTGCTCGATAGATGGCGTGGCGGGCCGGGCGGAGGTACGGTCTGGCTTGCACGCCTGTTGCTAAGGATTAGAGACCGCTCCGGTCAAGAGAGTGCATTGAACGCGAACCCGGTGCAGGCCAGATTCGAGCGTGAGCGGGGACGACAGAACATTGTCGTAAAGGCGCGCCAGATGGGCATGACAACATGGGTGTCAGGACGGTTCTTCCTGAAGACCATTACCGCCCGCGGTGTGCTGACGGTTCAGGTTGCCCACACGCGCGAGGCGGCGGAAGGGATCTTCCGCATGGTGCGCCGGTTCTGGGAGTATCTTCCCGAGTCCATGCGTAAGGGATGCCTCCGGCGAAGTCGGGCGAACATCGGACAGATGGTCTTTCCCGAGCTGGACAGCGAGTTCCGCGTGTTGAGCGCATCGGACGAGAGTGCCGGCCGCGGTTTGACCGTACAGAACATGCACTGTAGTGAGCTGTCGCGCTGGCCTGGAGACGCTGCGGCGACTTTGGCGGGACTGCGCGCCGCGCTGGTCCCAGACGGCGAGATGGTGATCGAGAGTACGCCCAACGGTGCGTACGGATGCTTCTACGAGGAGTGGCAGAAGGCGGGTGAGAAGGGAATCGCAAAGCACTTCTATCCCTGGTGGATGGAGCCAGCCTATGTATCGGCAGCGGTCACGGATCTGCGCGACGATGAGCTTGCACTGATGCGCAAACATGGCTTGACCCACGCGCAGATTGGCTTTCGTCGAGGTCTGGAGGCGAGCTACCGTGGACTTCGGACGCAGGAGTTCGCCGAGGATGCTGAGCTTTGTTTTCGCGCCACAGGCGAGTGCTGCTTCGATATCGAGGCGGTGGAGCGGCGACTGGCTGCGGTGCAAGATCCAGTGGAGACGCGGCGCAATAATGCATTACGGATATGGATGCCGCCGTTGCCCGGGAAGGAATACATCGTCGCCGTCGATACTGCGGGAGGTGGATCGGATGGGGACTTTGCTGCGGTGCAGGTGATCGACCTGGCCACTGGAGTGCAATGCGCCGAACTACAGCAGCGGCTGGGTACGTTGGAGTTGGCACGCGTCGCCGCGTCGCTGGGACGAGAGTACGGCGGAGCAACTGGTCCGGCCCTGGTTGCCGTAGAGCGAAACAATCATGGGGCTGGGGTACTTGCGTACCTGGACGCGGTTGAGCATTATGCGCGAGTCTACGAACAGGCGGGAGTGGCGGGATGGCTGACCTCCGCCGGCTCGAAGCCTGCGATGATCGGTCGCATGGGGGCGCTGCTGCTGGAGTCTCCATGGTTGTTTCTGAGCAGGCGATTGTTGGAGGAGTGCAGGACGTTTGTCACTCATCCCGGAGGAAAGACGGGGGCGGCGAACGGCACACACGACGACTGCCTAATGGCGATGGCATTGGGGCAGGCTGTGCGGGCAGAGAGGTTGCAGAGTGGCTCGCACAGGATGCGCGTGGCCTGAGTGCAGTATTCTTCTGGTGCGGGGGATTTGGTTCATTGGCGGTGCTTGCGGTACAGGCAATTCGGCGGATGCGGGGCGGAGCGCAGAGCCAGTTGATGCTCGGCGCGGATGGCAAGCTGTGGGTCGTCAAGTTTCAGAACAACCCGCAGCATGTACGCGTGCTGGCCAATGAACTGCTCGCCACCCGGCTGGCCCAGACGGTTGGATTGACGGTTCCGTCCAGCGATGTGGTCGAGGTGACGGAGTGGCTGATCGCGAACACTCGCGACATGCACATCGAGTTGCCGCGCGGGCAGAGGGAGAAATACCGCGCGGGATTGCAGTTTGGCAGCCAGTTCGTTGGGGGGTTGATGCCCGGTCAGGTGGTGGACTACCTTCCCGAGCAGCAACTGGATGAGGTTCGGAACCTGCAGGAGTTTGCCGGAATGCTGGTCCTCGATAAGTGGACCGGCAACTGCAATGGACGTCAGGTGGTCTTCGATCGCAAGCCGCGCGAGCGGAAGTACCGGGCGACGTTCATCGACCAGGGCTTTTGTTTCAACGCGGGGGAGTGGACCTTCCCCGACACGCCGCTGCGCGGGGTATACGCCCGCAACCGGGTGTATGCGGGAGTGACGGGCTGGAAGAGCTTTGAGCCCTGGCTCAGCCGCATGGAGACAATGGAAGCGGAGACGTTATGGGGGATCGCGGAGATTGTTCCTCCCGAATGGTACGGGGGAGATACAGCGGTGATTGAGCGGTTGACGGAGCAAATGTTGGGTCGACGCGGGCGGCTGCGAGAGTTGATTGGGTCGTTTCGGGATTCAAATCGGGAACCGTTCCCGATGTGGGAGAAAAAGTTGAGTGTTTATGTTCCAGCGCAGTTCGCGGAAGATGCAGTGGGAAAGTTCGTGATGTAGCCCGTTGCTCCATCTCCGGCTGCATCGGAGCATTCGAACTGCGCCGTTGCCCAGGGGATTGGGTACGAGCGCTTTAAGAGTTATCGTTGGCAGCAATGGCCCTTGAATTGCTGGCTATTCTAGAAGGAGGTCGAAGGTGAATGACCGCGTGCCATGCGAGTTCTTCCTCATCCGTTATGTCCCGGATGCGGTAAAGGGCGAGTACACGAATATCGGCGTCCTGCTGCGAGAGACAGGCCGGGAGGAGAGCGCGCGAGTCCGCTTCACGCGGGACTGGAGCCGAGTTCGGTGCATGGATGCGGATGCGGATATTGGACTGTTTGAGGCTTTGGAAGGCGAAATCGATACACGCCTGCGACTAGGTGCTGCGAACAACAAACCGATGATCGCCGTCATTGAAGACACGTTTTCTAACTCCATCCAGATGACGGAGGCGCGCGCCTGTCTGGCGGAAAATCTGGTGACAGAGCTGGAGCTGCTGATGCAGTTGTATGTGGAGCCATTGCGCGTGAAGCAGGAGCGAAAACGTACCGGACGCGCGGTGATCGCCGGGGCCATGCGAACGCACTTCGAGCGTGCCGGCGTGTGGGCATTGATGCGCAAGAGGATTGCCGCTTCCTTATACACGCTGCCGGGCGATCCCATGAAGATCGACTGTGGGTACAGGCCCAACGGCGTGGTAAAGATGTTTCACGCGGTATCGCTCGATGGAGATGTGGAGGCGGCCAAGGTACTTGCGTACTCCGCGCCGCAGTTGCGCGCGGGAGTTGTTCGCGTGGAGGCGGCCAGGCTGGAGCTGACCGCCGTTGTCGAGCCGCTGCGCGCCGTATCAAATGAAGATGAGGAGAAGCATGAGTTTGAAGCGGAGAGCGTGGAGCGGTACCGCTTCGGGGTGGAGACCATGGAGAGCCAGGAGATTCGCGTTTTGACGATGAACGATCTGGCCCGCGCCGCACAGACCGCGCGGATAGACCTGCGGCTCTGATGGGCCACACGGCGTAAGTCGAGGAACAAACCCTCTCGTCAAACCGGCGAGCGGATCGACGAGTTGAGTTTGCACCAACTAGACGTAGCAGAGGAAGGCACAGCGAATTGGCTGTGCCATTTTTATTGCACGAACGAGATTGAAAGGGGTGAGGACGTGGGTCTTCGAACAAGAGTGACGGATGCATGGCAGAGGCTGACAGGAGTGGATGCAGCAGCGGGGGACGCGACCAAAGGTGAGAGGAAGACGGCGATGCTGCCCTCGATCCTGAGTCCATACAACCAGGGAAGAGCTGGACAGAACGCAACGCCCAAGCCGACTCCCGCGAACCTGCGGAAGTTTGCCGAGACGCCCGTGGCGCGCCGCGCGATCAACGTGGTCAAGGACAAGATCGCCAGCATGGACTGGAAGATCAAGCTGCGTCGCGGTTACAGCAACGAGGATGTGCCGGACGCCGCGGAGCGCATGCAGGTCCTGCGCCGCTGCCTGGAGGAGCCGAACGTCAGCGACAGCTTCCGCACTCTCTTCGAGCAGGTCCTTGAAGACCTTCTCGTCGGCGGCTTCGGCGCGGTCGAGATGGAGGCCACCGGAGACGAGCTGCGTCCCTTCCATCTCTGGGCGGTCGATGGTGCCACCATCGAGATCGACGTCACATGGGATGGCGATCCTGCCAAGCCTCGCTACGCGCAGGCCCAGGGCGGAATCGGCAAGAAGAATCTTGTCCCGCTGCTCGACGACGAGCTGATGTACATTCGCCTGAATCCGCGCAGCCACACGCCGTTTGGCCTGGGCCGTCTCGAGGTCGCCTTCGAAACCGTCAATCAGTTTCTCAGCGCGAACCGCTATGCTGGCCGCCTCGCCAGCAACTCTGTCGTGCAGTACGCTCTCTGGCTCAACGAGGCCACGCCAGAGCAGCACGACCGCCTCATCCGCTGGTGGCAGGACGAGATCGAGGGCACCGGCCGCGTCCCCATTCTCAGCAGCGAGCAGAAGCCCGAGGTCCTTCGCTTCGCCGGGGGCACCGACGCCGACCTGCGCATCCAGTGGCAGGAGTTCCTGATGCGCATGATCGCCAACGCATTCGAACTTCCGCCCATGCTGCTTGGTCTTCAGGCCGACGTCAATAAATCCACTGCAAGCGAGATGGCGGACGAAGCCTTCCAGAGCGCGATTGTGCCCGTCGCCACACTGCTCGCTGAACACATCACCCGCGACCTCTTCGCCAAAAAACTCGGCTGGCGCGAGTTCGAGTTCAGCTTCAACGCCCTCGAGGCGCGCGACGAGATGGAGGAGCTGCAGATCCAGACCGAGCTTCTGAAGGCTGGCGTCTTGTCCGTGGATGAAGTACGAGAACAGCGTGGGCTGCCCAAGCTCGGAACGGTGGTGGCGTCGTGATCCTGACCATCGATAATCTCGACGGCAAAGGAGCGGTCGACTATAGCGCCGTCCTCTGCGCGGACGCGCCTCTCACCATCGAGCGCGTGCTCAACACGCCCTCGCGATGCACCGGGGCACTGGACGTTGGCGCGCCAGCCAATCCCGGCGCATCCGCGGCGCTGCCCGTGCCTGTCCGGCGCGCGCGCGTCGTGGTCTCGGCGAACAGCGGGACGGTTTTGTTCACCGGATACCTCGCGACTGAGCCGGTCTCTGTCTACGCCGGCGTCGGGCTTGCGGGGCCGGTCTATCGCGTCGCCTTCACCGCCATCAGCGATGAGTGGCTGCTCGACAAGCAGTCCCTCACTCTCACCGCCGACGGCTTCACCGTGCCTGCCGGTTCGCTGCTCCAGACCTTGACTTCGCGCACGGCTGCCGGCCTGCTCACGACATCGCAGGTGCAGAACGGCAACCCCATCGGCGTCTTCTCGCCCCAGCCGTCGCAGCCCTGGTCCGCGAACGCAGGCAGCATCGCCGGTTCCACCTACGCTGCATACCGCGTACTCAATGGCGCGCTCAGCATGAACCCGGTCGGCTCCGTCACTCACTCGCTCGACTTCGATGCGGGTCAGGGCGACGGAACCCTCCAGGTCGCCGCGTTGAAGACCACGATGGCTAAGGAGCTTGCCAACGATGTCACGCTGAGCGGTGCGATCGAACCTACCGCCTACGTCTCCGAACTCTTCACCGGCGATGGCACAGCCACGCTCTTCACCCTCTCCGAGGAGCCGTTTCGCATCGGCACGCCCACTCTGTTGACGGAGAGCTTCAATCAATCCACCTTCAACACGCAGATCTGGAACGTCACCGACACCGGCTCGCATCTCTCTCTCGGCGGCGCGGGCCTCGTCCTCTCCGGCGGCAACGACTTCGACGGCCAAACCACGCTCGCCGCCATCGATCCGATCGAGATGGGCGGCTCGCTGGTCATCGAGGCGGGCAATGTCCAGCTCACGTCGCCCTCCGACGGCGTCCTCTGCGGCCTCTACTCCGGCACCACACAGCGCTCCAACTGCTTCGCCGGATACAACGTTCGCCAGAGCGCGGGTTCCACCGTCATCACGCCCTTCGTCAACGGCGCTGAGGTTGGCACAACCTACACGCTCCTCTCCGGCCACACCTACACGTTGCGCATCCGGCTGCACAGTCCAGAGATGCAGCGCGTCCTCCAGACCTACTACACCCGCGTCGATGGAGCTATCGAGGCCTTCGGCGGCGGACTTATCGGCTCGCCCATGCAGCTTGTCTTCGACCTGCAGGACCTCGGCAACGCCTCCAACACGCCCGCCACCGTCCTCTACGACGGCACATCCGTCAACTCGCCCGCCAGTTGCACCTTCGCGGCCATCGACTCGGTCGAACTCTCCGGATCCATGGGCTTCTGCACTGTCACTCAGACCGGCTCCGCATGGGTCGTCAGCACGCTGCCTGGCGGTGCCACCCAGACGCGCCTCGTCGGCGTCGCCGGAGAAGGCGTCGACTGCAAGGTCTCTGACACCGGAAAAGTTACATTCTTTGCTGGCCGCGTTCCCGTCGCCGGAGAGGTTGTCACCGTCTTCTATCGACTTCGCTCCCGCGCCATCGTCCGCCTTCAAGACGCCGCCAGCGTCGCCGCCGAAGCTGCCGGTGGAATGCCGGGGACCGCGCGCTGGCTGGGCAAGGTCCTCCGCCCGCTCGCCCGTTCCAGCGCCGATTGCGAGAGCGCCGCGCAAGCTGTCCTCAGCTTCGCCTCCAGCCGCGCCGCCGCTATTGCTGGCAGTTGTGCAGCCATCAATCCAACAGCAGACGTATGGCCCGGCGATGTTCTCAGCATCATCGCCAATGGCCAGACGATGAACGTCGTCGTCCGCCAGGTCACCATCGTCGATGGAAACGCAGTGCCAGAGCTACTCACCTACCGCATCGCCTTTGCCAACGACTGGGCCGACTCGCTCGGCGTCACGCTCTCCGAGGCCATCGCGCCCGACTCCTTCCTGCCGCCGACGGCGGAGACCGCGCCGGGTGCGGTCCTGCCAAACCTGCAGCAGTTGACCGTGGCCTCCGCCACGACAACCGCTTTGCAGATCGACGCCGGTACCGCGCCTCCCACCGGCGGCGGCTTCGAAGTCCGCCTGCGCGACTGGAACTTCGGCGCGGGCGTGGACCTGAACCTGGTGCTTCGCAGCCCGGTGCGCAGCTTTTCCATCCCGCGCACCGCGCAGGTGGAACGCTACTACATCCGCAGCTTCGACGCATCGAACCCGCCGCTCTACTCGCGGCTTTCCAGCGCGGTCTTCACAAATCTACAGGTCGCGTAACCCACCCGATAAGGAGCAGCAAAGATGACGGACTTTGAGGGACAAGTTCTTGCCGACCTGAGCGTTCTAAAGAGCCAGATGGAACAAGTCATGGGAAACGGACAGCCAGGACGCCTCGCGCAACTCGAAGGCCGAATGCAGGAGCACGAGAAGATTGTGCAACGGTTGAAAGGAATGGCCGCAGTGTTCGGCGCCCTGCTCACCATCGCCCATGTCGCCATCGACTTTTTCATCGGAAGACACTGACGCCGAAAAGCAGAGTCGCCGAATCGACCGGCATTCTGGCCACTGTAGCGTCGTCATTCTGGCGCAGCACTTTGAGAATCGTCATTCTGGCGCAGCCAGAATCTCGGTATTTTGCATCTGTACCGCACCATCAGCGAGCAATGCACAGAAGGGATTCGTTAACTATCCAAGATTGTCATCCTGACCCTGAGCGAAACCGAAGGGGAAAGATCACCGTATTTTCTTTTGTTTGTTCATAAACCACAATTCGGAGGCAACACGTGGAATTCATGAAATTGTTCTTTCGCGGCATCTCCCTGCTGCCGAGCCTGGTGCAGGGCGTCGAAGCTCTCTATGGCGCAAAGTCCGGCGCGCAGAAGAAGGACGCCGCACTCTCCATCGTCGGCTCCAGCATCAACATGGCCGACGCGGTCAGCAGCAAACAGATCGCCGACTCCACCAAGTTCACCGCCGGCCTCAGCCTCATCGTCGATGGCGTCGTCGAGTGCCTCAACGCCAGCATCTGGGCCAAACCCAGCCCGGATGAGTAATGCGGCGGCAATTCGGCACCGGGGTCAATCCGCAGTCCAACCCGGATCTACTCCCGCAGCAGACCGTAACCATCTAACATGAAAGGTTATATTGAGAACTATATGTTTTTAATACTTTGCCGCCTCGGGTGCCATGTAGACGATTGAATCGAGTACATGCAACAGTTTTCAGCATGTACTCGATTCAATTCCACACTGTTGACAATGTTGATCTAGCTGAACAGATCTGCACCATCGGTGTGTATGTGTATTTACACCATAGGACCGAGCTATTAGCGGCTCTGCCAGGTGCAAAGGCAACTCCCAAAGGCATCCCTCATAGATATAACGAATGTCCATAAAGGCCTAGCCACTCCGCTCACTGCCTCAACTCAACCTCCGTCGCGCCCTGCCCGCCCTGATTGTGCGGCGGCTCGGTCACGCTGGTCACCTGTGGATGGTTCTTCAGAAACTCGCGCAGCGTCCTCCGCAGCACGCCCATCCCCGTCCCATGCACAATGCGGATGTGCGGCAGCCCCGCCATAAACGCCCGGTCCAGGTAGCGCGAGACCTCATCCTGCGCCTCCTCCGCCGTCCGCCCAATCACGTTGATCTCCATCGGCACGGAGTCACTGTCAGACGAAGTCTGCACAGTAATCCCACCACGCCGTCGCGCAGCCTCCAGCGGAGTCACCACGGCAACTGGCGTCACCTCCGCAATATCGCTCTCGGCCACGCGCATCTTCATCGTGCCAACTAAAACCTCGAAGTTTTTTGCATCGATCACGCGCTCCACGCGCGCCTGCCGCCCCAGGCTCTTCAACTTCACCAGGTCGCCAACCTTCGCCGCGCGCAGCGCAACCATGCGCCCGCCCGCCTGCGCCACTGTGTCATTCTTGTCCGCGCCCGTCGTGTGCGCCACCACGGTCGAATTGAACTGCTCGGAAAACTCCCGCCGTAGCCGCGCAATCCTCGCCGACGAATCGCGCGCGATCTTCTTTGCCACAGCCTTGTCGTCGATCTCCTTCACCATCTCGCGCAGTTGGGTTTCAAAATCCCCAATCAACGAGTTCAGTTTTCCCTCCAGCTCCTTCGTGCGCGCCTTCTGCTCCGCGCGGCCCTCCGTCTCCAGCCGCAGCCGTTCGCGCGCAATCTCCCGCTCGCGCAAGCGCAGCGTCTCGCGCTCGCCGCTGGCTGCGGTCAGTTGTGCGTGCAGTTGGTCGAGCAGCACACCAATGTCCGCGGCCTGTGTGGTGAGCTGCGCCCGCGCCGCCGCCACAATCTCCGCCATCAGCCCCAGCCGCTCCGCAATATTCAGCCCTGCCGACGCTCCCGGAACGCCGAGCCGAAGCTGGTAGGTCGGCGACAGCGTTGCCTGGTCGAACCCGACCGCAGCGTTCAACACTCCCGGCCGGTTGGCCGCGTACACCTTCAGTGAGGTGAGATGCGTCGTTATGCAGTTCCACGCGCGCACGCTGAGGAAGTGCCCTGCAATCGCCACAGCCAGCGCCGAACCCTCTTCGGGGTCAGTTGCTGATCCCAGTTCGTCGAGCAGCACCAACGAGTCTTCGTCCGCCACGCGCGCGATGCGATCCACGTTGAGAATGTGCGCGGAGAAGCTCGACAGGTTCGACTCAATCGACTGCGCGTCGCCAATGTCCGCGTAGATCGCCCGGAAGAGCGGCAGAGTTGCGGCCTCCGCGGGCACGGGCAATCCCGCTTGCGCCATCAGCGACAGAAGTCCCGTAGTCTTCAGCGCCACCGTCTTGCCGCCCGTATTCGGCCCGCTGATAATCAACTGCCGCGCATCGGGCTCCAGCGCCAGAGTAATGGGAACCGCCGCCGCGCCCGACCGTCTCAATCGCAGCTCCAGCAGCGGATGCCGCGCACCTTCAAATGAAAGTCGTGTTCCGAAAGTTGGCCGCACACAACCCAGCTCGTTGGCAAACCGCGCCCGCGCGAAGTGGCTCTCCACCTCCGCAAGAATCGAAGTGCCCAGCAGGATCGCATCCGCCTGCTCGCCGATGGCCCGAGTCATCGCCACCAGAATGCGGTGGATCTCGCGCTGCTCTTCGTCCAGCAGCCGCACCAGCTCGTTGTTCTGCTCGATCGTCTCCAGCGGCTCCACAAACACCGTCTGCCCCGACGACGACGACCCGTGAATCACCCCAGGAACGCGCCTGCGAAACTCCGACTTCACCGGAATCACGAACCGCTCGCCGCGCACTGTAATCAGCTCTTCCTGCGTCGATCCTCCACTGGCCAGAGCGCGCAGCGACTTTCTCAG
>Ga0255354_1000420_pt1 | contig 26702 bp, 14 predicted proteins | sample HBST50metaG_FD_189942 | JGI IMG/M metagenome (GOLD analysis project Ga0255354, IMG submission 189942) | Peat soil microbial communities from Stordalen Mire, Sweden - H.B.S.T50 | ecosystem: Environmental > Terrestrial > Soil > Wetlands > Peat | place: Sweden: Norrbotten County, Stordalen Mire...
GACCGACAAGGTGGGCGTGAAGTTTCAGCACCAGGCGCTTCACACCTCCCGCAAGTACCTGCTGGAAACCATGGGCTCCGGCGTGGCGCTGCTTGATTGCGACAACGACGGCCGGCTCGACATCTTCCTGGTCAATGGAGCCCCGTACACTGACCCCACTCCCGCGGGCTACATTCCGAAAAAGGCCGGGCCCGAGGACTGGAATCGACTCTACCACCAGAAAGCCGATGGAACCTTCGAGGACATCACCGAGAAGTCCGGGCTCAAGGGCGTCGGCTACGACATGGGCGTGGCTGTCGCCGACTACGACAACGACGGTTACGAGGACATCTTCGTGACCGGCTACGGCGGCAACCACTTGTACCACAACAACGGAAACTGCACCTTCACCGACGTGACGGAAAAGGCCGGGGTGAGCGGCGGCGGCTGGTCCAGTTCGGCCGCGTGGGTTGACCTGGACAACGATGGCCTGCTCGACCTGGTGGTGGACCGCTACGTCACCTGGGATTGGAACGATGTGTGGTGCGGTGAGCGAAAGCCGGAGTTGCGCGGCATTTGCCATCCGGACGTCTTCCCGCCCATCACCATGTTGGTCTATCACAACGACGGCAACGGCCACTTTACCGAGGTGGCCCACAAGCTGGGGCTGGACAAGCCGGCCAAGGCGCTGGGCATCGCCATCGGCGACTACGACCGCGACGGCCTGATCGATATTTTCGTCGCCAACGACTCAATGCCGGAGTTCCTCTTCCATCACAAGGCGGATGGGACATTCGAGGAAATCGGCCTGGAGTCCGAGGTGGCCGTGAACTCCGAAGGCCAGACCTACGCCGGCATGGGCATTGACCTGGCCGACTACGAGAACACGGGCTGGCCGGGGCTGGTGGTTTCCGACCTGGCCAACCAGCGCTATGCTCTCTACCACAACAACCACGACGGCACGTTCGATTACGCATCCTTTAATACAGGGCTGGGCAACATGTCCCTACTCCACTCCGGCTGGAGCCTGCGCTTCATGGACTACGACAACGACGGCTGGAAGGACCTGCTCATCACGCAGGGGCACGACATGGACAACATCCAGGTGGTCTCCCCACGGCTTCGCTACCGCGAGCCGATGCTTCTGGTGCGCAATGTCGGCGGAAAGTTCGTGGACGTTTCTTCGATCTCCGGAGACATCTTCAACGAGGCCTGGGTGGGCCGCGGCATGGCCATCGGGGACATCGACAACGACGGCCGCATCGATGCCGTGGTCTCCACCAATGGCGGACCGGCCCATGTGCTGCTCAACCGGACGGTCACCGACAACCACTGGATCACCCTGCATCTGACCGGGCACAAGAGCAATCGTGACGGCATCGGCGCCCTGGTCAAGTTGACCACTGCCCAGGGATCGCAATGGGTGACGCTCACCACCTCCAGCGGGTATCTCTCGGCGAGCGATCCCCGTGTACACTTCGGGATGGGCGCGAGCGCGGTTGCCGACAGCATTGAGATCCGCTGGCCGAGCGGAATTGTCCAGACTCTGACCAACGTAAAGGGTGACCGCCAGGTTCAGGTCGACGAGCCGGCGGTATCCACGCCTTCAGCGGCCGCCTCGCCCTCCCCGGTCGTCAAAACAGCAAAGCCGTAGCCCGGCGCCGATCCGGTTGAAGTTTCGGGCGGAAATGAGGCATTGGCCCCCTGCCGCCCAGACGGCTGGGGACCAGGATTCGCGACCGACCATTCGCCACCTGCTCCCACTTTTGCTCGCGCTCCCCCGGAAGCCCTCCGTTGCCGGTTTCCATCCGTCCCCGATGGGCGCATGCGACCATGACTGTGATACCGTCAATGGGTACTATGCTGTTACTAATCAACAACCTGTTAACCGTGAAACTATTAATTTGCAGATCAGATCAGCGAGAAAATACCATAAGCCATAGCAACGGGGGACGGTGCGTTGGTACCGTTTCCATAGCCGGTCAATCCAGTCCGGACAGGAGCATTTCGGCGGCTCAAGAAGCCCCTAAAAAAATCTTGACAGCGTAAATTAGGGGAGTGTACACTTCGGCGCTATGGAATCGTTACCACCATTTCGTGGTACCGATTCCACTGTCAGGAGGCGCAGCATGGACAACAGCCCCCACGTTATCTGTGTCTGCAATCACGGTTTGCAAGAAAAATTGAGAACCACTCAAGGAGAACCAGTGAGTCAAACAAACACCATTCAGGAGCGCATACGTCTGCGTTTGGCAAACCCTGTTCCATGGGTTGCCTTCGCACTCGCGTTTGCCGTCATGGGCCTTATGCTTTTGGCCCCACGGGCTGCAAACGCACAGGCCAGTGCCGGTATTGCCGGTACGGTCACCGACACCAGCGGCGCAGTGATCTCGGACGCGCGTGTCACCATCACCAATGAAGGCACCTCGGTCGCCAACCACACGGTGACAGGCGGAGCCGGAACCTACTCAGTCAGAGGACTTGAGCCCGGAAAATACAGCGTTGCTGTGGACGCCACCGGATTCAAGAAGGCCGTCCAGAAGGGCGTCACGGTCGAAGTCAGCACCAACACCGCCATCGACGTGACCCTCAATCCGGGCGCGGCCAACGAGACGGTGCAGGTCACCGCCGACCAGATCGCTCTGAACACCACCCAGCCGGAAATCGGCTCCACCATCGAGCCGGTCGTCGTCGAAGCGCTGCCTGAAGAAGTTTCAGGCCGCGGTCGCCAGATCGATCAGTTGCAGTTCCTTGCTCCCGGCACCACAGGCAGCACCTTCTCCCACCGCATCAGCGGCGGCGTCGACTTTGAACAGGAAATCGTCTACAACGGCATCCCTGTTCCCCAGTCCGAGACCGAAGGCTACACCACCAACTACAACCCGCCCTTCGACATGGTGCAGGAATACCGCGTCGAGCGCTCCACCTTCTCCGCGCAGTATGGCCTCGGCTCGGGCGCGGTGACCTATCAGATGAAGACGGGCACCAACCAGTTCCACGGCAGCGCCTTTGAAATCAACCGTAACAGCTTCTTTGATTCCGTCGGCTTCTTCAATGGCCCGGCATGGAATTCGAACAACACCAGAAACAAGCCGCCAGTGGACCACGAAAACAACTACGGCTTCAGCATCGCTGGACCCATCCGGATCCCGCACCTCTACGACGGCCGCAACAAGACCTTCGGCCACTACAGCCAGGAATGGTACAAGCAGAACAGCGAAAACACCAGCACCGGCACCGTGCCGACCGCCGCTGAAAAGACGGGCGACTTCTCCAACTTCCTGGGACTCGACCCCGCTACCAATGCACAGGGTGTCATTCCCATCTATGACCCGACCACGGGCGCGCAGTTCGTTTGCAATGGCGTCCTGAACGTCATTTGCCCGGGCCGCATCAGCGCTATTTCCTCCACCCTGATTCCCTACATTCCCAATCCCGACAGTAGTGGTACCGGCGTGGGCGGTCAGGACAACAACAAGGCCTACGTGCCCTTCATCAGCCCGAACATTCAGCACGTCTGGGGCTTCACGGTCGATCAGACCCTGACGCCGACCCAGAGCCTCCACTATGCTGAGTGGCGCAATACCTACCACAGCGAAGGGTTCGACCAGGCCCCGATCGTGGTGTACCCGAATCCGCTGGAAAGCCTGCGTTCCTACCCGAACGTCGGAACCGCCTTCCTGCTGAATTACACCAACTCCCTCAGTTCTCACCTGGTCATGACCGCGGGCTTTGGTTGGATTGGTGAAATCAACAACCAGTTCAACATCAACAAGTTTGCTCCCAAGTCCGAATACGTTGGCGTGTTGCAGGAAGATATTCTCCCGTCCATCACGTTTGATGGCTTGCACACGACCACCAGCTTTGGCACCGGTGGCTCGAACTCCGGTTCGGTCAACCGCAAGTTGGGCATCGCGATCGTCAACAACTTCCTCTGGACCAAGGGGCGCCACACCTTCAACATCGGTTGGGAAATGCGTCATTCTCTGCAGGACGACAACGAAGAGCAGACCGAGGGCGGTCACTTCGCGTTCAGCCACCACCAGACGGATATCCAGAACCCCAACAGCCCCTATTTCGGCACCTACGGCAGTTCCTTCGCTAGCTTCCTGCTGGGCCTTCCCGATGAGGAAGACCGCTCCAACTCGCAGGAAGAGCGGCTCCGCAACTGGGATGTCTCGCCCTATGTCCAGGACGACATCAAGCTGAGTCCCAAGTTGACCCTCAATCTCGGCGTCCGTTGGGATATTCAGGTTCCCTTCACTGAAGAGAACAACCTGATCGTCTTCTTCGATCCCGACAAGCCGGGAACGGATCCCGCGGCCAGCAATATCGCTGGTTCGGCCACCAAGTTCGGCAACTGCACAGGCTGCGCCGGATATTCTCGCGCCGATATCCACTACACCCATTTCGGCCCCCGCTTGGGCTTTGCCTACAAACTCAACAACAAGACCGTTGCTCAGGGTGGCTTCGCTATCGCGTTCCTCAATGGCGGCGCTTATGAGTACGGCACCTCCAAGGTCGCCGTCAACTATGGCAACCTGCTGACCGGCCAGTACCACCGCGCCAGCTCCAACACCTACACCTCCACGCCCGGCTCATGGGATGCAACTCCCATTCCCGCCACCGTTGCGACGCCCTTCAGTCCTGGACTGGGCGGCGGCAACCAGATCGACGCCTTCAGCAAGAACGACGGCTATGCTCCTTACACGCAACAGTGGAACATGAACCTCCAGCGCGAGCTGCCCTATAACATGTTCATCACGGCTGCATACATTGGAAGCCGCATCATTCACCTGCCCAGCCAGAACAACCGCATCGGCCAGATGAATCCCTCCTACGACGCCCAGTACGGAAACGTAATGAGCAGCTGTAATCCGTCGACCTCTGTGCTGGCTGATAACTTTGCTCCCTACGACAAGACCACCAACCCCAGCGGCTGCGCCGCGGCGGATGGTTTCGCCCTGCCGTATGCCAACTTCGTCAGCGATTTCGGCACCTCGGCGTCGGTTGCTCAGGCGCTGGGTCCGTATCCTCAGTACAACTACATCTTCAACAACTTCGAAGCCAAGGGCACTACCTTCTACAATTCCGCCCAGATCGAACTGGAAAAGCGCTTCACCAACGGTCTGTCCTTCCTGGCCGGCTACACCCTGTCGCACCAGTTGGACAACGCGAGCAGCGGTTTCTCCAGCTTCACTTCGGGCGGCATCAACAAGTACAACCAGAAGACAGAATGGGCGGTTTCCAACTCCAACGAACCGCAGACCCTCAAGGTCAGCGGAACCTACGAGTTGCCCATCGGTCCCGGAAAGAAGTACGTCAACAACCACCTTCTCGGCAACGTCGTTGGTGGCTGGCAGGTTGGCTGGATTCTCGACTATGAAGACGGTACGGTCAATGGTCCTGGCGAAAGCGGCTCACCATTCCCGAACGGCTTCGAGCGTCCCGATCGCAACTCGTCGGTTGGCCTCAGCACCGGTTCCTATAACAAGGTTGGCAAGTACTTCTTCGCCGGCGGCAAGGGTGCTGGTCCTTCCATGTACAACCCGTTGGCTTTCACTGCCACACCAACTCAGTACGTCATCGGCACTGCGCTTCGCAATTACCAGGGGATGACAAACGCAGGCCTCCTGATGGAAAGCCTGAATGCCCGGAAGCACTTCTACTTGGGTGAGCACGTCCAGGGCATTCTCACGGTCGATTACTTCAACGCGTTCAACCGGACTCAGTTCAACGGACCAGACAACAACGTAAGCGACTCCACCTTCACTCAGGACACCAGCACTGGCTCGCAGATCAGCAACCGCCAGGGCCAGGTCAAGTTGCAGTTGCAGTTCTAACCTCACCGCAGATCATCTGCGTAGTGAATTGCACGACTGTATGTCTCCTAACTTCGCCGGGCTGCTCTCATGAGCAGCCCGGTTTTTTATTGCGGAGCGCGGGCAGTTTGCGGCGCTTCTTTCGGATTGCTCCAAGTGAAGGAATGAGGCGATCTCCCCACGGTTTACCTGCAATCCGCATCGCTTATAATTGAGTCCTATGAGGATGGACTGTATCAAAGCATGGTCTCGCCGGGCGCCGCTTGTTTTGCTCGCGTTGCTGCTTGCCTTTCCGGTGGCTGAAGCCTTTGCCGGCCAGGCGAATGAAGCGGTCTCGCCCCAGGTTCAGCAGTTGTACGCCGAGGCCAAAGCAGCGCAGCAGCACGGCGACACAACCACTGCCATCCAGAAGTATCGGGCCATGCTGAAGCTGGCGCCGCGTCTTGCTCCCGCATACAACAACCTGGGAATGATCTACTTCAACCAGCAGGACTATACACACGCCGCGGAGGTGCTCAAGCGGGGGCTCGAAGTGAATCCCAATATGCCCACCGCGGAGGCCATGCTGGGGATGTCCTACTTCCAGTTGGGAATGGATGAAAAAGCCGAACCTCTTTTGCGCATGGCTCTCAAAGCCAACCCTGCCGACGAAAGAACGCAACTGATGCTGGTCCACATCCTCATCAACCTCAAGCGATTCGAGGATGCGACCGCGGAGCTCAACAAGCTGGTTGAGCGCAATCCGAAAAGTCAGGAAGGCTGGTATCTGCTCGGCAAGACCTATCTCCAGTTGTCGGAGAATGCGCTGGCAAAGATCAACGAGATCGATCCAAATTCCGTGGTGGCGCATGAAATCACCGGCGAAATCGACGAGAGCATGCATAACTACGACAGTGCTCTGTCGGAGTACAAGAAAGTCATCGAACTGGCCCCGAATGAGCCCGGAACGCACATGCACATGGCCAATGCCTACTGGCTGGTCGGCAAGTGGAAATCGGCGGAGGATGAGTTCAAGGCTGAGCTGAAGAACGATCCCAACAGTTGCATCGCGCACTGGAAACTGGCCGATGCCATCCTGGAGGCAAACGACTCCAACGATGAGGCGCTCTCCGAGGTGAATCTGGCCATCGATCGCTGTCCGACACTGATGCAGGCGCGGGTGGACAGGGCGCGCGCACTGATCCGCATGGGCAAGCAAATCGATGCTCTTCCCGATCTGGAAGCTGCCGTGAAGGAAAGCCCCTCCGAACCAACCATTCACTTCCTGTTGGCCTCTGTGTATAGAACGCAGGGCAAGACCGCCGAGGCGCGCCAGGAGATGCAAACCTATAGCCGGTTGCAGCGTGAAGCGACCGAGGCAATCGCCGGGCAGGCAAAGGACGCAAGTGACATCAAGAATGCTGCTCACTAGCCGGGGTGCGCGGATAGGCGTATGCGCCTTCGCGCTGGCTGTTCTCTGCGCTCTTGCGGCAGATGGGCAGAAGCCCGCGGATCCCTTGCCAGGGCCGCGCGCATTTCTGGCGGAGGGTAAGCTCGATAAGTCGGAAGCAGCTCTTCACGACTATCTCGCCGCCCATCCCGCTTCCGCGGATGCGCATTTTCTGCTCGGCTATGTGCTCTTTCGCGAAAAGAAGGCCACCGAATCGCTGGCCGAGTTTACCGCTGGAGCGCGCACCCGGCACCCCAAGGCCGAAGAGTTCAAGACCATCGCGTCGGATTACGTCCTGTTGCGCGACTATGCCGACGCCGAGAAGTGGTTTACCGAAGTTACCCGCGAGACTCCCAATGACGCCGATGCCTGGTATCTTCTGGGCCGCACCAAATTCAATGAAAACAGCTTTACCGACGCGGTGTCGTGTTTTGAACGCGCGATGACACTGCACCCCCGGTACATAGAGGCCGAAAATAATCTCGGTCTCGCGTTGAAGGAATTGAACGAATTGGAAGAGGCGAAGCAGGCGTTTAGAACGGCGATCGACTGGCAAGGCGCAAATCCCGTCGATTCGCAGCCATTCCTGAATCTGGGCGCGATGCTTGCCGAAGGGGGTGAGCTGGACAAGGCGATTCCTTTGCTTGCCAAGGCCGCTGCGATATCTCCGGAGAACCCCAGGATCCACGAAGAGCTTGGCAGCGTCTATGAGAAACAGCACGACCTGCCAAAGGCACAGGCCGAACTGGAACAAGCGGTCGCGCTGGCGCCAAGCACCTCGGGACTTCACTTCAAATTGGGCCAGATTTACCGGCGTCTGGGGATGAGCGAACCCGCGCAACACGAGTTCGAGATGTGCGAGAAGCTGAACAGCACCCATTCCTCCACCAGCACGCCCAATCCCTTGATCCCGGACCACCCCGCGACCCACTAAAGCGGTTCTCCTTTTTGCGTGGTCGTTTCAGAACCGTGCAGGGAGGTCTTTCTTCCACTCCACGATCAATGACCCATCCGTGTGGGCCCGGTTGAGAAGAGAACCGCTTGAGAAATGTGCTTCCCCCTGCACACGTAGGAGAACTGCTTCTGGCGGTCTCCGAAGTTTGAGTTGAGCAGGGAAGAAGATCGGATACTGCGCCTCTTTTTCGAGTGCACTCGAAGTATGGAGCCGGCTGCGGCACTGCTTTGAGTGCGGTCGCGCCCCGAGGGGTTCGCTTCCCGAATTCATCCATTCCACTGGCGCCAGAAAAGAGGCGAAGCCGCATTTCAAGAGGGGATTTGCGCGTCGATTCAGGCAAGGATCATGCCCGCTTGAAAGTTTTATGGTATCGTTTCCAAAGCTATGCTTACAGAGGTATAATTCGCCGTGACGTTGCGGCAATGACGTGCGGTTTTCTAGAGAGCGCCACTGTCGTTCGCGATGTGGAGCGGGAGGATTTGAATGAGGAATAGAACAGGCATCGGGCGAACCAAGGGTGCTTTGAGCATCGGCCTATTGGTTGCGGCGATGGGCATTTCCGCGGTTCTATGTGGGCGGGTGCAGGCAGTTGCGCAGTCGGCTGACCAGGCGGCGCAAGTCGTCAAGGCGCTCGACAGCAACTCCAAGGCCGTCGTCGGACGGCTGACTGAGCTCAACCAACTGTCGGCAGATGAATGGCGCTTTCATGCAGGCGATATGGCGCATGGAGAAGCAACGGAGCTGGACGACTCGTCCTGGCAGGTGGTGAAGGCGGGTACAGAAGCGCCGATGGACGCGGTATGGTACCGGCGTTGGATTGAAGTGCCGCAAACCCTCCACGGCTACGACCTGACCGGCGCGCGGATATGGTTTTCCTTTTCCGCAGGTGCAAACGGCCCCATGCCGGAGATCATCTACTTCAACGGACGGCGCGTCGCCCTGGGCGATGACCTCGAGCCGATTGTGCTCTTTGACAAGGCCAAGCCGGGCGAAAAAGTGCTGGTGGCCGTCAAGCTGCTGCACACCGTGGATAAGAAGAGCTTCGGCGGTACGGAACTCAAGATCGATTTCGCTGAGAACCGGCCCAATCCAGAGGATCTGCGCAAGGAGATTCTCGTCGGAACCCTGCTGATTCCCAGCCTCTCGAAGGATATTGCAGCCGACACGGCGACTCTGGAGAAGGTGACCGGCGCGGTCGATCTGGCGGCGCTGGACGCGAAGGATCAGACGAAGTTCGACGCCTCGCTGAAGCAGGCGCAGACAAACATGGAAGCGCTGCGGCCGATGCTGTCGCAGGCGACCATGCACCTGACCGGCAACGCGCACATCGATGCGGCATGGCTGTGGCCCTGGACCGAGACGGTCGACGTGGTCAAACGGACATTCGGCACCGCGCTGCAGTTGATGAATGAATATCCGGATTACACCTTCACGCAGTCTGCCGCCGCATATAACGAGTGGATTGCCGAGAAGTATCCGGAGATGAATGCGCAGATCAAGCAGCGCATCAAGGAAGGACGCTGGGAGATCGTGGGCGGCATGTGGGTCGAGCCCGACCTGAACATGCCCGACGGCGAAGCGCAGGTGCACTCGATCCTGGTGGCGAAGCGCTGGTTCCAGAAGGAATACGGCGTGGATGTGCGCATCGGCTGGGCTCCCGACACCTTCGGATATACCTGGCAGTTGCCGCAGATTTACAAGAAGTCAGGTCTCGATTACTTCGTAACTCAGAAGACCGGATGGAACGATACCAACCAATTCCCCTTCAAGCTCTTCTGGTGGCAGTCGCCGGATGGCAGCAAGATCCTCACCTATTTCCCCCGCGATTATGCGGCTGACAACCTGAACCCTGTCCGTCTCGCCGACAATTTCAAATACGCGCGGTCGTATGCGCCCGGCCTGACCAAGATGATGGATCTGTACGGCATCGGCGACCATGGCGGCGGCCCGACGCGCGCCATTCTTGAAGAGGGCACGCACTGGATGACGCCTGACAAGGTGGTTCCGCAGATGAAGTTCGGAACCGCACAGAGCTATCTGAGCGACCTCGAGCAGAGGATCGTCTCCGACCCGCGCGTGTGGAACTACGATTCGATTGCCAAGGGATACAACGCTCCTGCCACTCCGGCCGAGGGCAAGGTTGCCATTCCGACCTGGAACAGCGAACTGTATTTTGAATATCACCGCGGCGTAATGACCACGCAGGCCAACCACAAGCGCAACATGCGCGACAGCGAAGAGCAGGCGGTCAACGCCGAGAAGCTCGCGTCGCTGGCATGGCTGGAAGGCAAGCCGTATCCTGCCGATGCGATCACCGAAGCGTGGAAGAAGATCGCCTTCAACGGATTCCATGACCTGGCCGCCGGCTCGGGCATCGGCATCATCTACAAGGATGCGCAGAAGGACTACGACCAGGTTCGCTGGGCGACCAACGAAATTTCGGAACAGTCTCTGAAGACCATCTCTGCCAACATCAACACGCAGGTTTCCGGCGGCGTTCCGGTTCTCGTAACCAACCCGCTGGCCTGGGAGCGCTCCGGCGCGGTAACGGTGGACGTGCAGATGCCTTCGGCGGTTACCGGCGGCGTTTCCGTTCTGGATTCCGCAAATCGCGTGGTGCCTTCGCAGGTGATCGAGAAGGACGCCAAGACCAATACTTACCGTCTGCAGATCGCGGCCGACAAGGTTCCCTCACTGGGCTACAAGGTGCTGCACGTTGTTGCCGGCACCAAGCCTGCCGTAAGCGACCTGAAGGCGGAGGGTATGACGCTGGAAAACTCCGTTCTGAAGGTTACGGTCGACAAGACCACGGGCTGCATCACCAGCCTCTACAACAAGCAGACGAAGTTTGAAGCGCTGACTGCGGGCGCTTGCGGCAACCAGCTGCAGGCCTTCAAGGATCTGCCCAAGGACTACGACGCGTGGAACGTCGATTACGGCACCTTCGATCATCCGATCATCTTCGACAAGGCTGATTCGGTCGAGTTGGTCGAAAAGGGCCCGATGCAGGCTGCAATTCGCGTGTCACACACGTGGCAGAGCTCGAAGTTTGTCCAGGACATCACTCTTGCCGCAGGTTCCGACCAGGTGAATGTAGTCAACGACATCGATTGGCATGAAACCCATGTGATGTTGAAGGCTGCATTCCCGCTGGCCGCCACCAGCAACAAGGCCACTTACGAAACTCCTTACGGCGCCATCCAGCGGCCCACCACTCGCGACAACAGCTGGGAGAAGGCGCAGTTCGAAGTTCCTGCTCTGCGCTGGGCAGACCTGGGCGATGGACAGCACGGCTTCAGCCTGCTGAACAACTCCAAGTACGGCTACGACGACCTGGGCAACGTGATGCGCATCTCGCTGCTGCGTTCGCCTGTCTGGCCCGATCCGGATGCGGACCGCGGACATCAGCACTTCACTTATGCCCTCTATCCGCACGGCGGCGACTGGAAACAGGCGATGACGGTGCGGCACGGTTACGAATACAACTATCAGCTCAAGGCTACCCAGGTGCAGCCGCACGCCGGCAGTCTGCCTGCTGATTACTCGTATGTGACTGTGAAGCCGGAGAATGTGGTTCTCACCGACCTCAAGAAGGCCGAGGACGAAAACGGACTTATCTTCCGTATGTATGAGTGGGCAGGAAAATCCGGAGACGTGGAAATTCATCTGCCCAAGGGTGCTACGGGAGCTACCGTCACCAACCTGATGGAGAAGCCGGAAGGTACGCCGCTGAAGTTGGTCGGCGACACCGTGACCGCGCCCATTCATCCCTACGAAATTCTCACCATTTGCGTAGGTTATCCCGCCAAGCGCTAGTATCGGCCAAGTGGTTCTATAACCTATCCGCTTCCTGCTGAGGCCGGTGTCCGATTGCCAATCGGACACCGGTGCTTCATTAAGCATCTGGATCCGGCTTTCGGAGCAGGTTCAAGTTATCTGCCATTCCGGCAAACCAATGTTGCGGCTCAGATAGGGAAGTACAAACACGCTTTCCCGGGTTGTGTACCGTGGCCCGCGAAGCGTAAACTTCGAGTTACGGCGAGGACGATATGCTGCGCCGAAAAGAAATGCAAAAAAAGAGCGCGCTCCCGACTTTGAGTGAAGTGGCACGGCTGGCAGGCGTTGGTACCACCACCGTTTCGCGTGTCATCAATGGCGGCGCTCGAGTCAGCCCCAAGACACTGGCTCGTGTGCGCGGAGTTATCGAGACTCTGGGTTATACGCCCAACCAGGCGGCACGCATTCTCAAAGGCGACCGCACCAGGACGATCGGGCTGATAGTTCCCAGTATTGCCGACCCTTTCTTTTCCAGTTGCGCGGAAGCTGCACAGGCCGTAGCCCGCGCCAATGACTCGCTGCTTATCGTGGTAACCTCGCAAAACGATCCGCACACCGAGATCGAAGATTTGAATATACTCACGGGTCATCGAACGGATGGTCTGCTGATCGCTCCAGCCAATTCGCGCAACCTGGCGTTGCTCGACCTGCTCAATCGGCTCAATGTTCCCGTAATTGCCATTGACCGCCCGGTCTTTAATTCCCCGATCATCTCCGTGGTGACGGACAATTTCGAGGGAGCCAGATCCGCCGTTCGGCATTTGATCGCGCACGGCCGCAAGAACATCGTCTGCCTTACCGGCGAAACCACGTTGTTCACCATTCACGAGCGCATCCGCGGCTATCGGGCCGGGGTCGAATCTGCCGGCCTCGCTTGTATCGTGGATTCATCGGTTCAAGACTATAAGTCCGCCGAGGACGCTATCAAGCGTCTGTTGGCCGGCGCAAACCCGCCGGACGCTATCTTTACCCTGAAAAACAGCTCGACGATCTATGCCTTCGAAGCTCTTCAAAAACTCAATGTAAACGTCCCCGAGACCGTCGCTCTGTTGGGCTTTGACGATTTCGAACTGGCCTCCACGGTTAAGCCCTCGATCAGCGTCGTTCAGCAGCCGGTCGAAGAAATCGGGCGGGTCGCGGCAGAGCTTCTGTTCGACCAGCTCCTGGGACGGCGCAGTATCGGAGTCACTGGCCGCTCCATCAACTCGCGGCGCGTCACGCTCCAGACGCGTCTTATCGCGCGAGCCTCCTGTGGCTGTCCCTCTCCAGCAGTTGAGGGGCGCGAAGACTGTAACCCATAGGTTCGGGATCAGGGCCGCGGAGTCAGTTCGGGATGAAACTCCGCCTTGCCGCCAAGCAGCAGCACGATGCCCAGCCGGCCCTCCTGCCGTTCGGCCAGAGTGGGGCCTTCGATCTGCGCCTGCCGTCCATCGCTGGAGGTGTATTGCACCCGCAGTGCGCCGCTGCCGCGCAACTGGATCCGGTAGTGGATTGCCTCACCCGCCGCCAGGCTGTTGGCCCCGAAGCTGGCGCTCGGATAATCCACTTCGAGTAGTTGGATCGCAGCCCCCGTCCGGTTTTCCACAGTCGTTTCCACATGGTACGAATGGCAGCCTACAGCCCAGATCAGCGCCGGCAGGAGCGCTATCAGAATTCGCGTGTGCAGCCGCGTCCAAGGCTTCATTCCCGGTTTCCGTCTTTCTCCGCCGCGCCTTCCTGTTGCTCCTGCGCCGCCAGTTTCTTTTCCACACGATCCAGCCGCTTGAGCAACTCCGGCAGGCGCTGGAAGATGGTAACCGCCCGCAGCCATACGCGGTTGTCGAAGCCCGGCGAACCGGAGATCATCTTGCCGGCCGGCACATCGTGCGACACCGCCGACTGCGCGGTCAGAATCACGCCGTCCCCTACCGAGCAGTGTCCGGCCACTCCCACTTGGCCCGCCAGAATGACGTTGTTGCCGATTACCGAGGAGCCAGCCAGACCGGTCTGCGCGCAAAGCAGGGTGTTCTCTCCCACATGGGAGCCGTGGCCTACCTGCACCAGGTTGTCCACCTTGCTGCCGTCGCCGATGCGGGTTTCTCCCACCGTCGCGCGGTCGATGCAGGCGTTGGCCTGCACGTCCACCCGGTTTCCCAGCCGCACTGGCCCGGACTGCGGAATCTTCTCCCACTGTCCGGCCTCGTTCTTTGAAAATCCAAAGCCGTCCGCGCCGATGATGGCGCCATTTTCTAGCGTGACATGGTCGCCCAGAATGCAGTTCTCGCGCACCACGGCATGGGAGTGCGCGAAGAAGTGGCTGCCCGCCTGCACGCCGGAATAGAGCACGACGTGTGGCAGCAGGGTGGCATGAGCGCCCAGCTTGACCTGCGGTCCGATCACGACGTAGGGGCCGATGTGCGCCCCCTCGCCGACTTCGGCCGTCGGGTCGATCACGGCTGTGGGATGAATTCCCGGCGCGTAGACGGGCGGTTGATAAAACATGCCCAGCGCGCGTGAAAACGCATGATAAGGATTCTTCAGCCGCAGAGTCGCGGTTTCAATCTCCGGGAACTCCGGTTCTACCAGTACGGCAGCGGCCCTGGTCTTGCGCGCCAGAGCGCCATATCGGGGGTTGGCCACAAAGGTCACCTCGGTAGGACCGGCCTCCTCAATCCCTTTTATGCCGGTCACTTCCCGCTCCGCGTCGCCGCGCAGTTCCGCACCCAGCCTGTTTGCCAACTCACCTAGCTTCATCCTTGGAATTGTAGCGGAATCGGCCAGCTGTGGGTCGTCCCGTCATTCTCCGCCGGTGCAGGCAAACTCCCTCACCGATCCGCATCTGTCTCTCGTGGAAACAGCTCCGGCTGCTCCACGGGCCGGCGTTCGGCGCTCGTCCGTTTGTGCCCTGCCGCGCCAATCAGACCAACCACTTCAAGCGTTTGGATCGCCGGTCGCGGCACGTAAATCCGCTGCGTATTCGAGCGTGTATCCGGCGGGGTCAGCAGCAGGCCCGCGCCCTCCACCAGCGAACGGTCGTTGGCCGCCAGGCCTTCCAGTTCCTCGCCGTCCGTCAAGGTCATCCGCAGCCAAAGGCCGGCGGTTCGCGGCCGGAGTGCGAAGCGCTTGTGCAGGAGACGTTCCGGATTGGCCTGGTCGGCGGAAGAAGAAGGAGCCGCGAAGTCGCGCACATAGCAGATCCACTTCACCTCGCCCCACCCGATGTGCACCAGCTTGCCGGTCAGGTCCAGGAATTCCAACTCCGCCGCGTCCGGGCCGAAGCACGGAGCGGCATAGCCTGCACACCAGTCCCGGGAGAACTTGCGTACGATCACAGGTTTGCGCGTGGAAGCCATCGTTCTGGATTGTCGCACGGACCCCGACCGTAAAGGGAAGAGAAATCGCCACGAATCTGGTGCATAAATGCTGGCCAATTGAGATGCATTGTGTTAAAGTACTGGTTTGCAACCTTTCCCAGATTGCACCTTAAGCGCAACAGTATCAGCCACTTGACGGGGTCACAAGAAGGCGGAAGCAGGAAACTCCAATGCCCGACTATATTTATCTCCTTGAAAATCGGTTATCGGCCGACCAGCAGAATGCCCTGCACCAGTTGCGGGAAGCAGCCCGAGAAGCCGGTACCATTCTTTTTCTCACCGGCGACGCAGTCCGCGACCTGACCAGCGGTCACTCGGTCCGCGATCTTGAGGTGGCTGTGCATTGCAATGCCCTGAGCCTCAGAAAGCCGATCGAAAAACTCGGTGGAACGGTGTGGGGTGAAGATGCAGAGTCCCGCTCCCTCTATCTCTGTTTTCCCGGCACGGTCTGTGTGGATCTGGTAAGTACTCACCGCGCCGAGTTCCAAAAGCCCGGCAAGATCCTTTATCATCCGGCATCCATCCAGGAGTTCCTGCGCAACCGTGACTTCACCGTCAACGCCATGGCCATCTCGCTCAATGAGGGATCGTTCGGCCTGCTCATGGATCCGTTCAACGGCGCTGCCGACATCGAGTCGCGGACCATCCGCCTGGTCTCGAATTATGGCTTTCTCGAAAAGCCATCCCTGCTGATTCGCGCCACCCGTTACATGGCCCGGCTGGGCTGGGAGATGGATCCCCGCACCCGCACGCGGTATGAAAACGCCAGGGAAGAAGGCGTCATCGAACATCTCTCCGCCCTGGCCCGCAGGCGGGAACTGGAGCAGATCGGCCACGAAGAAGAAGGCCTGAAAGTCCTGAAAGCCATGGAAAGCGAGGGCTGGACCAAGTACCTCTTCCCGGCCTGGACCTCAGCCAAGGCCGATGAGGAGAAGCTCAAGGTCCTCCACGAACTGTCTGTCGAGTTGATTCTTGCCGGTGTCCATCCCGATATGTCGGCGGCGCAGATGCATTTACTCACTGCCAAGGTGGCAGCCAAGGACCTGGCAGCGCTCAAGAAACTGATGCTGCGGCCGGGCTTTGTCGAGGAGTGGAGCAGCCTGGACGCGCTGGCGGCAGGATTTGCCAAGGTGCTCCTGTCCAAGGAGAATGCGACCCCCTCCGCGAGCTACAAGCTGTTTACCAGTTACGACCCGGAAGCGATTCTTTGGCTTGGGTTTACCAGCAAGGATGCGGCCGTCAAGGAGCGTTTCAACCTGTTCCTGAAGGTGTGGCCGGAAACCCGCCAGCGCATTCCCCACGCCCAGATGCAGGAGATGCGCATCACGCCGGAACTGCCCGCGTACCGTGAGATTGTGGACTCTCTCTTTCTTCAGTTGCTCGACGGCAACCTGGGGACGACGGAGGAGATTCGCGCCTTCCTGGAACCCTATTCGCCTCCCGCTCCGCCTCCGCAGGTCACGGTCAAGCGCCCTCGCGCAAAGCGCGGCGCCGAGGCCAAGGTGAAGGAGCATTCCTTCGAAGATGAGGAAGAATCTGAAGAGGTTCTGGACGAGGATGAGGACCTGGACGACATTGGCGACGATGAGGAAGATGCCGAACTCGGCATGAACCTGCCCAAGGTGGCGCTGCACGGGGATGTCGGCGACGAAGCTGAATCCGCGGAGGAAGAAGAGCACATTCCGGCTCCGCCGGCCAAGCCCGCCTCCAAGGCCGCCAAATCCAAGCCTGTCGCACCAGCTCCCGCCAAGGCCGAAGAGCCAGCCCCGGCTGCCGGGAAGGCCAAGCCGCACAAGGCGGAGAAGCCTGAACCCGCGCCCAAGCCCGCTCCTAAACCTGCCGCTGCTTCGGTTGTGCCGCAGCCCAAGGCCAAGCCTGTCATCGCTCCAGCCAGGAAGCCCGCATCCGTGGCCAAGCCCGCCCCCAAGGCTCCCGTGAAGGCGACAGCGGTGAAACCGCCGGTCAAGCCTACGGTGACGGCGCCAGCAAAGCCGCCGGTCAAGGTTGTAGCCAAGGTTGCAGCCAAGGCTCCTGCCAAAGCTCCGGCGACCAAGCCTGCGTCTGTGCCTGCGCCCGCGCAAAAGAAGCCTGTTGCGGCGCCGAAGCATGTCAAGCCCGCAGCCAAGCCGGTTGCCAAGAAACCCGCTCCCAAGCCGGCCAAAAAACACTAGTCTCGTGACCGGCAAGAGCGGGAAGTAGCGCCTCCTGGCCGACTGTACTGGCGGCGTCATGGTGAAGGGTACGGGCTCTAGTGTCCTATCTCAGAAATTTAGGCCAAAACTGAAACTGTCATTCTGAGTGAACGGGGCCCCGAACGCTTTTTGAGTTCTGGGGGTGGTGAGCGAAGAATCTGCTTTTGTTCTTTTGCGCATTTTACAAAGGAATTTAGAGACAGGGCACTATAGCGAAACCAGAGTGGATGTATCCCGAAAGCAAGGTTCTCAAGTCGACTTGGACCACCAGGGAGCGGCGACCCTGCACAACCCTCGACAGGACACAGTGACTCTGGTTTCGCTTTAGCCCGTGCATAAACCCTGCAGAATCAGCGGGACTTTAGGCCCCGAGGGATGGTTTTCCTGGGTTTCACCCAAAAGCCGGCCCTTTTTCCGCAGCCCGCGAAATGCCTATTTCTCTTTCGGCTCAGGGTTGTCCTCGACCAGGATGCGCGTTTCCGAGCGGAACATGTGGTACTTCTCGAAGCTCACATCGATCAGCAGGGTCTGGAGGCTTGTCTCAGGCATGGAGTTGGATTCTTCCCCGGACCCGTGGAGTCCCAAAAAACCGATAGAATCCGCCAACCCTGAGTGGGAAATGGCCTGTGGTTGCGCCAGCGCCAGCGCCACGCTCCGCACCGGACAAATATAGGTTTTGCCGCCTATCTCCACCGGCCCGTATTCCACCATGAGGTTGCTCTTGGTCATGGGATTGGGCGGCTTCAGGTCTCCCTGCAGCGTCAGCCGGTGAATGGTTCCGTTGATCGCATCGAGAGTAATTTCCCCGTGATAGCCGGAGAACTCCTTGTAAACATGGTTGCTGCCCGCTGGAATGCAGCAGAACTGTATCTGGTAATGCGACTTGCCCTTGGGCACCGAGTAGCGGTACACCGCCTCTTGTCCCACCGCGCCCTGCTCCCAGTGGCTCCAGGTGAGTGTGCCCTGACCGGAATCCGCCAGCACCATGCGGAGGATGGGTCCGAACTCGCCCGTGGTGAGCAAGCTCAGGACCACCTCATCGGTTGCGTCGATCTTTGTCTCACCCCAATCCACAACCTCTTTGTGGTCGCGGTAGAGCACCGTGGAACTGAACTTGGCTACCTCGTGCAATGGCCGATAGGAGACGTAGGAGGACGACACGGCTGCAGGGCCTTCGTGCGCCGGCGTGTCTTCAAACAGATTGATCTTCCGATCCGCGAAGAAGTTAGGCAATTTGGAGAGGGTTTCCACCACACGCTGTTCGGCCTGTTGCAGCAACTTGCGCTGGCTGTCTGCATCCGGAGCGGGCGTGGTGGGATTCTCGGCCGGCGGCGGGTCGAAGAATGCCGATTGATCGGCCAACGCAATCAATGCCTGCCGGGTTTCGGAACCCGATAACTCCTTCTCCCACTCAGCCAGTTTGGCCGCGCTCAGCCGCTCGGTCAGCTCCAACCCGTAGAGCTGCTTTGCTATTTGCGTATCCGGCTTGCCATGGATTGCGGTGAGCGTCTGCTCCAGTTGCGCTACCGTGACCCGCTTGGCCGCGTACGCCGGAACAGCCATGACCGCCAATACCAACCAGAGAGTCAGCTTCCGCACGGTCCAGCCTTTCTCAAAGAACAGCCCATATTAAGCGCTTCCAAACGCCTTGTAAAGACTACCGGATGCGCTCCGCCCCGGCGCGCTCTCAGGGCGACTGAGTTACCCCCACGCAAACTTGCCGGCATAGCTCCGTTGGTGCGCCTATGGAACCTCCGTGGGGCGGGAAAACGAGGTCATCCGGTGTTCTTCTCCATCGATAACTACCACGCGCACCCGATAGCTCCCGGGCTTAAGTTCGAACTTGGTTTCCGCGTCAATTCCTGTCATGAAGAAGTCCGGTAATTGCGCGTCAACTACGTTGATCTTTGCATGACGCTCTTTGACCTGGACTATGTTGTCCTTCTGGTCGAAAACGGCAACGATAAAACCCACACTGTTGAGGTTATGGTCGCCGTCCTTGCGGAAATGAAGCGCCTTCACATCCAGGTGAGTCAGCAGAGAAAGCTCGCGCGTCTCGCCCGGTTCCGTCGATGAACTCATCTTCAAGTCGACCGGAAGGTCGTTGCGGTCCGTCTTTGAGCGAAGAGCCTCGCGGACCATCTCTTCCTCGCGGGCAACGGGGCTCTCTTCCGGTTGTGCGGCCGGCTGTGCGTCTGGTGCGCTTTCCTTGGCCACGCCTGTCTGTTCTACCGGCATCACATAGCCCCGGCGCGCCTGGATGCTATAGCCCTTCCGACTCTCCGCGAGTGTGACCTTCAACGTATGTAACTTGCCGTCCCGCTTGAGGTCCTGGGGAACGAATGCCAGGGTGTAGTGCGGCACCTGTTCCGTAAACGTGGCGAACCCGGCTTTCAGGTCGTTGGTGTCGTGGATGAACTTTCCACCTGTACCGTCTGCCACTTCCGCCAGCGGATCGGAGGCGAGAAACTCCCGCTCCGCGTCCAGAGTGTGTATGGCCGCTGTGACCTGCACATTTCCCCCGGTCGTGTTCGCTCGCGAGGCATCGAACTCGCGCATGGTGACGGATAGCCCCTTGGGGTTCAGCGAATCGATCACCACCTGCGCACGCACTGCCTTGTCGATGATCTGGTCCAACTTCACCTGCCAGTTCTCCGGCAGAAAGCCGGGAGAAACCAGAATTACGGTGCGCTGACCGGGGAGATTCGAGATGAACTTCACCACCTGCTCAAATTGCTGCAGATTAACGCGAGTGCTTATCTGGGAATTGTCCACAACTCGTCTCGCCTCGGTTTCGATCTGCTTGATCTGCATGAGAAGCGGAAGGTCGCCCCACCCGCAGCCTTTCAACTCCGCAAGCGCCAGTATCCAGGCACCGCTGTTAAGGTCTCTATCGCTGGTACTCAACACTTGCAATGCCTGATAATCCGTCAGGTCTGGACATTCCATGCTGCGGCCCTGCGCGCGCGGGCTAGGTTGAATTTGCTGCAATGCTTCGTGAATCTGCTTGGGGTCGGAGGTAAAGTCCGATAACATCTTGTCCGTTGTGAAGATAGCTACGCGGTCCTGCGGTCGCAATCCGGCGGCCAGCAGCCGATCGGCCGCATCGCGCCCCTGCATCAAAGCCGCGGTGGAGGTGTTCAGATTGTCGAAGTAGAAAGCCAGAAACCTCTCCGGAGGGGCTAGGCGAGGCGGCGGGGCTGGTTGCCCCGTAACCGGGGCCGCCGCCGGAGCAGCAGATAACTCAGCCGGTGACTCCTCCTCAAACTGCGTGATCGATTGCAGCTTGCCCCGGTCGAAGAGCTTGAAGTCTTCCTTCTTCAGCCCCTTGGCTGGATTGCCCTGTGCGTCGCGGACCACGGCCCGCACTAGAACCAGGTTGCTTTCCACTTTCAAGGTGGGTGCGGCCTGACTTCCAGCGGGAGTCTTGTCGCCGGTCTGGCCCTGTGCGCACAGGGGGCGGCACGGAATGAAAAGGACCGCCAACATTGCAGCCAGAATGGCAAACCGCCGAGTACAAAGATTCAGAAAGCTTTGCATGGAGTCTTACCTTCACCGCAGAGTCTAGCACTTGCCGGGAAAGGAGAGGGGAAAGTTACAGGATTTTCCGCCGTAAGTCGCCCTTGGAAGAACACCAAAGGAATCGACGAACAAATTGGGATTAGAGAGGAGTGTTCATTACTCGAATGGTTCTAGGAACGGCATCCATCACCATCCGGATCGGCGCGCGACTCACCCTCCCATCGGACGGGCAGACTTATGCGGCCAGTCCAAGAAGAGTCTAGGTTGAACTGTCCTGGCCCGGTGGCAAGAAAAAGACAAGACACCAGCCTTCAAGTTACTCACTTGGCGAATGGGGCCAAATCGACCGTCGCTTTTGGAGTCTTGCTTGAAATTGTTGACTGGAAACTCAGGTCCGGCGCTCGATGAGAGCACCGGACCCGATGAAGCTAGTAGCGACTACGGCCACGCGAGCTTCCGCCCGCACCGGCGCCGCCGCCGCTGCTGCCCTTGCGCGCCTGGTAGCAATCCCGGCAGAAAACCGGACGATCGCCACGCGGCTCGAAAGGCACTGTTGTAGGCTGACCGCAACCCGAACAAATCACAGGCGTCGCCTGTGCCGGAGCCGAACGGTAGCCGGAACCCCCCTGGTCGTTCTTCTTTGCCATACGGCAATTCTTGCAACGTTTTGGGGTCGAATAGCCGCGTTCCTGAAAGAACGCCTGATCAGCAGCGGTGAAAGTAAAATCCTGTCCACAATCGCTGCAAGTAAGTTGAATATCTCCGGCCATGGTTCTCCTCGTGGAGATTGTACAGCCCAATCCCACTTTTGCACACAAGGATTCTTTTGCAAAATAAAATCTCGCCAAGGAAGTGAAACTCCTGTCGGGGGAAAGCGTTGTCCGGGTTGCTTCCATTCAAAGCGCGGTTCCACACTCCATTCCTCGTACCCAACCTTCTGAATTCCCGATTGCAGCTTGCCAAGTTCCACGCGCTATCATCGTTCCAACTGATCTCCAGGCTACAGAGGTTCCACAATTGCGGTATCCAGGATCCACCGCCGCTGAGTGGCCTTTTCCTTAAGAAAAGGCCACCTTGCAAAGGGCTTGTAAGGGCACGTGAATTGTGGAACCGCTCGAGGTGCGGGCGGGATGCGAATCGCATATGTGCTCACTTCGCTGGGCATGGGCGGAGCAGAACGGCAAGTTCTGGCGCTGGCCGCGCGCATGGCTGGGCGAGGCCATACCGTCAAGTTGCTTGTGCTGCGTCCGCCCCTCTCCCAGGAGTGGCCCACCACGCTCGACCTCTTCCGCCTTCAGATGCGCAGAACGCCGGCGAGTTTCTTTGCAGGCCTGCTGCGCGGCCGCAGGTTTCTCCGTGAGTTTTCTCCGGATTTGGTGCACAGCCACAGCTTTCATGCCAACTTTGTGGCCAGGTTACTCCAGCTTCTTGCCCCCGCTCCCGTGGTTGTTTCCACGGTGCACAACGTGGATGAGGGAGGCTGGCTGCGCAGGCTGGCTTACCGCGTTACCGACCCGCTGAGCTGCTGCACCGTCGCCGTAAGCCGCGCCGTGCGGGACGAGTTTGTGCGCCGTGGCGTCGTTCCCGAATCCAAGTGCCTGGTGGTTTCAAACGGCATCGACACGGCGGAGTTTTCCCCCGATCTCAAGCGCCGTCAGGGAATGAGAGCCACGTTGGGCGCTGGCGCGAGCTTTGTCTGGCTCGCGGCAGCAAGGATTGCGCCCGCCAAGGACTATCCCAACCTGCTGCGCGCCTTTGCCAGCGTGCGACGAGCCTGCCCGGAGGCCCAGCTTTGGATTGCAGGAGAAGCGTCGAAGGACGGGCGCAGGCGGGTAGACTCATCGGCCCTCTGCAAAGAACCCCAAAGCGGGGTTCGCTGGTTGGGTCTGCGCCGCGACATTCCCGCGCTGCTCGATGCCGCCGACGCCTTTGTCCTGGCCTCGGCGTGGGAGGGAATGCCGCTGGCCGTGGGTGAGGCAATGGCCATGGGAAAGCCGGTGGTAGCCACCGATGTGGGCGGTGTGCGCGATCTGCTGGGGGATGCCGGGCGTCTCGTGCCGCCGCGGAACGCAGAGGCGCTGACCGGAGCCATGATCTCCCTGATGCGGGCAACCGACCAGGACCGGCAAACGCTCTCCAGCCTGGCGCGTACGCGCATCGAGCAGGAGTTCAGTATGGAGGCCAAAGCCGATGAGTGGGAACGGCTCTACCGGACTCTGTTGGCGGGCGGCTAGTACCCTGTCTCAGAAATTTAGGTCAAAACTGAAACTGTCATTCTGAGTGAACGGGGCCCCGAACGCTTTCCAGTTCGGGGGTGGTGAGCGAAGAATCTGCTTTTGTTCTTTTGCGCATTTTACAAAGGACTTTAGAGACAGGGCGACTAGTACCGTGACCAGCAAGAGCGGGAAGTAGCGCCGGCCTCCTGGCCGGCTGTACTGGCGGCGTCCGAGCGAGGAATATCTTCTGGCGGTCACAGACCTGGTGAACTGATTTCTGCACTTCCGGCGTTTGTCCAGAACCTCGAAACTCCGCGGTCCACGCCCCTTTCACGCTCAGCATGGTAACCTTATCAGCGAATTTTAGGGGCTGTTTTTCCGGGCCGCGGAAGCGGCGATGCAGAAGCCTCTGGAGGGTTTGGAATGCGGGAAGTGATTGCCTGTGGAGTTGTGTGTTTTGCCCTGTTTGGAGCAGCCTTCGGACAGGGAAGCGGAGGACCGGCAGCAAATGCGAGACCGGCGCAGAATGCGGTGTTGACGCTCGATCGTGGCTGGCAGTTCCGCCAGATTGCCTCCGGCGCTCAGCAGGAAGAAAACGGATGGCTGCCCGCCGTCGTGCCCGGCGACGTGCACCTGGACCTGCTCGCCAACAAGAAGATCTCCGACCCCTTCTTTCGCGATAACGAAGCCAAGCTGCAATGGATCGAGAAGGAAAGCTGGGAGTACCGGCTGAACTTCGATGTAACTCCATCCTTGCTCTCCCGTTCCAATGTCGATCTGGTCTTCGACGGACTCGACTCGGCCGCCCAGGTCTATCTGAATGGCGTCCAGGTCCTCAGCACCGACAACAGCTTCCGTGTCTTTCGCGTGCCGGCGAAGGCCAATCTGCACGCCGGCAAAAACCTCCTGCGCATCGTCTTCCCTTCGCCCATCAAAGCGGCCGAGCAGGTGGCAGCCGACGATCCCTGGCAGCCCAAGACCAAGACCGCTCCCAAGACCTATATCCGTAAGCCGGCCTATGAGTATGGATGGGATTGGGGACCGAAGTTTGTCACCAGCGGCATTTGGAAGCCGGTCCGTCTGGAAGCTTGGGATAAGGTCCGCATCGCCGACTTCTCCATCCATCAGCGCGACGTGAGCAAAGTGGTGGCCCATCTCGATGCCCAGGTCGAGGTGGAAGCCTCCGCAGCCGGCGCGGCCAAAGTCAGTGTGCAATATACCGCCGACGGCAAGCCCGCCACCCTGACCATCAACGCCAATCTACATGCGGGCCGCAACGTGATCGATTTGCCCATCGAGATTGCTCACCCCAAGCTCTGGTATCCGGCCGGCTACGGCGACCAGCCGCTCTACGCGTTCACCGCGCAGGTGGCCACGGGCGCGCTGCCGGCCGAAGAGCGCAAGGCCAAGGCCGGCTTGCGCACCATCGTGCTGCACAGGGAGCTGGACAAGTGGGGCCGCTCCTTTGAAATTCAGGTAAACGGCATTCCCGTCTTCGCCAAGGGCGCGGACGTGATTCCCTTCGACAGCTTCCCCAACCGCGTGACCACGGCCGATTACCGCCGCATCCTGGAGTCCGCGCGCGACGCCAACATGAACATGATCCGCCACTGGGGCGGCGGCTACTACGAAACCGAAGAGTTCTACTCCATCTGCGACGAGCTGGGCATCATGGTCTGGCAGGACTTCCAGTTCGGCAACGACTGGCAGCCCGGCACCTACGCCTTCAAGCTCAATATCGAGGCCGAGGCCGACGACCAGGTTCGCCGCCTGCGCAACCACCCCTCCATCGTCCTCTGGTCCGGCAATAACGAGACCGAAGCGGCGATGGCCTGGCACGCCCCAGTGCCGGCGGACGTGAAATACCAGATGTGGCAGGACTACCTCACCGAGTTCAGCGGCATCCTGCCCCGCGTCGTAGCCCGCCTCGATCCGGAAACGCCCTATTGGCCCAGCTCTCCCAGCGCAGATTACGAAGCCGTCTCTCCAACTTTTCACACCGGAGACGACCACATCTGGGACGTGTGGCACGGACGCGTGCCGTTCTCCACCTACGAGACGCACCATACTCGCTTTGTGTCGGAATACGGATTCCAGTCGTTTCCTGAGATGAAGACGGTCGAGAGCTTTACCCAGCCCGAGGATCGCACCGGCATCTTCACCCCCGTGATGCTGGCTCACCAGAAGAACGATGAAGGCAACGCGATCATCCACGACTACATGCTCAGGGATTACTCCGAGCCCAAGGACTTTCCGAGCTTCCTCTATGTCAGCCAGGTTCTGCAGGCCGAGGGCATCAAGATCGGCGCTGAGCACTTCCGCCGCTCGCGGCCTGAGACCATGGGCTCCATCTTCTGGCAGTTGAACGACTGCTGGCCGGTGGCTTCCTGGTCCTCCATCGACTACTACGGCCGCTGGAAGGCCCTGCAGTACTATGCCCGCCGCTTCTACGCGCCCATCCTGGTTTCTCCGCACGTCGAGGAAGGCGCGGTGAAGGTCTACATCGTCTCTGACAAGACCGAGGCGAAACCGGCCTCGCTGCGCGTGCGCCTGATGGACTTCGACGGCAAGGTGCTGCTCGATGAAACCCGCGCTGTCGAGGTTTCGCCGCTGACCAGCAAGGTCTATCTCGACTGGCCGCTCAAGAAACTTTCCGATGCGGGCGCGGCTAATACTTCGCGCGTCTTTGTGGTGGCTGAGCTGACCGCCGGCGGCGCGCAGCTTTCGCGCAACCTCACCTATCTTGCCCCGGTCAAGGAGATTCACCTCAAGCCGGCCCAACTGAAGATCGAAACCACCGGCTCGAACGGCAATTACAAGATTCGCGTCAGCTCGCCGGTCCTGGCGCGCAGCGTCTATCTCTCCTTTGCCAATCTCGACGTCAAGGTCTCGGACAATTACTTCGACCTGATGCCGGGAGAAACCGTCGAAATCACCGCTACCAGCGCAGCGTCTCTTGATGCGCTTAAGGCGCAGTTGAAGGTCATTTCCCTCACCGACGCTTTTGCCGGCAGTGGGCAGCCCGCCATGGTCGGCGCATCCCGCTAACCCAAAACTCGATCGTCCAAAACAAGAAGGGCCGGAGCATCGCGCTCCGGCCCTTCTGTTGTGTTTCCCGCAGCTCTAGAACGAGAAGACGACCTGCCCAAAGACGCGCCTTGCGGCCGAACCAGTGCTGAAGATCTGGCCTGCCAGACTCTGCGAGTGGTCGAACTGGCTTCCGGGTCCCCAGGTTCCGGTGCTCTGGTCCTGTGTCGGAACCACCGTTCCGTTGGGCGTTCCATAGTCGATGTCGTTGAACAGGTTCAGCGCTTGCACGCTGAAGTTCAGCGAGTATTTGCGTCCGGTGCCGGTCGATCCAAACATGCCCCTCGGTCCGCCGCCACCGCCGCCCAGT
>Ga0255354_1000422_pt1 | contig 26618 bp, 19 predicted proteins | sample HBST50metaG_FD_189942 | JGI IMG/M metagenome (GOLD analysis project Ga0255354, IMG submission 189942) | Peat soil microbial communities from Stordalen Mire, Sweden - H.B.S.T50 | ecosystem: Environmental > Terrestrial > Soil > Wetlands > Peat | place: Sweden: Norrbotten County, Stordalen Mire...
GGCTCGCTTCCTTGACCCCACTGAGTTTGGAACATGCAGCCGTCGCCTCTTTGCTAACCCGCCAACCGGCCACTCCCGCGCAGCGGGGCTAACTCGCCGCGCTTGTTTAGACGAGACGTCATTCCGCCGAGGCCGTTCAATTCCAGAATCTCCCGCTGCTACAATCGAATGGGCTCAGACCGGGCCAAATTCAACCGTTTTTCGAGCAAGAAGCTAGACCGATGACCCTCCGCCTTTTTAATACCCTTTCGGGACAACTGGACGATCTGGTTCCCGCAGACGGCAAGGCCCTGCGCATGTACGCTTGCGGGCCCACCGTCTACGATTACGGACACATCGGCAACTTTCGCACCTTCCTGCAAGTCGACGTTCTGCGCCGCTTTCTCAAGCTGACCGGAATTGCGGTGCGCCATGTCATGAACATCACCGACGTGGACGACAAGATCATCCGCAACGCCACCGCGGCCGGCCTTCCCATTGGCGAATACACGGCGCGCTTCGAAAAAGCTTTCTTTGAGGATTTGGAATCCCTGCAGGTGGAGCGGCCCGAGATCATCGCCCGCGCCACCGAGCACATTCCCCGCATGGTGGAACTGGTCCAAAAGCTGGCAGCGGCTGGCGCAGCCTACCAAACCGAGGACGGAAGCTGGTACTTCCGGCTGGCAGCTTTCCCTGAATACGGCAAGCTGAGCAAGAAGGACCTGGGCGGCATGGAAGACGGCGCCCGCGTCGACCTCGACGAGTACGAAAAGGATTCTGCCCGCGACTTTGCCCTATGGAAGGCCGCCAAGCCCGGCGAAACCTCCTGGGACACGGCCATTGGCCGCGGCCGGCCCGGTTGGCACATCGAGTGCTCGGCCATGGCCATGGAATTCCTGGGCGAGAGCTTCGACCTGCACGCCGGCGGCGAAGACCTGATGTTCCCGCACCACGAAAACGAGATTGCGCAGTCGGAGAGCGTAACGCACAAGCCCTTCGCCCGCCACTGGATGCATGTGCGCTTTCTGCTCGTGGACGGCCGCAAAATGTCGAAGAGCGAGGGCAATTTCTATACCCTGCGCGACCTGCTGCTGAAGGGCTACAAGGCCTCGGCGATTCGCCTGGCTCTGATTTCGGTGCCGTACCGCCATCAGCTCAACTTCACCTTCGACTCGCTCGCCGATGCCACCAACGCCATCGACCGGCTCCGCACCTTTCACCAGCGGCTCACCGCGGGCAGCTTTGTCGAGGGTGCAAATCCGGCATTGCAAGCCGCTGCTGAAAAGGCACAGGCCGACTACCTGGCCGCGTTCTCCAATGACCTGAACACGGCCGAAGCGCGCGCGCCCATCTTCGACCTGATCCGGACCGCGAACACGGCCATGGATCAGGGCCAGCTTTTGGCCGCGGACCGAGACGCGATTCTGGCCGTCCTGGCCAGCTTTGACGCGGTTTTCTGCGTCATCGAAGACCGCGACGCCGAGCCCACGCGCCGGGCGCTGGAATGGGCGGAGCAGGCCGGCCGAATGGCCGACGTTGCCCCCGAATTGCTGACCCGGCAAGGCCTGACCGATGAAGCGATCGATGCCCTGGTAGCCGAGCGCACCCTGGCCAAGAAGCAGCGCAACTTCGCCCGCGCCGACCAGATCCGCAACGAGTTGGCCGAAAAAGGCATCGTGATCGAAGACTCGAAAGACGGGGTACGCTGGAAGCGGAAATAGTCTCCCCGAATTGAATCAGGAGGTCATCCACCATGGAACCCACCGAAGCCCAGGAATTGCAGGAGCACGCGGAACACGCCGAGCACGAGAGCACGCTCCGGCCCGTTGCCTTCACCATGAGCGTTCTCGCCGTGATGGTCGCCGTCACTACCGTGCTCGGCCACCGCACCCATACCGAGGCCGTGCTCGACCAGAACAAGGCCACCGACACCTGGGGCGAGTACCAGGCACAGAACATCCGCTCCTATGATGCGGAACTGCACATCAGGCTGACGGAGATCATGCCGCTCACCGATAAGACCGCCGCGGCAAAAGACGTGGATGACCGCCACAAGGACCAGGCCAGGTGGGCAGAGAAGATGGCGGACGAGTTCAAAGAGGCCAGGGCGCTTGAGGCGGAGGTGAAAGGGGCTGAGGCCCGGGCAGTCCGCTTCGACCTGGCTGAGGCACTGCTCGAAATCGGCCTGGTCGTCACCTCGGTCACGCTGCTCACGCGCGCCCGCGTTTACTGGTACCTGGGCATCGGCTTCTCCATTGCGGGCATTGCTTCGGCGCTCTCGGTGCTGCTTCTCAAGTAGGCGCCTCGGTGTGCTTGCTGCGGCGGTCGCGTGGTAGACTGGCGGCCTGATGAAGTCTCGTCCTTTTGCCGCCTTCTTTGTACTTTGTTGCGCCCCGCTTCTGGCCCAGGCGCCCGCCGCTGCCCCCGCAATCCAGACGCACACCAGCGACATCGGCTTCACGTATGGCATTCCGTCCGACTGGGAGGTTGTGGATACGCAGCCGGCGCTCCCGGTGGTGAAGCAGCAGGCCACCCAGAGCGCAGGTTCGGAAAACGAGAAGAAGGGCATCGCCTGCGTGCAGATTGCGCTGACTGCCAAGCACGGAACTCCCGCGTCCGTAGTCGTCGTGGTTGCTTTGCCCTTTGACTGCTTCGGTCAACAGATGGGCGACAAGGACTTGCCGGGTTTTGCGGCGGGCGCATCCGAAGGCATCAAGAAGACGTTCGATGTGTCCGACCCGATCTATGGCGCCTACTCCCTGGGCACGCACAGCGTCTGGGTGGAGCGCGCCACGGGCAGCCTCATCGGCCACCCGGAGGTCAAATACACCATCGAAACGGTGTGCAGCGTGCTCAAAAAGGGCGCCGTTTGTTGGATGGCCATGGCCGCCGACGACCCGGGATTGCAGACCTTTGAAAAGAGCACCGTCACGCTGGACGGTGAGACGCCCGCGGCCCTGGTTCCTGCCGACGCATTCCAAAAGAAGCCGTCTTAGTACCCCAGTTGTACGAACCTCGAACCGCATCAATCCGGCCCGAAAAGCCTCGAAACTTGAGCCAGCTTCTTAGCGGGATAAATCTCCCTGCGCCTTTCCCGCAGCGACTCTTCGTCACTGTGGCATTACGCCTATATCGATAAATACATCAACCGGCGCCGCATTGTGTCTGGGGCGCGGTTGAGGCTGATCGCGATCGAGCCAACGGCGTCTTCCATGCGATGTGGTCACCGCTGCCAGGATCTCTTGGCAGGTACATCGGGCCCGGCGCATCGCAAATTGGCCCACCTCAAAAAAGCCGAAAAAGCACTTGCCAAGTCTTGAATGGAAGGATGATACTAACGAAACATTAGTATGTAATGAGGTTTCCGATATGAGGAGATGAAGGATCGGAATGCGCCGGGACTCAAGTGTCAAACACCCGCGAGCCGGACTACTCAGATTGGTTCGACGGCCGGGCCACAGCGGCTCTGCGATTGCTGTACACCGAAGCCAAGGCAGCCAGGTGGCTCTCTCAAGAAAAGGCCACTTGAATGATTCCGCTCAGTGCACGCTCATCGGAGAACCACTCCAGGAACGCCGTAAATTGGCCACACAAAGATGGATGGAACTGCCTGACGTTAACACCGCGCAAGCGATTGAATCCGGTATCACGTTCGTAAACCAAACAAAAATTGTTCTTCCAAACTAGGAGAGGCTATGAAAACAAACTTCCGATGGGCGGCACTCTGCGGCCTTGCGCTATGCATGCTCGGAACCCTGTGCGCTCAGAACTCAAGTACGGGCGACATTCGAGGCACTGTTACCGACTCTTCCGGGGCCGTTGTGTCCGGAGCCAAGGTCACCGTGGTCAACAACGAAACTGGGGAAGCCAAGGAGTTCACCTCCAACAGCAGCGGAATCTTTGACACCGTTTCCACGCAGGCCGGCACCTACACCGTGACGTTTGCAGCGGCCGGATTTGAAAAACTGGTGCGCGGTCCCATTACTCTCGATGTAGGCGTCATCACGCTCAACGGGCGTCTGACGATTGGCAGCGCGCAGGAACAGGTGGTGGTAACCGGCGATACTCCGGTTCTGCTGCAAACGGAAAGCGGCGAGCAATCCACAACATTCGACGCAACTACCATGTCAGAACTCCCTCAGACGGGCGGAGCCGACTGGCAGAACTTTGTCATTTTGCTTCCGGGTGCATCCGGGGCGCCAGGGTCTGGCGTCGGCGTATCCATTAATGGCAATCTTCCGTTTTACTCCAACTTCCTTGCCGATGGATCGTCGGTAACATTGCCGCAAAGCTCAAACCTCGACACATCAACCTTTGATACGCTCGCTGAAGTCGACATCAATACATCGACATTCTCTGCTCAGTATGGCATCGGCGGCGCGGTCTTCAACCAGATTACAAAAAGCGGCACCAACACCGTTCACGGCTCGGCATACGAGTTCTTCGAAAACGATGCTCTGAATGCGAGAAGCTACTTCGACGATCCGAATTCGCCCTTGCCTAAACTGCGGTTCAATCAGTTTGGCGGGTCGGTCGGCGGCCCCATCCTGAAGAAGAAGATGTTCTTCTTCTTCAACTACAACCAGACGATTGATAACGGCTCCTGGGATGGATTTGTTACCGTGCCGACCCTGGCTGAACGAGGAGGCAACTTCGCCGATGCATTGGGCGGTCCTGCTTTGGACTCGCACGGGAACCAACAGATCAATCCCTGCGATGGAAGCGTCATTCTGCAGAATCAGATCTTCGACCAGTCCACGCTCACCACGGTGAATGGCCAGCCATGCCGGACCGCTTTTGCTGACAACAAGATCACCACGATTGACCCAGTGGCGAATGCCCTGCAAGCGCTCTATCCGAAGCCCAATCGCGACGGCCTGGCGAATAATTACTTCTACGTGTCTCCCGCGCCCAACCCGGCGACTTCAGTCTTTGGACGCCTGGACTACGATATCTTCTCCCAGAATCGCTTCACTGTCGCGTTTACCTCGATGGACAACAAGGCAAACTACTCCAATGAATTTCCGTGTCCGATCAATTGTCAGAATGACGATGTATCCGATTTCCGCGTACAACTATCCGACGTCTGGTCTCGCAGTTCGACCTTAGTCAACGAATTCCATTTTGGCTTCAACCGGCAGGGCAACTGGTTTGTTCCGGACACGGTGGGCGAGAACTACCCGCAGAAGGTTGGCCTCCAGTACGCCAAGGCTAACATTCTTCCCGACATCAGCATCTGGGGCGGCGTTGGAACCTGCTGCGACGGGCTGTATGCAAATGCCAACTACATCGGCGTAGGAAACAGCTATGAACCTTCAGACGTCGTGACGATGATCCGCGGGCGGCATATTATCCACGTGGGCGGAGAAGTGCTGGCCTATCAGAACAACTCTACCCCGTGGGGAAACATGCAGGCCGGAGAATTCAGCTTCGGCGGGGTATACACGCAGGCCACTCCAACCAGTATCGGCAACGGCTTTGGGTACGCTGACTTCCTTCTGGGAGAAGTGCAGGGGTGGAGCGCAAACAATCAACCCGAGTCCGGTGCGCGCCAGAAGAACCCCCAGGTATTCATTCAAGACGACATCAAGCTTCGCTCCAACTTCACGCTCAACCTGGGTCTTCGCTATCAGATTCAGCAAGGCTGGAAAGAAATCCACAATCACGAGGGGACGTTCGACCCCACCATCATGAACACCATTTCCGGCACTCCCGGCGCAATGTGGTTTGCGGGCGCAAACCATAGGAATCAGTTGCAGGCGAACGTGAACAATGTGATTTTGCCCCGATTTGGCTTTGCCTGGACGGCCAAGCCGAATACCGTGCTGCGCGGCGGCTTTGGTGTCTACTCGTACGGCTGGAGCGCAGACAACAATGGTTCAGGCGTCGGCTTCGGCTCGAATAAATACGGGTCGGCATGGGACCAGACCAACGGAGTGACTCCTTTGGTGAGCCTCTCGGGCTCCGGCTCCAGTTTGCCCTATCTCTCGGCATCGACCTCGCCTACTGCCTACAACGGGCAGGGCGTCAGTTACAACCCCTACCACACGCCTGTGGCCAAGATCCTGCAATGGTCTCTGAGCATGCAGCGTGATTTTGGTTACGGAATACACGCAGAACTTGCATACGTCGCCAGCCACGGGTTGAACCTGTCGTTCCCCCACGACGTGAACCAAATACCGCTCAGCAAATTGGGGCCGGACGACAATCCTACCGGTCGTCCGTATCCGCAGTTCGAGGGAATCGGCGGCGACACGTTTGTCGGGCACTCGAACTACAACTCTATGCAGGCGCAGGCTCAGAAGCGGCTGTCAGCAGGCTGGAGCTTCAATGCAAACTATACCTTCTCGCATTTTCTCAACAACCAGGATTCGTCCGGTTGGGGCGGACACGCTGGGCCTCAGCCTTACCAGAACGGCTATGACATCAAGGCGAACTATGCCGCATCGAACCTCGATATTCGGCACATGCTGAAAGGCAGCGCCGTCTATGACCTTCCATTCGGCAAAGGCAAGATGTTTCTGAACAGGAACGTTCTCGTGGATGAAGTGATCGGCGGATGGCAGCTTTCCTCGACCCTCGTCGCCCAGACAGGCACACCCTTTACCGTGAACTATGGCGGAACGAATGAATCCTATTCGCAGGCCGGGTCGTGGTGGCCTAACCTTGTGGGCAATCCGCATGTGCACAATGCCAGCATCTCAGGATGGTTCAACCCCGCCGCCTACGCGGTACCCACACCCGGAACATTCGGAAACAACGGGCGTAACACCCTGAGGGGACCGATTCTGACGGACATGAATCTGTCGCTGGGAAAGACGTTCAGCATTTTCGAAAAAGCCAAGCTGCAAATGCGAGCAGACGCTCAGAACGCTTTGAACCACCCCAGCTTTGGTGCGCCCGACACCAATTTCGATGACCCGGTGGATCTTACCAGCAACCCCGGAAGGCCGTCCGGAGCTGGAACGATTGGTTCAACAACTGTGAGCGGACGCAACGTGCAGATCAGCGCGCGGTTTACCTTCTAACTATCAAGGTTCTAACTAGGTCTCTGACCGCTTGAAGTTGTTCTCCTCGGGAAGGTAGCGCCGGTCTCCAGACCGGCTGTCGTGCGGGCGTCCCTGCCCGCACCTGCTCAAGGAAAAGGCAAGAATCATGCGGTCAGAGTCCTAGCGGTGACTTCTTTCCACACTCCTCCTCATGCGCATTCCGGCATGAGGAGGAGTTTTTGGTTTGGGGTGCCGATCGCCTTACTGGTGGGACAAACTTATAGCATACAAATACCACGATGCATGAGGCAGCCACTGTTCGGTCCAGCGCCAGTCTTCGTCTTTGCCCGTGACCGCAAATCCCTCATTGAAAGCGATTCCATCCTCGTCGTCAGCATCGGAAGTAACACCGTTCACGATTCCGCCTGGAGCGCCGGTGTACTTATAGGAGCGGAAATACATATAGGCCGTATCGCCGTGTCCGCTGCCAGCCAGCATGCTGGTGTCGAATGGATTGCGACCCAGAATCCAATGCAACTGATTCCACGCATAACTCCGCAGCTTGGTCTGAAACTCCGGCTTGGCAGAAAACAGCGGAGCAGCCAAGCGGGCGGCCGCGGCCAGCGAAGCCAAACGCGCATTCTCGCCCTGCCACCAGGGTGCAGCTTCCGAGTCATGCGGGAAAAAGAAGGCGGTGCGCGGCTTCCCCTTGGATAGGACTAACTGGCGCGCGTAGCCAAAGGGGTTATTCACCTCCGAAGTCACAGATAACTCAAAACTAAGAGAGCGCTCTACGGTGTTCAGGACCGCGGACTGCGCAGTCGGAGAGGCGATCTGGTAATACGTAAGCAGGCTGATGACCGGAAGACCGGCGTCCGCAGGATGAAAGTAGGGGCGGGCTCCATCGTCGGCACGCCAATAGTCCTTCCAACCGCCCATTGTGGTAAGCCGAGCCATCAGATGAGCCGCGCGTGTGTCGGCTGCCGCTCGGTATTCCTGTTTGTGCGTAGCGCTGTAGAGTTCGGTTGCTGCCAGCAAAGCGCAATAGTCGTCGAGGATATTTTCGATGCCATCGTTGAGCAGCTCGCGATTGTGCGCTTCAAGAAAGGCGAAAGACTCTTCCGCGGCCTTGAGGTATTCGGACCGCTTGAAGTCGCCATCGATTGGCATGGTGCTGGCAAGAGCAAGCGCGGCAATCGCCAGCCCGCCGCCGGAGCGATAACTTACCTCGTAAATGTGGGGCCCGGCAACCTGCGCGGCGTTCTCTGTTGTGTCTCCGGCATTCGCCTTGATCTGGGTACGCCAGTTGGGGTTTCCGATGGCCCGATCGCGCGCCAGCTTGTCTTTTCCAGGCCCATCAATGGTCTCGTAAAACGATCCGTCGGGCCGCTTCACGCGAACCAGAAAATCGGCCCCATAAAGCCCCTCATCCAACATGCGACGGCGATATTCGCTGAAGTTGTCGTCGTTTCGAGCCGTCAGTACCTGATAGCTTTTCAGCAGGCTCCATGCGGTCAGCGGCTCTTGTTGGGGATTGAAGTAGGAAGTCAGATTCTGATGGGAAAAGTGAATGCCATAGTCTCCCGTCGCATCGTACCATCCCCCATGCGCGTCGATGAATCCGCCCTGCTTATCAGGCAGCGGCAAGTGACGGTCAGCTTGATCGAATAATCCGGTGCAGCGCTGCCCCTTGAAGTAATAGATCACGTTGGAAAGTGTGTTGCGTTCGAGAGCGTCGTCTTCAATCGCGAAGATGCTGGAGCTGATATCACCTTTCGCCGTGGGAACGCGCAAGGTGTAACGCCCGGTTTGTTGCCAGGTCGAGAACTCAGCCGTCCAGAACACGCGATTCTTCCAGCCACCTACCTGCCCGGAGGGCTGAAGCTCTCCCTGCATGACGACCTTTCCGGAATCTGCGTCAATCAGCGCGAACTTCCGTGGCTGATCCCGACTGGAGCCAGCCACGATAGCCTGCTTGGGCGCTTTGGTTTCATAACCTACCTGATCGACAAGCACGCGTACCTGGGCAATCGATAGCTGGGCGCAAAGCGCGCCCGCGCAAGCCAAGGCAACAACTTTAGCTGCATGAATAATGCCGTTTTGCATTGTTATAAAACCTCGTGGTTGAAATCGTTTGCTGGCGCCGTTTGGACTCGCTTATCAAGTGTCTCTCTGGCATCCATGCAATGGCAGCTCACTGCGTGCAATGTCCTTGCGGCAACTCACGAACCACCAATTCATCATAAGTCTAGACCCTGTTGTGAACTTCGATATGGCGGCCCGCGTGGGAGGAGGAGAGGCGCTGGTAGTCTCGGGCCAGGCTACTTCCTCGAGTTGCCTGCATGATGCTCTCTCCGGCCCAACTCTGGTCGACACTGGCCAGTTCCACGTGTCTTGGGTACTCCCCGCATCTCTTCAGCCCGCCGCCACACATGCGCATGATCCGTCTCATCGGCAGCGGCCTGAAAATATAGTTCACAATGACCGGTAGAGAATTCTTGCTGCGTTTGATATTGTTATTTAGAAAGGATTTCATGCTAGGAATCCGTATCTCGACTGCTGCTCTCACGCTCCTTGTGCCTGCCCTCGGCTGGTCGGCTGCCGCAACGCCTTCGCAACCGATTGTAGCTGGATATGTCTTTACCCAGGAGAGAGCACTACCGCCAGATTCGGTCGATGCTCAAAGCATGACTCGCATCAATTATGCTTTCTCCAATATCGCCAATGGACGCATGGTTCTGGGAGCGCCGACCGATGTCGGTAACCTTGCACAATTAACTGCTCTGCGCCGCCGGAACTCCTCGCTCACGGTCCTGGTATCGGTGGGCGGGTGGCTGTGGTCGACGAACTTTTCCGATATCTCGCTTACTCGCGAAAGCCGGAAGGTCTTCGTCCAGAGCGTGATGGAGTTTCTCGCTCGTTACGATCTCGACGGGCTCGACATTGACTGGGAGTACCCAGGCATGGAGGGCGCCGGTCACCCTTTCCGCCCGGTGGACAAGCAGAACTTCACTCGATTGGTTAGGGAGTTGCGCAAGAGCTTCAACCAGCAGGAGAAGAAAGATCACAGGCGGCTTTATCTGACCATTGCGGCGGGAGCGTCGGATGACTTTCTGGCTCACACTGAAATGCAGAAGGTGCAGAAGTATCTCGACACCGTCAATCTGATGGCCTATGACTATATCGAGCCCTCTGACAAGGGACTCACCGGCCACCATGCGCCGCTCTATCTCAATCCCGCCGATGCCAGACACTATTCGAGCGATGCCTCGGTCACGGCATTCGAGCGGGCAGGCGTACCGGCTGGAAAACTTCTCCTCGGCGTGCCCTTCTATGGGCACATATGGGGCGACGTTCCGGATAAGGATCATGGCCTCTTCCAACCCGGCAAAGCCGTACCCAAGGGATATGCGCCTTTCGGCACAATTCCGAGCACCATGATTGGCCGGGGATATGTGCGCTATTGGGATTCGGCCGCAAGTGCGCCTTATCTCTACAACGCGGAAACAAATATCTTCGTTTCCTATGATGATGAAGAATCATTGACCGCCAAGTGCCGCTATATCACCGAGCACAAGCTGGGCGGAATCATGTTTTGGGAGTATTCCAACGACCCGACCGGGACACTGCTGAAAGTCATCAACCAGTCGCTGCGCCCCGACGCAGCGACAGGAAAGATCGCCCAATGAGCACAGCCGCCAGCATTTCGCCAATCTGCGCCGAGAGCGCGTCCGCTTCTCAGCGGGTGGTTTCCATCGACATTTTTCGCGGCCTCACGATGGCTGTGATGATCTTTGTCAATGCGCTCTCTGAGGTGCGCGGCCTGCCTTGGTGGACGTATCATGCGCACGATAACGTCAACGCGATGACCTATGTCGATATGGTCTTCCCCTTCTTTTTGTTTATCGTTGGCATGTCCTTGCCTCTTTCCATCGCGCAAAGGCTCAAGCATAATCCGTCGATGCCTTCGCTATGGCTTCATGTTGTGTTGCGCTCTCTCGGCCTGGTGGTGCTGGGGTTGATTTTGGCCAACGCTGAATCCTGCGATCCGGCGCTGATGCCGATGAACGGATTTGTCTGGGGGTTGCTTGCTCTGCTCTGCGCCGCGCTCTACTTGAACGTCTATCCCAAGTGGGAGCGCTTTCCCGCTTACTCTACACTGCTTCGCTGCCTGGGATTCTCCGGTGTAGTTGTGCTATGGGCGCTCTTTCGCAGAACGACTCGTACTGGCCATATTGGATGGATTGATTTCTCCTATCCGGAGATTCTTGGTTTGATCGGCCTCACCTACCTCGGCGCGGCTATTCTTTACATCCCTACGCGCCGTTGGAGAGGTGCGGCCGCAGCGTGGTTCGTGTTGCTTGCTTCACTGAGCGCGCTTTCAACTGCGCGCGTGATCACGATATTTGACCACCTGCCGCTTTACATATGGCCCTTCGGCGATGGGTCATTGGTCGCCATTGTCATGGCTGGCGTGCTCACTTCCTCAATCTATCTTGGCGCCGGAAACAAGATTGCATTCAAGCGCGCAATGACGATTGCCATTAGCTTCGGAATTCTTACCCTGGCGGCGGGCACCGCACTCATCCCCCTTGGCATATCGAAAAATCGTGCGACGCCCACCTGGTGCTTTTACAGCATCGGAGCCGGCGTTCTATCGTTCACGCTTCTCTACTGGCTCTGCGATGTAAAAAAGCGGTCAGGCTGGGCGTTCTTCGTTCGCTCAGCGGGCGCAAATACTCTGACGACCTACCTCTTGCCTGATTTCTGGTATTTCCTGCTAGGCGCCGCGGGCATCACATTTTATGACGCGCATTTCAGCCACGGGTGGCAGGGCGTTGTCAAAACCTTTGCATTTACCTTCTTCATCCTCGGAATATCCTGGCTTGTAACTAAGGCTAAAATACGCTTGCAATTCTGAAGCGTGCGAACCCTTGCCAGGCCACAGGCTCGAAATTCTTGTTTGTTTGCGGAAGTTGCTGTAATCTTTGAGAAAAGATGAGAGGTGCGGCAGGATGGACGGACCGCATGTCTGATCTTATTGAAATCTACGCGGAGAGAGGCCGAGAGCGATTTGCCGCTCTCATCCTGATCGAGATACTGTGAAGAAAGACCCTATTTCGGTCGGCAGGCCGGCGTTGTTACGTCGCACGAATGCGCTCACAATTCTGAAGTTGCTGCGCGAGGCTGGCTCGTGTTCCCGTGCGGATCTGGTGCGCGCTTCCGGCATGAGCGCGCCGACCGTGACCAATGTGGTTGCAGATCTGCTCACCGCCGACTTGATCAAACCGCTGGGTGAGGGCGAATCGAGCGGAGGGCGTCCGCCGGACATCATCCGATTCAAAGCCGAGCGAGGCTGCATTCTGGGCGTTCGCATCAGCGCGAGTTTTCTCTCCTTTCTACTTACGGATCTGAGCGGCGAAGAGTTGGACACCACCCATCTATCGCTGGCCGGTAAGAAAACTTCACCCGATGCAGTTTGTGCCTTGATCAGCGAAGAGATTCGCCGCCTGCTCAAGAAGCACAAGAAGACGCGCGAGCAATTGCTGGCCCTGGTTGTGGGCGTACCCGCCATTACCAATGTCGATGAGGGTGTGGTGCTATCCATCAGCACCTTGGATAACTGGCGGTCGGTTCCACTTCGTGCGCTACTGGCCAAGCAATTCAATTGCCTTGTCGTCATCGAGAACGACACCAATCTTTCAGCGCTTGGGGAACGCTACCGTGGCGCGGCAAAGACAGAGACGACCTTTGTCTTGATTGATATTGGCGCCAACGTCAGCGCGGGTATCGTGCTAGATGGGCGCTTGCACCACGGAGCGCAATGGTCAGCAGGCGAGATTGGTTACCTTCGCCTGCCGCATGTCTCGCGGCGACAGCCATCGTTGCATGAGTTTGGCGCATTGGAGACCGTCCTGACCGGTTCCGGCATTGTAAGAAGCTGGCGCGAGGCGATCGCCACACCCGGCTCTGCCAGCATCAGTGCAGTGGAGATTCTTGATCTGGCCCAGGCAGGCGACCTGCGCGCCGCCAAGATCATTCATCAGCGCGCCCGAATCGTGGCCGATGTAATTGTGAACCTGTCGCTGGTTCTCAATCCGGGGCTAATTCTGCTGGGCGGAGAAGTTGGCAGTCATCCTGCTCTGCTGCGCATAGTACAACAGGAACTGGAGCAATCCGAGTTTGCCATACCCCAGATTTCCGCTGCGGCCCTGGGTGAGATTGCGGTCTTGTGGGGAACCGTTGCAGTGGCTCTTGAAGCTATACCTTCGCTCTTGCTGCCACTCTAAAGCTTTTCTGTGGTTGCTGTTGTATCGAGTTGATGAGCTCAAGTGGTTTTGTCCACAAGAATATCCAACCTCGTGAATATTCCCATACAGCACGCGTACCCTGACAATACCCTGAATCTCAATATCAAGCGGCCACGAGCGAGAGGCGGGCCCCTCGCTCATGGCTGGAAGCTACCTTGCAGGCGGAGTCATTTCAATTCCCCAAATTCCGACTGGCCTCATATACATGGATGCGCGATAGTTGCCTGTGACATCCCACGCCTCGGGAGTGCGGAACCAATATCCCCTGTCTTCGTAAATTACGTGATAGAGTCCGTGGGTAGTTTTATAAGCTTCATCCTTCATGCCTACGCTCATCAACAGCGACGCATAGCCCAGTGTTGTTCCGGCCCAGACTTCACGAGCCTGCTCATTGCTGTCGAGAACAGTGCCGTCAGGCATCATGCCGTTGACCGCGCCCATGTCCCCATCGCCAAACTTCATCACGTTATAGCTGTAGATCTTTTTCAGCGCGGAGAGTTGCATTGCGCGCGGCACCAGATCGCCCAGTCCGGTCAGGTTGGCATACCACTGGCCAGCCAACTGATCGGTTTGAATTGCGTCCTTGTAAGAGCTTGAAGTGTCATAGCGGAAATACTCGCCATTCCACAGCGTCGAGATATACGTCTGCTGCGCACGGAGGAACAATGCATGATATTCCGACTGAGTCTGCGTATCTTTCATCCCGCGCGCCATTTCTTCGCCGGCCCGCAAGGCTGCCAACCATAATCCACCAGAGTAGGCGCTGACTCCGCGCACCACCCACGAGTCATACGTCTGATCGGGATAGCCGCTGTTTTCCGGAATTCCACCTCCGGCGTCGTACTGCCGCAGATAGGAGATCGCAGATTTCACTGAGGGCCACGTATCACTCAGGAACTTCCGATCGGTGGCGCCGGTAAGAATATAGTCGCGATAGACCATCAAGACGAATTTCGAGTTCAGGTCTTTCCATCCGTTGGTGTCTTGCCATCCGGGCTCATTGACCGCGATGAAAGGATCCGCTTCAGGGACGCCGAGGTCGTGAGGAACCGCGCCGATCAGCTTGCGTTTGTGCAAACTCACCTGACCGGTCTGCTCGGTCTTCCAAACCCACATGCCTTTCTCTGGCAACTCCTGTTGAACAGTTGCGGCAAAGGCGCGAATGACCTGCTTATCGATCTCCGGCCAGAATTTGACCAACGGCATTGACCCATAATAGCGAACGTCGAGCGTACCGTAGTATGCGTAGTCGAAGCACTCAAGCAGTGCAAAGGAAGCGGGCTTTTCGCGCGGCGATCCCTCTTGCCTACCCCAGAATGTGCCGCCATCGGTGAGCGCGTATAACTCATTGAAAAGCATTCCGCGATACCACAAAGGTTTGCTCTCATCCTCGACATAGGGTGCCTGCCACTTATCGATGGCCTCGCTCCATGGTTCGGCATTCAGCAGTCCATCCTGCGCGATCTTCCAGGCATTCGTGCCCGAGGTTCCGTAGAAGTCGGTATAGAGGCGATTCCACCGGCGGCCTTCACCAAACTGAACGACCGGGAAATCCCAGGAGACGACCATGGGCACAGTCTTGCTCTCTCCCGGCTTCAGGGTAAAGCGGATGGCAATCGCTCCGGCTAACTGCTCCTTATCGCTGACCCATGACGTATCGTCGTTGTCGAGCCGGCCGTCTTTCTGGAAAGTGCTCCAAACAGCCTTGCCGTCACCGGATGCCTGGTAACTTGTGTGATAAGTCACCTCGACGCCGGGAGACTGGATTGCTGCAATCGCAAATTGTCCATCCCAGTCGTTGGTCGTCTTGCCAGTGCGATTGCGATCAAAGACGATCCCTTTCATAGTTTGACCGCCGGGCAAGGACTCATGCACATAGTCGTTATGATTCCCCTGGTTGGGCGAACCGGCAAAGTCGCGGGTATAGGTTCTGAACCAGCCCGACATATTGGTCCAGGAAAGAAGGACCGAAACAGTCACTGTCTTATTTGTCGGATTGTCGGCATGCCAGCGATAGACCCCGACCGGATAGCTTGATTCTTTGTAGTTATTCGGCAAAACCGGCGAGTACTGTTCCAGCATTACATGCGCGGGAAGCTTATCCCACTTGTAGTCGAACCAGGACTTGGGGTAGAGCGCGGCATACTCCCCAGCGCCCACCGGGTAATCCCAATTCCAACTGGAGAGCGCGGAACCTTTGGGGCGGCCGGTCATTAATACATGAGCGCTTCCCTCCAATTCGCCTTCCGTTTGCTCAAAGACAGCAAACTGATTGGCCGGGACAGACTCATATTTGTGAACGCCGGCCTTCATGTGCCAGCGAGCAAAGTCGCCGCGATAGGTGCGTGAAAAGGTTCCTGCCCCGAAGCCGCCCACGGGGGCGCCCTGCCAGGAGCCGTCGTCAATGTCGCCAGCTACCCTGCTGACGCCAGCGCGTTCGAGCGGAAGGCCCAACGGGCGTCTCCACGCTGCCTTGGGAATTCCATCGGCGCATATGCCAGCCGCCGACGAGATGAGACAAATCATTGCCAGTACGGGCGTTATCACGCGCATCGTATCTCTCCCTCGATCTTTCAAATCCATCCGAAACGAATCTCGCCAGCCAAGCTTCATCAGAACAAAACTGGTTCTGCCCAATGCGCAGATTTCGGTTGCACAACGCTCCAGCCGTGTGCATTATTATTATAGTTTACAAAGTCAGCCTGCGCTTGTCTTCGCGCAGCGCACAGGGTGCCACATCTGTCATAGGTATGACAGATGTAGCCATGAGAATGATGATGCAAGTAACCGAGGAGATTACAGGTCATGTGGAAGTTAGCATTCGCACTTCTATTGTCGGCGACGGCCGTAAGGGCCGAAAACCATCCGATCCTTCCCATTGGTTCTCCGGCTCCTGACTTTGTGCTGCCGGGTACCGACGGCGTAAACCATAAACTGAGCGACTACGCATCCAGCCCGATTCTCGCCGTGGTCTTCACATGCAATCATTGTCCGAATGCGCAGATTTACGAACAGCGCATTCAAAGGCTGGCGAATGATTACAAGGACCGCGGAATGGCGCTGGTAGCGATTGAGCCCAACGACCCGAATGCGCTCACCATCGACGAACTGGATTCGTCGGACACCAACGACAGCCTGGAAGAGATGAAGCTTCGTGTGCAATTCAAGCATTTGACATATCCGTATCTTTACGACGGGGATACACAAAAGGTATCGCGCGCCTATGGTCCGCAAGCCACGCCACACATTTTCATCTTCGACGAGCAGCGGCACCTGCGGTATGAGGGGCGCATTGACGACAACTATCGCGAAGAGGAAGTGAAGACACTGGATGCCCGCAACGCGATCGAGGCGCTGCTGGCGCACAAGGAGGTTGCGGTGCCGCACACCGGCGCGACGGGCTGCTCGACAAAGTGGAGCGAGAAGGCGGTCAATCGCATTGCGCAGGTGAAGAGGTTTGAAGCCGAACCGGTAAGTGTGGAATTGGTTACGAAGGAGGGCTTGGCGCAACTGCGCGCAAATCCCTCGCATCATCTGATGCTGATTAATTTCTGGGCGACGTGGTGTGGATCATGCGTTGCGGAGTTTGCCGACTTGCAGGATACGTTGCGCATGTATAGCGATCAGGACCTTTCAGTGATTACGGTATCAGCCAACAGACCCGACGAAAAAGACGCAGTGCTGCGCCTGCTGCAGAAGAAGCACGCGACGAGCCGCAACCTGCTCTTCGCATCGAACGATACGCAGGAAATGCAGAGAGCGTTCGATCCGGCGTGGGATTCGGCAGTTCCATACACCGTTCTGCTTGCGCCCGATGGCAAGGTGCTTTACAAGGAGATGGGATCGATCGATATGCTCCAGGTGCGGCGCACTATCCTGGCCAACATCGCCTGGCCATATGAGGGATTTATTAAATATTGGCAGAATAGGTAAAGACCGCAGATACATATCTGTTACGGCACTCTTCAGGCTGGCAGCTTAACAATCAAGCGTCCAGCCTGAAGATATTTTTATGCGACAAAACGGTGGGCCTTGGCTGTATCGATGGCCAAGTGAATTGCGCCAATCAATTGGGCGTCACTACCGAGACCGCTGCAAACGAGCTCAGGCTGGACGCGTGCTCGCCTCTGCTCAAGCTCAGCGCGTGCGGCGTTGCCGAGTGCAGGATGAAGGCCGACACTACCGCCGAGCACGAAGAGCGGGCAGTTAAGAATTAAGGAGATGTTATAGATGACATATGCAAGAGTGCGCGATGATAACTGCAAGACCTGCTTGGCCAGCGCATCTCCCGCAAGGGCCGCATCGAATATCTCGGTGGCTGTGGCTTCTTTAGAGACAGGTGTGCGTTCTTCACTCCAACGGCCTTGCCAGACCTTCTTGATCCCCTCGCCGCCAACCAGGCTTTCGATAGCCCCTGGCGTACCGCGCTCGACTGGAGCCTCAGGCGCGCCCGGCACAAGCATGTAGCCAATCTCGCCCGCGGTCCAGGCCGTACCGTGCAACAGCTTTCCGTTGATCATGATGCCGGCGCCGACGCCTGTGCCGACAGCGAGAAACACAAAGTCACTGACGCCTTGTGCCGCTCCGGCGCGGTGTTCACCGATTGCGGCCATATTCACATCATTGTCGACGGCAGCGGGAAGGCCAAAGTCGGCTTCAAGCAGGTCACGAAGGGGCACGTTGCGCCAGCCCATGAGATATGAAGTCGCAATGACGATGCCCAACTCGGAGTTGGTGACTCCCGGAGCGCCCGCAGCAATGGCGCAAAGCGCGGTGTGCGTCAGAGACGCCTGACACAAAAGCGAGTCGACGCCATGGCGGATGAGTTCCACAACAGACTGGGGTTCGCGCACTCCGGCCGTGGAAGTTGACCACGTGCCCATTATCCTGCCAGACATGTCAGCCAAGGCAAGACGCAAATTTGTTCCACCAATGTCCGCGCCAATCACATAACTGGCAGAGGACTTCTGCGGATCTAGCTGAAGGGGAATAGGGCCGTTATAAACTTGCTGTTCCATTGCTTGAAATGCCTCGTGGGTGCGCTGAATAGGTCGCAGCCTGAAATGTGCGCGGAAGTTAAGAAACGGCAGTCGGGGTCTGGGCGCTGATGCTCTCCAACTCGCGCCCCTTGGTTTCAGGCATGATGAAGCGCACAAACAACAGAGTGAGAACACAGAAGCCGCCGTAAATGAGGAAGGTCACACTGTTGCCCGCGGCCTTGATGAGCGAAAGAAACGTCAGTGACACGATGAAATTCGAGATGCCGGATCCAAGCGTGGCGGCCGCAACCCCGCGTCCGCGCAGGCGCAACGGAAAGACCTCGGCCACAATGATCCAGGCGATCGGCCCCATGCTGAAAGCGAAGCAGGTGATGTAGAGCATCAGACAGGCAGTCGCAATGATGCCCATCGATGAGCCGAGAGCGGCTTGATTGTGAAATGAATAAGCGAGTAATGACAGCGATAGAGTCATGCCACCCAGGCCGCAATAAAGCAGAGGCTTGCGGCCGACTCGATCCACCAACAGCAGCGCGATGACAGTCGCCAGAACATTCACCATCGCCACCAGCAGCGTGGCGAAGATCGCCCCTTTGTCAGTTCCGATGCCGGCCAGGGAAAAGATGCGCGGCCCATAGTAAATGACGGTGTTGATGCCGGTAACCTGCTGCAAGACGGTGAAGCCGACAGCGATCAGCAGTGCCTTGCGCACGGCGGGCGTCCAAAGCGCCGACCAGCGCCGCTCCATCTTGGCCGCCAGGCTGGCGCGAATATCGGCGAGCAGCAGATTGGCGCCGGCTTGGTCCGTGTAGGAAAACAAAACCGCGTTGGCATCTTGGAACCGGCCGTGTGCGATGAGCCAGCGCGGACTTTCGGGAACGGTGAGCACCAGAAGGAGAAAAAAGAGAGCCGGCAGTGCGCCAAAACCAAACATGAGGCGCCAGGCATGATCGCCGGCCAACCAATACCCGACTAGGTCAGCCAGTGCAATTCCGATGGCCAGCGCGAATTGATACAGGCCGATCAACATGCCACGAGACTGAGGCGGCGCCAACTCCGACACATACACGGGTGCAGTCACGGAGGTGAAGCCAACAGCGAGCCCGAGCAACATGCGGGCCACAATAAGGGTGGCGACATTGGGTGCGAGCGGGGCCAGGAGGGAGCCGACGATAAAGATGATGCCGCCCCATATCAGAGTGGAGCGACGTCCAGCGCGGTCAGCAAGGGTTCCACCGATGACCGCGCCGAGCATGGCGCCGATCAGGACGACGCTGACCACCAATTCTTCCATTTGCGTGGAAAGGGAAAACGTGGCGCGCACATAGATGAGAGCGGCGGCGATGATACCCATATCGAACCCATAGAGCACGCCGCCCAGGCCGGCGATCAAAGAGATCTTGCCGATAAACAGACGGTTTACGTGTGGCGCTGATGTCGCACTCGCTTCAGCCAAGAGGACTTCCCTTCAGACAGAACTTCGTACTGATCGCTCTGCTACAATTAAATCACTTAATAAGCATTCATTACAAATAAGCGTAAAATATTTTCTGATGCGCGAGCGCGAGGAGGATAAATGAAATCGACGACCACAGGCACGCCCCGCTGGATTGCGGGCATCGAGCCAGCCGCGGAACTGCTTTCGGCTAGCGGAACCCAGATTCTGGAGATCGAGTGTCGCGAGCAACCTGCCAAGCTCCACGAACTGATCCATGCCTATGCCACCGATCCCGCAATTCGCGGGCAGCTACGCAAGTTAAGAGAGATGGGCTCGAAGCGCGGCCCGATTCTGTTTCTAGGGATGGGCGCTTCGCTCTGCTCCTCGATCAGCGGTTCGATTCAATTGCAAACTCACGGCCGGCCTTCGTTCTCGATAGACGCGGGAGAGTGGCTGCATTATGGAGCCAAAGTTTGCGACGACGCTGCGCTCTCCATTCTACTCACGACCTCGGGCGAAAGCGCTGAATTGGTCGAGCTTCTCAAGCGCGGGTCCAGTGGATCGCTGGCCTTAATTTCAAATAATCCCGCCAGCGCCTGCTGGGCTCTGACGGAAAATCGGCTGCCGATTCTGGCTGGTCCCGAATATGGCAACGCGACCAAAAGTTATACCAACGCCACGGCTGCCGCCATCATTGCCGCTGCGGAGATTCTCGGTCTCCCTTGGGAGAGAGAAGCCGAGACCGCTGCGATGGCGTTTTCTACCAGTCTCGGCCGAATCTTTGACCTGCGCGGCGAACTGGAAAAGTTTTGTCGTGGAGCTGCGAACACGGAGATCATCGGTCGTGGCGCGGCCTATGGCGGGGCAGTCATGAGTTCCCTGTGCATCCGCGAGATGAGCGGCCATCGCGCCGCAGCGCACACTGGCGCAGGCTTCCGCCACGGCCCCAATTTGGATGTGGATGCTTCGCATGTGGCGATCATATTTGCCTTGGGACGCGTGGCCGAACTGGGCGTGAAACTGGCGCAGGAATGCAACCGGCGGGGCGGCAAGGTGGTGTTGGTATCAGAGCAGGATCGGGAGCCAACGGAAAAGCTCTTTCCAGTGCGCCTGGACGCGGTCGCCGAGCCTTGGGAGGGAGTTACCTCGCTGCTGGTTCCGCAGGCGCTGACCCTGGCGATGGTGGAGCGGAACGGTTGCCGGCTGCCTCCGCGCTTCCAATATGGTGTCATGGAGCAATAGCAGCCCCCGCTTTATCTCCATGACAAAACGTCCCGGTGAGCATCAGTCACCGGGACGTTTTCTTGTTACATGCAGTTCTTGTCACGCGGATCGGCGAGTTCAGCGTTTGGTCCCAAGCCACAGCAGCGCATCTTCGAAGAGATGATTCTGCTCTGCACTGGTGAAGATCTTGTCGCCGTGACCCATGTTCATATAAATCATGCGATATTTGGTGTTACTCCATACCGCGGGAACATCGCCGCCGGTGAGAGTGTCCTTCATTCCTAGCGGGAAGTTCGATTGCGCAAGCGTCAGCAGAACCTTGACATCCTTGTTGGCGCGCGGTCCGGGCTGCCAGCTATACCACTCATTGTCTGGCGACAGGAAATGCGCGGGCAGGTGACGCGTCACAGGGCTGGTCTTGTCGTCCACGTCAATCAATGCAGGCAGTGGCGGCCAACTGTTGCCCAGGAAAACCGTGCCACCGAGGAACTGTACATACCAGGGCCAGTGTGTGGAACTGTCGTTATAAGCCGCAGCGTGAAAGCCCATCCAGCCGCCGCCCTGTTCCATATACTGCTCGAAGGCCGCGCGCTGCTGAGGAGTGTGCGCCGAATCGTTGAACCACAACACTACCTGATACTTCTTGAGGTTTTCGAGATTCGAGTCATCCCAATTGGTTGTAACGTCGAATTGAAAGTGATCGCGTTTGGCCAACTCGGCATAGAATTGCGCGGCCTGTACGGCGAACTCGACATGATCGCCTTCGCCGTCAGTGGAGTAAATGCCGAGTACGCGCAGAGGAGCCTGCCTGGTTTGCGCGACGGCGGAGATCGTAGCGAGTGCCATGAGAGCGAATACGATGTGTCTCATCATTGTTGTGCCGCCCAGAGAATGGAATTGTGAAAGAGCGTAGTGAAAGAGCTGTTTTGCATTAGCTCCGCATGGTGGCCCATAAAGATATAAACATTGCGGGCCTTGACGTGCTCATTGGTCCACACCACCGGATGGTCGCCCATCCTGATAGTGCTTGCGGGCGAGTAAGTGTTCTCATCGACGCTCGCCAGAACATGCACATTGGGACGTGGCGATTTGTCGTAGGTATACCACTCTTCATTTTCGATGGTGAAGTGGCCGCTGACGCCCTTCATCACCGGATGCTCCGGGGCTTCGACCGTGACGGTCCCCGTGGCAAAGGTGGGGATGTAAGTCTTGAAACGAATGCCGCCCATGAAGTCAGAGAACCAGGGCCAGATAGGGTAGCCGTCAAACTCGCCGAGCAGGGTGGCGTGATGGAAGCCGATCCATCCGCCGCGGCCTTCATTGATGTACTTTTGGAAGGCGGCCGCCGCAGTGGGCGTCCAGGCGTAGGGCGGGAAATTCAATTGAATGAATAGTTGGTATTGAGAGAGAAAGGCATCGTTGATCTTGGCGGTGTCCTCAATGTAATCGACCGTGAATCCATCCTTGACGGATTCCTGCGCCAGCCAGATTTTGGCGGCGTCGACGAATGGCTGATGAAGTCCACCCTTCTCTGCGATGGCCAGCACTTTGAATTTCGGGGGAGTTTGCTGGGCCTGAGAAGGACCCGAATAAAGAAAAAAGACAACCGCCAGAAGCGGCACAATACTTAAGAGGCGACACACAGTTCCATGCTTGAGCAAGATGATCATCCTCGCAAACCTGACATTTCCTCTTGCGCAAAAAGGCAGCAATGAGGATACTTAGTAATCAAGGTGAAGTATCTCATGAAATTCTACTCCCGAACAGATTTATCTCGCGCCGCGGCGCATTCGCATCTTGTCTTGATCATGTTGACCTGCGCACTCGCCCTGTTGGCGTTGCCAGCGGTAGCGCAGTCTGACGCTCCGGGCAGCAGCCTCATCAACCCCCAGGCGATTGTCTTCAATCCGGCTACGGAAAAGGTCTACGCGGTCGACACCAGTCACGGCGTTGTGGAGGTCTATCACCGCGCATCGAGCCGGGCGCATCGCGTCTCGGTGGGCAAGGGCCCGGTCTCGATCGCCGTGAATACAACAACTGGACGCGCCTACGTGGCCAATGTCACCGATGGCACGGTGAGCGTTCTCGACGGAGCGACGGACGCCGTGCTGGCAACGGTCCCGGTGGGCGATCTGCCTTACTCGATTGCTGCTAACTCCGTAACAAACAAGGTGTATGTTACGCACACTTACAGTGGCAAGACCACGATTCTGGACGGCGCTACCAATACGATCACTCAAGCCAGGACGGGTTCAATGGATCTGGTTGCGCTGAGCGAGGCAACGAATACTGTCTTTCTGCTGGGCTACGAGGGCGGCACGATTACATCGATGGATGGCGCCACCCTGGCCATGCAAAAGCGTGAAGCCGGCAAGCACGCCTGGGGAATGACTTTCAGCGTCGGTGATGGAAAGCTGTATGTGCCGCGGCTGGGCCTGGGCAGCGTTGCCGTGTTTGACGGCAATTCGACTGAGCCCAGCATGATGCCCGCGGGCCATACGCCTTGCGCTTTGGTCGTCGATGCCAGGAACAACCGGGCATACATCGCCAATTATGCGGGCAATAACCTGTCGGTCGTAGATACCGCCAAGAACCGTATTGTTGCGACAGTTGCTGTGGGCGATCGGCCACAGGCGGTGGCTTTCGATGCCAAGCTGAATCTGGTGTTTGTGGCGAATACGGTGGGCGATAGTGTGACCGTGATTGACGTTGCGACAAACAAGGTGATGGCTACGCTCGCGGCTGGCAAAAGACCGAATGCGCTGGCGGTAAATCCTGGCCTCGGGCGGCTCTATGTGGCCAACGAAGCGGGCGACAGCGCCTCAACGGTGATTGATGTGAGCGGAATTCGCAAGACGGCGCGATAATACCGGCGAACAAATTCCCAGCACAGAGGCTTCATCGGCGAGTTGACCTCCTGCCGATGAAGCCTCTTCATTCTTGCCTTGACGGATTTATTTCTCGGCCTGCTCAATCTGGTTTTTCTATAGGGTTGGCAAGGATCCCGAGATTCCCAATGGGCGAGGTGGCACTCCCGCTCACTCTAGATAAAGATATTAATCGAGTTTTGGCACTACGCGGACAGGGTGAAACGGATGAGTGGTGGCCAGAGACGGGATTGAACCGCCGACGCCGGCCTTTTCAGGGCCGCGCTCTACCACTGAGCTATCTGGCCTCAGCGCAAACTTCGGTTGCGTCTCTACACGTGGAATCCGGATGAACCGGAGAAAGCAGGCGGGTCCACGAACAGTGCACTGCAACGACTTGACACAGTATACCAACTCCCTCCGCTATCGCCAAACCCGATCGGCCACATCCCTTTCCCAAGCCTTAAGTCCTTGCTCTACACTGGAAAACATTATGCGTCGACCAGCCCGCCTTCTCGCCTGTTTCGCCCTTGCCGCTTTCATCAGCACCCTCAATGCCCAGATAACCACAGGGGAAGCCGGCGCCGCCCGTGCGTATCAGGCCGCCGTCCAGGCGGGGCCGCTGGCTTTGCGCGCCTTCCTGGCCCAGTTCCCCAAGGGGGCCGACCTCCACATCCATCTTTCCGGCGCAATCTATGCCGAGACGTTTATCCGCGACGCGGGCGAAGACGGACTGTGCGTGGACCCGGTGGCCCTTTCCTTTGCCAAGCCTCCGTGCGCGCCGCCGCTGGTGCCGGCCGAGCAACTCTCCGGGAATGTTTCCCCGGCCAACCAGGAGCTCTATGACCGCCTGGTCGATTCCTTTTCCATGCGCAGCTTTGTGCCCACCGCCGGCTTCAGCGGCCACGACCAGTTTTTCACTACCTTCAGTCGCTTTGGAGGGCTGAGCAAGAAGCACATTGGCGAATGGGTGGACGAGGTGGCCAGCCGCGCTGCCGCCCAGAATCAGCAGTATGTGGAACTGATGGAGACGCCCATCTTTTCGCACGCCGCCGAACTGGGCCGCGCCAACCCCTTGAATCAGGACTTTGCTCAATATCGCCAGACGCTGCTCGCCGTCGGCCTGCGCGAAGAAATATTTGTCGACCGGGAGGACGTACGCGCCGCCGAAGCACTCCGCCGCGACATCGAGCACTGCGGCACTCCGCAGGCGACGCCCGCCTGCACGGTGCAGGTCCGCTACATCTACCAGGTCCTGCGCGGCAATGCGCCGGAGCAGGTCTTCGCCCAGGCGCTGCTGGGTTTTGAGACCGTCCAGCAGAGCATCGACGCCCACGAGCCCAGCTATGTCGGCATCAACCTCGTCATGCCGGAGGACGGCTACATCTCCATGCGCGACTATACCCTGCAGATGAAGATGGTGGGTTACCTGCACTCGGCTTATCCCAAAGTCCCCATCAGCCTGCACGCCGGAGAACTGGCTCCTGGATTAGTGCCGCCCGAGGGCCTGCGCTTCCATGTCCGCCAGGCGATCGAGATGGCCCACGCCCAGCGCATCGGCCACGGCGTTGACGTGATGTACGAGGACGACGCTGCCGGACTGCTGAAGGAGATGGCCAAGAAGCACATCATGGTTGAAATCAACTTGAGCTCCAACGCGGGCATTCTGGGCGTCAAGGGCGCTGACCACCCCTTCCCTTTGTACCACGTAGCGCATGTGCCCGTGGCGCTCTCGACAGACGATGAGGGTGTCAGCCGCATCGATATCACAGGGGAATATGTACGCGCGGCTCTCGACTACCACCTCGGCTACCAGGATTTGAAGCAGTTGGCCCGCACCGGCATGGAGCACAGTTTTCTGCCCGGCGCCAGCCTCTGGACCGCCCCCGATGTCTTCACCAAGGCTGCGATGCCTTGCGCGGGACAGGTGCTGGGCATCGACAGGCCCGCCTCAGCCTGCAAGACGTTCCTCGACGGCAGCCAAAAGGCCGCTGCCCAGTGGGAGTTGGAACGCCGCTTCCGGGCGTTTGAAGGCAAACTTTGATCTATATCTTCTCGAGGTTATTCAAGAAGTCTTCGCGGCGGGACTGCGAGGCCAGGACGCTGGTTCCGGCCTCGCAGCGAAATGCGCTTAGCGGCTGAAAATCACAAAACGGCGTCCGGCGTAGAGCCTGAAGCCGCCGGCAGGATCAGCCGCCACCTGCAGCGGCGTGGGGCGCTTGAGGCCGGCATCGTCGCCCGTAGCCACTGTCAGCACGTCATGACCGCCCACGTCGGTAACCACGAGTTTGCTGTCTGCGATGAATCCCATTCCGTAGATGCCAGCCGGAAGGTTCTGCCCGCCCACTTTGAGGGGAACTTCAGTGATGAAATAGGCCTGGTACTTGGCCTGCACATCGCTCGCATATCCGCTGTTGTCCACCAGGGTGGCCAGCACAAACGACCCATCGGCAAACTTCACTCCCCCGGAGTTGCGCAGTTGCGTGGGGGCCGACTGCCCGCGATAGTACACGCTCGCCGGCAGCAGCTTTTGCGTGTCGGCAGGTTTCAACAGGGTGTCGCCGCCCTGCGCCTTGAGTTGTCCGGGCACAATCATCGTGACGGCCAACGCTCCGGCAGCCGCGAACTTCAAAATTGCTGATAAACGCATCCTCAAACCCCCTTCGTTATGGTGCGTACCGGAGTATATCGCATCTCCGTTTATGCGCGCCTAGAGCATTTTCCTAAATAGTGTAGACTTTGTATGGCGAGACTCCGCGGCGCACAAAGACATGGGAAAGACCCTTGGGGATGATCTACGCCGTAAACTTCTT
>Ga0255354_1000428_pt1 | contig 26431 bp, 21 predicted proteins | sample HBST50metaG_FD_189942 | JGI IMG/M metagenome (GOLD analysis project Ga0255354, IMG submission 189942) | Peat soil microbial communities from Stordalen Mire, Sweden - H.B.S.T50 | ecosystem: Environmental > Terrestrial > Soil > Wetlands > Peat | place: Sweden: Norrbotten County, Stordalen Mire...
GGACAAAAACTGGAATTGGCCCAGGGCCTCTCCGCCGAGCGAACTCCACGCGAATTGCGCCTTGCGGTGGGATTTGTCGCACCCTCTGCTGCGACCTCTGCCGAGGCCGTTCCCGAATACTCGCTGGCCGTCCCCGGCGAAGTGACCGCGCCGGCCTTCGGAGTGCTGCTCCGGATCGAGCTCGCCGGAGACCATTCAGAGCCGAACGCCCCTTCCGCCACCTTGCGCAACTGGCGGCCGGGCGACCGGGTCAAACTGCGCTACTCTTCCGGAGCGCGCAAGGTCAAAGAGGTGCTGGAACGGCTCAAAATAACCGGCTCCAGCCGGGCCGTCTGGCCGGTGCTCGAATTCGATGGCCAGATCGTCTGGATGCGGGGCGTTGAGTTGGAGCCGACGCCCGGAATTTGCATTGCGGCAAGCAGCATGGAGAGCGCTCCCTGTGAGGAACCTGGGGCACGCGGCTCCCGGCCACGGCTAACCTCTCCAAGGAAGGCATGAGCTTGGCGCGACAGTTGTACTTCCCAGGTCCCCAAGTGCGAGGGACCTGGGGCACCCGGCCGGGCTGACCGGCTCGAGGACGGCGCCTAACGAGGCCTCAAATCCTGCCGGTTTTCCTGGCTTGGGAGTACAATCTAAACTACTGCTCATCCGGGCGACGGGATAACTGTCCCTATCGTCAGGGCGGCCTGTATTTTCTGTGACTTTGATGAACGTACCGGCGTCTAAAAGATGATGTAGGCGGTGTTGGAGGTCTTTACGTCGACTTCTCCCCCGCCGGGAAAAGAGGAATCCTGGTGAATTCGACCGTTAAAACGATCATGTTCTGGGCTTTCATCCTCATCTGCCTCATGCTGCTGTATGGCGTGGTGTCGAAGAGTTCCAGCATGGGCGGCAAGGATTCGGAGATCAAATACTCCGAGCTATTCGATAAAGTACAAAACCACCAGGTGCTGGATGCGGCTATCCAGGGGAACGAGTTGCACGGCCACCTGGCGAGCAACCCCAAGGAGCAGTTCCACACCACGATTCCGGCCAACTATCAGGACCTCGAGAAGGCCATGCTCGATGCCAAGGTCAATTTAGAGATCAAAGAGCCGCAGAACAACATGCTGCTGCCCATCCTGTTCAACGTGGGCCCGTTCATTCTGCTCGGTCTGATCTGGTTCTTCATGCTGCGCCAGATGCAATCGGGCGGGAACAAGGCGCTGTCGTTCGGCAAGAGCCGCGCGCGCCTGCTCTCCATGCAGCAGAAGAAGATCACCTTCAAGGACGTGGCTGGCGTGGATGAGGCCAAGGAAGAACTGAAGGAGATCATCGAGTACCTGCGCGAACCGCAGAAGTTTCAGAAGCTGGGTGGGCGCATTCCCAAGGGAGTGCTGCTGGTGGGACCTCCGGGAACCGGCAAAACCCTTCTGGCTCGTGCCGTCGCGGGCGAAGCCAACGTGCCGTTCTTCTCCATCTCCGGCTCGGACTTTGTTGAGATGTTCGTCGGCGTGGGCGCAAGCCGCGTGCGCGACCTCTTCGAGCAGGGCAAGAAGAACGCTCCCTGCATCATCTTCATCGATGAAATCGACGCTGTGGGCCGTCATCGCGGCGCTGGTTTGGGCGGCGGACACGACGAGCGCGAGCAGACGCTGAATCAGCTATTGGTTGAGATGGACGGCTTTGAATCGAACGACGGCGTCATTCTGGTGGCCGCCACCAACCGTCCCGACGTGCTCGATCCCGCGCTGCTGCGCCCCGGCCGCTTTGACCGCCGCGTGGTGGTGGGTCTGCCCGATGTGCGCGGCCGTGAAGAGATTCTCCGCGTTCACGTCAAGAAAGTTCCCGTTTCCGAAGACACCAATCTCAACGTCCTGGCTCGCGGGACACCCGGTTTCAGCGGCGCCGACCTGGCCAACATGGTCAACGAGGCCGCTCTGAGCGCAGCGCGCATGAATCGCAAACAGGTCGTCATGTACGACTTCGAGCTGGCCAAGGACAAGGTGCTCATGGGCGCCGAGCGCAAGTCCATGCTGCTGACCGACGAGGAGAAGAAGGTCACCGCGTATCATGAGGCCGGCCATGCGCTGGTGTCGTTCCTGCGCGAGCATTCCGACCCCATCCACAAGGTCACCATCATCCCGCGTGGCATGGCGCTGGGCGTCACTATCTATCTGCCCGACGACCGGCACAACTACACCCGCGAGTATCTTGAGACCCGTTTGGCCACGGCCTACGGCGGACGCGTGGCCGAGGAGATCTTCCTCAACCAGATGTCCACCGGTGCGGGCAGCGACATTGAAACCGCTACCGATCTGGCCCGGCGCATGGTCTGCGAATACGGCATGAGCCGCCTTGGTCCGCTCACTTTCGGCAAGAAGGAAGAGCAGATCTTCCTGGGCCGCGAAATCGCGCAGCATCGCGACTTCAGCGAGGAGACGGCGCGCCAGATCGACTTGGAAGTGCGCCGGCTTATCGACGAAGCCTACCAGTCGGCACACACCATCATCGAAGCCCACCAGGACCCCATGCACCGCATCGCGGCGGCCCTGCTGGAACGCGAAACCATCGACGCCGAAGAGGTGAGGATGCTGATCGAGGGCCAGACGCTGCCCCCGATGCGCTCCATCCTGGCCTCGCCCAGCGACACGGGCGGCGTGCAGCAAGTGCTCAAGCCCGAAGCCCGCGGGGGCCCGAACTACCCCGAGGGTTCGCCTTCACCGGCGTAACTGCAGACCGCCATTAAACAGAAAAGGCCACTCCGCAAGGGGTGGCCTTTTTGCTGCATGGTGGCGCTTTGGGCGTTGCTTGGATCACGGCCTGCAGGGATGTGACTGAAATCGTAGTTACCGAGAGGGCGGGGATACAGCCGGAGCGGCTACCTCAGGTGGTGCACAATGAGAGTAACCCTAACTGAGGCGGACGACGTGAAAGGACTCTCAAAGGTAGAAATTCGGCGACTAGCCACGCGGAAGGCTTCCATATCGTTCCTCGAGCAAATGGTTTCAGGTGAGGTCGAGGCCTATATCGGATACCGCCGCCTGTACCGGTATTGGTGTGATCACAACTCTGCGGTGTTGGAACTGAGACCGATGTTCAGTATTCCCAATATCTCGCCCGATGGCATCCTCTCTGTGACGGACGACTTCAATGAGCAGATCACTTCAATTGCGCGAGGGATTCTGATCAGTCTCCGAAATTGAGTAGTTTCCGGATTGGGCGAGCAGCCCGGGTGCCTCAGGAATCGTACTACCACACAGGTGGGTGCCCCAGGTGCCTCGCTTTTGGGCACCTGGGACTCGTCGGACCTCAACCGGCCGTTTCCCGGCAGCGCAGGTATTCCGGCAACTGGTTGCCCCGCCGCGCGGCCGTCCATTGCGATTCTATCTCGACAACTCCCTCGGCTCCCGTGGCATAGTGCCGGAAGCTCGACCACTTCCAGTCTTCGGGCTTTTCCGCCAGTCCGCGCCGGACGGGGTTGCGGTGCATATAGCGCAGCTTCTCCACCCGTTTTTCCTCGTTGTGCACGAGAAAGTCGTAATACCGAGCCTGCCAGAAGGGCCGCTCCGTGCGCCGCATCGCCACGGAGAGCTTCAGCGCGTGAACGACGCCGGAAACTGTGCCTTTGACCGGTTCGCCGACGAGAAGATGCACGTGCTCCGGCATGACCACGTAACCGGCCACCACAAAGCGGTGACGCTGGCGGACGCGCTCCAGTGCCTCCTCGAAAAGATCGCGCGGCTCCGCCGCCCCCAGATGTCGGAGCCGGTGATAGCAACTGAAGGTGAGGAAATGAAAGCTTCCCGTGTGTTCGTATCGGATGAGTCCGCGCGGCATCGACGGAAAGCTTACCGCGCATCGCTGCGGTTGTCGAGTAAGAACAAAAACGGACCGGCAAGGTTCGTGCTATCCCAGGTGCCCAAAGGCGAGGCACCTGGGGCACCCAGATTCAGGGTGGGGTTGTCGAGGAAAGGCGAAAAGCACCGTCAAAGTCTGAACGATCCCAGGTGCCCAAAAGCGACGCACCTGGAGCCCCCAGCGACTCCTGTTGTGCCTCAGCAACTGCTCTACTCGTACCGCAGCGCTTCCGCTGGCAGTACGTTGGCGGCGGCGGACGAGGGGTAGAGGGTTGCGAGCAGCGAAATGCCGATCGACACCGTGGCCACGATGAGCGCATCCACCGGGCGGGGCGCGAAGGGCAGCGTGTCAATCGAATACACTTCGGCGGAGAGATGGATGAAGTGATAGTGCCCGCCGGCCCAGGCCGCGAAATAACCCAGCGCCAGGCCGAGCGCAGTCCCAATCAGGCTGATCAGGAAGCCCTGCATCAGGAAAATGCGCCGGACTTGGCGCGGCTCCACGCCGAAGCTCATCATGACGGCGATGTCGCGCGTCTTCTCCATCACCATCATGGTCAGCGCGATGAGAATGTTGAGCGCGGCCACAATCACGATCAGCGCGATGATGATGAAGGTGACCACCTGTTCGAGCTTGAGAGCCTTGAAGATTTCGCGGTTCTGCTCCATCCAGTTGGTGGTCATGTAGCCCGGACCGGCCGCCTGCTCGATGGCCTTGCCGATGGCTGGCGCGTGGTCCAGGTTGTCCACCTTGAAGCTGATCACCGAGAGCAGGTCCGGCTCGTCGAACAGGCGCTGCGAATCGGCGAGGCGCAGGAAGCCCATCTGCGCGTCGTATTGATAGAAGCCGGAGTGAAAGACGCCGGCCAGGCGAAAGTGCACATATTTCGGCAGAATGCCGTAGGGAGTCATCTCGCCCTGCGGGCTGATCACCATGACCGAATCGCCGACAGTGGCGCCGACCGAATCCGCCAGATCCTTGCCCAGAACGATCGGCGGCAACTCCGCATTCAGCGTGGACGCCGCTTCCGGCTGCGGCTCCAGTGCGCTGATCGAGCCGGGCGTAGCCGACGAAAGAAGATCGCTGACTGCCTGCTCATTGGCCGGAACAATGCCTTCGAGCAGTGCGCCGCCATCGCGTGCCCCGCGGGCTACCAGCACTTGTTCATACAGGCCCGGCGAGGCCGCGGTGACGTGCGGCAGTTTGCGCAGCCGTTCGAACAGCGGCCGCCAGTCGCGGATGCCGTCGCCTTTGATTTTCATCAGTTGCACGTGGGCACTCGAGCCGAGCAGACGGTCCTGCAAATCGCGCCTCATGCCGTTGGTGATGGCCAGGGCGATGATCAGCGCCGCCACGCCCGCGGCTACTCCGGCGATGGAGATGGTGGTGACCACGCCGACCACGGCCTGCCGCCGCTTGGCTTTCAAATATCGCGCCGCTACATAGAGCTCGAATCGCATTCTGTCTGCCTTGCTTCCTGTCTTGCTTGCTGAAAGGCCCGGGCCTGAAGGCCCCTTGAGATTCACGGCATTTCATGGTGCTGAAGCACCCTGCTCCCTCCGGGGCTTCGATTTACAAATGTGAAGCGAGAGCCTCGAACCTGTTCATCTGCGCCACGAACCTCTGAATTCGCATTTCCCAGGTGCCCAAAAGCGAGGCACCTGGGGCACCCGCCCTTGGTGCGACAGCAGGCGGCCAGAGACACTAGGGACCTGGGGCACCCGCCACTGTTGCGACAATACGCGAGGCACTAGGGCACCCACATTGGTGCGACAATAGGCGGCCAGAGGCGAGGTCCAGCATTCTATTGTCTACTTCTCTTCTGCGCCAATCACCGTCTTGGCCACGCCCACGTTCTCGTGCCGGTCGTAGACGCGGGCCGTAATCAGGTGTTCCTTTGCCTTGCTCGCGGCCCCATCCAGCGGAATGCGCACGTCATAGTGCTCGCGTTTGGAGTCCGACAGCCCGCCCACCGGCTCGACGTATTGCCACGGCCCGGCGTCGAGCGAATACTCGGCACGGGCAATCGGAGAGAACCCGTCCTCCGCGTCGAAGGTGACATGGAACTGCCTGGCACAGGGGGCACTCGGGCAATCAGCTTCTGCGGCAATCGCTTTCAGTGCGGAAACCACGGGCGGCGTGGTGTCGACCTCGAACCGATCGCCTTCCTTCGAGCCCGTCAGCGCGTCGGCTGGCGTGTGCGAGGGCGCATCGGAGACCACCACTTTCACCTGGTAGCCGCCATCGGGAATCAGCGCGGCGTCAAAGCTGTACGCCTTTTCGGTGATGTTGTCCTTGAGCTGTCGCCACACGGTCTCGCCATCTCCGCGCAGGTAGAGGGAATAGACCAGTTCGTCGCCATTGTCGTCGTGGGCCGCCCAGCGGACGGTGATGGCGGTCCGGTCCTTCATGGCTTGCAGCGGCTGGTTGGAACCGGCGTCGAAGGAGATTCCTACGTTCTGGCCGGACGTGGGGAAGGAAATGCTTACATTTTGCTGTTGGCCAGAGGGCTGATTCTGCGGGTTGACGCGCGCGCCGGGGGCCACCACCAGTTCGTCCACCACCGGAGCAGCGTTCACCGGCAGATAGTTCACGCCCACGCTGCCCAGTGCGCCCTTGGCGTGCAACACAGCCTTCCATTGCAGAAAGCGGCCGGCCGGCGAGGCAACCGTACCATTCAGCAACGGCTGCCAGTCGGACCAGCCTCGCACGGGCTGCTCCACGTTGCCGGTGCGCGTCAGGAGTTCGTATCCGACCGAGCCGGGCTCCACTTCCACGCGGCCAAAACGCGCCAGTGCGCCGGTGTCCAGCACGTCGCTTGCGTACTCGTGCTTATCAGCAGCGGGCGCGAGCCGGAAAAGTTTGCCGGTGTTGCCTGTCCCGACGAGGATTGCTTCCTGACCGCCAGCGCCCGTCGTCACAGCCAGGCTAAGGCCCTGCTGCGACTCCAAATGGGCAATGTCGGCGTAGCTGCCGTCATCGGCGATCTTGAGAATATGGCCGCGGTTGCCGGTGACAGCGATCAGCCCATCGGCGCGCTCCGCCAGTGCATAGACAATCTCATCCTTGCCCGACCAGAGCTTGCGCGGAGCCTGCGCCGTTCCCGCCTGGGCAGGAGCCAGGGCGTAGATTTCGGTTCCTTCCGGCACGGAGGCGCTGGCGTTGGCTGCCTGCAGCGATCCCGGCTGCAGGATCGTGATGGTCGCCATGCCAATCCCTTGCACGGGCAAGGGAGGAAGCGGGTTGCGGCTCTTGTCGCCCACGCAAGCGGCGTAGATAGTCCCATTGGCTGCCACGGCCACCGCCGTGATCTCGCGCCGCGGAGCTTCAAAGAGCACGTAGCCCTGGCCCTCGGGATTGATGCGGTAAACCAGCCCCGATCCGTCCGAACCGGCAATCAGGTTGCCTGTGCGCTCGGAAGCGTTCTTCGCGTTCGGCTTCAATTCCCAGGCCAGCGAGCGGATGTGCTGCTCGTCGCTCTTGAAGAACGTTTCCGGCTTGGCACCGGTCTTGGCCGGATCCACGCGATACACCGCGCCCGGCCCGCCGGCGGCAATGTAGAGCCGGCCGGCTGCGTCGAAGGTCAAATCCCAGATGTAGTGCGACTTGTTGTCGGATTTTACCGGACCCTTTTCAGCGCTCGTCTGTCCGCCGTTCGGGTTGGCGGAAAGTGGCGCGTCGTCCGTTTTGGCGGCGTCGAAAACAACCGTTGCGCTGGCCTCGTCCTGCTTGGACGTGGCGTCGGCTTTCAGCCGGTACACCTTGCCGCTGGGCATGGTGGCCGCATAGAGCGCGCCGTCCGGTCCCAGGCGCACCACCTGTACGCTCAGGTCTCTGGTTTCGAAGAGCGTAAACGGCTTGCCGTCCTGGCCGATGCGCAGCACCGTGGCTGGCGAGGCCGTGCCGACGTAGGCCGTTCCGCTCTTGTCGACGGCCACCGACCACACAAAGGTCGAAGGCGTAGTCAGCACCTCGCTCAAGGCCGGGCCCTGGCGCAAATGGCCGTCGCTTGAAAGCGCGACGCCCTGCGGCGTGCCTTTTTCGAACTCCTCCAGTCGCGACTGGGTCCACAAGTGCGTGCCCTGGGCGGGCGCCAGTTGGGGTGCGGCGACGGCCACCAGGGCCACGGCAAGCGCGGAGAAGCTGCATGCGCAACGGAAGCGGCGGGTCGTGCGGAAGGAGGCAAACATTCTGCAGTTGAGTCTACTAAAGTTGGCGAGGCGGCCGGCGGTCGACGCAGCTTTCAAGCGAACGCACCCTGTTCTGCGTCCACTGGATGCAGAGTGCAGATCAATCCAATCCCAGGTCGAACGAAAATGACGTCTCGCGTTGTCCGCGCCGTTTTTGCATTTGTCTTTCTTCTTTCGCTGCCCTTGTATGGGCAGGTTCACCACCCGCGTCACTCCCGCTACCCCAATTCGCCTTCCAACGATCCGCAGTTGCAGATTCCCACCGATCAGGCGCAGTCCTGCTTTGTGCCCGAGGGCAGCCTCAGCGCGTACGAGCAGTATCAGCAGTTCGACACCTATCCGCAGCCGGCCAGCAAAGGCTACCTGTGCATCACTATTCCGGCGAACAGAACCTTCGTCATCGACCATCTGTTTGCCGAAGCCGATTACGACCAGCCGTTGCCGTCCGCGGCCGAGTGGTACCTGGACACGGTGATTGGGGAGTACGAGTCGATGGTGGGCTTTGAGGCCAACCGGGTTGGCTCGGCTACGCCCAATCCGCATTACGTGCTTTCGCAGCCCGTGCATCTGGCGGTGACGGGCGGGACGAGGGTGACGCTGATCATGCACAACTATTACGTGAACTCCAGCAGTTCCATTACCGAGACGCCGGGAACCGCCAGCCTGCTGCTGGTTGGGCATTGGGAATAGAAAAACTGGGGAGTGCAGAGCCCTTTCATCGGCGCTCGTGCCGCAGGTTATCCAAAACGTCCCTCAGGGGCTGAAGCCCACGTTGATGGCGCTGGATTTTGTGTCAGGACTAAAGCCCTGACCTTCCGCCTCTCACACAGGTCCTCACGCGGGGTTCTAGCACAGGCGCTCGCACGCGCCCGCTCAATTCCCGCTTCGAAATTGGATGATGCGCCGCCGGTCGCGCTTCGACGGCCTTCGCTCGGGTAGCGGCGCATACTCCTGCATCGCCTTCCGCTCCGCGGCCGCCTTCAGCCGCGCTGCCTTGCTCTCCTCGGTCTCGCGATAGAGGCCCTGCGCCACCGCTGCCGGGCCGCGCATCTGGCTCAGGGCCAGGACGTCGACCTGAAACTCGCCGCCCTCGTTCTTCACTTCGAGCCGGTCGCCCACATGCACTTCCCGTGCCGGCTTGGCTTCCACGCCATTGGACCGGATGCGCCCCATGTCGCAGGACTTGGAGGCCAGCGCTCGCGTCTTGAAGAACCGCGCCGCCCACAGCCATTTATCGATGCGTACGGATTCCATGTGCCTATTTTCGTACAAACGGCCGGCTGGTTGCACGCCGCTCTGCTCGAGGCACAGTGCAAGTTCTACGATGCCTCTTTCCACGCCCGCTCAAGTACACTGGTTCATGGAGCAAACCATGCCAAACCTGTGGGTCAAGACGCGGACAACGCTGGAGATGATCAAGTGGGAGCACTCCGTTTTTGCGCTGCCGTTTGCCCTCACGGCTGTTCTGCTGGCCGCCAACGGACTGCCCGGCTGGCGCACATTGGCCTGGATCCTGGTCGCCATGGTGGCCGCGCGCTCCTCGGCCATGGCCTTCAATCGCTGGGCCGATGCCGAACTGGACGCAGCCAATCCCCGCACCCGCACCCGCGCCATTCCCGCCGGGCTGCTTTCGCGCCAGTTCGTTCTGGGCTTCACGGTTTTGACTGCGGCAGTTTTCGTTCTCGCCGCCGCTGAACTGAATCGCCTCACTCTTTATTTATCGCCGTTGGTGCTTGCGGTGCTCTGGGGCTATAGCTACATGAAGCGCCTCACGCGCTGGTCGCACCTGGTGCTGGGTCTTGCGCTGGGTCTTGCTCCGTCTGCCGCCTGGATTGCCGTGCGCGGCTCTCTGGACGTCCGCATTCTCGTCCTCACCGGCGCCGTCACGCTGTGGGCGGGCGGATTCGACGTGCTCTACGCCTGCCAGGACTTTGACCACGACCGCGCCGCTGGACTTCACAGTCTGCCGCAGGCCGTCGGCATTCCGGCTGCCTTCGTCGCTGCGCGGGCCATGCACCTGGCCATGCTCGGCCTGCTGGTCTGGTTCGGCCTGCTGTTTCATTTTCTTGTTTACGGTTGGCTCGGCGTCGCGGCCGTGGGCCTGCTGCTGGCCTATGAACATTCGCTGGTCTCGCCGCGCGATCTGCGCCGTCTCAATGCCGCCTTCTTCACCATGAACGGCGTCATTGCGATGGTCTTTTTCGCCTTTGTGGCCGCGGATCTTTGGTTTCGGAGCTGAAATCCATGTCGTCCCATGAGTCCCAGGAGAAATCCCCGGTTGAGCTGTGGTATGGTGCCAGAAAGCGCCCATCTCTAGACGAACCATCGGTTCTCGCCACCAATCGACCGACAGGAGAAAAAGGTCCCGGTATGAAGATCGCGATTCAGGGAGAACCCGGCTCATTCAGCCACGAAGCAGCGATGAGGCTGGTTGCCGATGCGGTAATCGTCCCCTGTTCGCTCTCCGCGGATGCTTTTGCGGCGGTTGCCGACGGAACCGTGGAAGCCGCAGTCATTCCCATAGAAAACAGCTTGGCCGGCTCCGTCTCGGAACACTTCGACCTGCTGTTGACCCACGATGTGAAGGTGGAGCGGGAGACCCTGCTGCGCATTCGCCACAATCTGATTGCCATCAGCGGCGTTGACGTAGGGGAGATTGATCGCGTCTTCTCGCATCCGGTGGCCCTGGCGCAGTGCAGGCGCTTCCTGGCTCAGCATCCGAGGATGGAAGCCTTCGCCTTCTATGACACGGCGGGCAGCGTCAAGCAACTGGTTAAACTGCGCGACCGTCATGCGGCGGCCATCGCCAGCGAAGCCGCCGCCCACTACTATGGCGCACAGATTTTAAGCGCCAACATCGAGGACAACCCGGAGAACTTTACCCGCTTCTTCCTGATTCGGCGCAGTGAAGAGGTCGTCCCCGATCCCCTGGCCAACAAAATCAGCCTGGCGTTTTCTTTAGAAAATCGTCCCGGATCGCTGGTGGCAGCGCTGACCGAACTGTCTGCAATTGGCACCAACCTCACCAAGATCGAGTCTCGGCCGGTGCACGGCAAGCCGTGGGAGTACATCTTCTATGTGGATTGCCAGGTGCAGTCTTCCGATGAGGGCTCCCGCGCACTCGCAGCGCTCGCGCCCCATTGCGCCATGATCAAGGAGTTGGGCCGCTATCGGGAAGCGCTTCGTTAGACCAGAACCGGCGATCGCAGTCGCCATTGCGCACGATTCAAGCAACAAAAATGGATGGGCCTCAGCCCATCCATTTTTGTTGGTACCGCAATCCGTGTCCGGATTAGAAGTGGTATGCCACGCCGATTGTCGGCATGTAGATGTTGTACCACTTGTTGGTGTCTAACTTGTATCCACCCGGATCGCCAAAAGTGGGCACCTTGGTGATAAATCCGCGATATTCTGCGCGAATGTCGAAGCTGGGGCTGATCTCATACGCAATGCCAGCTCCGTACAAGCCGCCGATTCCGGTCTGCTGCTTTGCGTCGTGAGTCGTCGTGTGACCATTTTGAATGGGCAGGAAGATCATGGCGCCCGGCCCGGCTTCAAGAAACGGATTAAATTTGCGGTACGTGAAGGTGCGCACGTAGGCCGCGGAAATCTCTTCGTTGCGGGTCAGAATGGAGGTCACGTTGGGGCTGTGTTGGTAGGTGATCGAGTTTTGATAAGTGATGCCGTAGTTGGCTTCGATGGCGCTCGATGGCGTAAGCATGAAACGGTAGCTGAGCAGTGCGCCGTAGGCCGGGGTGGAATGGACATAAACATCGGTTGACGAGCCAATAAATGGTTCGATAAGCCCGGTTCCGCTGAGGCTTACGTCCTGGCGGCTTTCCTGAGCGCGGCCTGCTGCCACGCATACGGCGAGCAGGAATGCAATGATGGCGATCTTCTTCATTCGGTCCTGAACCTCACGACTGCTCAACCGTCCGGCTGGCAACGAGCTTTGTCGATTCCGGTGCACCGGTTCGAGCCGGGCCCCACTCTCAGCATTGTAACTGGCCGGGGTGGGCTATGGCATAACCCTTGGCAGCGGAACGATCTGAGGCTATAGACGCAGGAGGAAGCAATCGGGCGTCTTGGCGCGGCTCAAACCGCACAAATACGTGCGATAGCGGCCATACCTCGACGCAGCACTCCTGCAGCCCCGCCCCCTTAGCCGGCCCGCTCCACCTGGTAGTGGAACGGCGGCCCTTGCTCCTGCGCCAGGCTCCTGACGGTGCGCAGAAACGCCTTGGCGGCGTAGGAGAGCGAGGCCTGGCGCCTGTAGACCAGCCGCAGCACCCGTTTCAACTCCAGTTCGTCCACCGTCACGCGCACCAGGTCCCCAGTCTCCAACTCCCGGGCCACGGTCAGGTGAGGCACCAGCGCCACTCCGTTGCCCATGGCCACAAACCGCTTGATGGCCTCGATGGTCGGCAGTTCGATGCCCATATTCAACGGAGTGCGGTACTTTTGAAACGCCTCGATCACCTTCAGACGTAGCGGGGAGGTGACGTTGTGGGCGATAAAATTCTCCTTGCCGAGGTCGTTGATGGAGACGCGTTCGGCCCCCGCCAGCGGGTGGCTGGGGCTCACGATGAACGCCAGACTGTCTGCGTAGACGGCAATGGAGCGGAATCGCGCCGGGTCGGGACGGAAGGAGATCATCCCCAGCTCGAACGTGCGCAGATTCAACTCCTCTGGAATGCGCGAGGCCAGCATGCGGTGCACAGCCACGCTGACATGGGGAAACTCCCGCCGGAACCGGTCCATGGCTTGCAGCAGGTACATGCAGGTGTATTCGTTTGCCGCCAGTTGCAGCCGGCCGCGCTCCAGGCTCTTCAACTCGTCCAGTGCGCTCGAGGCCTCGCGCCGCAACGCCAATAGCCGCAACGCGTAGTCGCGCAACAGTGTCCCGGCCGCGGTCAGCGACCCATCGCGCGCCGCGCGGTCAAACAGCGTCTCGCCCACCGACGCCTCCAGTTTGCGGATCACCTGGCTCACCGCAGGCTGAGTCCGGTGCAGCCGCACCGCCGCGCGCGAGAAGCTGCGCTCCTCGGCCACCGCCAAAAACGTTTCCAGTTGATTCAGTTCCATGAAAACCTCTTAAAAGCAGCTTTCAGCCTCTAGCTTCTAGCCCTTAGCTCGACTTGCGTGCCGCGAACCGTTGTCGGGATGACGCTGGTTTGTCGCGGCGGATGAATCCAGAAAGCGAATCGCACCAGTTCATCGCAGCTAGGAGCTAGAAGCTAGAGGCTAGAAGCTGTTTCTTGTCATAAGCAATTCTAATCGAAGACCCAAAAAGAATAACTTTGCGTTATAGGGCGGGAATGCGAGACACTGGCAACAATCGCAAAGGGATTCCCCTGGCAGGCAGGTACATGGATTCAAATCACGTAGTTTTCTTTGACACCACGCTGCGCGACGGCGAACAGTCTCCCGGCTGCAGCATGACCACGCAGGAAAAGCTCACCATGGCCCATGCCCTGGAGGACCTGGGCGTGGACATCATCGAGGCTGGCTTTGCCATGGCCTCGGAGGGCGACTTCGCGGCCATCGCCACCATTACGCAGGCCATTCGCAAGCCCCGTATCGCGTCGCTGGCCCGCGCCAAGACCGAAGACATTGAAATGGCTGCGCGTTCTATCCAGTTCGCCGACCGCGGCCGCATTCACGTTTTTCTCGCTTCGAGCGACCTGCATCTCGAATACAAGCTCAAGATCAGCCGCCAGGAGGCACTCGACCTGACCGGCGAATCGGTGCGCCTGGCCCGCTCACTGGCCGACGATGTCGAATTCTCTCCCGAAGACGCCACCCGCGCCGAACGCGACTATCTCGTTGAAATGGTGCGCGTGGCTGTCGAGGCCGGCGCCACCACCATCAACATGCCGGACACGGTCGGCTACTCCACGCCGGAAGAATACGGCCAGATGTTCGCCGAAGTGCGCCAGCGCATTCCAGCCATCGACGAGCAGGGAATCGTCCTCTCTTCGCATTGCCACGACGACCTGGGCCTCGCGGTTGCCAACTCGCTGGCCGCTGTCGCCAACGGCGCGCGGCAAATCGAGTGCACCATCAACGGCATCGGCGAACGCGCCGGCAACGCGGCTCTGGAAGAGATTGCCGCCGCTCTTTATGTCCGCGGAGATCACTACGGCGTCTCGAGCAGCATCAAGCTTGAGAATCTTTATCCCGCCAGCCAGGTCCTCGGTCAGATCATCACCTTCCGGCCCTCGCCCAACAAGGCTATCGTGGGCGACAACGCCTTTGCGCACGAGTCGGGCATTCATCAGCACGGCATGTTGGCCAACCCGCTCTGCTATGAAATCATGACCCCCGCTTTGGTGGGTGTTGCAAAAACGCACTTGGTTCTCGGCAAGCACTCCGGCCGCGCGGCGCTGCGCCACCGGCTGGAGCAACTCGGCTTCGCGCTCACACGCGAGGAATTGCAGCAGACCTACTACCGCTTTGTCGCTCTGGCCGACCGCAAGAAGAACATCTACGATCAGGACCTGATCGGCGTAATCCCCGACCAGATTCGCGAGAAGCGCCGCGAGCCGGTCTCGGAACTGGATTGAGGCAGACTTCGTGAGCATGAGGCCGTTGGAAATAAGCATGAGCAAAGCGGCTGTCGGCTTCGCTAAGAGAAAGATGCATCGAGCGATCAAGCAAAGTCTTTATGCAACTGCTGCCTTCGTACTCATCAGTACGACCGTAGCCCTCTTCACCGAAGGCTTCCCTCTGCATTCATACTGGAAGCCAATTGGACGTCCACTTATTTGTTTGTGGGACGTGATGCTTGTTGTTTTCGTAATTTTTGTGGGCAGGGCCTTTAATGCATGGATCTGCGTGCGCGAAATGGAGAGAATAGAAGAATGAAGCTGAAAATTCTAGTCACCGCCGGCGACGGCATCGGCCCCGAAGTTACGAACGAAGCAGTTGCAGTTCTCAAGGAAGTGGCGGCCCAGGGCGGCCATGAGTTCTCTTTCATGGAGCGCCGCATCGGTGGCGTGGCCATTGTACAGGACGGCACACCGCTGCCTGACGAGACTCTTGAAGCCGCGCTTGCATCCGACGCCGTTCTGCTCGGCGCAGTCGGTGGCAATGAGTTCAACTCGCTTCCGCCGAACAAGCGTCCCGAGGCCGGCCTGTTGCAGATTCGCTCCGCACTTGGCGGCTTCGCCAATCTGCGTCCTGCCTTCGCATTCAAGGAGCTTGCGGTCAATAGTCCCTTGCGTCCCGAGATCATCGACGGCGCCGACATTCTCTTCGTGCGCGAACTGCTCGGCGGCCTTTACTTCGGTCAGCCGCGCGAGTGGGACAAAACAGCAGGCGAAGCATGGAACACCATGCGCTACACCAAAAGCGAAGTGGCCCGCGTGGCCCGCGTCGCTTTCCAACTCGCCAGCAAGCGCCGCAACAAGCTCACCAGCGTGGACAAGGCCAACGTGCTCGAAGTTTCGCAGCTCTGGCGTGCCACGGTGAACGAAGTCGCTGCCGAATTTCCCGGCGTGACGCTCGAACACCAGTATGTGGACGCCATGTCCATGCACATCATGAATCGCCCGCGCGACTTCGACGTGGTGCTGACAGAGAATCTCTTTGGCGACATCCTCACCGACGAGTCCGGCGTCATCACTGGCTCGCTCGGCATGTTGCCCTCCGCCACCATCGGCGGCAAGGTGAACTTGTATGAGCCGGTCCACGGTTCCGCGCCGGATATCGCAGGCAAGGGCCTGGCCAATCCGCTGGGAGCGATTCTGACCGCAGCGCTGATTCTGCGCCACTCCGCCGGCCTCGAAGCGGAAGCCGCGGCCATCGAAACTGCGGTGCGCAAGGTATTGGAACAGGGTTTCCGCACACCCGACCTGGCGCGCGGCAATGCACAGGGCTTGCCGGTGCTTTCAACCAAGGACATGGGCGCCAAGGTGCGCGAAACCTTGAAGACGCTGCTCGTCCACGCATAACTGATCACTGACCACTGTTCACTGATCACTGCTTTTTAGGAGTTCCATGAGCACTGAACCGAAAACACTCTTCGAAAAGGTCTGGCAGCAGCACGTCGTCGTCGAGCCCGCGGGCGAACCGACCGTGCTCTACATCGATCTGCAATTGCTGCACGAGGTGACTTCGCCGCAAGCGTTTGAAGGCCTGCGACTGGCTGGCCGCAAGGTGCGCCGCCCGGACCGCAGCATTGCCACGGTGGATCACAATGTGCCCACCACCATTGAAGGCCGCCTGAACATCGTCGACCAGATCGCGGCCAAGCAGATCGCGACGCTGCGCCAGAACTGCGCGGACTTCGGCGTCGAGCTCTACGACGTGGACTCGCGCGATCAGGGCATTGTTCACGTCATCGGACCGGAACTGGGCATTACCAAGCCGGGCATGACGATCGTCTGCGGCGACTCGCACACGTCAACGCACGGAGCATTTGGGGCGCTTGCATTTGGCATCGGCACCAGCGAAGTGGAGCATGTGCTGGCCACGCAGACTCTTCCGCAGTCCAAGCCCCAGACCTTCCGCATTGCGGTTGAAGGCGAGCTTCCCGCGGGCGTCACGTCGAAGGACATTATTCTGGCCATCATCGGACAGATCGGCACCGACGGCGCAACGGGCTGCGTCATTGAATACGCGGGTTCGGCGATTCGCGCACTCTCGATGGAAGGCCGCATGACGGTCTGCAACATGAGCATCGAGGCAGGTGCGCGTGCGGGCCTCATCGCTCCCGACGAAACAACGTTCGCATACCTCAAGGGCCGCCGCTTCGCACCGCAAGGCGCGGCGTGGGATGAGGCAGTGCGCGAGTGGAACAAGCTGCCGACTGACCCCGGCGCAAAGTTCGATCGCGAACTGGTGATCGACGCCGCGAAGCTTGTACCGTATGTCAGTTGGGGCACCAGTCCCGGCATGGTCGCGCCCGTTACCTCCGCCGTGCCTGATCCCGCCGCTGCATCCACGGAGCAGGAACGCAAATCGCTCGAGCGCGCGCTCGAATACATGGACCTGAAGGCCGGCACGCAGCTTGAAGATGTGCAAATTGACCGCGTCTTTATTGGCTCCTGCACCAACGGACGTCTTGAAGACCTGCGCGCCGCGGCCCGCATCGCCGCTGGTTACAAGGTGTCTTCTCATGTGAGCGCGATGGTCGTTCCCGGATCGCAGGCCGTGAAAGCAGCGGCCGAGCTGGAAGGCCTGGACCGCATCTTCCGCGAGGCTGGATTCGATTGGCGCGAGCCCGGCTGCTCCATGTGCCTGGGCATGAATCCCGACATTCTTTCGCCCGGCGAGCGCTGCGCCTCGACCAGCAACCGCAACTTCGAAGGCCGCCAGGGACGCGGCGGACGCACGCATCTTGTTTCGCCTGAGATGGCTGCCGCGGCCGCCATTGCCGGGCACTTCGTCGACATTCGCAACTGGGCCGTTCATGAGCCCGTTCTCCAAGGGGGGAAAGCCTGATGGAACCCTTTAAGACACTCACGTCCCTGGCCGCGCCGCTCGACCGCACCAATGTCGACACCGACCAGATTATTCCCAAGCAGTTCCTCAAGCGCATTGAGCGCACCGGCTACGGCGACTTCCTGTTCTTCGACTGGAGCCGCAACGCGGCGGGCGATCCGAACCCCGAGTTCGAGTTGAACGACCCACGCTACAAGGGCGCGCAAATTCTGATTGCAGGAAAAAACTTTGCCTGTGGATCGAGCCGCGAACACGCAGCCTGGGCGCTGTCGGATTATGGCTTCCGCTCGGTGATCGCGCCCAGCTTTGCCGACATCTTCTTTTCGAACGCCGGCAAGAACGGCATCGTGCTGGTTCGCCTTACGGAGGAAGAAGTTGCCCAGCTTCTGCACAACGCGAAGACGATCCCGAACTATCGCCTCACCGTTTCGCTTGAAGAGCAGACGGTCACCGACGGTCTGGGATTCAAGGCGAGCTTCGAGGTCGATCCGTTCCGCAAGTTCTGTTTGACCGAGGGCCTCGACGACATTGGCCTGACTCTGCGCCACGCGGCAGCGCTGGACAAATTTGAGAAGAAGCACGACGAAGCGGGATGGCTGAAAGCGAAATAGCAGCTTCTAGCTGCTAGCTTCTAGCCTCCAGCTTTTCATGCAGCAGCGTGCCGCATAGGCAGATCGGACGTTGTTTCAAGACGGCAGGAAATTCAACCGCAGCAAAAACGAGCTAGTAGCTAGAGGCTAGAAGCTAGCGGCTAGCGAACGAAGAGAGCAAATGACCATCGAAGGCAAGCGCCAAAGCATTCCGTTGACCGAGGGCCCCGACCGGGCGGCCTCGCGTTCTTACCTGCGCGGCTCAGGGTTCAGCAAGGAAGACCTGCACAAGCCGATTATCGGCATTGCGAATACCTGGACCGAGATCGGCACCTGCAACATGCATCTGCGCGAAGTGGCCGAGGCCCTCAAGGAGGGTATTCGCGAGGCGGGCGGCACGCCGATGGAATTCAATACCATCACCATCTCCGACGGCATCACGATGGGCACCGAGGGCATGAAGGCTTCGCTGGTTTCGCGCGAAGTGATCGCCGACTCGATTGAACTCGTCGCCCGCGGCAATCTCTTTGACGGCCTGGTCGGCATTGGCGGTTGCGACAAGAACATGCCCGGCATCATCATGGCTCTCTGTCGTCTCGATATTCCCGGCATCATGCTCTACGGCGGCTCCATTGCGCCCGGCAAACTGGATGGCGTCGACATCTCCATTCAGAACGTCTTTGAAGGCATCGGCGCACACGCCGCCGGAGCCATCGACGACGCGCGCCTTGAGGCTCTTGAAGCCAATGCCTGTCCGGGCGCGGGCGCATGCGGCGGCCAGTTCACCGCCAACACGATGGCGATGTCCGGAGAAATTCTCGGCATCTCGCCCATCCAGCTTTCCGGCGTCCCCGCCACCGACAAGGACAAGTACGCCGCCACGCGCGAAGCCGGCCACATCCTGATGGATGCCGTCCGCGCCAATCGCCGCCCGTCGCAGATCATCACCCGCAAATCCCTTGAAAACACCATCGCCAGCGTAGCGGCCAGTGGCGGTTCCACCAACGCCGTGCTGCATCTGATCGCTATCGCCCGCGAAATGGGCATTCCTCTTTCCATCGACGATTTCGATGAAATCTCCAAGCGCACTCCGTTCATCTGCGACCTGATTCCCGCAGGCAAGTACATGGCTTCCGACTTTCAGGCCGCGGGTGGTTCGCGCCTGCTGGCCAAGCGCCTCATCGACGCCGGCCACGTCGACGGGTCCACGCTGACGATCAGCGGAAAAACGCTGGCCGAAGAAGCAGCGCTGGCTGTCGAAACTCCCGGCCAAGTCGTCATTCACACCTTCGAGAAGCCGCTCAAGCCCTTTGGGGGCCTGGTGATTCTGAAAGGGAACTTGGCTCCTGAAGGCTGCGTAATGAAGGTGGCCGCCGCAGGGCGCTACGAGCATCGCGGCCCGGCGCGCGTTTTTGAAACCGAAGGCGCGTGTTTTGAAGCCGTGCAGACCGGCAAGATCAAGCCGAACGATGTGTTGGTGATCCGCTATGAAGGTCCCAAGGGCGGGCCTGGTATGAGGGAGATGCTGCAAGTGACCGCGGCCGTCAGCGGCAATCCCGAACTTAGCCCCACCGTGGCTCTCTTGACCGATGGGCGCTTCTCCGGGGCGACACGCGGCTTCACTGCCGGCCACGTTGCTCCCGAAGCTTTCGTTGGCGGACCCATCGCTGCCGTTCACGAGGGCGAGATGATTCACTTCGACATCAAGAACCGCAAACTCACGCTCGAAGTCAGCGAAGAAGAAATCGCCGCGCGGCTGAAGAATTTCAAGGCACCCGCACTCCGCTGGCCCAAAGGCGTGTTCCGCAAATATGTCGATCGCGTAACCAGCGCCTCTGAGGGTGCAACAACGTAAAAACAGCTTCTAGCTGCTAGCTTCTAGCCTCTAGCTAAAAGCTACCTGCTGCTAACGAATGAGCAAAAGTGGCCGTGGTCGATATGGAAAGTTTCTTCGGCGGCCGTTCATCAAGCGACGGAAGCAAAAGGGACAGAACACACTTGTATTCGCGGAAGACAAGCTAGCAGCTAGAGGCTAGAAGCTAGTGGCTAGCAGTTAAAAAGGAGTCATCCATGGGAACCCAAGCAACCGCACAATCCGCCAACGCCCATCTCACCACGCCCACCCGCCTCACCGGCGCGGAGATCGTGTGGGCCACGCTGGTGGGCGAGGGCGTTACGGACGTCTTCGGCTACCCCGGCGGGGCCATTCTGCCGGTCTATGACGCGCTGCGCAAGTTTCCCATTCACCACACGCTGGTGCGCCACGAGCAGGGCGCTTCGCACATGGCCGACGGCTACGCGCGCGCCTCGGGCAAGGTGGGCGTGTGCATCGCCACCAGCGGCCCCGGCGCGACCAATCTGGTCACCGGGATTGCCACCGCCATGCTGGACTCCATTCCCATGGTGTGCATCACGGGCAATGTCTCCAGCAAGATTCTCGGCACCGACGCGTTTCAGGAAGTGGACATCACCGGCATCACGCTGCCCGTGACCAAGCATAACTTCCTCATCAGCCATACCGAGGACATTGCGCCGGCCATTCGCTACGCATTCCAGATCGCCAAGTCAGGCCGCCCCGGACCGGTGCTGGTCGACATCACCAAGGACGCGCAGCAGGCCACGGCGATCTTTGACTTTGCTGCCGCCAAGCCGCGCCCTCATCGCGCCCACCCCATGCTGCGCGTGGATGAGCACAGCCTGGAGCAGGCCGCCGAGCTGATTCGCCACGCCAAGCGCCCCGTCATTCTGGCCGGCCACGGTGTTTCGGAATCCGGCGCGATGGAGCAGATACGCACCCTCGCCGAGCGCGCGCAGATTCCCGTCGCCCTCACGCTGCTTGGTCTCGGCAATTTCCCGGCCTCGCATCCGCTGAACCTGGGCATGATGGGCATGCACGGCGAGTCGTGGGTCAATCACGCCATCCAGGAAGCGGACCTGCTCATCGCCTGCGGCATGCGGTTCGACGATCGCGTCACCGGCACCACCGCCACCTACGCCACCAAGGCCAAAAAGATTCACATCGAGGTCGATCCCGCCGAGATCAACAAGAACATCAAGGTCGATGTGGCCCTGGTCGGCGACCTGCGCGCGGTGCTTGAAGATTTGCTGCCGCGCATTCCCGGCCGCGATGGCTCCGCTTGGCTCAAGAAAATCGATGCCAGCAAAGGCGCCTCGGCGGTTCGCGACATCAAGAACCTGCCCGACCTCGGCCATCTCTACGCCGCACATGTAATTCACGACATCTGGCGCATGACCGGCGGCAACGCCATCGTGGTCACGGATGTGGGCCAGCACCAGATGTGGGAGGCGCAGTATTACCACCACGAACAGCCGCGCACCCTCATCACTTCCGGCGGCCTGGGCACCATGGGCTTCGCGTTGCCCGCGGCCATCGGCGCGAAGTTCGCCTGCCCGGACAAGGAAGTGTGGGTCATCGCCGGCGACGGCGGCTTCCAGATGACTTCGGCGGAGCTTTCGACCATTGCGCAGGAAGGCATCAAGATCAACATCGCCATCATCAACAACGGCTTCCTGGGCATGGTGCGCCAGTGGCAGGAATTTTTCTACGACAAGAACTACGAGTGCACGCCGCTGGTTTCGCCGGATTTCGTCAAACTGGCCGATGCGCACGGCATCGCCGGCCGCGCTGTCCGCACCCGCGCTGAAGTGGCCTCCGCCGTCGAAGAGGCGCGCTCGGCTCCCGGTGCATTTTTGCTGAACTTCATGGTCGAGAAGGAAGAGTCGGTTTATCCGATGATTCCCGCCGGCTCCGCGCTCCACGAAATGATTCGCCGTCCCGGCAGAGATCCTCTAGTCGAATCGCCGGATGATAAGTAAGACAGCTTCTAGCCGCTAGCTTCTAGCTCCTAGCTCGTTTTTGCCGCCGCTCACGTGGGGCATGCACCAACGAGCCGGGCGCATAAGCTAGAGGCTAGGAGCTAGAAGCTAGGAGCTAGCCTTTATGCTGCACACGTTCGTGTCGTACGTTGATGACAAGCCCGGCGTCCTGACCCGCGTTGCTTCACTCTTCAGGCGCCTCAACATCAATATCATGTCGCTCACGGTTGGTCGCAGTGAGCGGGAAGGATTCTCGCGCATGACCATCGTCTGTGACGCTTCGGCCGAGGCCGGGCACCGCATCCGCGCCAGCCTGTTTAAACTGGAGAATGTGGTCGATGTGGACGATATCGCGCAGGCAGCCAATGTTACGCGCGAACTGGCGCTCATCAAGGTGGCCGCCACGCCCAGCAATCGCTCGCAGATCTTCGACCTGGTCGAGGTGTTTCGCGCCCGCATCGTCGACCTCACTTCGGAGTCGCTCATGATCGAGATGACAGGCGTCGAAAGCAAGATCGAAGGCCTCATCGACGTACTGAGCGAAGACGAAGGCCGCATCCTCGAGATTTGCCGCAGCGGCAAGATGACCATGCGCCGCGGCCACCACACGAGCAGCGTGCTGCGCGCCATGGGCGCGGGAGAAATCGACCCGCCTGCGCTGCATACTGCCGAAACTTTTGAACAAGGCGCTGCCGTCGCGCCGGAATAAATCCGCTCGCACGGCCTCTGCCCGAACTGCAACGAACCAGCTTTCAACCACCGCAAGCAAAAAGGAAAAAGAGAAAATCATGGCTACGACTTATTACGATCACGACGCCGACCTCTCCCTCATCCAGGCAAAGAAAGTAGCCATCATCGGCTACGGCTCCCAGGGGCATGCGCATGCTCTCAACCTGAAAGACTCGGGGGTACAGGTGAAGGTCGGCCTCGCCGCCGGTTCCAAGTCCATCGCCAAGGCGCAGAAGGCCGGCCTCGAAGTCGGTACCGTTGCCGATGTGACCAAGTGGGCGGATGTGGTGATGGTTCTGGTTCCCGATCAGACCGCTGCCAAGCTGTACGCTGAAGAGATTGGACCGAACCTGGCCGCCGGCAAGCTGCTCTTGTTCGCGCACGGCTTCAACATCCACTACAAGACCATCGTGCCGGACAAGGGCATCGATGTGGGCATGGCGGCGCCCAAGGCTCCCGGCCACCGCGTCCGCGAAGTCTTCACGGAAGGCGGCGGCGTGCCCTGCCTCATCGCCGTCCACCAGGACGCCACCGGCAAGGCCCACGCGCTCACCCTCAGCTACCTCAAGGGCATCGGCGGCACGCGCGCCGGGGTGCTCGAAACCACGTTCAAGGAAGAAACCGAGACCGATCTTTTCGGCGAGCAGTCCGTGCTGTGCGGTGGCGTCAGCGCCCTCATCAAGGCGGGCTTTGAGACCCTGGTCGATGCCGGTTATCAGCCCGAGAGCGCTTACTTCGAGTGCCTGCACGAACTCAAGCTGATTGTCGATCTCATCTATCGCGGCGGCCTGGCCTACATGCGCTACTCCATCTCCGACACCGCCGAGTGGGGCGATTATGTCTCCGGCCCGCGCGTCATCAACGACGAGAGCCGCAAGGCCATGAAGCAGATTCTCACCGAAATCCAGAACGGCGAATTCGCCAAGCGTTTCCTTGCCGACCAGAACTCCGGCCGCAAGGAGTTTCAGGCCTTCCGCGACGCCGAAGCCAAGCACCCGGTGGAGATTGTCGGCAAAAAGCTCCGCGCCGCCATGCCGTTCCTCGATCCGGTCACCGTCGAAGAAGTTTCCAAGACCCGGTAACACTTCGCACATTCAAATGAATTGGCCCTGCAAGCACTCCTTGCAGGGCCAATTCATTTTCTCTTCAATCGCGCTGTACCGAGGGCATCTCGGTCCGCAGAGACATCATTAACCGGTATGCGCCCCGCCTCACTGCGGCGTGATAATCCCGCCCAGCGCGTGACGCCGGGGCAGCACAATGCCGCGATGATCCACTTCGGCGGCAGGTCCACCGGTCTGGTTGAGGGCAGGCAAGCTATCCCGCTCAATCAACTTCCCACCGCACGCTGGACACCAGTCCGCCAAGGTCTTCTTGTCGAGAACCGCCCGGCATTGGCTGCAAATTCGTTCCATACTTCAAGAGCTTAACGGATGGGGATGGCAAGAGTGCAAGTCTTGCTCCTACTGCGCCTCCTGGCGCGTCCGGTACAGCTCAATTTCGCTGCGCAGTTGAGGCGCGCGGTTCGTGTCCTTCGCTTTGGCGCGATCGTTTTCCGAGACCGCAACCGTTCCGTCTGCAATGCCTTCCAGATCCTTCAGGTTGCGCTGCCAGCGTGCGATCACTGTGGCCGGCACGGTTCCCAGCCCGGCCGGCGTGAAGGCACGTGGCGGAATCTGCGCCGTCAACCCCCGCGCAGCCAACTGCCGTCGCAGTTGCGGGAGGTGGCTGGCACCGAAAACGAAAACAATCCGCCGGGCGGGTCCTGCCGCAGCCAGACAGTTTTCCACGATGGCCCGGTTCCGTTCGTGCCAGGCCCCGTAGGCGATATCGGCGACCGTATTCTCTCCGATCTCCTCTTCGAATTTGCGGTCGGTCATGGCCAGAAACTCCGGCGAACCGCTCGTATAGTCGTAGAGCGAGGCGCCGGAGAATCGTCCAAAATAAGCCGTGGCTTTGCTCTCTTCGGCATCGAGCGCGGCCGATTTATTTCTGTCCTGGGACAGTTGCTGGCCTGCCCGGTCCTGCCAGGCAAAACTTATGCGCCAATCCGCAGGAATAAAGCGTACGCCCCAGCCCGGCGCCATCTCGGCCAGCATGGCGGCCTCAGGCGGGAAGTTGCCTTCCATCGGCCCGTTGTAAGCCTCCGGCGTGATTTCTCCGCACACAACGTCCGGGTGCACGGACTGGACCTGGACCTGCAGGTCGACGGGCGAGTAGTGGTAACGCTCTTCAAAGTGCATGTTGTGTGCACTGCCGATCAGGAAGACTTGCGGCGCGGCGGCAGCCGGCTCTGGCGCTGGATTCTGCGCCATCAACCGACAGATCGACACGAGAGCAATGAGAACCGGTCCACACCTTTTCATGGCGCAACCATAGCAATCTGTCAGTCGCGTTCGGTAGGACCGTCGTCACAAGTGCCATGCGAACAAACCGATCCAAAACGCCAGCCCCATCGCAGGTGGCCGCATGCGGCCGATACACTGGAGACATGCACCCTCCCGTGCGTTTAGTGGCCATTGACGTGGACGGCACCCTGTTGCCGACCTTTGCGAAGCAGATCAGCCTCCGCACTGCGCGGGCGCTCAAGGCCGCGCAGGAGGCCGGAATCACCGTGGCTATCGCCACCGGGCGCCGCACCGCCTATACCGCGCCCCTGCTCGAAGGATTGGGTCTGCGAGCGGATATGCCCCTTCTCACGTCTAATGGTGCAGTGATTCGTACACTTGGGGGCGACCCCATTGATCGCTGCCAACTCCCGTCGCGGGTGGCGCGCGGTTTGTGCGGCTTGCTGCGGGATTTCGGGGCTATGGTCTTTACGTTTGACCGGCCAGGACGGGGCGAACTGGTGCTTGAGGACCTGGAGCAGGCGCATGGACGCATTTCCCTCTGGGTCGAGGCCAACCGCAACGCCATTGAGGTGGTCAAGCCGCTGGAAGATGCACTTCGCGACGGAGAAGACCCGATCCAGGGCATGGTGACGGGAACGCTCGAAAATATGCGCAAGGCCGAAAACGCTCTCAAGGCCAGCCCGTTGGCCGGTTCCTGCGAGTGCATCAAGACCGAGTATCCGGGCCGCGGCCTGTCGATTCTTGACCTGTTGCCTCCCGGCGTCTCGAAAGGGTGGGCCCTTGAGCGGCTGGCTGCGCGCCTGGGTGTGGACCGCGAGGAGACCATGGCCATCGGCGACAACTGGAACGATGTGGATATGCTGGAATGGGCCGGGCAGGGCGTGATCATGGGCAACGCGGCGGGAGAACTACTCGCCATGGCCAGGGAGCGCGGCTGGAAGCAGGCCCCGGCCAACGACGACGATGGTGTGGCCGTGGTGCTTGAAGCCGCTGTTGCGGAAGTTGAAGCAGCCAAAACGTCTGCTAGAATCTGACCGAAGAACGAGGCCGGCAAGAAACGGCCGATAGGAAAGGGAATCGGGCAGGGGCAAAACAGGCTGCGGAGAGCTCATTCGGTCCGGCCCAAAGCGTCAGGGCACGACTTTAGTCGTGCCGAAATGCGAAGAAATGAATGCGGGCTTTAGCCCCTGAGGTATTTTCTTTTTGCACCCATCGTTCTCCATTCGCGCGTCCATTGCGGCCTTGGCGGCCCTTGCCTCGCTAGCCCCTGCCGCCCGTGCGGCCGAGCGCATCACATTGCGCAATGGATTCGAGATCCGCTGCGATCATCACGCCCCTGCGGAGGATCGCGTCCGCCTCTACCTGAGCGCCGGGGAAGACAGCTACATCGAGTTCCAGCCGGAACAGATCGCCACCGTCGAATCGGTCCCCGACCCACCGCCTGCAC